>Ga0214180_1000392_pt1 | contig 16263 bp, 14 predicted proteins | sample TroBogEpilimnion_22_FD_153018 | JGI IMG/M metagenome (GOLD analysis project Ga0214180, IMG submission 153018) | Freshwater microbial communities from Trout Bog Lake, WI - 16OCT2007 epilimnion | ecosystem: Environmental > Aquatic > Freshwater > Lake > Epilimnion/Euphotic zone | place: Trout Bog... | reverse complement strand
TGGGGCGCCTTTTTCCCTTCGTTGTCGGCGGAGATCGCGGCCAGCCGCAACCTGACCCCGACGGCATCGTTGTCGCCGTCGTCGGCCAGCGGCAATCCCTACTACAGCCTGATCACGCCGCAATTGAACGTGTCCTTCGTGCCGGATGTGTTCGGTGCAGGTCGGCGGGCGGTCGAAGCGCAGCAGGCCCTGGAGGATAATGCTCGCTACGAGCTGGCGGCGGCTTGGCTAACCCTGGCGTCGAACGTCGTCATGGGCGCGGTGCAGGAGGCGTCCCTGCGCGGCCAGATCGCCGCGACCCAGGAAACCATCAAGATCGAAACCGATCTGTTGGGTATTTTGCACCGTCAGCAGGACCTCGGTCAGGTGGCCGGGGCCGACGTCGCGGCGCAGGAAGCCGCATTGGCGCAGGCGAAGCTGCTGTTGCCGCCGCTTCAGAAGCAGCTGGCCGTGCAGCGCGATGCGCTGACCGCGCTGGCAGGCCGTATGCCGAGCGCGGAAATTGGGGAAAAATTCGATCTGGACGGTCTGAAACCGCCCACCGACCTGCCGGTCAGCCTGCCCAGCAAGCTGGTGGAACAGCGGCCGGACGTTTTGGCCGCCGAGGCCAACCTGCATAGCGCCAGTGCCCAGATCGGCGTCGCGGTCGCCGCTCGGCTGCCGCAAATCACGCTGTCCGCCAATCTGGGCAACAGCGCCAATCGCGCCGCCGATCTGTTCACGCCGGGCACGAATTTCTGGACCGTCGCCGGGGGCCTGACGGCGCCGATTTTCGACGGGTTCACCCTGTTGCACAAAGAACGCGCGGCTCGGGCCGCGTTCGATCAGGCATCGGCACAATACAAAGGCACGGTGCTGACGGCCTTTCAGAACGTCGCGGATGCGCTGCGGGCGTTGCAAGCGGACGCCGATGCGGTCGCCGCCGCGACGGCCAGCGAACGGGCCGCCGATCGCAGCCTGGCGATCGTCCGGCGGCAGACGGAGCTCGGGCAGGTTGCGTATCTCGCGCTGCTGAATGCCCAAAACACGTGGCAACAGGCGCGTTTGGCTTTGGTTCAGGCGGAAGCCAGTCGCCTTTCGGATACCGCGGCGCTGTTTCAGGCGCTTGGCGGCGGGTGGTGGAACCGGAACGATATCGCCGCCAGCGGCAAAAACTAAAATGGGCCGGGCATTGCTCCCCGGCCCATCTGTTCGTTCCGGTCGGTTGGCTCAGAACGTCAGGACGAAGTCGGAGGCGACGGTGAAGACACCGTTCGTCGCGCCGCCGCTGCTGTTTTGGAACGGCTTGCCGCCGCTCAAGGCGGTGTCGTAGCGCACTTCCGGCCGGATCATCAGCGCGCCCGGCAGTTTGAACGCATCCAAAGCCGGCTTGTAGGTCAGGCCGAGGGTGATCGCGCCGTAGGTCGTGCCTTTGCCGAGAACGCCGCCGAACGCCGACGGGGCAGGGAAGCCCGATTGCGCGTTGTTCGGATCGTTGACGTTGGTGAAGCCGGCGACGAAGAAGTTCTTGGTGTCGGTGAACGACTCGCCGCGCAGGTTGACCGCCAACGTATCGGTCACCGCGTACGACCCATAAAGCGCGATGCCGTAGGCGCTGGGCGTGCCGCTCGATCCGCCCGCGCCGACCGTGGCGGCGCTGACCAGGTTCGGATTGTCGTCGTGCACATAGTTGCCTTCGGCGGTGATGGTCAGCTTGTCGGTGGCCTTCCAGATCGCCACGATGTCGCCGTAGTAGCGATTGTAGCCATTGGCTTTCGGCACGGTTCGAACGGGGTTCTCTGGCCCGATATGGGCCAGGGCGAGAACCGTCAGGTTGCCGCCCAGCAGGTTCAAGCCAATTCCGCCCATGAACGCCGCGGCGCCGTTGTTGTCGCCGTTGTTGACGCCGATCGTCGTGTTCACGCCCGAATCGACGCCCGCGTAGAGGTCGACGACGTCGGTGAGATGCGCGGTCATCAACCCGCCGGTGTGCTTCAGCGGCAGACCGAAGTTGAAGATGTAGGAGTGCGAATAGAACGCGTTGGTCGACGGATCGATCGTTTCCGCGCCCATCGGCGTGGAATACAAGCCGGCCTTGAAGTCGATGCCGCCCGAGGTCAGCCAGGGGGTGTGCAGCAGGATGTTGGCTTCGACGACATCGCCCTGAACGCGGCTGTTGCCCTGCTTGCCGCTGTCCACCCAGCGGGTGTAGCGCGCGTCGGTGCCGATAAGGCCCTGCAGCTTGAAGCCGAAGTCGTAGTCGGTGGCCTTCGGATCGAGCGGCCGCCCGACACCCACCAGGATCTGGTTCAGCTGGAAATCGTTCGATTTATCGGTGAACAGTTGCCCGAAGTTGTTGCTGTTCCTCGGGTTGTTGGTATTGCCGACGATGCCGCCTTCGATCTGCAGGCCGAATTTCAGAGTGTCGCTCCAGGCCGCGGGAGCGGCGGGTGCGGCCGGCGCCGCGGCGGTTTGAGCGGATGCCGGCGCGAGGGCCGAGGTCGCCAGGGTTGCCGCGGCCGCCAGCCAGGGGGCAGCTCGGCGCGAGACGTGATGCTTCATAGATGGGACTCCAACAGAATTGTACGCAGTTGCGTGGCAATTGAATGACAAAAATAGGCACCGTTTGCAAACATGCCTAATTTTTATCCAAAACCGACATTCTGCTGGACCGCATGGGCGCCCATGGCGCGCGGCATTCCCCGAAACGACAAACAGGCGCCCCGCTGGGGCGCCTGTCGTTCAGTCGGCGTGTCTCGCGGAGATTACATCTTGGCGACGGTGAAGATCATGGACGGCACGGCGGGCATGTTCGCCGGCTTCGTCGCGATCACGCCGAGGCCGGGGACGCTCGCCTGATACATAATCTCGATCACGTCGCCGGCCTTCAGCGTCATGATGCCCTGGGACACCAGAACCGTCGTGAAGTCCTTGGAGGGGATGTTCTGGATCGAGTTGGAGTCCGGCACGTCCTTGCCATTCAACCGCACCCACAGCCAGATATTGCCCGAGGTGCTGCCACCGACCTGCGCCGCCGCGACCACCAGGTAATCGCCGCCCTTCAGAACCGTCAGCTTCGAGCCTTCCAGCTTGTAACCGGAGGCAGGGTCGGACTTCATCGTGATCGCATAGGCGGTGTTCGGGGCCGCGGCGACCTGGCTGTCGCTGCTGATCGGACCGATGTAGGTCGCAGCCATGGCGCCGGCAGCGTACAGACTGAACAGTCCGGCGGCGATGATCGTTGAAATTTTACGCATCGTGGTTGCTCCTTGGCATTTGTCGCTATTCGCATGGTCATCCCCGGCGCTTGCCGCCGTGGTAATAAGCACTTTGCAATACGTGGGCCAAATTGACGCTTGATAGCGGCTGGATGCGATTTTGTGATCGTCGACCCTGTCCGCCGTGTTTTCGGTGCGGCCTTGGTTCTGGCCGAGCCCAAGGGCGGGCGGCCCTCCCAAGCGGTTCGGCTGCATCGAACGGGGGCGATCCGATCATGCGTCCACGGCGGCTCGCAAACAGGCAGTCACTGACCGGCGAGGGGTCTTATGCACAAAGAAGGACCCGGACGGGCGCGGTCCGACGTCGCTCGCCCAAACGAAAGCGGGCCGGGGTTGCCCCCGGCCCGCGGTGTCGTCGTCGTCGTGTTCGAGATCAGAACGTCAGAACGAAGTCCGTGCCGAAGGTGAAGGCGCCGGTGTCCTTGCCGCCGTTGAAGGGCCGCTTGCCGTTCAGCGACGTGTCGTAACGGACTTCCGGACGGATCAGCAATACGGCCGACACCGGGAGGAAATCCATCTTCGGCTTGTAGGTCGCGCCCACCGTGACTGCCCCATAGGTCGTCCCGCTGTTGCCCTTCACACCATAGGCGTTGGGGGTCAAAGCATAGCCGGACTGTGCGGCGTTGAAGTCATTGTTGCCCGGGAACGCACCGACAAAGAAGTTTTTGCTGTCGGCGAACACTTCGAAGCGCGCGTTCAGCGTCACATCGTCGGTGATCGAGTAACCGAGGTACTGCGCGATGCCCCAAGCCGAGGCGCCTTTGGCCGAACTGCCATCGAACGTGGTGATGTTCGGGTTGTCTTCGTTGATGAAGTTGAACTCGGTGATCGTTGTCAGGCTGCCGGTCGCCTTCCAGGTCACCACGACATCGCCGATCTCACGGTTGTATTTGTTCGCGTTCAGCACCGCGCCAGGGCCCGTGCTCGGGAGTTCCGGCCCGATATGGGTCAACGCGAGAACCGTCAGGTCGCCGCCCATCAGATTTAGCCCGATACCGCCCATGAAGGAGGCCGCGCCGTTGTTGTCGCCGTTTCCGACCCCGATCGTGGTGTTCACCCCGGTATCGATCCCCGCGTACAGATCGACCAGAGAGGTCGCATGCCAAGTCGCGAGCAGGCCGGTGTGCTTATAGGGCAGGCCGAAATTGAAGATATACGACTTCGAATAGAAGGAATTGGTCGACGGATCGATCGTCTCCGCGCCCATCGGCGTGGAATACATGCCGGCCTTGAAGTCGATACCGCCCTCGCTCAGCCAGGGTGTGTGCAGCAACACGTTGGCTTCCACGACGTCGCCCTGGAAGCGGGTGCGCGCCTGGCCCTGACCGAAATCGACCCAACGGGTATAGCGCGCGTCGGTGCCCGCCAGCCCTTGTAGCTTGAAGCCGAAATCGTAGCCGGTGGCTTTCGGGTCGAGCGGACGGGTAATCGTCGCCAAGATTTGGTTCAGCTGGAAGTCGTTCGACTTGTCGGTGAACGCCTGACCGAAATTGATGCCGTTCTTGGGGCTCGCGGCGTTGCCGATGATGCCGCCCTCGATCTGAAGACCGAACGTGACCGCGTCCTGCCATTGATCCTGCTTCGACGGCGGCGCCGGGGCAGCGGTCTGGGCCTGCGCCGCGAAGCCGGTGGGTATCAGAACGGTGGCTGCCAGAAGCAGGCTGCGCGGCGTTCGGGAGATAAAGCTCATAGCTGGGTTTCCTTCGGTATGCTGCCATATGGCAGAACGGTTGGATCCGATTGGATGTGCGAACGGTCGGTAGCGGTTTGTCGCTTGGCCGTGGGCCGCTCGCCGAAACGAGGCGCCCCACGGGGACGCCTCGCCTCGAAGTGGCGGTTAAAGGACGGTTTCGCCGTGCAGCGAGATGTCCAGACCTTCCCGTTCCTCGTCTTCCGTCACCCGCAGGCCGACCAGGAGCTTGGTGATGTAGAGAAGGATCAGGGTGCCGATACCGCTGTAGACGATCGTGGCCGCTACGCCCTTGCACTGGATGATAACCTGGGCAAGGCCGCCCGGGCTGCCGTCCGGGGTGGCGTCGGTCGCCGAAAGCGGTCCGAAGGAGAACACGCCGGTCAGAATGGCGCCGACGATACCGCCGATGCCGTGCACGCCGAACGCGTCCAACGAGTCGTCGTAGCCAAGCATGTGCTTCAGGGCCGTGGCGGACCAGAAGCAGATGACGCCCGCCGCGAGGCCGATCACGATCGAGCCGCCCGGAAGCACGAAGCCCGACGCCGGCGTAATGGCCACCAGACCCGCAACCGCACCGGAGATCGCGCCGAGGACCGAGGGTTTGCCCTTGGTGATCCACTCCGCGAACATCCAGCCCAGGGCCGCCGTCGCCGTCGCGATCTGCGTCACCGTCATCGCCATGGCAGCACGGCCGTTAGCACCCACCGCGGAACCCGCGTTGAAGCCGAACCAGCCAACCCACAGCAGCGACGCGCCGATTACCGCATAGCCCAGGTTGTAGGGCGACATGTTGGAACTGCCGTAACCATGGCGCTTGCCGAGAACCAGGCAGCAGACCAGACCAGCGACACCGGCGTTGATGTGCACCACCGTGCCACCGGCGAAGTCGAGCACGCCCATGACCGAGGCCCAGCCCGTCGGGGCCCAGACCCAATGGGCGATCGGCGAGTAGATGAGCAGCGACCACAGCGTCATGAAGATGCACAGCGCCGAGAATTTCATGCGGTCGGCGAACGCGCCGCAAATCAGGGCGGGCGTGATGATCGCGAAGGTCATCTGATACATCATGTACAGCGACTCGGAGATCGTCTGCTGCGCTTCGGCCGGGCTGCCGGCACCCAACAGGAAGGGTACGTCGCCGCCCTTGCTGATGCCATCCGCGATGCCCTTCAGCATGATGCGGGAGAAGTCGCCCATGAACGCGTTGCCGTTGGTGAACGCGATGCTGTAGCCGGCAACAACCCATACGAGCGTGACGATGCAGGTGATCGCGAACGACTGCATCATGGTGGCGAGCACGTTCTTCTTACGAACCATGCCGGCGTAGAACAGCGCCAGACCGGGAATCGTCATCATCAGCACGAGCGCGGTGGACGTCAGCATCCAGGCCTGGTCGCCGGTGTCGATCTGCGGTTCGGCAAATGCCGGAGCCGTGGCCAGAAGCATCGGCACGAAAACGGCCATGCCCCTTTTGAGGCGGGGTCTCATCATAGTCCTGTTTCCCTTGTTCGTTGGATTAAAGCGCTTCGCCGTCGGTTTCGCCCGTGCGAATCCGCATGGCCCGTTCGATATCGAGGACGAAAATCTTGCCGTCGCCGATTTTTCCGGTGTGCGCGGATTTGGAGATTGCTTCGATCACCTGATCGACGAGGTCGTCGCCGACAACGACTTCGATCTTGATTTTCGGCAGGAAGCTGACGTGGTACTCGGCGCCACGGTAGATTTCCGTTTGGCCCTTCTGCCGGCCGAAGCCTTTGACTTCGGTAACGGTCAGGCCTTGAACGCCGAGCGGCGTCAATGCGTCGCGGACGTCGTCGAGTTTGAACGGCTTTATGATCGCCATGATGAGTTTCATGTCAGTGTATCCCCGTTGAATGTGTGCGGCATTGTCCCTCTCCGGTGCCGCCGCGTCGGAACGAGCGGCGGATCGGAAAATGTTATTCAAGACGCGTGCCAAGTGTCGGGGCACGACCGAAAACCCGTCATGAAACGGAAAGAATCGACCGTCGCGGCCCAATTTTCCTGAGATGGTCGGGTCTGGCCCAGCCACGGACGGGTAGGGTGCTAACGCAGCCGTAATCTTTGCTCATAATCCAGGCATATGCCTCGATTGACGGCCGTCAAAAACACACAAAAAACCCCGCCGACCCAAGGGTGGCGGGGTTTTCGTTCAGCCTGATACGGGGATCAGACGGAGTAGTACATCTCGAACTCGACCGGGTGCGGCGTATGTTCGAAGCGATAGACCTCGTTCATCTTCAGCTCGATGTAGCTTTCGATCTGGTCCATCGAGAACACGTCGCCGGCCAGCAGGAATTCGTGATCGGCCTGCAGGGCGCCGAGCGCTTCGCGGAGCGAACCGCACACCGTCGGAATGTCCTTCAGTTCTTCCGGCGGCAGATCGTACAGGTCCTTGTCCATCGGATCGCCGGGGTGGATCTTGTTCTTGATCCCGTCCAGGCCGGCCATCAGCATGGCGGAAAACGCCAGATACGGATTGGCGGTTGGGTCGGGGAAGCGCACTTCCACGCGCTTGGCCTTCGGGTTCGTCGCATACGGGATGCGGCAGGACGCCGAACGGTTACGGGCGGAGTAAGCCAGCAGCACCGGCGCTTCGAAGCCCGGGATCAACCGCTTGTAGCTGTTGGTGGACGGGTTGGTGAAAGCGTTCAGCGCCTTGGCGTGCTTGATGATGCCGCCGATGTAATACAGGCACGTTTCCGACAGGTCGGCATAGCGGTTGCCCGCGAACAGCGGCTTGCCGGCTTTCCAGATCGACTGGTGGACGTGCATGCCCGAGCCGTTGTCGCCGTAGATCGGCTTCGGCATGAACGTGGCGGTCTTGCCGTAGCTGTGGGCCACGTTGTGCACGCAGTATTTGTAGATCTGCAGGTGGTCGGCCATCTTCGTCAGCGTGCCGAATTTGGTGCCGAGCTCGTGCTGGCTCTGTGCCACTTCGTGGTGGTGCTTTTCGATCGCCAGACCCATTTCGCCCATCGTGGACAGCATCTCGGCGCGCAGGTCCATGTCGCCATCGACCGGCGGAACCGGGAAGTAGCCGCCCTTGATGGACGGGCGGTGACCCATGTTGCCTTCCGGGTAATCCTTCAGGGACGACTGCGGGCCCTCGACGCTATCCAACTGATAGATGCCGTAGTTGCCGCCGGTGCCGAATTTCACGCTGTCGAAGATGAAGAACTCGGCTTCCGGGCCGACGAACACCTGATCGCCGATGCCGGAGGACTTTACATAAGCCTCGGCCTTCTTCGCCGTGCTGCGGGGGTCGCGGACATAGCCTTGGCCGGTGGACGGTTCGACGATGTCGCAGATGATGATGGCCTGCGGCTTGGCCGAGAACGGATCCATGACGCAGGTGTCGGGATCCAGCATCAGGATCATGTCGGATTCGTTGATCGCCTTCCAGCCGGCGATGGACGAACCGTCGAACATGATGCCATCGCGGAACACATCCTCATCGATGGTCGAGATGTGCTGCGCGGTGTGCTGCCACTTGCCGCGCGGGTCGGTGAACCGCAGGTCCACGTATTCGACGGACTGCTCCTTGAGCATATCCAGCACCTTTGTCACGCTGGAACTCGTGACTGTCGGCTTTTTCACCATGCCTGAAAATCCCCGTTCTAGGTCTAGATTGCCGCCTGGGTCGTATCCGCCGTTGGCACGGCGGAGGCGGCGCGATTAAGGACCCGCACCACGCGGGTCCCTCTGAGCCGGCCCCTCTAGTCGTTTCCGCCAGGGGCCGAAAGCGGTAATCTGTGGATCAGACTGCGTCTTCGCCGCGTTCGCCGGTGCGGATGCGGATGACTTCCTCGACCGAGCTGATGAAGATCTTGCCGTCGCCGATCCGGCCGGTGCGGGCGGCGTTCACGATCGCCTCCACGGCCCGTTCGACGACGCCGTCCTCGCAGACGACCTCGATCTTCACCTTCGGCAGGAAGTCCACCACGTATTCGGCGCCGCGATAGAGCTCGGTATGCCCTTTCTGGCGGCCGAAGCCCTTGGCTTCCACCACGGTGATGCCTTGCAGTCCGACTTCGTGCAGAGCCTCCTTCACTTCGTCCAGTTTGAACGGCTTGATGACAGCCTCGATCTTTTTCATGCGCCTCCAGCCCGGTCTGGCCGGGCTCTCCCATACTAACTGGCTGCCCGGGGTGCCGCCGGAGCTGATGGCGACGTGAACAGCGCCATAGGTTTGCACGCGGCGTGCCAAGCTTCAATGACGGATACGCGATTGAGCCGATTCAATCGCGTTTGACCCCGATTTCGCGGCGCGGGCCGGGCGAACGCGGCCGAACCGGATTGGGGGCAGGGACGCTGAGCAGGAATCAGGCAGCGCATTTTATGGCGAACATCAATACGACGGGGCAGAGTGCCCGGTTTCTGGGCAAATTATGGGTTGTTTTTCATCCCGACAGTCCGGCGTGGACAGGCGCTACGAAGCGAATCCCGTCTTTAACCGCGTGTATTCCAAACGGTACAACCCGCGCTCGAACGGCCCCGTCGCCCCCGCGCCGGTCATCGCCCGTTCCAGCATGATCTGCGACAGCGCCTCGGCGTCGGTCGCTTCGATCATCAGAAAGCAGTCGGGCGGGGTTTGGATATCGGTCCGGCCCTGGGTTTCCACCGTGCGAACGGCGGAGGCCGCGGCGTCGCCCTGGCAAAAATGCGCCCCCGTGATGCGCGAGGCCTGCCCGGCGGCACGCACCAACGCCTTGAGGGCGGGAATATGCGCGGCATCGCAGCCGAAGCGGATCGTCAGCATCACCCCGCCGCCGCCCGGCCCATGGCTCACCAACACCCGCGACAGCGCTCGGAATGTGTTCTGAAACCGAGCGGTGACGTGGGCGGTGGCCGGTGTCGGGTCGTTGAGCCGGTTGGCATAGTCGGTGCCCTGCGCCACCTGCATGGTGTCGAGTTCGTACAACGTGAAAAACTCCGGCCGAGTCGCCGGGTCGATGGCGATGTAGCGGCGCCCGCGGCGGAAGCCGGGGATGCCAACGCGTTCGGGCATGTGTTCGTTGATGTGCCAATCGTAGAACTGCGCCCGCGTGTCGGCGGGGATGTCGTTCCAGATTGCGACCACGGCTTCGCCGGCGAGCATTGGGGAGTCCTTACAAGTCTAAGCCGCCTGCTTGTCGCTGGGATCGCGGGCTTCGGCAACAGCCTTCATGGCCTCATCGTACCCGGCCGGCACCTGGTTCTTCGACGGGTCCCGGAGGCCACGAATAAACGTCGGATAATCCACGAACCGCACCTCCAGCGCGATATCCAACTTTTCCGCGATATCCAGCAAAGTCTGTAGCGTCAGCTTGCCGTATTCTTCGTTTTCCAGCCGCGAGACCACGCTCTGCGGCTTGCCGATCAATTCCCCGAACGCCCGCTGCGAGCGGTTACCCCGCAGCACCCGAATCTGGTCCGCCAAAAAGCCCTTGGCATGGTGCGCCATATAAACTGTCCGAAAGCCCCGGTTGTCGAACGGGTTAGTGGCGCCACGCGGCGGGTTGGCGGTGCCAGAGGGCGGTGCGTCGTTGGTCATGCTCAATCTCCATTCTCCGAAACCGAGCAGCGGGACACGCTCGGAGGTACGCTGGGTCGGTGTCCTTCGGGAAGGGATAGACCATGACAAAATCCAGGCCGGTGGCGGCGAAATACCCAAGGATGCGGTAATGCGTCCCTTTCGGATGTTCGATCCGGATTTTGCCCAACCCCGCACAGGCTCCGCTTTGCAGAACGCCGTACGGTTTACGCCGCCACCAGACCGGATGTTGCCCGGCTAACCGGTCCAAGGCGTTGAGAACCGCGCCTTGGAGCTCCGTGGTTTGCCGTTCGTACCACGCCCTGATCTCATCTCTTCCGTCCGGGGAGAGATAACACCAGAATCGCACTACGTCCATAGCAATTTTGCGATCAAACGTCATCGGAGTCGCCTTTCGTCGAAGCCTGACCCCAAGGATGACAGCCAAAGGTTAACATCCGGTGAACGCCGCCCCGGAAATCGTCCGGCCGGCCCCTCTCGACCGCGCGGCAATGTTCCCCTAGTTTGCCCCTCAGCCGATCCCGGACCCCCCGGGCCCGGAACCACGAGCATGAACTAACTCGGGAGCGATGATGACAAGTCTCAGCTATGCCGCACCCACTTCGGTGGACGCAGCGGTTAAACTTCTGGCCGGCGCCGGCGGCGTGGCCAAGGTCCTTTCAGGTGGGACCGACCTTCTGGTGCAGATGCGCGCGGGCCGGGTGAAGCCGGAAATCATCGTGGACACCAAGATGATCCCCGGGATCATGGAGATCCGCGAGGAGAATGGCGGATTCGTCATCGGCGCGGCGACGCCCGGCGCCGTGGTCGAGGCCCATGCCGGCCTGAACAAGGCTTGGCCGGGTATCGTGGAAGCGCTCGATCTGATCGGGTCCACGCAGGTGCAGGGCCGCTGCTCGCTTGCGGGCAACCTGTGCAATGCCTCTCCGGCCGCCGACAGCGTGCCGGCTTTGTATGCCGCCGGGGCGATCGCCGTCGTCGTGGGCAGCAAGGGTAAGCGCGAAGTGCCGGTGGAACAGATCCCCACGGGTCCGGGCCGCACGTCGCTGGCCAAGGACGAATTCATCCTGGAATTCAAGCTGCCGGCGCGTCCGGCGAACTCCTCCGATGCCTATCTGCGCTTCATTCCGCGCACGGAAATGGACATCGCGGTCGTCGGCTGCGGTATCAGCGTCACGCTGGATGCCAATGGCGTTTGCACCGCCGCCCGCTGCTCCTTGGGCGCCGTCGCGCCGACGGTGCTGCTGGTGAAGGAAATGGCCGACGTGCTGATCGGCCACAAGCTCGATGCCGACACGCTGGCGAAGCTGGACGCCGCGGCGCAGGCCGCTGCCAAGCCGATCAGCGACAAGCGCGGCACCGCCGAATACCGTACCAAAGTAGCCGGAGTGCTGGCGCGCCGCGTGGCCGCCATCGCGTTCGATCGCGCCGCCGGCAAAGCGACAGGAAAGACCCACTAAGATGAGCAAGTCACACGTTACCACCACCATCAATGGCGAAGCCGCCGAGTTCCTGTGCGAAACCCAGCAGACCCTGCTGGACGTGCTGCGCGATGTCGTCGGTCTGACCGGCGCCAAGGAAGGCTGTGCGTCCGGCGACTGCGGCGCCTGTTCGGTGCTGATCGACGGTACGCTGGTCTGCTCCTGCCTGGTTCTGGGCGTGGAAGCCGAGGGCAAGTCGATCACGACGATCGAAGGCATCGCTCAAGGCGATCACCTGCACCCGATTCAGCAGAAGTTCCTGGAGCATGCGGCGCTGCAATGCGGCTTCTGCACCCCGGGTCTGATCGTCGCCACCAAGGCGCTGCTGGACGAAAACCCCAACCCGACCGAAACCGAAGCCCGCTACTGGCTGGCCGGCAACCTCTGCCGCTGCACGGGCTACGACAAGGTTATCCGCGCCGTTATGGATGCAGCCGCCGTCATGCGAGGGGAGACTGTCTAAATGAACTACATTTCCAGCGACCTGAAGGTCGTCGGGACCCGCCCCATCCGTCCGGATGGCGTGGATAAGGTCACGGGCCGCGCGATTTTCGCCGCCGACACCCGTGCATCGGGCATGCTGTGGGGCAAAATCCTGCGCTCCCCGCATGCGCATGCCCGCATCGTGTCGATCGACACGTCGAAAGCGGAAGCCCTGAAGGGCGTTTACGCCGTGGTGACGTCGAAGGACTTCCCGGAAATCGCTTCGGAAGAAGCCTTCGTTGGCGAAGGCCCGATGAATTTCCGCGATCTGTCCGACAACATCATGGCGCGTGGCAAGGCTCTGTATGAAGGCCATGCCATCGCCGCCGTCGCCGCGACGACCGCGGCCATCGCCGATGAGGCGTTGGCGTTGATCGACGTGACGTACGAAGTGCTGCCGCATGTCATCGACGTCGATGAGGCGATGCAACCCGGCGCCCCGGTGCTGCACGCCGACATGTTCACCGCCGGCGTCAATCCGAAGCCCGCCACGCCGTCCAACATCGCGAAGGTCGTCACCTTCAAGAAGGGCGACATCGACGCCGGTTTCGCCGAAGCCGATGTGATCTTCGAGGACAGCTACACCACTAAGCCGGTGCATCAGGCTTATATCGAGCCGCACGCCTGCCTCGCGACCTACGCCCCCGACGGTCAGGTGACGATCCACGCCTCCAGCCAGGGTCATTTCATGATCCGAGCCTACACGGCGAAACTGCTTGGGATCGACATGGCGCAGATCCGCGTGAACCCCGCCGAAATCGGCGGCGGCTTCGGCGGTAAGACTCTCATCTACTTGGAGCCCGTGGCTGTCGCGCTGTCGCGCAAGTCCGGCAAGTCCGTGAAGATGCAGATGACGCGCGAGGAAGTGTTCCGCGGTTCCGGTCCGACCTCCGGCGCCTCTGTCACCGTCAAGCTCGGCGCCAAGAAGGACGGCACCATCGTCGCTGCTCAGCAGGTGTTGAAATTCCAGGCCGGTGCCTACGCCGGCTCCCCGATCGGGCCGGGCTGCATGTGCGGCTTCGCGATGTACGACATCCCGAACATCGACGTTCTCGGCTACGACGTGGTCAGCAACCGCCCGAAGGTCGCCGCCTATCGCGCCCCCGGCGCGCCAATCAGCTCCTTCGCGGTGGAATGCGCCGTGGACGATCTGGCCCGTAAGCTGGGTATCGATCCGCTCGTGATTCGCGAGAAAAACGCGGCGGTGAACGGCACCAAGACGCATTACGGCCCGACCCACTCCAACATCGGCTTCACCCAGGTGCTGGAGGCGACTCGTGCGCACCCGCATTGGAAGGCGCCGTTGAAGGAAGGCCATGGCCGCGGCCTCGCCGTCGGCTTCTGGTTCAACATCGGCGGTGAGTCCTCCGCGACCGTGCACATCAACGAAGATGGCACTGTCATGGTCGCCACCGGCAGCCCGGACATCGGCGGCTCGCGTGCCTCCATGGGCATGATGGCGGCGGAAGTCCTCGGCATTCCGGTGTCCAAGGTGAAGGCCATCGTGGCCGACACCGCGTCCATCGGCTTCACCTTCCTCACCGGCGGCTCCCGCGTGACGTTCGCGACGGGCATGGCGGTGACGCAGGCGACCGAGAAGGTCGTGGATCAACTGAAAGCCCGTGCCGCCGCCACCTGGGATATCCCGGTCGACGCGGTGGAATGGAAAGACGGCAAGGCCTATCCCGCCGGCACCAACGCCGGCGCGTTCGAGCCGTTGGATCTGGCGGCCATCGCCCTGAAGCAAGGCCGGACCGGCGGTCCGATCAACGCGGAAGTGTCGGTCAACGCGCAAGGCGCCGGTGCGGGCTTCGGTGCCCATATCTGCGACGTGGCGGTCGATAAGGAAACCGGTAAGGTGGATATTATCCGCTACACCGCGATCCAGGACGTCGGTAAGGCCATTCACCCGTCCTACGTCGAAGGCCAGATCCAAGGCGGTGCCGCGCAGGGCATCGGCTGGGCATTGAGCGAGGAATACATCTACAACGCCAAGGGTCAGATGGATAACCCTGGCTTCCTCGACTACCGCTGCCCGGTTGCCTCCGATCTGCCGATGATCGAGGCCGTGCTGGTCGAAGTCCCGAACCCCCGCCATCCCTTCGGGGCGCGCGGCGTGGGTGAGGTGCCGATCGTCCCGCCGATGGCTGCCATCTCCAACGCGATCAAGGGGGCCATCGGCCTCCGCATGCCGGACCTGCCGATGTCGCCGCCGAAGATCCGCGCCGCTGTCGACGCGGCTGGCTAAGCTGCGTGCCTAAAGTCGTCCTCTCCTCGGGTTCCGCGTCCCTTGCCTTTACCGGCGGGGTCACGGAATTCGAGGTGGAGGCGACAAGCTTCCGTCGCTTGATCCTGGAATTGGACAAACGTTTTCCAGGATTGGGGACGCAAGTGGAGGAAAGCATGGCCGTCGCGATCGACGGCGAAATCTTCCAGGATGCCTATAGCGCCGAATTGCGGCCGGGCAGCGAAATCGTGCTGATCCCGAAAATTGGCGGTGGTTGAACCGTTTATTTGTTATTTATCAAAATATTAACCGGCCTTTATTAAGCGCTGCGCGCAATGTATGTTTTTGTCGCCCGTCGATCGATCCGGTCAATCGGGTTGCCGCCAGGGACACGCGATTAGTGTCGCTGCGCGACGCTATCCGAAGGCGCAGCAGCAATGACCGCAGATGGACCGTTCCCCGAAACCCAGCGCGACATCATGCTCGCACTGCCGGAACGCGGCATTCCCATGCCCAGATCGCAACGGGAAATTTTCAGCCTTCTGACCTATCTGACGCCGAATCGGTGCGTCGACGATCTGATTGCCATGCTCGATTTCAGCGGCGTCGCACCGATCGATATCTTTCTGGCGGTGTTCGGCCGCCCGCCCGACGACCCAACGGCGGCGGTTGGCTCGGTGGATTTCGATCCGGCCGCGCATTTTCGCGCCGCGCTGACCAGCGGTGAGTTCCGCCGGGAGATCATGCGCAATCTCCTGTCCACGTTCCGCGACATGGGACGGGACGTTTTCATTCATGTGCCAAAATGTGCTGGCACCGACTTGATTTTCAACCTGGCGACCCGAGGGCTGCCGGTGCCGAAGATGCTGGAAGTCGAGGGTTGGCTGTCCGAAGAGGAATTTCTGGCGGCGGTGGGCGGCATTTGCCGCCAAGTGCCGTTTCACGACCGGTTTTTTGTCTATGGCCACATGGAACTCGGCAGCTACGTCGGCGATGCCGGAATCCGCGCGGACGACCGGATATTCACAGTCATCCGCGATCCGCTTGACCAGATGTTGTCGCAGGCAAACTACGCGATCGGCCGTTTGCGACAGGACCCGACCGGCAGCGCCCCGGATACCGCCGAAGTTTTGCAATATCTCGGCATTCCAAGGTTGCCGGCCGATATCGGCGATCGCGAACTCAAGGAACTGGCATCCAAAGCGCTGATGCACCCGGAAATCGCGCAGCCCAACCGCGCCTGTACTTACCTGGGGCGCGGGATGAAGGGGACGTACGCCTCGGCGATCGATCGCCTTGTCGTGCATGACGTCGAAATCACCACCACGACCCTTTACGAGCGCTGGTTGCGGGAACGGTGGAACATCGGCGCCAGTGCACGTCACAACCGGTCGGAGGCCATCCTGACCCGTGGCGATCTACGTTGGCTCTACGCCGGGGCCCTGCGCGATAGGGTGGCGGAAGACCGGAGACTGTTCGACGTGGTGTCGTGGGCGCTGCGACAGACCGGCGGGGCATCGGTCACCGGAGTGCAGATCGCGCGTCTGGCCGGGCCGTCGCTGATGTCT
>Ga0214180_1000389_pt1 | contig 16334 bp, 19 predicted proteins | sample TroBogEpilimnion_22_FD_153018 | JGI IMG/M metagenome (GOLD analysis project Ga0214180, IMG submission 153018) | Freshwater microbial communities from Trout Bog Lake, WI - 16OCT2007 epilimnion | ecosystem: Environmental > Aquatic > Freshwater > Lake > Epilimnion/Euphotic zone | place: Trout Bog... | reverse complement strand
TTGTTGGTAACGTTTATCTTGCCATCAATTCAGCTTCGGCTGCTGCTGTCACCTCTGGCATCTTCCGCTTTGTTCGCACAGCGGCAGCTACTTGGGTTGTCTATCGCGTCGCTTAATAGAGTGGGCTTTGGCCCACTCTTCTCTTTTAGGAGATTAAAATGGTCAATACCAAACCAGTTGGTGTTGCCTACTCTGATCCACAGCTTGTAAGCGGCACGACCATTGATGGCGCTGTCATTACAAATCCAACGATCACGGGCGCATCAATTACTGGCGCTGTTACGGCGTCTACGCTTAATATTGCTGTTGCTAAACCAGCGGCAGCAGGAACAAACCAAGCTACAGGCACCGCTCTTGGGGCCGGTTTTAGTTGGGTTACGGGCGCGGATGCTACTAAAGGCGTTGCACTCCCGACCGGTGTTGCAGGTCTTGTGGTCATTGTAAAAAATGACGACACGGCTAACGCTGTTCTCAAAGTCTATTCCGCTAATGACGGAAACAGTGCGGCTATTAACGCTGTTGCTTCTGGCACCGCATATTCTATGGCTGCAAAAACATCTTGTATGTTTGTGGCCTATAGTGCGACTCAGTGGTTTTCAGTTCCGCTGGTAGCATCTTAATACTGATAATACGGGCGACCTACGGGTCGCCTGGCCCTTTCCATAGGAGTCAACATGGCTGTTTTTTATCTCCGGCATCATGTGCATGGGGTCAAAGTTGCTATTTCTGATTTAGAAGTAGCTCACGACGAAGAATTAGGTTGGGAGCTATTTACGCCAGGGGAGGTGACGCCTTCCATGGACAATGCTATAGTCCGGCGACGCACGCGCAAATTGAAGGTTGACGATGAAGAAGCTGTTAATCCTAGCCATATCACTGACCTCGACTAGCCTTCAGGCGCAGACATATACCCAACTTCAATGGGGTATTGATAAAACTGTCAATCCTTATAATATCGCCATTAATGTAAACAATATATGGTATAATTTTGGAAATTTTACCCCTGGCACAGGGCCAGGTATCTATGTCACAAGTCTTGCGGTAAACTCAGCTCCGTATAGCCAGAAAAGCATAACGGTTAGCTCTGCGCCGTCATATAGTTATCCATATACAAATCCCACCACATTTAACGGTGACTTTTCAAATACATTTCTTCCGTTTTCTTACACAGTTAATGGTGCAGCTACTCTTGGTCAGCCAACTACAGGGTATCAATGGAGCCCAGCCGTAACACCTATTCAGTCCTATACAGTCAATAATTCTGGTTGGAATCAATCTACCTCTAACAATGATGGACGAACAGGATTTTCAGTCTATAGAACTAATGTTGTTAGTAATGGTCAAGGCGATTCTGGCGCATATTATGGTGGCTGTTGGGTTTACGGAACTAAAGCGGGTGCGACTTCTTGGTTAGCTAATCCAGCCTGTATTTTGTTAAACGGCAATCTAAACGCTGGCGCTAATGGAACTTATCTTCAAGGAATTGGCGATGTTACTTTTACCGACAGCGGATTTGATGCGGCTGTATTTGCCGATTCGCGTTTATTTTACAGAACTAATAATTCAGCAGCGCTAGGTCAAGTTTGGGTAGGTTATTCTTCATCGTCGCGCGGCACAAAAAATATTGATAATGCTATTAATATATACGGCCCCACGACGGTCGGCGTCGATACGGTATTGGCGACAAATACGTCTGCCGCCGTAAATATGGCTGCAAATCAGAAGATTATTTTAAACTCTACTTCTACTCCTATCAATGGGATTAATTGGTATGGCAATAATTTTGGAGGTTCATGGCTGACACATTCTTCGTCTGCGTCCCAAGTTCAGATAGGATACAACAATAATATTGCTGCGTCGTTTACAAGCGCATCTGGCACTACAGATCATTTTCTTATTGGAGCTGCGGCTAACACAGCTTATCTTTTGGCTGAAGGGCCGGACGCTAACATATATAATTTATTTGCGACAAAAGGCGCGGCGGCCCATATATTTAGAACTGGCGACTCAAGCGGCCCTATTGCTTTTGAAATAGATCCTGTAGCAAGCGCGGTTAATTTTATTAAAGTTGCGCCAAATATTACTGGATCTGCGCCAACTCTATCAACTTATAGCGCGACAGATACAGACGTAGGTTTAAATATCAATACGCAAGGATCTGGCGCGTTAGTTGTCACCTCTAATACTTTTGGTTTAACTTCGGCGGGCGCGGCGCGTCTTGGAAAAGTTTCATCATCAACAGGCAGTTTAGCTTTTGCAAATGCGTCTTCGGCAAACTTAACTACTCTTCAAGCCGGTAATGCTTCGGCGGCAGTTACATATACGCTACCTACCGCTGCGCCAGGCGGTAGCGGATACGCTCTTGTATCTACGGCAGGCGGTGTAATGTCTTGGGCATCTCCTGTGACAATTGTGACCTTGACCCCAGGCACTACGCCGACAAGTGGCGGCGCAGCAGGGCAGTTAATGTATGATACGGGTAGTGTGTTGCAGGAAAGCGCGAACTTGGTGTTTGCGAGCAATACACTGACGGTCGGCAAGGCTACATCTGCGACAGGCGCTCTGGCCCTCGGCGGTGCGACCAGCGGAACGGCAACCATCACAGCGCAAGCCGCAGCAGGCACACCAACACTAACGCTTCCTAATACTAGCGGAACACTTGTCTCTACAGCTTCAGCGCCCCTTTCAATTAGCTCAACAACTGGTGCGATTTCGATCACAGGTGCGGCAGGGCAAATTCTTGCTGGAGCAACACCAGCCTTTACGGCGACCCCGACACTTGGTGTGAACGCCACAACTACAGGCACTTTAGGTTTTGCTAATGGTGGCGCGACAGGCGCGACGGTCACTGTCCAGAACAATGGTGCAACCACAGCCTACAACTTCAACTTGCCTACAACCGTAGGCACAGCAGGCTATTTGCTGACATCACAAGCTGGCGGCGCTTCCGCTATGACTTGGACGAGCCCGACAACAACGGTCAATGGGCAAAGCTGCACGTTGGGCTCATCCTGCACAGTTACAGCAGCGGCATCGAGTATTCCGTTTCCTGTAACGGTCAGTGGCACTGTTACTAGTGGTGGCATACCTTATTTTTCTAGCGCAACGGCAATGTCATCTTCAGCCGTTTTAGGATCTGGACAAATTGTTCTGGGCGGCGGTGCAGGCGCAGCGCCGTCTACATCAGCTAATGCTTCTATTTCTACGGGCGCGTTAACGCTCGGTGCGGCAGGGACGCAAGGTTCCGTCACGATGGGCGGGTCAACAAGTGGCACATTACAGATTAAGCCTGCCGCCGCCGCCGGAACAGGTTCGGTTCTTACCTTTCCAGGCGGCACTACGGACTTTAGCGCTACCGGCGGCACATCCCAGGTTGTTCGTCAGTCTACGGCTGGCGGCGCGTTTACTGTAAGCCAACTTGCTAATACTGATATTTCGGGTCTTGGCACGGCTTCTACGGTTAATACCGGCACAAGCGGGGCTACGATTCCGTTACTTAACGGCACAAATACTTGGTCTGGAAATCAAACTTTTACCAGCACTTCGGCAATATTTCAGAACGCAAGTTCATTTCAACCGCAACTTCAAGTAATTAATCAAGCTAATGACGCATATGGAGCGTATTATATTACTGTTAAATCAAGGGGAACGTCACCTACAGCCGTTCAAGCTGGAGATACTTTAGGAACTTTCTTATTTAAAGGCTATGATTCTAATAATACTCTACAAAACTCAAGTTCGGCTATTGCTTCAATTGTCACTTCAGTTGGTGCTGGGTCAATAACATCTTATCTTAGCTTCGGGGGCCAAGCACAATTTGTGACACCTATAGCATCCACTTCTACAACTACAGGAACAGTGACCATAAGTGGAGGCGCAGGTATCGCCGGTGCTATATATGGTGGTACTGTTATAAGCGCGGGAACTGCACATCTAACTACGGCGTCTTCGCCAACGCTATCCACTTGTGGCACATCACCTACTGTAGCAACAGGTAGTAGCAATAATGCTGGTCAGTTTACGACGGGATCGGCCACAGGAACAGCCTGCACAGTTACTTTTGCTACTGCATATCCTAATTACGCTTTTTGCACAGTAAGTCCTGCATCAGCGGCAGCGGGTAACTCATTCTATATATCCGCGTCTTCCAAAACAGCATTTACAGTTACGACAACTGTATCCAGTCAAACTTATAACTACACATGTTTCGGTAACTAAATGATAACGACTGTTACCCGCGATCAGTTTTTTAAAGCCGTTCAAGCTGTTAGCGGGATGAACATGCTCTATCAAAATGTATCTGCTGAAACAAATTCACCTAATTGGGTAGAATTTTGGTCTGCCAAACGTGTTCAGATTGGTGACCCTTTGTATGTGGCTACACAAATGGCTTTAGGATACACTTCAGATCAAATGCTGACGCTATTTGCGGCGGCGGTTCAGGTGCCCCTATGACGACAGTAACTCGCCAACAATATTTTACTGCTGTCGCTCAATTGGGCGATATGAACTTATTATATCAAGCCATCCCTGCGTCAGCTAATGATTCAGATTGGATAGAGTTTTGGGCGGCGGATTACGTTTCAAGCGGTGATATGCTGGCGACGTTAACTCAGTCGGCGCTTGGATTGTCTGATGGGCAAATGATAGCGCTGTTTAATGCAGCCGCAGCCGTCCCGATTGTTACCCCATCTACTGATAATACGGTTTCAACGTCTGTAGGTGATCTTATTAATGGATCTCTGCGACTTATTGGCGTCTTAGCAGAAGGTGAAACGCCATCAGCCGAAACAGCCGATGATGCGCTTATAGCTTTTCAACAAATGGTTGATAGTTGGAACACAGAACGATTGTCTGTGTTTGCAACGCAAGATCAAGTCGTTATGTGGCCCCCAAGTCAAAAATACCAGACTTTAGGGCCGTCTGGCACTTTGTTAGGTAATCGCCCTGTTTTAGTTGATGATGCTACTTATTTTCGTGACCCGGCGTCAGGAATATCCTATGGCTTAAAATTAATAAATCAACAGCAATATGATGGCATCGCTGTTAAGACTGTGACCAGTACATACCCACAAGTTATGTGGGTTAATATGACCTTTCCAGATATTCAAATCTATGTTTACCCCGTTCCTACTAAACTGTTGGAATTTCATATAATTTCAGTTCAAGAACTGACAAAACCCGCAAATCTTGGGACGATGCTTGTATTTCCGCCAGGTTATCTCCGCGCTATGCGATATAATTTAGCTTGTGAGTTAGCGCCAGAGTTTGGTGTTGAGCCATCGGCGCAAGTGTCAAGAATTGCTATGGCGGCTAAACGTAATCTGAAGCGGATCAATAATCCTAATGGTGTTATGGCTATTCCATACAGCATTGTTGGCACACGTCAGCGTTATAACATCTTTGCGGGCAATTATTGATGAAGACGCCAATCTTAGGCTCATCATATGTAACGCGCAGCCCTAATGCGGCTGACGCGCAAATGATAAATTTATACCCTGAGATTATTCCTGAAGGCGGTAAAGAAGCCGCTTGGCTTCAACGCGTGCCGGGATTGCGGCTTCTTAACAATATAGGTTCTGGCCCTATCCGTGGCTTATGGACGTTCAATGGAAAAGGTTATGCTGTCTCTGGAACCGGATTGTATCAGATAGATAATAATTGGAACGCAACATATAAAGGTAACATAGCCGGAACAACGCAGGTCACAATGACCGACAATGGCACGCAATTATTTATTGCGGCTAATGCTTATGGTTATATTTATAATAGCAGCAGTCCATCGTTGGTTTGCACGACAACAAACGGTTTTACTACCGTAACGACTACAGATACGACGCAAATATATCCTAATCAACCTGTGTCTGGCCCCGGCATACCTGGCGGCGCAACAGTCGCTAGTATTACAAACGGAACTACTTTTGTGTTGTCTGTAGCTGCTACGGTAAGTGGCACAAATACATTGACGTTTTCTGACTTTCTTACTCAACTTAGCTCTAACTTTTATGGTGCTGTCGGTTGTGGCTTTTTGGATACTTATTTTGTATTTAACCAGCCTAACAGCCAAGTCTTTTGGGTTATGGATTCTACAGGCACATCTATTGATCCATTACAATACGCCAGCGCTGATGGCTCGCCAGATAATCTTGTTACGCTATTAGTGAACCACCGGGAAGTCTGGTTATTTGGATCTAACTCTATTGAAGTTTGGTATGACGCCGGTAATTTTCCATTTCCTTTAGCGCGTATTCAAGGCGCGTTTATTGAGACTGGTTGTCTTGCTGCGTATTCAGTCGCCAAAATGGATAATAACGTCTATTGGCTTGGCGCTGATGCGCGCGGTAATGGCATTGTATATGTCTCGAACGGGTATGCAGGGCAACGTATCTCTACTCACGCCGTCGAGTGGCAGATTCAGCAATACGCGACATTATCTGATGCCGTATCTTATACATATCAGCAAGACGGGCATAGTTTCTATGTCTTAAATTTTCCGACTGCTAATACGACATGGGTATATGACGTATCCACGCAAGCCTGGCATGAGCGCGCTGGGTGGGAAAATGACGCGTTTACGCGCCACCGTGGCAACTGCCAAATGAACTTTAATAATACTATCGTTATTGGTGATTATAAATCGGGTGGAATTTATGCTTATGATTTAAATAATTATACAGAAGCAGGCGGTATTCAAAAATGGTTGCGGTCGTGGCGCGCGTTGCCCACAGGTCAGAATGATCTTAATCGCACCGCACAGCATAGCCTTCAATTAGATTGTCAAACGGGCGTTGGGCTGGATGCCGGCGTTCAGGGTTCTGATCCACAAGTCATGCTTCGTTGGTCTGACGATGGCGGGCATACATGGTCTAGTGAACATTGGAAGTCTATGGGTAAGATTGGTCAGACTGGCTATCGCACGATTTGGCGACGGCTTGGTATGACGTTAAAACTTCGCGATCGTGTGTATGAAGTATCCGGCACTGATCCTGTTAAGATAGCCATCATGGGCGCAGAACTGCACGCGGACGGCACTAATGCCTAACCCTGTCGATAATAACACTCAAATTCCGGCGTCGCGCGTTGCGGTCTCGGAAAAAGATATGCCTTCACGACCTTGGTATCGTTGGTTTTTTAATATTTATACGTCTGTAGAAGCTGGGCGGCGATATGGATCGTTTTACGATACGACGACACATACAGCGGTTGCTATCAACACAGCTTATCCGATCACATTTAATAATACATACCCTAATAACAACACCAGAATGTCTTACGGTGTTTATTTAGGAACAACAACATCACAAGTATTTGTAAACAATACAGCGATATATAATCTTCAATTTTCACTTCAATGCGCCAGCACGGCAGGCAGTGCAAAAAGTATATATGTTTGGCCTCGCGTCAATGGTGTTGATATTGCTCAATCTGCTATTCAAGCCTTAGTAGTAAACGGCACAACGACTGTTGTTACGTCCAGCTTTATGCTAAGTCTTAATAAAGGCGATTATTTTGAGTTGATCTGGTCAACTAATGATACGGGTATTACGCTGGCTCCACAAGCAGCAGCGAGTCCTGTTCCGGCTATCCCTTCGGTCATTTTGACCGTCACAAGTAATATAGGTGCTTAATGTCCGTTCTTTCGCCCGCTGCTAAATTGCAATTTACTGATATTACAGGCGCTCCGCTTGTAGGTGGATTACTCTATACTTATGCTGCGGGAACAACGACACCGTTGGCGACTTATACGAATAGTTCTGGGGTAAGTCTCAATCCCAATCCTGTTGTATTAGACGCGCGCGGTGAGGCTGCGGTGTGGCTTGGGGCTAATACATATAAATTTAAATTGACAGATTCAAATAACAATGAAATTTGGACTGTTGACAATATTTCAGCGCCAACGACAGCGCTTTCGCCTGTTCTTAGTGGTAATGTCGTTATTAACTCTAATTCATCTAATCCCGCGCTGACAATTACACAGTCAGGCTATGGCCCTGTGTTGAACTTCATTAAAGGAACTAACAGCGCGTTTTATATAGATGCAAACGGAAATATAGGTCTTGGCACTACAACGCCTGCACAGCAATTAGATTTATGGGGCGGCACGCTACAATTATCTAGCGCAACAGGCACAGCCTATACGGATTTATCGGCTAACGCGACTGATTCTTTCTTTGCAGCGGCTAACGACCGTAACTTTACAATTCAAACAAATGGCGTTACGCGCGCAATAATTAATAGTTCTGGGGCATCGTTTACAGTTCCTATTACGGGCGTCGGCGTTAATCCGCCAGGCATGATTGCCACTTTTGCTGGTGCTGCGGCACCTACTGGCTGGCTACTATGCGATGGCACGCAATATGCTCAAACAGCATATGCAAATCTTTTTGCAGCTATTGGATCAGCATGGAATACAGGGGGTGAAACTACCGGTAATTTTAGAGTGCCAGATCTTCGCGGCATGTTTTTACGTGGCACAGGTTCAAATGGGGTTATAAGCGGCGCTACTGGCCCGTCTGTAGGTGCGAGCCAAACAGATACATATTTAAATCATAGCCATGGAACCACTGAAAATCCACACTCACATACACTTCCTGTTATTGTAGGTATTAATGGTGGTGGCAGTGGTGCAGTCCCATATCCTGCATCGGGTGGCACAGGATTCAATACTTTAACCGCAACAACTGGGTTGACAGTTAATACATCTACGACCGGCGATTCCGAAACACGACCTAAGAATTATGGCGTGTTATATATTATTAAAACATGACGACACGACTGATAAACGACCGCGAGGATGCGTTAAAAGTGGGGTATGTAGCCACTAATTGGCACATACCTATGACTTGGGAAGACTATATTAAAACGACGGCGGATTGGACTGTCAGAGGAATTGAGCGGGACAATAAGATAATAGGGGCTATGTATTCCAAAAATGGCGAAACTCATGTATCTATATTACCTGAGTGGCGTCGTAAATGGCTGACAAAAGGTTTGTTGAAAGAGATCTTGACGGGGATGACACATACGCGTGTTACAGACGGTCATGATTTTATGTATAACATATTGGAAAGACTAGGTTACACTCCGCAGCCGGATGGAACCGTAGCAAGAGAGAAGTAAAATGGGTTTTTCTAAAGCCGCCGCCGCTCAAAATCAAGGCACTCAAATGGCTATGCTTGCACAAGCGCAGGCGGCTCAAGATGCTCAACGTGCAATTGAACAAGGTCGAACTCAAGCCGCTGGCGCTTTACAGGCGGGGCAGACTGGCGCATTAGGCGCTATAGGCCAAGGCGTTAACGCTTACAATCCATATCAGCAATTAGGCACACAAAGCGCAAATGCTCTGGCTAATGCTATGGGTATTAGCGGTGATACCGGCGCGGCGGGCTATGGCAGTCTGATGAACATGCCGACCATTGCACAGCTTCAGATGGACCCTAGCTACGCCTGGCGTATGCAGCAAGGTCAGGGCGCACTTCAAAATGCTATTAGAGCTGGTATTGGCGGTCAAAATGCCGGTAGTGGCGCGGCTATGAAAGCGATCACGGATTACGGCCAAAATGCCGCCAGCCAAGAATATGGCAACGCTTATAACCGTTTTATGCAAAATCGCCAAAACCAAATAAATATGCTTCAGGGCGGTGTAGGCACAGGACTGAACGCAGCGCAAGGCATCGGCGGTCTTCAGACCAATGCGGCTAACATTTACACAGGCACAGGCGCTAATTTAGCTAATACTTATACTGGCACAGGTCAGCAGCTCGCGGGTAATTATAATCAGTTAGGTCAGAATCTTGGCCAAGGCTACGCCAACATGGGCGCGGCTAATGCTAGTGCTTATATGGGGCCAACGAATCTAATGGCGGCGCTTGCAGGGCAGGCTATTCAAGGTGGTATGACGGCTCTCGGCGCTATGGGGTAAAAGACCTGTTCCAACATATGGATAATTTGTAATGACTATTCAATATCAGCCAATTCCAGAATTTCAGGTTCCTGATCTTAACCTTATGGGGTCTTATGCTCAAGGTGTAGCATTGGCTGAAAGTCAGGCGGATCAAGAGCGCAAAGATTTATTGGCGGGTATTACTGCTACTAAAGAAGCACGATTAGCAGATCAAGCTACTAAGGAAGCGGCGGCTAAAGAACAAGAACGCGCGGCCAAACATTATGACGCGCTTGTTAATCTTCTTCCTGCGGTTACAAAAGAAACTTGGCCTGCTTGGCGTCAAGCTGCGACAGCGGCGTATCCTGGCGTCGAAGGCATAGTAAAAAAAGAATTTGATCCTGAGCATATCCGCGATCTGATGGCTAAAGCCTCAGATGATAAAGAACAAATTCTTCAACAGCATTTTGGCGATACGTCACGTTTTATTCGTGTTGGACGTAAAGGCGGCGCTGAAGTTGTGCCCGGCACAGAAGTTACTGCGCCGGGCAAACAAAAAATTGTTGACCTTGGCGATAAAGGTCAGTTTCTTCAAAATGAAACGACCGGACAACTTACGCCCGTCACGCCATCAATGCTTCAAGGCGGTATTAACATGCCCGCCGCAAAGGCTGCTATATCCAACATTGAAAGCGGCGGTGATTATGGCGCGCTTGGTCCAGTTACTAAGTCAGGCGACCGCGCGCATGGCAAATATCAAGTTATGGGTGAAAATATTCCTAAATGGACAAAGCAGGCGCTTGGCGTCAGTTTGACGCCGCAACAATTTTTAAATAGCCCTGAAGCACAAGAACGCGTGTTTGAAGATCAGTTTTCGCGTAATGCTGCGAAATATGGTTCGGCTCAAGACGCCGCGTCTGTTTGGTTCTCTGGAAAACCATTAGCTAAAGCTGGTAATCGCGCCGATATTCTTGGCACAACTACACCAGCATATGTTAATAAATTTAACGCCGTATATGGTGGTCAAGGCCCAGTTCAGAACGCTATGGTTTCACCAGTTACGGGCGCTAATGCTGTCATGCCAGCAGCGCCTGTCGGGCCTCCTGCTGGGGTTATAGCGCAGCCACAAATGCCTGTTGCTCGTATGCCAGCGCCAGTTATGCCCGCGCCTGAGTATCCTGTCGGCAGTGTCGAAGCGAATAATCAAAAGTTTGGTAAAGATACACTTGAGTCGGCAGGTTACGATCCTAAGACAGGCGAAGATAAAATTTCTAAACTTATCATGGGGTCAACAAGCGGCGGTCTTCAATCGCTTGCAGCCGGAACCGTTGGCTATCTTACTGGCGAAGCTACGCCAGGTATGGAAAAGATCTCACAGATCAAGACCATTGTTAATGACGCTATTCTCAAGAAACTTAATGGTAAACTCGGCGCGGGTATATCAAACGAAGACCGTAATTTCATTCAATCAACACTTGGTAATCTTGACGACCCGTCTATTCCAGCTAATCAACGTCTTGCGGCGTGGAACCAAGTCAAACAAGTTCTATCTAAATATGCGGGGTTTGAACAACCTACAGAAGCAGCGCCAGCAGCGGCTGCACCGTCAGGCGGTCTGTCAGTCTCTGCGCCAAATGGTAAGACATACACATTCAAAGATAAAGCGAGCGCTGACGCGTTCCGTAAAGCTGCGGGGCTTTGATGGACTACGACGCATTAGCAGCGCAACATGGCGGCGCGACAGAAGCTCCAGATTATGAAACATTAGCAGCGCAACATGGCGCGGCAGGGTATGAAGGTATGCCGGGGCCTCGCGGCATATTAAATTACATAGACACAACGCTTGGTAATGTGCCTCAAGATGTTATGAACATCGGGCAAGGCGCGTATACTGCGGCAACAAATCCGTTGCAAACATTACAAAATGTTTCTGAGGCAGTGGCTAATCCGGCTGAAACATTATCGGGTGTAGCGCGCGGCGTTGGCCGTTTTCTTCAATCACCTCTTCAGACATTTCAGCAAGCGCCTGTTTCAACGGCTTTGAATTTGTCCGGGGCTGGCGCGGTTACTGCGCCGCTTCGTGCTATTCCATATACATTAGCAGAACACGCATATCCAATGGCTCGCAATGCTTTTGCACCTAAAGCGCGGGCGTATATGGAAACGCTTGGCGCTCAGACGCCGGAGGCTATTAATGCTCTTGCGGCTGCACGCCCAGGTATGACAGTGCCGCAAGCGCTCGCTGATGTTAACGCGCCGCAACTTCAGACATTTGCACAAGCGGCAATGAAACAAGTGCCACAAGAAGCACGTGCGGTTGCGCAGGCTCAAGAAACTGCACGCGCTGCGCGTATTGGTCAAATTGCCGGAACTGAATCTGATCTTGAGGCTGCTAAAGCTGCGCGAGATGCAGCGGCTGCGTCTAATTATAAACGGGCTTTTGCTAAAGTAATACCTGAATCCAAAGAATTGACAGCGATTTTAGATCGACCATCAATGGAAAAGGCTTTTGGCCGTGCCGCGCAAATAGCTGAAGAAAAAGGACAATCATTTCGTATTGGCAAAACCAAACCTGCGGAAACAGTTCCTTCTAGCATATTAGATGAATACGGTAATCCCATACTAAAAATAACACCCGCCGAAATTGCTAAATATCCTATGCAAAGTTTACATCATGTGAAGATGGCTTTGGATGATATGATCCGCGACCCGAAGGATTTTGGAATTGGTGCTACTGAAGTTGGAGCTATCAAACAAACGCGAAAAGAATTTGTAAGTCAATTAGAAAAAATTCCTGAATATGCAAAAGCACGTTCGGATTACGCGGCGCAAAGTCAACCTATTAATAAGATGCAAGTAGCACAACAACTTCAGAAAGCACTTACAGAGCCAGTAACTGAGGGCGCTACACGCGGCGGCATGTTTGCGCGCGCTGTTGAAGAAGCACCTAAGACAATTAAAAAAGCTACGGGGCAAACGTTCTTTGATAAACTAGAAGACGTTTTTAGCCCTGAAGAAATGAAAGTTGTTAATGACGTTCGTGACGAGTTTCGTCGGTCTAAGCTCTCTAAAGAACAAGCGGATCTTGGTAAAGCAGCGACGCCATCGGCTGAAGAATTAGCAAGTAGCAAACTTGGGTCTATTTCACATCTTAACTTACTTAACCTTGTGTGGACGATTGCTAATACAGTCATCAAACGCTCGCTTGGTAAGATAGATGAAAAGTTAGCGACGGAGATCGGTATGCAAATGCTTGATCCGGCTGATTTTAAAAAGGCTCTGACAGCGGCGCAAGAATATTCTAAAGCCACTGAAAAAGGCGTTGAAAATATCCGCGCTCGTAGAGCGGCGGTTAAGAAGACAGTTATTCCGCCTGCGATTTCGGGGGCGGTCACTTTTGGAAATGTAATGGCTCCTGAAAACCGTAACGCGATGGCGAGATGAAAATGAGCGAATATCAGTTCTTTTTTAATGTCGCCACGGCGATAGTGAGCGTCACTTTTGGATGGGTGCTTAATACCATATGGGGGTCATTGAAAGATCTTCAGACGGCGGATAAAGCGCTTGTCGATAAGGTCGCATCAATTGAGGTGCTTGTGGCCGGACGATATGTGACCCGCGATGAGTTTAATACGTCTCTTAACGCGATCTTTTCTAAACTTGATCGCATACAAGATCTCATTTCTCAGAAGGCAGACCGATGACTTGGCCTCTTCAATCACAGTGCGATGCGTTCTACGGCAATCCTCGCGGTCGCAATGGTGGCCCATCAGCGCAATGGGAAAAAGGCAATCTTATCCGAATCAGCCCACCGTTTAAAATGCAGTTTGCTGGCAAGCCGATCACGTCAATCGCCATAAATAAAAAATGCGCGGACAGTTTGTCACGGATTTTTGACGCAATTTGGCTTGCATCCGGCAAAAATCAAAAAATAATTGACGATTGGGGCGTCTCTGTCTTTTCAGGGTCATATAACTATCGTGTAATGCGCGGCGGTAACGTATTGTCAATGCACGCATATGGGTGTGCTATTGACCTTGACGCCCCCCGGAATTGGTTTCACGACCAAGATCCGCACTTTGCAAAAGTGCCCCAAGTTCTACGTGCCTTCGAGGACGAAGGTTGGACTTGGGGTGGTTCTTGGTCGGGCAGAAGCAAAGATGGTATGCACTTCCAAGCGGCGCGCGTCAGCTAATAGGAGTTAAGTATGAATAATATTACGTCTTGGATTCTTGCGCGTATCTCTGAACAGTCAACCTACTCAGGGCTTGCTACTGTTATCGCCAGCATTGGCTTCTTGCCGCACGCTGCTGAAATCGGTGCGCTTGTCCCAACGGTCGGCGTCTTGATTATGGGCATTATTAAGATAATCCGCCCAACGCAATGAGTATAACCGCTCTAATTTCACTACTTAGTGGATTGATGGGCGTTATTGTCAATTTCTTCAACTGGCTGCATGAAAAACAACTTGTGCAGTCAGGTGTCGCGCAAGCTCAATTAGAAAACATGAAGGCGCAAGCCAATGAAGCTCAACTTGCTATCGCTGCCCGCGAAGCTGTTCGCGCTGATGTTGCCTCTAAGCCTGACAGCGTGCCAGTCAACGACCCTTTCCTCCGAGACTGACCACGCATCATTCTGCCAAGCCGCGAGGGCTATTTACTATTCGCGGCATGATACGGCCCCTACGATTGCTCAAATACGTGAGCATAACGCGGTCGGGGTCGCACTCAAATGTGGTTGGCTTCGCAAATGATAACCGCCCGTGATGTTGAGCAAGTTCTCAAAAAGCACAAACAACCATCTGGGCGGTATCATATTAGTAAAGCGGCGAAAGAGTTAGGCATAGACCGCCATCGTCTCCGCTATTTAATGTTAAAATATAATAAATTTGAGCAGCCAAAACTTCCCCATCGCACGCGTCAGATTGATGAATTAATTCGTGATCGCTTATCGGAAAGCGAGCGAATTATTAACGCCGATGAAGCAAGAGATCTAATTAAAGTAAAAATTAATATCGACGGACCCGTAGCTCTGCTATGTATGGGTGATCCGCATATTGACGATCCGGGGTGTGCCTTTGCGCTGCTTAAGTCTCATCTTGAGTTGGCTGGTAGCCATCCTTATATCTTGCCTTGTAATATTGGCGACCTGGCAAACAACTGGGTCGGTCGTCTCGCTCGGTTGTATGCTGACCAATCCATCACCGCTAGGGAATCTTGGACGCTCGTTGAATGGATGGTCAAGTCGGTCCAATGGTTATTTATTTTGGCCGGAAATCATGACCTATGGACGGGGTCAGGAGATCCTGTTTCATGGTTCGCAAAGCAAGCGGGTTCCATGTATGAAGAGCATGGCGTAAGGCTGGCGCTTCAGCATCCAGACGGCTCAGAGACGCGTGTCCATGCACGTCATGACTTTCCAGGCCACTCAATTTGGAACTCTATGCACGGTCCAAAGCGTGAGGCTATAGCTGGCTTCCGTGACCATCTTCTTATTGCAGGCCATAAGCACATTGGCGGTGATGAGGGCATGATAACGCCCGATGGCACCGCCGCTCAACTTGTTCGGGTGTCAGGGTATAAGGTGGCCGATACCTACGCTAAGTCATTAGGTCTTAAAAAAATGCCTATGCACCCGGCAGCTTTAATAATTATAGACCCTAGAGAAGCTGGCACGTCACGCGGGCGCGTGTTCTGCGCGCCGACAATTGAAAAGGGTGTCTTAATATTAGACGCGCTCCGTAGAGAATATGATGCTTCTAAAAAAAGGAAGAAATCATGACGGAAGACGATGAAGATCTATATGACGGCCCAGACATTATTGAAGAAGCCGAATTAGATCCGGTAGCCGCACGTTGTAATTCGTTTACAAAACTCCTTGCGTATGCCGCTCATATTAAAGATGAGGATCTACGCAAGGAAGCTATTTTAATGCTGGCCGCTGTGCGACGTAGTTTTAAGACTCTGCCGACCGGGGAGCTTGCACAGTTTCCAAATGTGAAAGGTCAAGCTTAGTATTAAGCTTAGTGACAACTGCCGCCCTAAAATCGCGCTTGCGCTTGTAGTCAATATCAGCGCCAGCGTTTGATTTTTGATCTTCGTAATCTTTGGCAAACATTGTCGCAAACGCCTCATAATTCATGGCGTCTAGGCGGCTATCTGTATGCGTCGGGTTAGCAAAGTTACGCGCGTTTTTGACGCACACCATTATGACTGCCACTTCATAAGGATGTATATCACGACCGAGACGCAAAGAAGCAAGATCTGCAATAAGCTGGAAGTTATTTTCAATTCCCCCGTAATCAGCGCCGCGCTCTCCGATTAAATCGCTGGCCTGTTTCAGTAGATCGTGTGGATTCATTTTCTATTCCCCTTAACAATTCAGTCCGTTCACGCGTCGCTCGCAGCGTTGTATACCGCTGGTGTAGACGTATGAGTATTGTGGACCGCCG
>Ga0214180_1000385_pt1 | contig 16398 bp, 14 predicted proteins | sample TroBogEpilimnion_22_FD_153018 | JGI IMG/M metagenome (GOLD analysis project Ga0214180, IMG submission 153018) | Freshwater microbial communities from Trout Bog Lake, WI - 16OCT2007 epilimnion | ecosystem: Environmental > Aquatic > Freshwater > Lake > Epilimnion/Euphotic zone | place: Trout Bog... | reverse complement strand
GGTATCAGGAAACTCTGACCGACCCGTCCTACGCCGGGCAGATCATCACGTTTACGTTCCCGCATATCGGCAATGTGGGTACCAATAATGAGGACCTGGAGGCCGGCGGGATTTCCGCGCGTGGTCTGGTAATCAAGCAGGACATCACCGAACCGTCCAACTGGCGGTCGGCCCAGCATCTGGACGGGTGGTTGAAGGCGCGTGGCATTACGGGCGTGTCGGGCGTGGATACGCGCGCGATCACGTCCCGCATCCGCGACGGCGGCGCCCCGACCGGCGTGCTGGCGTTTCCCGCCGATGGGCGGTTCGATATCGCCGCTTTGACCGCGCGCGCCGCGGCATGGCCGGGGCTGGAGGGGATGGATCTCGCGAAGGACGTCACCTGCGCGCAGACGTATGAGTGGGATGAGACTCAGTGGGAATGGGGCGTTGGCCAGGGCCGGCAGTCCGCGCCGAAGCATCATGTGGTGGCGGTGGATTTCGGGGCGAAGCGGAACATTCTGCGGTGTTTGGCCTCGGCTGGGTGCCGGGTGACGGTGGTGCCGGCGTCGGCCTCGGCCGAGGATATTCTGCGGCATAAGCCCGATGGCGTGTTCCTGTCCAACGGCCCCGGCGATCCGGCGGCGACCGGGGTTTATGCGGTGCCGGCGATCCAGGGCGTGCTGGCGGCAGGGCTGCCGGTGTTCGGGATTTGCCTCGGGCATCAGCTGCTGGCGCGGGCGTTGGGTGCTTCCACTTATAAGATGGAGCGTGGGCATCGCGGGGCGAACCAGCCGGTGAAGGATTTGACCACCGGGAAGGTGGAGATCACGTCGCAGAACCACGGTTTCGCTGTCGATTTGAAGACGCTGCCCGCGACGGTGGAGGCGACGCATGTGTCGCTGTTCGACGGGTCGAACGAAGGGCTGGCCTGCACGGACCGGCCGGCTTTTTCCGTGCAGTATCACCCGGAAGCGAGTCCGGGGCCGAGCGACAGCCATTATCTGTTCGGGCGGTTTGTGGAGATGATCGAGCGGGTCGGGGGGTGAGATGGACGCTGTCCGGTTGCTTCTCACCACGGCTCTGACGCATCGGCTCAATGAGCCGAACCTGGAGGCGGGGTTCGAACGGTTTTCCGCGCTGACCGGTGGTTCGGTCGAGTACGGGACGTTCTGCGACACGGTCGCGGCGTGTGTGCGCGACGGCCTGATCCTCGAACCGATCCGGCTGCCGGAGGGGGCGTTGCAGTGCCATTGGCATTTGGAATTGACGCCTGCCGGGGTTGGGGCGGCGCGGACAATGTCCGTTGGTCCTTGCAGCCGGCTGAATTCCCCGAATGTTGACGCCTTAGGTTGGGTCGGGAGGTCATGAGCACTCGCTTCATCTCGGTCCGGCATGAAGGCTCGATGCAGGCCGAGCATCGCAGGCGTACCGGAGTAGCGGCAATTTATGCTTTTAGGTGGACATTTTCACCTAAATTGGTAAACTTCATCTAAATGAACCCCGTTCGCAATCCCTTCTCCGCCGGCGCTGGTGTTCAACCCCCAGAATTGGTTGGAAGGCAACCAATTTTGGAGCATGCTCGGGTCATGTTGGAGCGTTTGCGTGTCGGTCGCAGCGCCAAAAGCTTTATAGCGGTTGGATTACGCGGGGTAGGTAAGACCGTGTTGCTGAATCGGGTACGCGATTTGGCGGAACGCGCTGGGTGTAAGCCCGTCTTCATCGAGGCGCATGAGCAGAAATCATTGCCGGAACTGTTGGTCCCAAGTTTGCGAGAACTGTTGCTGGAGCTAGATCGCCTCGGTGCCGTCAGCGACCAAGTGAAGCGGGGTCTACGCGTACTGCGCAGTTTCATGTCCGGAGTCAAACTGCGATACGGGGAAGCGGAGTTGTCGCTCGGCGTGGACCCAGAGGTTGGGACCGCCGACAGCGGCGATCTCGAAGCCGATTTGCCGACGTTGTTTTTGGCCGTCGGCAAGGCTGCGGCGGCGCGATCGGTCGTTGTCGTTATATTGATCGATGAACTGCAATATTTGTCCGTGCGGGACATGAGCGCGTTGATCATGGCGCTCCACCGTGTCGTGCAGAACAGTCTGCCATTAATGTTGGTCGCGGCGGGATTGCCTCAGGTCGTTGGTCTCAGTGGCCGATCCAAGTCCTATGCGGAACGATTGTTTGATTTTCCGCCCCTTGACGCGCTGCCGCCGGAGGACGCGATTCGGGCCTTGGAGCTGCCCGTCGAAAAGGAAGGCGCGCAATTCGATTCCGACGCATTGATTGAGATTGTGCGCATTACCCAAGGTTATCCGTATTTCCTACAGGAATGGGGCTATCAGACTTGGAATATCGCACGCTCGAACCTGATCAAATTGACCGATGTGCGAGCGGCGTCCGATTTAGCGATCAAGCGGCTCGACGAAAGCTTTTTCCGGGTGCGCTTCGATCGTCTGACACCCCGGGAAAAGGACTATCTGCGCGCGATGGCCGAGATTGGCCCAGGACCGCATCGTTCCGGCGATATTGCGGAGATTTTGGGCATCCGAATACAGAATATCGGCCCGCTTCGCAGCGCACTGATCCATAAGGGCATGATCTACAGCCCATCGCACGGCGACACAGCCTTTACGGTACCGCTATTCGATGAATTCCTGCGCCGAACCATTCCCGTTTGGCAAACCCCATACAAGAAGCAATAGGCGATACGATGCCCAAACGCACCGACCTCAAATCCATCATGATCATCGGCGCCGGCCCCATCGTCATCGGGCAGGCCTGCGAGTTCGACTACTCCGGTGCTCAGGCCTGTAAAGCTCTGAAAGCCGAGGGGTACCGGGTCATCCTCGTGAACTCCAACCCCGCCACCATCATGACCGATCCCGGTTTGGCGGATGCCACCTATATCGAGCCGATCACGCCCGAGATGGTGGAAAAGATCATCGCCAAGGAGCGTCCGGACGCGATCCTGCCGACCATGGGCGGGCAGACCGCGCTGAACACGGCCATGAAGCTGGATGCGTCCGGCGCGCTGAAGAAGTACGGCGTGGAACTGATCGGCGCCAAGGCCGACGTAATCGACCGGGCGGAAGACCGGCTCAAGTTCCGCGACGCCATGTCGGAAATCGGCATTGAATCGCCGCGCTCCACCATCGCGCATACGATGGAGGAAGCCCGAGCCGGCCTCGCGCTCACCGGGTTGCCGGCCGTGATACGCCCGAGCTTCACGCTTGGCGGCACCGGCGGCGGCATCGCGTACAATAAGGAAGAGTTCGAACAGATCGTCGCAGGCGGCCTCGAAGCCTCCCCAACCACCGAAGTGCTGATCGAAGAATCCGTCCTTGGCTGGAAAGAATACGAGATGGAGGTGGTCCGCGACTCCAAGGACAACTGCATCATCGTCTGCTCGATCGAGAACGTGGACCCGATGGGCATCCACACCGGTGACTCAGTCACCGTCGCGCCGGCCCTGACGCTGACCGACAAAGAATACCAGCGGATGCGCGACGCCTCGATCGCCTGCTTGCGCAAGATCGGCGTCGATACCGGCGGATCGAACGTGCAGTTCGGATTGAACCCGGCCGACGGGCGCATGGTGGTGATCGAGATGAACCCGCGCGTGTCGCGGTCCTCGGCCTTGGCGTCCAAAGCCACCGGCTTCCCGATCGCCAAAATCGCCGCCAAGCTGGCGATCGGCTACACGCTGGATGAGTTGACCAACGACATCACCATGGTCACGCCGGCGTCGTTCGAACCCACGATCGACTATGTCGTGGTGAAAATCCCCCGTTTCACGTTCGAGAAATTCCCTGGCACGCCGGCGTTGCTGACCACGTCCATGAAGTCGGTGGGCGAGGCGATGGCGATCGGACGGTCCTTCGCCGAAGCCCTGCAAAAGGGGCTGCGCAGCATGGAAACCGGGTTCGCGGGTCTCGACCCCGTGGCCGCCCCTGGCGACGGCAGCCAGGATGCATTCCGAGCGGCTCTGTCCGCTCCGCGCCCCGACCGGCTGGTGATGGCGGCGCAGGCCATTCGTGCCGGCCTGTCCATCGAGGACATTCACGACGCCACCAAATTCGACCCCTGGTTCCTTCGGGAATTGGAACGGATCGTCCTTGCCGAACGCGCCGTCGAGGCCAACGGCCTGCCCACCGAAGCCGGCGCCCTGCGGCGCCTGAAAGCGCTCGGCTTCTCCGACAAGCGCCTCGCGCAGCTGACCAAACAACCGGAAGACGCTGTCGCCGCCAAGCGCCACGCGCTGCACGTCGTGCCCGTTTACAAACGGATCGACACCTGCGCGGCCGAGTTCGCCTCCGCCACACCTTATATGTATTCCACCTACGAAGGCGGCTACGGCACGCCGGTCTGCGAGTCCGACCCGACCGACCGGCAGAAAATCGTCATCCTCGGCGGCGGACCGAACCGGATCGGCCAGGGGATCGAGTTCGACTATTGCTGCGTCCACGCCGCCTACGCGCTGAAAGACGCGGGGTTCGAGACCATCATGGTCAATTGCAACCCGGAAACCGTGTCCACCGACTACGACACGTCCGACCGGCTGTATTTCGAGCCGCTGACGGCCGAGGACGTCATCGCCCTCATCCGCCGCGAACAACAGAACGGCACCCTGCTCGGCTGCATCGTGCAGTACGGCGGGCAGACGCCGCTGAAACTGTCGCAGGCGCTGTCCAAAGCGGGAATCCCGATCCTCGGCACCAGTGCCGACGCCATCGACATGGCGGAAGACCGGGAGCGGTTCCAGCAGTTACTCCATCGCCTCGGCCTGCTGCAGCCGGAGAACGGCATCGCCCGTTCGACCGAGGAAGCGGAAGCTATCACCGAACGTATCGGCTACCCCGTCGTCATCCGCCCCAGCTACGTGCTGGGCGGGCGCGCGATGGAAATCGTCTACGACCGCACGGGGCTGCAACGCTACATGCGGGAAGCCGTGATCGTGTCCGGCGACAACCCGGTGCTGATCGATCGCTATCTGAACGACGCCATCGAAGTGGATGTGGACTGCATCTGCGACGGCGACACCGTCTACGTCGCCGGCGTGATGGAACATATCGAGGAAGCCGGCATCCACTCCGGCGACTCCGCGTGCAGCCTGCCGCCCTACACGCTGGCGCCCGCCATGGTGACCGAACTGAAAGCGGAAACCGAAGCCATGGCGAAAGCCCTGGGCGTCGTCGGGCTGATGAACGTGCAGTATGCCATCCAGGACGACACGATATACGTGCTGGAGGTGAACCCGCGCGCGTCCCGGACCGTGCCCTTCGTTGCCAAGGCCACGGGCGTTCCCGTCGCCAAGATCGGCGCACGGGTCATGGCCGGCGCCAAGCTTTCGGAGTTCAAGCTGGACGACGACTCCATCGCCCCGCATGTGGCGGTGAAGGAAGCGGTCTTCCCGTTCGCGCGCTTCCCCGGCGTGGATACGATCCTCGGGCCGGAAATGCGCTCCACCGGTGAGGTCATGGGCCTCGACTCCTCCTTCGAACGCGCCTTCGCCAAAGCCCAGCTTGGCGCCAGCGTGATCCTGCCGGAGAAAGGCACCGTGTTCCTTTCGGTGAAAGACTCCGACAAGAAAGGTCTGCCCGCCTTGGCGCGCCGGCTGATCGATATGGGCTTTACCATTGTCGCCACGCGCGGTTCGGCGGCGCGCATCAAGGAAGCCGGGTTGCCGGTGACCGTGGTGAACAAGGTGCTGGAGGGCCGGCCGCATTGCGTGGATGCCATCCGCTCCGGCGATATTCAGTTGGTGATCAACACCGCCTCCACCCCGCAATCGGTCGCGGACAGCTCCACCATTCGGCGCGGCGCGCTGACGCATGGGGTGCCGCACTACACCACCTTCGCCGGGGCACGGGCCGCAGTGCACGCAATCGCGGCTTTACGCACGGGAACGCTTGAAGTCGCGCCGCTACAGTCCTACTTTCGGGGTTCGTTCTAGGCTGAACGCCGCGCGCGGAGGCATCTTCTCCCCGCCGCGGCTTTCGTGCTTGACTGCCCTCTTACGCAATACATGCCCATCGAAGGACCATAGCGTGCAGAAGTTTCCGATGACCGCCCCCGGTCTTCAGCGGTTGGAAGACGAGCTTCGCCTACTCCGTTCGCAAGAACGCCCGGCCGTGATCCGCGCGATCGCGGAAGCGCGCGCGCACGGCGATCTTTCGGAGAATGCCGAATACCACGCCGCGCGCGAACGACAATCGTTCATCGAGGGCCGGATCGAAGAGCTGGAGGTGATTGTCTCCGCCGCCGAGGTCATCGATCCCTCGACCCTGACCGGCGAACACGTGAAGTTCGGCGCGCATGTCTGGCTGATCGACGAAGAGACCGAGAAGGAAGCGACGTATCAGATCGTCGGCGTGCATGAGGCCGATATCAAGCACGCGCGCCTGTCGCTGTCGTCGCCGCTGGCGAAGGCGCTGATCGGGAAGAAGGTCGGGGATACGGTGTCGGTGCCGGCGCCGGGTGGGGATCGGTCATACGAGATCCTGGGGATCAAGTTTATTTAGCTGCCCCTCTTCCGTCATGGTCGGGCTTGACCCGACCATCTTTATCCCTTTGGCCTGAGATGGTCGGGTCAAGCCCGACCATGACGGTGAGTACGGACTGGCCCCTCATGATCACCTTCGCCGATATCGAAGCAGCCGCCGGACGGATCGCTGGGCGCGTTATTCGCACGCCGAGCCTGCCGAGCCACGCGGTGTCGGTGGCGACGGGGGCGGATGCGGTGTTGAAGCTGGATCATCTTCAGGTGACCGGCGCGTTCAAGGAGCGTGGGGCCGCCAACCGGTTGGCGCTGCTGTCCGAGGGTGAGCGCGCGCGCGGCGTGATCGCGGTATCGGCCGGCAACCATGCACAAGCGGTTGCTCGCCACGCCCAGTTGCTGGGTATCTCGGCGACGATCGTGATGCCGAAATTCACCCCCTCCACCAAAGTCACGCGCACCGCTGCCTGGGGGGCGGAGGTTGTGCTGCATGGTGAGACTTTGGCCGAGGCGGCCGCGCATGCGGCGGAGCTCGGGCAACAACGGCAGCTGGTTTACGTTCATCCTTACGACGACGCGGGCATTGTCGCCGGGCAAGGCACCTTGGCGCTGGAATTGCTGACCGATGTGCCGGACCTTGACGCGATTGTGATCCCGGTCGGCGGCGGCGGGTTGCTGGCGGGATGCCTGATCGCGGCCACGGCGCTGAAACCGGGGATCGCGGTTTACGGCGTGGAAGTCGAAGCCTACGCCGCGATGGCGCAACGCCTCGCCGGTCGTAGCGTGTCTGTCGGCGGTCCGACGATCGCCGAGGGCATCGCGGTGCGCGACATCGGCGAATTGCCGTTCGATATCGTCCGCCGCCGCCTGACCGATCTACTGGTCGTGCCGGAACGCGCGATCGAGGAAGCGATCGGTCTGCTGGCCGAGGGCGCGAAAACCGTGGTGGAGGGTGCCGGCGCGGCCGGGGTCGCGGCGTTGCTGACGTACCCCGAGCGGTTCCGGGGCAAAAAGGTCGGGGTCGCGATTACGGGCGGGAATATCGACGCGCGCATCCTGTCCAATGTGCTGCTGCGCAATCTGCTGCGCGACGGGCGCCTGCTGCGGCTGCATCTGCAAATCCCGGATCGGCCCGGCGTGCTCGCGGACATCGCCGGCAAGATCGGCGGCCAGGGCGGCAACATCATCGAGGTCTCGCACCAGCGCCTGTTCGCCGCGGCCTCGGTTCAGGCGGCGGAGCTGGAGGTGATGGTGGAGGCCCGCGATTCCGCCCATGCCACCGCGATCGTCGAGGCGTTGGAGCAGAGTTACGTGGTTCGGCGGGTCTGAAACACTATGACATTTGCGGCGGGATGCGAGATTCGTTAGGCAGGCCGGATCGATCAGGACACATCGTATGACCACGCGCCCCGCGCATCTGAAAGCACTCGAAGCCGAGAGTATTCACATCCTGCGGGAGGTCGCGGCACAGTCGGCCAATCCGGTGTTGTTGTATTCGATCGGTAAGGATTCCTCGGTTCTGCTGCATCTGGCGCGCAAGGCGTTCTTCCCCGCCAAGCCGCCGTTTCCGCTGCTGCATATCGATACGACCTGGAAATTCCGGGAGATGATTTCGTTCCGCGATGCGACGGTCAAGCGCTTCGGGTTCGAACTGCGGACGCATACCAATCCCGACGGTTTGCGCGACGGGATCAATCCCTTCGATCACGGCAGCGCCTATACGCAAATCATGAAAACCGATGCGCTGAAACAAGCTTTGACAATCGGCAAATACGATTTCGCCATTGGCGGTGCCCGCCGCGACGAGGAACGCTCGCGCGCCAAGGAACGCGTCTTTTCGGTTCGTGGCCCGGGTCATACGTGGGAGCCAAAACGGCAGCGCCCCGAACTCTGGCATTTGTATAATGGCAATTTAGCGCCCGGCGAAACGTTGCGGGTGTTTCCGTTATCGAATTGGACCGAGTTGGATGTGTGGACGTATATTTTGGCGGAAAGCATCGACGTGGTGCCGCTGTATTTCGCCGCGCCGCGCCCGACGGTGATGCGCGACGGGCAGATCATCGTTGTCGATGACGATCGCATGCAATTTCTGCCGGGCGAAAAACCCGAAACCAAGCTGGTGCGGTTCCGGTCCTTGGGGTGTTACCCGTTGTCGGCGGCGGTGGATTCTCCCGCGGCGACGTTGGAGGACATTGTCGCGGAGATGCGGAATACCCGCGTGTCGGAACGTGCGGGCCGGTTGATCGATCAGGACCAGGATTCCTCCATGGAGAAGAAAAAGCGGGAGGGATATTTCTGATGCCTGATTCCCTTCTGCGCGTTCTGACCTGCGGCAGCGTCGACGACGGCAAATCCACGCTGATCGGTCGCCTGCTGTTCGAGTGCGGCTCCATCCCCGACGACGTGCTGGTCGCGCTGGAACGCGACTCCCGCCGTTTCGGCACGGTCGAGGGCGGGACCGATTACGCGCTGCTGGTCGACGGCTTGGCGGCGGAGCGGGAGCAGGGGGTGACGATCGATGTCGCCTACCGCTTCTTCGAGACGCCGGTGCGGCGTTTCATCCTGGCGGACTCGCCGGGGCATCAGCAGTACACGCGCAACATGGTGACGGGGGCGTCCACGTCGGACTTCGCGATTTTGCTGATCGACGCGCGCAAGGGGATTTTGGCGCAGACGCGGCGGCATGCGGCGATCGTGTCGCTGCTGGGCATCCGCGACGTGGTGCTGGCGGTGAACAAGATGGATCTGGTCGGGTTCGACCAAACCGTGTTCGACACCATCGTCGCCGGATTCCATGCGTTGCTGGATCGCCTTGGGCCGCTGAACGTAACCGCGATACCGGTCGTGGCGCGCGATGGGGACAATGTGACGCGGCCGTCCACCAACATGCCGTGGTACACCGGGGAAACGCTCCTGACGACACTGGAACGCGCCGAACCCACTCTGCGTCCGTTGGAAGTGCCGTTCCGCATGCCGGTGCAATACGTGAACCGGCCCGACCACACTTTCCGTGGCTACGCGGGAACGGTGGAAGCCGGCGTTATCAAGCCCGGCGATACCGTGATCAACACGACCTCCCGCGTGGAGGCGAAGGTTGCCCAAATCGTCACCATGGATGGCGATTTGGCGGAAGCCGGCCGCGATGAACCGGTGACCTTGGTGCTGGACCGGGAAATCGATGTCTCCCGCGGCGACGTGCTGGCGGCGGAGCCGGTCCCGGCACTCGCGGATCAGATCGACGCCTGGGTGGTGTGGATGGACGAAACCCCGCTGTTCCGCGGGCGCGCCTATCAGTTCATGCTCGGGACGAAATCGGTCGTCGGAACGATCACCGATATCACCAACCGGCTGGACGTGGACACGCTGACGGAAGTCGGGGTGCGGGAACTGGCACTGAATGAGATCGGGCGGGTGTCGATCTCTCTGTCGCATCCGGTCGCGTGCGAGCTCTATGCCGACAGCCGCACCCTCGGCGGGTTCGTGCTGGTGGACCGGCTGACCCGCAACACCGTCGGCGCCGGCATGGTCACCGGGATCAAAGCTGCTCGGTCCGATATCCATTGGCACCGGATGGACGTGGGCAAGGATGCCCGAGCACTGCTGAAAGGCCAGAAGCCGGCGGTGCTGTGGTTCACGGGACTGTCGGGCGCCGGCAAATCCACCATCGCCAATCTGGTGGAAAAGCAGCTGCTCGCGATGGGCCGGCACAGCATGACGCTGGATGGGGACAATGTGCGGCACGGGTTGAACCGGGATTTGGGGTTCTCGGAAGCCGATCGCGTGGAGAATATTCGGCGGATCGCCGAGGTGTCGAAACTGTTCGTTGAGGCTGGGCTGATCGTGCTGGTGTCCTTCATCTCGCCCTACCGGAACGAGCGGATGCTGGCCCGGGAATGCGTCGAAGAGGGCGAATTCCTGGAGATTTACGTCGATACCCCGGTGGACGAATGCCGCCGCCGCGATCCCAAGGGCCTGTATCAGAAGGCCGACGCCGGTCAGTTGCGGAATTTTACGGGTGTCGATGCACCGTACGAAGCGCCGCTGGACCCGGAAATTCGGCTGCCGACCCTGGAAGGCTCGCCCGAAGTGCTGGCGGCGAAAGTGATCGATGCCCTGCGCGAACGCGGCATCATCGGCTAAGCCGCTCGCCGCCGTCGCGGCGGAGGCGCGGGCCTGTCGGGTCTGCACCTTGCCGTTGGGTCCTCGGCCGGTGTTTCGGTTGTCCACGACCGCGACGGTTTTGATCGCCGGGCAGGCGCCGGGGACGAAGGTGCACGAGACCGGGATTCCGTGGAACGATCCCTCCGGCGAGCGATTGCGGCGCTGGCTGGCGATGGACCGGGACACATTTTACGACGAGAGCCGTATCGCGATTCTGCCCATGGGGTTCTGCTATCCCGGGCGATTGCCGAACGGTGGCGACGCGCCGCCCCGGCCGGAATGCGCGCCGTTATGGCGGGCGCGGTTGCTGGCGGGGATGCCGTCGATTCGGTTGACGCTGCTCGTCGGGAGCTACGCGCAGGTCCATGCGCTGGGTCGCGGGGCGATGACTGAGCGGGTTCGGGATTTTCGGGCTTATCTGCCCGACCGGTTTCCGCTGCCGCATCCCTCTTGGCGGACGACGGCGTGGGAGCGGAAGAACCCGTGGTTCGAGGCGGAGGCCTTGCCGGCGCTGCGCGCGGCGGTGGAGGCCGCGCTTACTCCATCTCCTGCTCGATCGCCGCGATCTCGGCGTCCGTGAAACCGAAATGGTGTGCGATTTCGTGCACCACCACGTTGCGCACCAGGCTGTAGAGATCGACACCGGTTTCGATCCATTCCAGCAGGATCGGTTCCCGGTACAGAAAAATCAGGTCGGGATCCCGAGCATTGTCCATCACGCTGCGTTCGGTCAGCGGCGTGCCGCGATAGAGGCCGGTCAGCTCCCACCCGGACTCGATGTCCAGGTCGTCCAGGGTTTCGTCGTCGGGCATGTCCTCGACGCTGATGCCGACGCCGCGGACGTGTTTCGACAGGCGCCGCGGCATGGTCGCCAGCGCACGCTCCGCCATATCGGCGATGTCGTCGATGCTGGGCGGGTGGCCGAAGATGGGGACAGGATTACGGAGGTCGCTCATACGGCATTCGGTGCCCGGTGGCGGGCGCTTGGTCAAGCCGCCTTGTGTTGCCGAGTTCGGTAATGGCCGACCTCCAGGGCCCGCCGGTCGAACACGGACTGGTTACGACGATGATCGGCGAACGATTTATATTTCGTATTGACAAATTCAATCCCCGCGACAGGCTTGTTCCCAAAGCCAATGGCGATGGAGGTAACGGACATGTGTGGCACACCAGGATGCAGGTGCGGTGGAGTGGCAATTCGTCGGGACACCCGAGAGCGCGAGGCGGGAGGGGTAAACGACGCGTGTCATACCTATACGGGCGGCGTCACGAAACATGAAGGTCGTGTCCTGGCGACACCATTCGTGTATCCGCTGTTCTGGGGCTCCGCTTATGCCAAGCAGACGAATGGCATCATTACCTGGAAACACCCGTGTGTCGCTTCCGCCCACGCATTCCTTGCGGACCTGATGGGCACATGGCTAACCGGACTGAACCAGTACGGTGTAGAGTCGGGAGGGAATTTTTTCGAGCCGGAAATTTTGCCCCTGGCACCTGGTACCGACCCAACATCGTTGTCGCAACCCCAGATCGAGGCGCAGTTGATCGCCTATATCAAATCGTCTCAGGTCGGGGTGCCCGACCCTGAAGAACTCAGCCGGTGCTATCTGATTTTTCTGCCGCCGACCGCATCGCTCGCCGAGTATCCGGGCGCATGCGGATACCATGGCCACACCCTGTATGGGAAAACCAGCGGCGATTCGAATTTGTTCTATGCCGTTATCAGTACAGATGGGGTCGATACCTCGCTCAGCGGCGACGCGTTTATCAATCAAGTCAGCTATTGCGTCAGCCATGAGCTGGCGGAAATGTTCACCAACCCGGACGATCGCGGGTGGTTCGCCGACGCCGACCCCGCGCACGGACGTAACCAACAATGCGAGATCGGCGATATCTGCGAGACGCGGCCGGACGGGCTTTACCGTGGCCGTTGGCAGGTCGAACAATACTGGTCGCAGAAGGACAATGCCTGCCTCGACCCCGCCACCATTCCGGTGCCTGCGACAACACCGGTGCCGTCGGGCGGTGCCGTCGGTCATGGCCTGCCGCATCCGCCGCCCGTGAATTGTGCCGAATTGTCGTTGCAGATCGGGAAACTGATCACCGCGATGGAACACGAAAGCCAGCAGCCGCACGCGATCGGCGCCCCCGCGACGAGCACAACCAGCAAACAGCTTGCCGCCCTCCAAGCGGAGTATCAGAAAGAATGTCTAGGAAAGCCCGTCGCCTTCCACCCGAGCACCATTAAGACGTAACGACATCGGGAGAGTGTCGATCCGGCGGTTTGACAGTCCGGCAATCCCGGGCGAACAAGCCGCCTGTCGCGCATCAAGGACCTCCCATGACCGATCGCCCTCTTACCGGCAAAGTTGCCCTCGTCACCGGAGCGGGGCGCGGCCTTGGGCGCGAGACGTTGGCGTCGCTGGGGTGCGACATCGCGGTGCATGGCATGCGGGAGAACGGGCCGGCTGAATACGGCGAAGGCACCACCCTGACCGACACCGCCGCGCACATCGCGGCGCAATTCAATGTCCACACCATCTCGGTGTTGGGCGATCTGACCCAAATCGATCAGGTCGACCGCGTCGTCGCCACCGCCGAAACGCTTGGGCCCCTTCATATCCTCGTGCACAACGCCGGCGGCGACATCGCGGCGGCGGGCGGTAAACCCGATCCCAACGACGCCATCATGGTGAAGCAGGAAGACGTCCGAGCGGTGATCGACCGGAACTTGATTAGCACGATTTTTGTGTGCCAGGCGGTGGCACGCGGCATGATGGAACGGCGGGCCGGGCGGATCGTGACCATCAGCTCCATCGCCGCCTATGGCGGACGCTCCAACGGGGCAATCTACGCGACGGCCAAAGCGGGGGCGATCCACTACACGCGCTGCCTCGCGGCGCAGCTTCGGCCGTTCAACGTCACCGCCAACAGCATCGCGCCGGGTGACACGCGGACGGGGCGGTTCCTGAACACGCGCGCGGTCGATCCCAACCGGCTGGCCACCGAGGGCACGCTCGAACGCATCGCTTTGGTGGACGAGGTCGCTCGGACGGTGGCGTTGTTCGCCGGACCGATGGGCGAATTCGTCACCGGTCAGGTACTGCGGGTGGATGGCGGAACGCAGCCGATGCCGGCATAAATGGCGGTTATGAATACATACGATCTGATTGTCGTCGGCGGCGGGATCGCGGGCATGGTGGCCGGCACCCGCGCGGCGGAAAAGGGCCTGCGGGTCCTCGTCCTCGAAAAAGGGGAGGCACCGGACTACAGGTGCAACACGCGCTGGTCCGGCGGCATCGTCCATGTCGGCTACGTCGACCCGAAGGAGCCGGCGGCCAATATCCAGGCCGGCATCGCGCTGAACACGCGCGGCTACACCGACCCGTCGCTGGGGCAGGTGCTGGTGGAGCAGTGCGGCAAGGTCATCGACTGGCTGCGGGTGCAGGGGGTGCGGTTCATCCGCTCCGGCACGCAATCCTATCTGGCCTGGACGATGGCACCGCCGCGGGCGCTGGTGGCGGGGATCGACTGGAAGGGCCGCGGCCCGGACGTGATGCTGCGCACCCTGACCGAGCGCCTCCGCAAATTCGGCGGCACCCTGACGCTCGGCGCGCATGCCGACCGGTTGATCCTGGAAAACGGGGCCGTGACCGGGGTGGAGGCGACGGTTGCCGGCACGCCGACCCGCTTCGCCGCTTCGGCCGTCGTGATCGCCGATGGCGGTTTCCAATCCAACATCGACCTGATCCGCCAGCACATCATGCCCAACCCGGAAGCCGTAAAGCAGCGCGGCGGCGCCACCGGCATGGGCGACGGCATGCGGATGGCGCGCGAAGCCGGGGCGGCGATCACCGACCTCGATTGCTTCTACGGACACCTGCTGCACCGCGAGTCCATGGTGAACGACAAGGTCTGGCCGTATCCGGAACTCGACGGCATCGCCACGGCCGCCATCGTCGTGAACCACGCCGGCCAGCGCTTCGTGAATGAGGGTGCGGGCGGCGTGAACATGGCCAACATGATCGCCCGCGGCGCCGATCCCCTGTGCGCCACGCTGGTGCTGGACACCCCGATTTGGGAGGGTCCCGGCCGTTCCGCCCGCATTCCCGCCAACCCGGCGCTGGAGCGGGCCGGCGGCACGATCTACCGAGCGGGCACGCTGCGGGAGCTGGCGGGCATCGCCGGGCTGGACCCGGATGGGCTGGAGGCAACGGTTGCGGCCTACAACAAGGGCGACTATGGCGCGCTGACGCCGCCGCGCACCACCGACCGGTTCAAGCCCATGCCGATCCTGAAAGCCCCGTTCGTTGCCATCCCGGCCTGTGCCGGCATCACCTACACGATGGGCGGCATTCGTATCGATCCCGATGCCCGCGTGCTGTCCGTAACCGGCGAAGCGATCCCCGGCCTTTATGCCGCCGGCGCGGCGACCGGCGGGATCGAAGGCGGGCCGGCGATCGGCTATACCGGCGGCCTCAGTAAAGCAGCGGTGTTCGGATTCCGAGCCGCCGAACACGTGGCGAAGGGTGCGAGACAATGATCTACATGGTGGAAATGGCGCTGATCGCGACCGACCGGCGGGTGGAATGGGACGCGTGGTACCTCTCCCATATGCACAAGCTGATCTCCATTCCCGGCATCCGCGCGACGCAACGGTTTGAGTCACTGAGCGAATCCGCCTCCCCCTTCGTCGCGCTGCATCAGGTGGACGGGCCCGAGGTCTTCACATCCGCCGCCTACACCGCCAAAGCCGGCCCGGGCGGCACCGGGGAATGGCGGGAGTTGATGAACAACTGGTACCGCAACGTCTTCGACGGTGTGCCGGAAACCCCCGACGTGCCGATGGATGGCGCGCTGATCGTGGTGGAGGACGGCGCCGACGCGGGCGATGTGCCGCTGCGCTGGATGCGGTCCGTTGGGTTGGATTTGAGTTCCGAACGCCGCGCCATCGGCGTGGTTGCTCGCTTGGACGACGCGCGGGCGCTGATCGGCCGCAAGGGCGTGCGCGTCTGCAAGCCGCTGACTCCACGCTTGGTTGAGGCGAAGTAGCCCCGTGTCCGACGAATATGGCGCGTTGCCCGACCCGGACAAGATGTATCCGGTTGTCCGGTTGTTGGTGCGATATGGTAACGCGATGGCCATCGGCGTCGGGGCGGTCATCGCGATAGCCGGAATTTGGGCCGCCATCGCCGGGTTCGGCTGGGGCTGGGCCGCGGCCGGCGTGCTCGGCGGTGTGTTCGGCGGGTTCATCATGCGGAGCTATGTGGAAGTCGTACGGATCATTACGGACCTGCTGCTGCCGCGCTAACGCAACCCCAGCCGCCGGAGCAGCGGCTGCATCGTCACCCCCTGGACGATGACGGAGAACGCCACGACCCCGAACGTCGCGATGACGATCTGATCGTGCAGCGGCGTCGCTTCCGGCACCGTCAACGCCAGAGCTAACCCGAGCGCACCGCGCAACCCGCCCCACCAAAGGATGTGTTGTTCGGCGCAAGGGATTGCCCAGCGGGACCAGCGGAACGCGGCGCAAAACGGGTAGACGGTCAAAGCGCGGCCGATTAGCACGATCAGGATGGTCGCCGCCAGCGCTGTCACGCCGAACGCGGCAAACGGGATGCGTGCGACGGTAACGCCGATCAGGACGAAGACCAGCGAATTGGCGATGAAGGCGGCGAACGCCCAGAATTCCAGGACGAAGGTTCGTTCGGCATGAGCGTCATTCAAAATCGTCATGGCGGGCGCAGGCCCGCCACCCACGACTA
>Ga0214180_1000384_pt1 | contig 16421 bp, 15 predicted proteins | sample TroBogEpilimnion_22_FD_153018 | JGI IMG/M metagenome (GOLD analysis project Ga0214180, IMG submission 153018) | Freshwater microbial communities from Trout Bog Lake, WI - 16OCT2007 epilimnion | ecosystem: Environmental > Aquatic > Freshwater > Lake > Epilimnion/Euphotic zone | place: Trout Bog... | reverse complement strand
CCGCCGCCTCGGCGAGCCGAACCGGATGGGGCGGTTGTTCAAGGCTGTGGCCATCGCCAGCCCGGGATGCCCGCCGTTGCCGGGATTGGGCGGCTGATGCCCCTTGCCGGAACGGCGGAAACGGGCGCAGTATCCATCATTCCGTCCAGAAACAGGAGCCAGTCCAATGACCGCCAAAAGCAAGGGTAAAATCCGCCATTTCGCGTTCAGCGTCGCGGACCCGTGGGAAACCGCCGAATTCTACAAGGATGTCATGGGGTTGGAGGAAGTCTCCGAACTCGACGGCCCGCTGGCCGAGGGCATCTTCCTGACCGACGGCGTCGTGAACCTCGCGCTGCTGCACTTCAAGGACGATGAGGCCGCGCAGGGCTTCGGCAAGGATTACGTCGGGCTGCACCATATCGGCTTCTGGGTGGACGATGTGATCCAGGCGTCCAAGCAGGCGGTGGAGGCCGGCGCGAAGTGGATGATGGGCGATCCGGAAAACCCGCATGGGTATGAGGTGAAGCACTGGGACCTGTCGGGCATCGTGTTCGACGTGGCCGCGCATGGCTGGGCCGGGGCGCAGTTTAACCCGGGGCAGCCGGATAACCAGATCCATCCGAATCCGCACCGCCGCCTCGCGAAGTTCGATGCTCGGCGGGAAGCGGCACAGAAGGCGCATGCGGCCCGGAAGGCGGCTGCGATGGTCGCGGCGGAGTAAATCAGTCGGAGTGCTATCATAATGGCCATCTGCCAGGTGGCCATTATGATAAGCTATCGAGAAGAACATGAGTCGAGGTCGGCGGAACCTACGAACGGCGATCCTCCTATATGTTATTAACGCGCTGGAAGTCACGCGACGCCGGATTGTCCACTGTCTTCCGAGCGTAGTTCGAATCCGAGGCGAGCGGGTATTGACGCTGGGCATCGGTAAGATTGTTAGATTTCTAGGATTTGTTCTCTTTGTCCGGGTGCCGCCTCGCTATAATTTAGAAGCAGTCTCCAGCTGGATGCAGATTGCGACGATCACGTGGCTCTCTTTTACCCTGATGGCGATCTTTGTACATCGGGTGTTTAGCTTTGCCACCCAGCCTGTCGAAATATTCTTTGCGTCCGCACAGTACGGTTGCCCGGAATGCAGCGCACGAGAATGGCGTGTCACCGCGTCACGTGTCGTATCCGAAGGATCGTACACCTATACTAATATCCCAGCTTGCAGGCAGCCCACTACGCTATTCGGAGAGCTGGAGAAGTGGGCCGTGGTCACAATTTTGGCTCCTTCCAAGCTGTTTTTCGGGTCGGTCATACCGCTGTTCGATCTTGATGTTGTGCGGTCCATTCTTGGACATTTTACCGATGGTGGCTGGATCGGTAAAATGCTAAACCAAAAAGGTAGTGCGACGGCTGAGTGCGCAGTTTTGTTCATCATTACGCCGCATGATTTCCAGCCGACACCTGGGAAACCAATCAAAATTGAAGTCCGCAGCACAAAAGTTGAATATTCTGGTCTCCCGCAGGATCAACGGTTGCCGCCCGGCCCGGGTCCTTGGGCTAATTGCCCTGTGGATGGACGCGATCAGGATTGCGATGCACAATTCTCTCGGTTGGATTATGTTCCGACAACAGAATACGTTGAAAGCCATACGGTATATCAAACACGGTACAAAAACTGGTATTATGATGCGACAGGGTTTCTGGCGGCAAACCCTCGTGAAGTCAGGATGACTATGTACTTTGAAGCGGATCCCAATTGGAGCACCCCTGCCGAACGCAAGGCGCTGAAGCAAGTCGCAAAACGGCTACACCAATTACAGGGCGAGCAGGATTTTTCTACACGCTTCCATTTTCCAGGTTAGGTATGTCCGTATCGTTTGCGGGTCTGCTTGATTGCTTCGGCTTTGATGTGGAGTTCAATCAATCAAAATAATGCAACTGCCCCGCCAGGACGGCGCCGCTGCACCCTCTACAACCACAGACCCAATGAGTGAACTGCGACGCGGTCGGCGCCAACAGCGACGAATGCAGAGCCGACGGCACTGGTCTTTCAATTTCCAGGTGTCGTAACGATCGGGGACCGAATCGCCGCAGACCAAGCCGCACCGGAACGCCAGCTATGGCCTTATCGACAAGAATTCAGAAAGCCCGCCCCACCTCTACCGACAACCCTGCCCGTCGCTGGCTACCCCCATCACCCAAAATCTACCATTCGCCAAGCCGCCAGCAGCTTGCCGAAAAAGTGCGGGCCCAATCGTCCCCCAGGCCCGCACCCGTTCAATCGACCCGCCTCAGGCCGTCTTCGCCTTCAACGTCTCCAACTGCGCTTTCGCCCCGGCGGCCATGCAGGACGCGTCGGACGTCAGCATCACCATGTCGAAGCCGCGCTTCACCGCGCCCGCCGCGAAATCGGCCCCGGCGCAGTGCATGACGCACTTCTTGCCGGCCTTGTGCGCGGCGTCGCGGATCTTGTCGCAGGTCGCCAGATGCAGCGGGTCCGGATTATCGGCGCGCGGGGCCATGCCCAGCGCGAACGACAGATCGGCCGGGCCGATATAGATGGCGTCGACACCGGGGGTGGCACAGATGGCGTCCAGGTTGTCCAGGCCTTCTTTCGTCTCGATCATCGCCATCAGGATGATTTCGTCGTTGGCGTTCGCCACGTAGTCGGAACCGGCGTAATGCACCGCCCGCACCGGACCGTTGGACCGGATGCCCACCGGCGGATAGCGGCAGGCGGACACCGCCTTGGCGGCTTCCTCGGCGTTGTTGATCAACGGCACGATGATGCACATCGCGCCGAGGTCCAGCGCCTTCATGATGGCCACGGGCTCGTTCCAACCGACCCGCACGACCGGCACCGTGTCGGTCTGGGAAATCGCCTGGAGCATCGGCAGGACGTCCGCCATCTCCGACGTGCCGTGCTGCAGATCGACGCAGAGGGAATCGAAACCCTGGCGCGCCATCACCTCGGCGGTGAAGCTATGGGACACGGACAGCCAGCCCATGGTCGCGCATTTGCCCTCGGCCCACATTTGTTTGATTTTGTTCGCTCGCATGGTCGGTCCTCCGATTTGGGTCATCGCCGCGTCCGAACGCGACAGCACGTCGGCTATACACAACCCAACGCGGTCCGGCTATTGGGCCGGGGTGCCCGTGGCGTTGTCGTCGCGTCGCAGCGAATCCATCTTCACCGACCCGTCGCTGTTGAACTCGCGGATCGGCAGCTGCGCCCGTGCCCGAGCGACCGCTTGCTGCACCGCCTTCGCCATCAATTCTCCGCGGATCGTCTCACGAGCGTCCTCCAGGCTGGGGGGGGCGACGAGGCGGCGTTCCTCGACCTTGATCACGTGCCAGCCGAACTCATTGTGCACAGCCGTCGGCCCCACTTCCCCCGGCTGTAACGCAAACGCCATATCCGCGAAGCTCGGCCATACCTGCTCACGGCGGAAAAACCCGAGATCGCCGCCCTGTTTGGCATCGGGGTCGCGGCTGCGGGACGTGGCCAGGGCCGCGAAGTCGCCGCCGTCGTGCAGCAGGCGCAGAACCTCCCGCGCCTCGGCTTCCGTCCGCAGCAGGATATGGCGGGCACGCACCTCCTCGGTGGCCGGGCGGTTGGCGAATTCCTGATTGTAGCGCGTCCGAATGGCATCTTCGGTGACGGCGGCGGCGGTTTCCCGGCGCAGGTAGGCGGCTTCCAGAATACGGTCGGCAGCCGCTTCGATCTCCCGCTTGATCGCTGGGGTTTCGTCCATACCGCTCCGGCGCGCCATCATCGCCAGCGCCTGATGATCGATCGTCCGTTGCAGCAATGCGGGATAGAGCGTGTCGAACGGCATTTCCCGCAAGGCATCCGGCAGCGTGTCGGACGCCTGGCCCAGAGTGCTGAGATGGACGGGATGGCCGTCGACGATGGCGACGACCGGGTCTTCGCCGGCCTGGGTCTTGCCGGCCAGCGACACGACCTCCGACGCGCGCGCGGGGGGCGGAGCGGCTTCGGCCGGCACGGGCGCCGCCTTTGGATCGGCCGCGTGCGCCGCGCCCGTCCAAACCGGCATCGCCAGACCGCATAAAGCCGCTATCCGAACCGGCCAGAGCTTGCGTCGCGCCATACACACCCCAACTAAGCCTGATCCGCCGGCAGCAAGCGCCGCCGAACCGTCTGACATACATAAGACTCATGCCGTCATCGTTGACCAGGGGGCGGGCGGGTCCTATCTGAACCCCGCCCGTCCGGCCGATCCGGATCGGGCAGCCCCAACCGGGGTCCCCTCGCTGGAAGGTCCGCATGTTCGCCACGATCGCACGAGCCATTTTCGGCTCCGCCAACGACCGCTCCCTGAAAGCGTATCAGCGCCGGGTGCCCGCGATCAACGCGCTGGAACCGGCCATGCAGGCGTTGTCCGACGACGCCCTGCGCGGCAAGACGCAGGAGTTCCGGGACCGCATCGCGGCCGGTGCCACACTGGATTCGCTGCTGCCGGAAGCCTTCGCCGTGGTGCGGGAGGCCGGGAAGCGCGTCCTGGGCCAGCGGCACTTCGATGTGCAGATGGTCGGCGGCATGGTGCTGCACGACGGTAAAATCTCGGAGATGAAAACCGGCGAAGGCAAGACGCTGGTCGCCACCCTGCCGGTCTACCTGAACGCGCTCGCCGGCAAGGGCGTGCACGTGGTGACGGTGAACGACTATCTGGCCCGCCGCGACGCGGAGTGGATGGGCCAGATATACAACTTCCTCGGCATGACCGTCGGCGTCGTGGTGCACGGGCTGGACGACGACACCAAGCGCGCCCAGTACCAGGCCGACATCACCTACGGCACGAACAACGAATTCGGCTTCGACTATCTGCGCGACAACATGAAGTACCGGCTGGAGGACATGGTCCAGCGCGACTTCTTCTTCGCCATCGTGGATGAGGTCGACTCGATCCTGATCGACGAAGCGCGCACGCCGCTGATCATCTCCGGCCCGGCCGAGGACAGTTCCACCCTCTATCGCAGCGTCGACGACGTGGTGAAGGAGCTGGTGAAGGACCCGGAAACCTACGACAAAGACGAAAAATTCCGCACCGTGTCGCTGACCGAAGCCGGGTCGCAGACGGTGGAGGACATGCTGAAAGCGGCCGGCGTGCTGACCGAAGGCAATCTGTACGACATCTTCAACGTATCGGTGATCCATCACGTGCAGCAGTCGTTGCGCGCCAACACGCTGTTCGCTCGCGACGTGGACTACATCGTCCGCAACGACGAAGTGGTGATCATCGATGAGTTCACCGGCCGCATGATGCAGGGTCGCCGGTACTCGGAAGGGCTGCACCAGGCGCTGGAAGCCAAGGAACACGTCACCGTCCAGCCGGAAAACCAGACGCTCGCCAGCATCACCTTCCAGAACTATTTCCGGCTGTATCCCAAGCTGGCCGGCATGACCGGCACGGCGATGACCGAGGCCGATGAGTTCGCGGAAATCTACAAGCTGGACGTGATCGAAATCCCGACCAACGTGGCGGTGACCCGGTTGGACGAGGACGATGAGGTCTATCGCACCGCCGCCGAGAAATACGAGGCCGTCGCCGTCCTGATCGCCGAAGCCCGCAAGGAAGGCCAGCCGGTGCTGATCGGCACCACCTCGATCGAGAAAAGCGAAACCATCAGCGAGCTGCTGAAAAAGAAGAAAGTGCCGCACGCGGTGCTGAACGCCCGCTTTCACGAACAGGAAGCCGAGATCGTCGCCCAGGCCGGCGCCCCCGGTTCGGTCACCATCGCCACCAACATGGCCGGCCGCGGCACCGACATCAAACTCGGCGGCAATCCGGAGATGCGTCTGGCCAAGGAAATGGCCGGCATTGTCGATCCGGCCAAGGAAGCGCGCGTCAGGGCCGAAATCGCCGAAGCGCACGACAAAGTGAAAAAAGCTGGCGGGCTGTTCGTCATCGGCACCGAACGCCACGAAAGCCGCCGCGTCGATAACCAGCTGCGCGGCCGGTCGGGCCGGCAGGGCGACCCGGGGCGGTCGCGGTTCTTCCTGTCGCTGGAAGACGATCTGATGCGCATCTTCGGCTCCGACCGGATGGGCGGGCTGCTGCAGAAGCTGGGCTTGAAGGACGGGGAGGCGATCGTTCACCCCTGGATCAACAAGGCCCTTGAAAAAGCGCAGAAAAAGGTCGAGGCGCGGAACTTCGACACGCGCAAGAACGTGCTGAAATACGACGACGTCATGAATGCTCAGCGCAAGGAGGTTTATGCCCAGCGCAAGGAATTCATGCGGCTCGAGGACGTGAACGAGACCATCGGCGAAATGCGCGCCGAAGTGCTGGAAGCCATGGTCGCGCTGCGCATCCCGGAAAAGGCCTTCCATGAACAATGGCAACTGGCCGAACTGGCGGCGGATGTGCGCCGGGTGCTGAACGTGGACCTGCCGATCGAGGATTGGGGCCGCGAGGAAGGCATCGACGAGTCGCATATGCGCGAGCGCATCGTTCAGGAAGGCGACCGCATCATGGCCGTGAAGGCCGCGAATTTCGGCCCCGACCTGATGCGCTTCATCGAGAAGAACGTCCTGATCCAAACCCTGGACGCGGTCTGGAAGGAGCATCTGTACGCGCTGGACCACCTCCGCCAGGGCATCGGCCTGCGCGCCTACGGCCAGCGCGACCCGCTGAACGAATACAAATCCGAGGCCTTCGCCCTGTTCAACGCGATGCTGGATGAGCTGAAGGAACGCGTGACCGGCATGCTGGCGCGCGTGGAACTCGGCGCCGATCCGCCGCCGATGCCGGTGTTCGACCCCGATTCCCCGCTGTTCAGCGAGAACCATCCGGCGCCGGACTCCGGGTTCGGCGATCTCGGTGCCCTCGCCCCGGCCGAATTGGCGGCGGCGCCGGTGCAATACATGGGCGAACGCATACGCGCGGATGAGGTCGATCCGGACGATCCGTCGACGTGGCGCAATGCGGGACGGAACGCGGCCTGCCCCTGCGGGTCGGGACGGAAATACAAGCACTGCCACGGCAAGCTCGCGTAACCCTCGTCATGGTCGGGCCTGACCCGACCGCCTTTTTCCCATTGGCCTGAGATGGTCGGGTCAAGCCCGACCATGACGGGTGTTTTCCGGCACGTAAGCCGCCTGTCCTCAACGGAGTTACCCATGCGATCCATCGACCGGCGGACCCTGTTCGCCGCCAGCGCCGCCACGGTCCTGACGGCCGCCCGCGGCGCCAAGGCGCAAGGCGCCCCCGTGCGCGTCGGCGTGCTGACGGACATGACCGGGCTTTACGCCGATGCCATCGGTCCGGGATCCTTCCTGGCGGCCCAGATGGCGGCCGAGGATGCCGGAGGCTCCGTGCTGGGCCGGAAGATCGAGGTGCTGGCGGCCGACAACCAGAACAAGGCCGACGTCGGATCGGCCATCGCCCGCAAGTGGTACGACCAGGACGGCGTCGGCATGGTCGTGGGTATGGACAACTCCTCCGTCGCCCTGGCGGTGGAGCAGGTGGCGAAAGACCGTAATGGCATCGCCGTCGCCATCGCGGTCGGCACCAACGATTTCACCGGCAAGTTCTGCACACCCACGGCGTTTTCCTGGAACTACGACAGCTACTGCCTGACGCACGGCATCGCGTCGTCCTTGGTCGCGCGCGGGTTGGACAGCTGGTTCTTCCTGACCGTCGATTACGCGTTCGGCGCGTCGCTGGAAGCCGATGCCTCCGCCGCCGTGCGCGCTGCCGGCGGCAAGGTGCTGGGGTCGGTACGGCATCCGCTGAACGCCGGGGATTTCAGTTCCTATCTGCTCGCCGCGAAGGCCTCGGGCGCCAAAGTCGTGGCGCTGGCGAACGGCGGCGGCGACATGACCGGCGCGTTGAAGCAGGCGAATGAGTTCGGACTGCAACAGAGCGGCCAGACCCTGGCGCCGATGCTCTGCACCAACACCGATATCCACAGCCTCGGGCTGCCGGTGGCGCAGGGGATTTCCCTGATGACATCCTTCACCTGGAACCGCACCGACCAAACCCGCGCATGGGCGCAAAAGTTCATCGCTCGGCATAAGACGATGCCGTCGATGGACCATGCCGCGACTTACTCGGCCGTAGCGCACTACATCAAGGCCATCGCCGCCGCCGGCACCACCGACACCGCCGCCGTCGCCGCCAAGATTCGGGAACTGCCGGTGCACGACTTCTACGCCGACAACGCGAAGGTGCGGGCCGACGGGCGGCTGGTGCACGACATGTATCTGGTGAAGGTAAAGAAGCCGGCGGAATCCAAGGGACCTTGGGATTACGAGGAAGTTGTGCAAACCGTCCCCGGCGACAAGGCCTTCCGTCCGCTGTCCGAGGTCGGCTGCCCGCTGGCGGGGTAAAGCGTTCTACACACCCGTCATTGCGAGGAGCGTCAGCGACGAAGCAAACCAGGGTGCCGGTGGCTCTGGGTTGCTTCGTCGCTGACGCTCCCCGCAATGACGATTCTCACAGCGCCGCCCGCACGTCGTGGACGCCGTGCCAGATCATGCTGGCGGCGATGTAGACAATGATCGCCAGCCCGACATAGGCGATCCAGCGGTGCCGCTCGATCAGGCGCGCGACCAGCGACGATGCCGCACCCATCAGCAACACGGAAATCGCCAAGCCCGCCAGCAGAATCGCCGGATGGTCCCGCGCGGCGGCGGCCACCGCCAGAACATTGTCCAGGGACATGGAGATGTCGGCGACCGCGATCTGCCACAGCGCCTTGCGCAGGGTCTTGGGTGCCGCCGCACCATCCGCTGCTCCGGCGCCGCCATGCTTGGCGGCCAGCTCCCGCCAGAGCTTCCAGGCGACCCACAGCAGCAGGATCCCACCGGCCAGAAGCAGCCCCAGGACTTGCAGCAGCGACGTCGCGGCCAGCGCGAAGATCACGCGCAGCACCGTGGCGAGGCCGATGCCCAGCCACAATGCCCGCAGGCGTTGATGCGCCGGCAACCCGACCGACGCGATGCCGATCACAACGGCATTGTCCGCCGACAGGGCGACATTGACGAAGACAACCTGCACCAGCGCGGCGAGTGCTCCGATATCGCCCATGGCGGCGGGCTTACTTCAGCGGGAAGCCCATCCCGTGCAGCATGGCCACCAGCCTGTCGCGCCCGCCGAGCGCGGCGACTTTGCTCATGCGTCCGATGACGCGGCTGGTCCAGGTGTCCTGGGTCATGTCGTTGCGCTTCGAGAAAGCCGCCATCTTGGCGTCGTAGGCCTTGCGCAGCGCGCTCTCATTCGGGTTGCCGTAGGCTTCGCGATACAGGATCGCGTCTTGCGGCAGGCGCGGCTTGACCTCATTCGCCGCTTCCGGCGCGGCGTAGCCGACGCACATCCCGAACACGCCCATTGCGCCCTGCGGCAGCCCGAGCAGCTCGGCGATCTGGGTGGCGTTGTTGCGCATGGCGCCGATGTAGACGGTGGACAGGCCCAGCGATTCCGCGGCCGTCACGGCGTTTTGCGCGGCCAGGGCGGCGTCGATCGCGGCGACCAGATAGGTCTCCAGGAACGGCAGCACTTCCAGCGTCACGCCCTCTTCCACGCTCATGCGCTCATTGCGGGACACGTCGGCGATCCAGGCCAGGAACAGCGGGCACTGCTCGATCTGCTTCTGCCCGGCGGACAGCTTGGCGATCTGCGCCTTCTTGGCCGGATCGGTTACCGCGACCACGGACCAGGTCTGCAGGTTGGAGCTGGTGGCGGCCGACTGCGCGGCGGCGATCAGGGTTTCCAGCGTGCCTTCCGGCAGCGCGTCCGGCCGGTAGCCGCGGATCGAACGGTGCGACAGCATTAGCGCGATCGCGTCGCTCCACGGACCGGCGGCGGGGATGCTTTCCTCGCCATAACGGAGCGCGAGCGCGTCGGATTTGGACAAAGAACTGGCGTGGGAGATATCCATGGGTACGGAGCCTTGTTGCTGCGTTGAGAGTATGGCGGTGGCCGGGATCAGTAGGGCTTCGGTGCCCCGCCGGACGGGCCGCTGGACGGTGTCGTCGCCGCGCCCGCATTGAACTTCCCGATATTGCCGAGCAACTGCTGCATGAACGACGCATCGCTGCCGGGGGAGGGCGTCTTGCGGTCCACCACCGAGACCGGCAGGGAATCGGCATCCGTCTTTTTCGCGATGGCCTGAAGCACGCCGCGATCGTCGAACGTCAACGCGACAACGTCTTGCTCTTCGACGCCCGGCGTCCGGCCGATCCGGGAGCGTGTTGTCTCGCTGATGTACAGCCATGTGTTGTCGTCGAAGGACGCACGAATCGTCGGCGATCCGACCACCGCCACGACGTCCGCGCGGGTGGAGGTGCCGGGCGTCAGTTCCTTCAACTGGTCGGCGTCGATCCGATTGCCGCGCAACTGCGGGGTCGGTTCGATCAGGCTACAAGCCGTCAGCCCGCCGGCCAGCAGGCAGGCAGTCAGCAGTCGCACGGCGGGAGACAGCCGGCCGGGCCGAAATAGGCGCTCATGGGGGACCAATTGCGGTTCCTCTGGATCAAGGCATCGGGGGTTCGCGACTGCTTCCCTACCATCCCGACCGCCGCGATGCCACCCCATGCGTCAATGCGCCATCAACACAGGCAATGGCGCGGTTTCCAGGATCGCGCGGGTGAAGCCGCCGAACACCGCTTCCCGCAGCCGGGTGTGGCCGTAGCCGCCCATGACCAGCAGATCGCATTTTTCCCGAACCAGGGCATCCAGCAGGACTTTCACGGCCGGGCGGGATTCATGGCGCAGGACCTGCGATCCGGTGTTGGCGTTGTGCCAGCGCAACGCGCGCACGAGACGCAGATGGGATTTGTCCACCGTATCGGACGCATCCGCTTCCTCGACCGAGAACACGATCACCCGCTTCGCTCGGCGGATGAACGGCATCGCGGCGGCGACCGCGCCCGCGGCCTCCCGCGTGTTTTTCCAGGCGATCGCGACCGTCCCATCCAGGACCGGCACACTCTGGGTGCCGGGGATCAGCACCGGCCTGCCGGTATCCATCAAGGCCGCTTCCATCAGGTCGAGGTCCAGCAGTTCCGCCTCTTTCACCCGTCCGACCACCACCAGATCGGCCGTGCGGCCATATTCCGCGACCCAATCGGTCGCCTCCCCCATTTCCGAGACGAATTCCTGCGATGCATCGGTCCGAACGGACGCTTGTTCGGCGAGTGGGAGGCCGGCCGCGGCGCAGGTGTCGCGCCACGTCTCCTCGGCGCTTTTCTCGCGTGCGGCGATATCGTCTTCCATCCGCGACAGGATGGTATCGAGACCGGTGGCCATGCCCATATCGGCGGACGCCATGGCGGCCAAGTCCTCCCGCGCGTCGCGGCGCACGTGCAGCGCGGTCAGATGCGCACCGAACGCCCGCGCCACGGCGATCGCCGCGCGTTCCGCCGCTCGGTCGGCGTCGGTCCCCAGTAACGGCAGCAAGATGGTTTTGGGCATTCCTTTATCCTCCGATGATCCCTGGGATATGGGGACGCAGGCGCCCAATGTCATTGTTTTGGATCAATGCGCTTTATCGCAGTTCCCGGATCAGGCCCGCCAGGGTCGCTTTGTCGGCCTCCCCGGCGATGGGAATGCTGAATTCAGCATGGGTGACGATATGGGCGTAGCGGTCGTGCAGCTTGCGACCGATCTCCTGGAAATTGCCGATGGTGGCGTAGAGATTCAGAACCTCGTCGTCGATCATCCCCGGCATTTCCTCCCACCGCTGCTCCCGCGACAGGATGCTCATGCGCTTGGCGAGATCGCCGAGGCCGTGGAACTCGAACGCCGCGCGGTAGCCGGGGGTGGAGCAGTAGAACGCCACGCGGGCGCGTATGTCGCGGATGCGCTTTTCCAGTTCCTCGTCGGTCCGAGCGGTAGCGATCAGGGGCTTGATGGCGACGGCGAACTTGCTTGGGTCGCGGCCGGTTTTGGCGGCGCCGGCGCGGGCGGCGGGGCGCATGACTTTTTCGATGTATTCGGGCGTGCAGACCGGGTGCGGGCGCATGCCGTCGGCGCATTCGCCGGCGATGCGGCTCATGATCGGGTTCACGGCGGCGAGGTGGATCGGAATGTCGGGATGCGCGATCGGGCCAGGATCGAATAGCGGCACCATCAGGTTCAGGCGGTAATGCGCGCTGGTGAATTCGAGCTTCTTGCCGGTCTGCCAGCAGTCCCACACCGCGCGGACGGCGTTGACGTAGTCGCGGATCCACGGGCCGGCGGGGGACCATGTCATGCCGTAGCGCCGCTCGATATGCGCTTTCACCTGGGTGCCGAGGCCCAAGGTAAACCGCCCTTGCGACAGGCGTTGCAAGGTCCAGGCGGACATGGCGGTCGAGGCCGGGCTGCGCGGAAAGGCGATGGCGACGGCGGTGGCGATTTTCAGCCGCGTCGTGGCCTGCGCCGCCAGGGCGCCGACGATGTAGGGGTCTTCCTTGCATTCCTCGATGGCCAGACCGTCGTAGCCCAGGGCTTCCAGGGTGCGCGCATCCTCAAACACGGTCGCGAGGTTCAGGGGGACGTCGGGCGCCCGCAGGCCGGGGTCGACTTTGCCGAGGGGGAGGAGGGTTTCGATATGCATGGACGGGACGGTAGCGGATACGGGCCCGTTTGTCGTCCCACGCCATCGTCCCCCATTCTTGTGGCGAACCGGCGACTCCGGCATGATCGGGCCTTCACTCTATCGGGGCCATGATGATCCACTCCCAGAAACCGACGGCTGGGGCAGTCGCCCGCGCGCTTATCGTGGCGCTGGCCGCATTGCCGTTCGGTGCCCATGCCTGGGCACAAACCGCGCCGGCCGACCCCGTGGTCGCGACGGTCGCCGGCGATCCCATCCATCTGTCGGATGTCCGCGACGCCATGGCCGGCCTGCCGCCGCAAGCCCAGCAAATGCCGCCGCAGACCGTGTTCCCCTACGTGCTGGACCAGATTATCGACTCCCGCATCCTGGTGCAGGCCGCCCGCAAGGCCGGGCTGGACAAGGACCCGGCGGTGCAGCGGCAGATGGCGGCGGCGTCCGAACGCGTCCTGCAGACCGCCGTTCTGCATCGCGACATCGACCCGCTGCTGACCGATGCCGCGCTGAAGGCGCGCTTCGACAAGGACAACGCGGGCAAGGGCGGCGAAGACGAAGTCCACGCCCGCCACATTCTGGTGGAAGACGAGGCGACCGCAAAAAAGGTCACCGCCGAGTTGAAGAAGGGCGGCGATTTCGCGGCCTTGTCCAAGCAATACAGCAAGGACCCCGGCGCGTCGGCGCAGGGCGGCGACCTCGGGTTCTTCAAAAAGGGCGACATGGTGCCGGAGTTCTCCGCCGCCGCCTTCGCGATGAAGGACGGGCAGATCACCGACGCGCCGGTCAAGACGCAGTTCGGCTGGCACGTCATTCAGCGGATCGAATCCCGTAAGGCCCCGCCGCCGTCGTTCGAGGACTCGCGCGACGAGTTGCGCCAGAAGGTGGTGCAGGAAACCGTTCAAGCCTCCGTCGCCAAGGCCCGTATCGGCGTGGCGGTCGAGAAATTCAACATGGACGGTTCGGCGCGCAAGGCGACCGATCTCGCCGAACCCCCGCCCGCGAAATAATCAAACCCTACCGAGGAAGACCGAGATGACCGCTGCCGTTTCCCCGCTCGCCGTTGCATTGCCCGCGCTGCCGCCGCTTGCCGGCGTCCGCCTGGGCGCCGCCGCTGCCGGTATCCGCTACAAAGGGCGAACGGATCTGGTGATGATCGAGGTCCCCTCGGGCAGCACCGCTGCCGGGGTGTTCACCACCAACAAATGCCCCGGCGCGCCGGTCGATTGGTGCCGCACCGCCCTGAAAGGCGGCAAGGCTCGGCTGGTCGTCGTGAACGCCGGCAATGCCAACGTGTTCACCGGCAAGGCCGGGACCGAGGCCTGTGCCGCGACCGCCGCTGCCGCGTCCAAGCTGGCGGGCTGCCCCGCGAAGCAGGTGATGGTCGCCTCCACCGGCGTCATCGGCGAAATCCTGCCGCACGAGAAACTGACTGCCGCCCTGCCGGCGTTATACGACACGTTGTCGGAGGACAATTGGGAAGCCGCCGCCCGCGGCATCATGACCACCGACACGTTTCCGAAAGCCTGCACCCGCACGGCCAGGATCGGCGACTCGGAAGTCCGCATCACCGGCATCGCCAAGGGCAGCGGCATGATCGCCCCCGACATGGCGACGATGCTATGCTTCATTTTCACGGATGCCAAAATTCCGGCTCCGGTGCTGCAATCTTTGCTGAAAAAGGGCGTGGACGGTACGTTCAACTGCACGACGGTGGACAGCGACACGTCCACCTCCGACACCGTCATGTTGATCGCGACCGGGCAGGCCAAGCACCCGCGCGTGCCGGCCGAGGGTGGGCGCATGCTGGCCGATTTCGCCAAGGCGCTGAACGAACTGCTGCTCGATCTGGCCTTGCAGGTCGTGCGTGACGGCGAAGGCGCGCAGAAACTGGTGCGCATCGACGTGACCGGCGCCAAAACCGCCAAATCCGCGAAGCGCATTGCCATGGCCGTGGCGAACTCGCCGTTGGTGAAAACCGCCATCGCGGGGGAAGACGCCAATTGGGGCCGCATCGTTATGGCCGTGGGCAAGGCGGGCGAACCGGCGGATCGCGACAAGCTGTCGATCGGCGTCGGCGGCACCTGGATGGCCAAGGACGGCGGCGTCGTGCCGGGCTACGACGAAACCCCCGTTGTCGCGCACATGAAGGGCAAGGAGATCGACATCGCCATCGACATCGGGCTGGGCAACGGCAAAGGAACCGTGTGGACGTGCGACCTGACGCACGGCTATATCGACATCAACGGTTCGTACCGGTCGTAAAGGAAACGCCATGAAAACGCTGAAATCCGCGGCCCTCGCGGCCGTGCTGCTTGCATCCACCGCGCTTCCGGCGTTCGCCGCCGATGCGAAACATTACAGCTTCGGCTACGATCAGCCGCACACCACGGCCTATGGCATCGCCGCCGATTTGTTCGACGCCAAGCTGCGGGAACTCTCGGGCAACACCATGACGATCGACCAGTTTCCTGGCGGCCAGTTGGGCCAGGAACCGCAGATGCTGCAAAAAATCCGCACCGGCGACATCGATTTCATGATCTCGTCTACCGCCAACGCCGCGACCGTGTCGCCGCAATCCGGTGTGCTGTCGATCCATTATCTGTTCCGGTCCGAGGATCATCTGGTCCGAGCGATTGCCGATCCAAGGCTGGTGGCGGCGGTGCGCGACATGTTCGCCGAAACCGTGAAGGACGCGCATGTGCTGACGCTGGCCACGATGGGCCTGCGCGACATCTACAGCAAGAAAGAGGTCCACAGCATCGCCGACCTGAAGAACGCCAAGGTCCGCGTGCAGGCAACCCCGACCGAGGACGCGATGTTCCCGGCCTACGGCGCGCAGACCATCCACATGCCCTTCGGCAGCGTCTACACCAGCCTGCAAACCGGCGTCGTGGACATGGCCGAGAACGGCATCAACGTCTACGATTCCAATAAGCATTACGAAGTCGCCCCGGTGATGTCGCTGACGGAGCATGAGGCGAACAACAACGTCGTCTGGGTCAGCGACAAGTTGTGGCAGACCCTCAGTGCCGACCAGAAGAAATGGGTCCAGGCCGCGGCCGACGAAATCGCCGCCAAGGAGCCCGCGGCCGCTGTCGCGCTGGAGCATAAATCCCTCGCCAAGCTGGAAAAGCTGGGTGTGAAATTCGTCAAGGACGTGGATAAGGCCGGCATGATCGCCGCCGCGACGCCGTTGCAGGACAAGATCGCCGCCGACCTCGGGCCGTCGGCGACGAAAATCCTGGCGATCTGCCGGTCCATCAAATAGCCCCATGTCCGTTCCTATCGTTCAACAGACGGGCCGGCATTTGAAATGGCCGGCCCTGGACCCGCTCGAACGGGTGCTGATGATCCTGTGCGGCGTGTGCCTGACGGTGTTCACGCTCTCGACCTTCGTCGATGTCGTGACGCGGGAGAGCGGGCACGCGTTGCTGTGGTTGCAGGAAATCACCTCGGCGTTTTTTACCTATGGGATTTTCATCGGTTCTTCGGTGGCGACGCGGCGCAACGATCATCTGTTCCTGTCGGCGCTGACCGAGAAAATGTCCGGCACCCCCCGCCGGTTTTTCGAGGTGTTCAACCGAGCGGTGGTGTTGTTGGTGGGCGTGGGGATGTTCGTGTTCGGGTGGCAGAATTTCGCGACCGGCTTCGGCAGCTTCCGCATGCCGTCGATGCTGCCGATGTCTTACTTGTACGTTGCGATTCCGTTGTGCGGCGCGCTCGTGGCGTTGTTCTCGCTGGAGCAGATCGTGAACGGGCTGAAGAACGGGTTCCAGGCGGGGGAAGAAGCGGAACACGGGCGGGAAGTGGGGATATGACAATATACCGTCATGGCGGGCGCAGGCCCGCCACCCACGACTACCTTGCTGCATCGACCCAAA
>Ga0214180_1000382_pt1 | contig 16462 bp, 14 predicted proteins | sample TroBogEpilimnion_22_FD_153018 | JGI IMG/M metagenome (GOLD analysis project Ga0214180, IMG submission 153018) | Freshwater microbial communities from Trout Bog Lake, WI - 16OCT2007 epilimnion | ecosystem: Environmental > Aquatic > Freshwater > Lake > Epilimnion/Euphotic zone | place: Trout Bog... | reverse complement strand
CCTGGGCCGCTACGACGATGCGCTGAAGGAGATCGACGATTTCGCGCCGATCCAGGCTGATGTGCTCGGCGCGCGGCATCCCAACACGCTGACGACCCGGTATCTGCGGGCACAGGCTCTGTCCGACCTGGGCCGCTACGACGATGCGCTGAAGGAGATCGACGATTTCGCGCCGATCCAGGCTGATGTGCTCGGTGCGCGGCATCGTAACGCGCTGGCAACGCAATCACTTCGGATCGGGGTACGGATCGCCAGTGGGGCCGCCGGCGATGTTACGAATGAACTTCCCGCTCTGATCGCGGCATTGGCGCGGGCTTGTGGGCCTCACAATACGGTCACGTTGGGCGCACGTTATCGGCTCGCACGCGCTCTTTGGATGGGCGGGCATTTGGAACAGGCACGGTCCGAGATCGCCGGGGTCCTGGCGGGGTTCGACCCAGCCACGGCCGCGAGCCACGAATTGCGGCGGTCGGCCGAAGCTTTGATGAATGCGATTGAAGGGCGTGGGACAGAAGGAGATTTGCGCACGTGACCGGAGTCGGTTTCGGTGTGGCGCGTTGGTGCCATTTGTGGAGCCGTCGGCTTCTTACCGTCGTGCCGCCGGAGGTTGGCATGACGACTTGGGGGGCCTACGAGGGAAGTCGTGGTTGCCGACCTGCGTCGGCATGACGGTGGGGCGGTGTCGGTGCCACGTTGGTACGTGTAGTCGCTTGAATTCTGTGTCGAAACACCCCTATCCCTGCATCCCGCCCTAACCAGGAAGCCAACGATGCAAAACACCATCGACCCCATCACCGTCGAAGTCATCGGCAGCGCTCTGTCCTCCATCGTCGAGGAAATGGGCGAGGCGCTTATCCGAGCGTCACACTCAACGAACATCAAGGAACGGCGGGACTGTTCCACGGCGCTGTTCGACCTCGAGGGCAATACGCTGTGTCAGGCCGAACACATTCCCATGCATCTCGGCAGTTTTCTCGGCCTGATCCCGCACATCATGAAGCGGCACCCGCGCGAACAAATGCGCCCCGGCGACGTGTTCTGCGGGAACGATGCATATGAGGGCGGCGGCACGCATCTGCCGGATATCGTGCTGGCCGAACCGGTGTTCGTCGATGGCGAAATGACGGCGTGGGCGGTGAATCTCGCGCATCACGCCGATTTCGCCGACCGGGGCCATGCGCATATCTACCAGGAGGGTCTGCGTATTCCTCCGGTCCGCCTTTATAAAGCCGGAGAATTGCAGACCGACGTGCAGGAGCTGATTCTCCTGAATTGTCAGGTTCCGAAGGAACGAATCTCCGACTTCCGTGCGCAGATGGCGTCCAACCGGTTGGGTGTGCAACGGTTGCAGGCACTATGCGCCAAATACGGCCGCGGAACCGTGCTGGCGGCCGGTTCCGCCTTACAAGACTACGCCGAGCGGAAAATGCGCGCCGGCATCGCCGCCATTCCCGACGGCGTATACCGGTTCCAAGATCGGTATGACTGCCCGGAAATCGACGGCGAAATGGACCTGTCCTGCGAAATTTCTGTCAACGGCGATTCGATGCACCTGCATTTCGATGCTCCGCCGCAGGTCCGCGCCGGTTTGAACATGACGATGACCGCGCTGCTGTCCACGGTCTACTACGCCGTCAAAATGGTCGTCGATCCCACCATTCTGCCGAACGCCGGCCTCGCGCGCCCGTTATCCGTGAGCGCGCCCGAGGGCACGATCGTCAATTGCGTCCATCCCGCCGCGGTGAACGGGCGGCTGTCGTTGTGCCAGCGGGTCGTGGACCTGATCCTCGGCGCACTGGCGGAAGCGGTGCCGGACCGTGTCATCGCCGCCTGCAACGGCGCCTGCTTCTCCATCACCTTCGCCGGCCATCAGCCGGACGACAACCGGTTGTGGGTCTATCTGGAAACGATCGGCGGCGGCTCCGGCGCGCGCGCCACCAAGGACGGGTTGGACGGGGTGCATGTGCACATGACCAACACCTCCAACCTGCCGGTCGAGGCATTGGAGCTGGAATATCCGCTCTCGCTGATGCGTTACGAGCTGGTGGACGGCTCGGGTGGCCCCGGCAAGCATCGGGGCGGCATGGCGATCCGCCGCGTCTATCGCGCCAACCACGAATGCCGGGTGCGGGTGGACGGCGCGCGTTTGCTGTCGCCGCCGTGGGGATTGTTCGGCGGGCTGCCCGGCGGCAAGGCGGACATCCGCACGGGCGGTGGCGCGGCGCCGTTCAACCACGGCAACGGACGGTTGCGGGCGGGGGAGACGATCGAGGTCGTGACCGGCGGTTCGGGCGGCTACGGCCCCCCGGCGGAACGTGACGCAGCGGCGGTGGCGCGCGATGTGGCGGAAGGCGCCATTGATGCGGCGGTCGCGGCCTCGGTCTACGGTTACGCGGCTGGCTAGGGCAAAACGGTTGCAAGCGCGGGGCAGGGCTGGCAGATCGTCCCCCGACCGACGGAGGACCCCATGAAGCGCCTGTTCCTGCTTGCGACCCTTTTCCTCGCCGCCACCGCCCGAGCGGAGGTGCCGGAAGTGCGCATCGCTCGGCAATTTTCGATGGGGTATTTGCAGTTCAACGTGATCGAGCACGAGAAGCTGATCCAAAAGCACGCCGCGCTGCTGGGCATCCCCGAGGTGAAGGTCTCAGCCTTCCGCTTCAACGGGCCGGCGGCGATGAACGACGCGCTGCTGTCCGATTCCGTGGATATCGTCGGCGGCAGTCCGCACGGGATGTTTACACTCTGGGCCAAAACGCAGGGCACCAAACAGGAAGTGCGGGCGATCACCGCGCTGGTGACGCTGCCGTTCTTCATCACCAGCAACGACCCCGATATCAAGACGATCGCCGATCTCGGCAAATGCAAGAAAATCCCGGTGCCGTCGGTGCGCGTGTCGTCCCCGGCGGTGGCCGTGCAGATGGCGGCGGCGAAGCAGTTCGGCATTAAGGAATATGCCCGCTTCGATTCTGCCACGGTCACGATGTCTCCCGCCGACGCGACCGTTGCGCTGTTGGGCGGTGTGGGAGAGATCAATTGCACCCTGGCTCTGCCGCCTTTCGTGCAGCAGCAGTTGGAGCACCCGAATATCCACGTGGTCGCCAATTCGTTCGACCTGATGGGCGGGCCGAACACCTACACGCTTGCCTACACGTCCATGAAGTTCCACGACCGCGACCCGAAACTGTTCCAGGCAGTCTACAACGCGCTGAACGAAGCCACAGATCGCGTCACCCAGGACATCCGCGCCGCCGCGAAATATTGGATCGAGGACAGCGATTCGAAACTGACCGTCGATTTCGTCGCTGCCGCCGGCAGCGGCAAGGACGTGCAATACACGGTCGTGCCGAACCGCACGATGCAGGGCGCGGACTTCATGGCCGAGGTCGGCACGATCAAGGTGAAGCCGAAATCCTGGAAGGACTACTTTTTCCCGGAGGCGTACGGGCTGCCGGGGAGCTGAGGCCATTCGTCGTCATGGTCGGGCCTGACCCGACCAACTCCTGCGACCGGGGGGCGTCAAAGCGGAGGGGGTACGTCGCCGGCGGCCCATTGGCCTGAGATGGTCGGGTCAAGCCCGACCATGACGGATGGGGAACGGTCCTCCGCGACATCGACGCCAAGCGCCTCCGCCGCAATTGCTGCTTAACCTGCCAAGAGATCGTTCTTGTTCATAACTGTCACCCCGCCGCCGCTGCCCGTTCCGCGATGATCTTCTTCGTCAGGGGCAGCAGCGAGCGCCCGTATTCGATGTTGTCCGCCAGCGGATCGAAGCCGCGGATCAGAAACGTCGTCACGCCCATATCCCAGTAATCGGCCAGCGCCTCGGCGACCTGTTCCGGCGTGCCGACCAGACTGGTGGTGTTCCCTCGGGCACCGGTCGCTAAAGCGGCGCCGGTCCACAGGCGGGTATCCAGCCGTTCTCCCTGTGCCGCTGCGGCCAGCAGCCGCTTCGAGCCTTCGTTGACGGGCGCCACCGTCGAAGGCCCGCCGCGCAGCGACAGGATGCGTTGCTTGATCCGGTCGGCTCGGTCCCACGCTTCGTCCTCGGTCGCGGCCAGGATGGGGCGGAACGACAGGCTGTAGCGGACGGTGCGGCCAAACCCGGCGGCCTCGGCGTCGATGCGGGCGGTGATATCGCGGACCTGCGCGTGGGTCTCGCCCCACAGCGCATAGACGTCGGCGTGTTTGGCGCTGACGGTAATCGCGGCGTCCGACGCGCCGCCGAAGAAAATCGGGATGCACGGCTGCTGGACGCAGCGAATAGCGGTGGAGGCGCCTTTGAACCGGTAGAACCGCCCCTCGTGATCCACGGTCGCGCCGGGTTCGGTCCAGATGCGCTTGAGGATATCCACGTATTCGTCGGTGCGAGCGTAGCGCTCGTCTTTTGTGGAAATATCGCCGTCGCGGAACATGTCGGCATCGTCGCCGCCGGTGATCACGTGCATCGCGGCGCGGCCGCCGGTCATTTGATCGAGCGTCGCGAACTTGCGGGCGGCGAGCGTCGGCGCGACAAATCCCGGCCGGTGCGCGACCAGAAATCCCAGCCGTTCGGTGAACTGGGCGGCGGTGGCGGCGAGCAGGAACCCGTCCGGTCCGTCGGCGAAATACCCGACCAGGACCCGGTCGAACCCGCCGGCCTCGGCGGCCTGGGCGAAATCGCGGATGTAGCCGCGGTCGTAGACGACGGGGCCGGGCGGATGGATTTCCGAGGCCTCTCGGTGGTGGATCATGCCGATGAATTCGGGTGTCACGATGGGTTCTCCCGCAGGACGCGCGCGATAAGATCGGCCAGCCGAGCGTAATCGTCCAGATCGTTGTAGGCGAACGCGGAGAGGCGGAGCCAGTTGGCGCCTTCGATGGCATGCACGGGTGTGTCGGTGCCGGCCGCCAGCAGCAGGCCCCGCAGCGCCAGAGCTTCGCCGGTCCCGGGCAGCCGCACCAGGGCCATGGCGCCGCCGGGGGCGACGGCTTCCGTGTTCAGGCGTTGGGCGACCAGTGCCGCACCCTCGGCGGCCAGCGCGGCATTGCGGGCGCGCAGGGCCGCTCCGCCGAGGCGTTCGTGAAAATCCAGCGCGGCCGGAATCGACAACACCGCGCTCGGGTCGCGGGTGCCGGTCCAGTCGAATTTCTGTAGGTACCCCTGGTCCAGCCCGTGGGAGATCGTCACCGGGTGGAGTGCGGATTGGCGATCCGGCCGGGTCCAGAGGAACGCGCTGCCTTTCGGGGCGCATAGCCATTTGTGGCAGTTGCCGGTGTACCAGTCGGCGCCGGTCGCGGGGACATTCAGGTCGATTTGGCCGGGGGCGTGGGCACCGTCGATCAACACCGGGACGCCGGCGGCGTGGCAAACGGCGGCGATGCGCGCGACCGGCAGGATCAGGGCGCTGCCCGACGTGATATGGTCGATGACCGACAGCCGCGTGTGCGATGTCAGCGCGCCGGCCACCGCTGCCACAACATCATCGTCCGTGGTGCCGGGGAAGGGGATCTCCGCCACGACCATCAGGGCACCCGCACGCTCCGTTACGAAGCGGACGGTGTTGCGCACGGCGTTGTAGACATGGCCGAGGACCAAAATTTCGTCGCCGGGCGACAGTTGGACGGAGCGCAGGACGGCGTTGCAGCCGGTCGTGGCGTTGTCGACGAAGGCGATGTCTTTGCCCTCGGCTCCCAGGAACGCGCCCAGCCGATCCGCCGTGGCGCGCAGCCGGCCGGGCAGGCTGGCCATGAAGCGGGTGGGTTGGGCTTCCATTTCCTCACGAATCCTGTCTTGAGCGGCGCGGACGCAGAGCGGGGTGGCGCCGAAGGAGCCGTGGTTGACCGTCAGAAAATCGGGGTCGAGCCGCCATTCCCCGCGTATGTCGCGTCCCAGTGCCATCGCTGTCTCCGTCTCGTTGCCGGGGCTTGAGGCCTCGGCGTGCCCGTCCCACAATAGGGGTAATGGATAATCGGGGGGCAACGATGCGGCGGTTGACGATGGCTGTTATGCTGCTCCTGACGGCGGCGCAGGCGCGCGCGGCTTCGTTCGATCCGGCGCTGGTCGCCGCGGCGACGAAGGAAGGCGCCGTCGTCTGGTATTCCGGTCTGGTGGTCGCGCAACTGCTCCGCCCCATGGCCGAGTCCTTCGAGGCGCGTTTTCCGGGGATCAAGCTGCAATACGCGCGCGCCAGCAACACAGATACCACCGTGAAGCTGCTGAACGAGGCGCGGGCGCACCGGATGCAGGCCGATGTCGCCGATGTCACCAGCGGCAATTTCGCGCTGACGGACGCCGGGATTTTCGCGCCATATCGCCCGGCCGCTGCGCGGCACTATCCGGCGGCGCTGAAACACAAGGACGGGCTGTGGACCGCCAGTAATCTGTATTTCCTCGGCGTGGCCTACAACACCAATCTGGTGAAGCCCGAGGATGCGCCGAAAACTTTCGCGGATTTGCTCGATCCCCGCTGGAAGGGGCACATGGCCTGGACGGCGGAGCTGGCCGCCCAGGGGCCGCCCGGCTTCGTGTTCAACGTGCTGACGACGATGGGGGAAGAGAAGGGGCGCGCATACCTGCAACATCTCGCGGCGCAGCAGCCGGTATCCGTGGCGGTGTCGCCGCGCGCCGTGCTGGATCAGGTCATCAGCGGCGAGCACTGGATGGGCTTGATGATGTACAACCACAACGCCGCCGCCAGCATCGGTGCCGGCGCGCCGCTGGCGAATGCGCGTGTGGAACCGCTGGTGGCGTTGTTCAATATTCTTGGGGTGATCGAGGGCAGTCCGCACCCGAACGCCGGAAAGCTGCTGGTGGAATATATCTTGTCGGACGAGGGCCAGTCGGTGATGCAGCGGCAGGATTATCTGCCGGCCGATCCGAATATTCCCGCGCGCATTCCCGAATTGAAACCGGAGGGCGGGCACTTCGCGGTCACGACCATGACTCCCGAGATCGCGAAAGAAGGACTGACGAAATGGATTTCCGTTTATCGCGAGGTGTTCCGGTGAAAGTGATTCTTGCAATTCTGCTGCTGTTGGCCGTGCCGGCTCGTGCGGCGTCGTTCGATCCGGCTTTGGTGGAGGCGGCGACGAAGGAAGGTAGCGCGGTTTGGTATACGTCGTTGATCGTCGATCAGATCGTCCGTCCGATGGCGACGGCGTTCGAGGCGCGTTTCCCCGCGATCAAAGTGCGTTACGCCCGAGCAAGTAATACCGATAATACGGTGAAGCTGCTGAATGAGGGACGGGCGCGGCGGGTGCAGGCGGATGTTGTCGATGTCACCAGCGGTATTCATTCGCTGGTCGAGGCCGGGCTACTGGCGGCGTACCGGCCGCGCGTGGCGGAACATTATCCCCCCGTGCTGAAAGACCCCGCGGGATATTGGACCGGCACGAACCTGTATTTCGAGGCTGTCGCCTATAATACGAATTTGGTCAAAGATCCGCCGCGCGCGTTTGCCGATTTGTTGGACCCGAAATGGAAAGGCAAAATGGCTTGGACCTCGGAACTCGCGGTGCAGGGGCCGCCGGGGTTCATTTACAACGTGCTGACGACGATGGGGGAGGAGAAAGGCATGGCGTATCTGCGCGGCCTCGCGGCGCAGCAGCCGGCCGGGATTGCAGCGTCGCCGCGGGCCGTGCTGGATCAGGTCATTTCGGGGGAGCATGCGCTGGGGCTGATGATGTTCAACCACCACGCCGCGATCAGCATCGGCAAGGGCGCGCCGATCGCGATGGCGAATATCGAACCGCTTGTCGGGGTATTCAGTATCGTCGCCATTATGAAGGACGCGCCGCATCCCAGCGCCGCGCGTTTGCTGACGGAATTCATTCTGTCGGACGAAGGCCAGAAAGTCATGGCAGACAACGATTATCTGCCGGCCGATCCGGATGTGCCGGCTCGGATCGCGGCGTTGAAGCCCGATGCGGGGCATTTTCAGGCGAATTACATTTCGCCGGATATCTCGCGCGATGGGCTGGCGAAATGGACGGCGATTTATCATGAGGTGTTCCGGTGAGAATACTTCTTGTCCTGGCCCTGCTGTTCGCGACGGCGGCACGCGCCGCCGAACCGGACCCGGCGTTGGTCGAGGCCGGGAGGAAGGAAGGCAGCGTTGTCTGGTACAGCACGCTGATCGTGAACCAGATCGTCCGTCCGATGGTGGATGCGTTCGAGCGTAAATATCCGGGGATCAAGGTACAATATTCCCGCGCCACTTCATCCGACACAGCGATTAAAATCCGTAACGAAGCACGGGCCCGACGGGTACAGGCCGATGTGTTCGACGGGCCGAACACGGTGTTTCTGCTGGAGGACGCGAACCTCGTCGCCGATTATACGCCGCGTGCCGCCGCCGACTGGCCGCTGTCGTTGCGCGACGTGCACGGGCATTGGACCGCGCAATGCATGTTCGTTTGGACGGCGGCGGTGAATACGAACGTCGTGAAGCCCGAGGATATTCCGAAAACCTACGACGATCTGCTGAACCCGCGCTGGAAAGGCCAGATTGCCTGGACCTCCGACCTCACACCCGGCGGGCCGCCCGGATTTCTGCACAATATTCTTGTCGATCGCGGCCAGGAAAAAGGCATGGAATATCTGCGCGCCTTCGCGAAGCAGGAACCGGTGCTGATTCCGGCCGCGCAGCGGGTCGTGTTGGATAAGGTGGTCTCGGGCGAATATCCGCTGGCGGTGATGATCCTGAATTATCACGCCACGATCAGCGCCGGGCAGGGCGCGCCGGTGAAATGGTTGCGGATGGAGCCGCTGTCGCAATCGCTCAGTCTGATCAGCGTGTTGAAGGACGCACCGCATCCCAATGCCGCTCGTTTGCTGGTAGAATTCGTGCTGTCGGACGAGGGTCAGAAGATCATGGCCGACAGCGATTATCTGCCGGCCAGCCCTCGGGTCGCGGCGAAAGTACCGGAAAATAAGCCGGATGCGGGTGGTTTCCGGGTCAATGTCGTCAGCCCCGAAATGACGCGCGACGAGCTGCCGAAATGGGTCGCGCTGTATCATGAGTTGTTCCGATGATCCGTATTTTACTCGCGCTGGTCTTGATGTCGGCGACCGCCCGTGCCGCCTCGCCCGATCCCGCGTTGGTCGATGCCGCCCGCAAGGAGGGCAGCGTTATCTGGTACAGCACCCTGATCGTCAATCAGATCGTGCGCCCGATGGTGGACGCGTTCCAAGCGAAATATCCGGGGATCGAGGTAAAATACTCGCGCGCCGGCGGATCGGATACCGCGTTGAAGATCATCAATGAGGCGCGGGCGCGGCGTGGGGCGGCGGATATTTTCGATGGGTCCAGCACGTTGGTGCCTCTGATCGAAGCCGGGCTGGTCGCGTCGTACAAACCGCGGGAGGCCGAGGATTATCCGGCCGTCTTGAAGGACAAGGACGGCCTCTGGACGGTGCCGAATTTGTTTTTCCTCACCGTGGGTTACAACAGTAATATGGTGAAACCCGAGGACCGGCCGAAGACATGGGAGGATTTGCTCGATCCTCGCTGGAAGGGGCAGATCGCGTGGACCAACGATATGTCGAGCGGCGGGCCGCCAGGGTTCGTGAACCATATTCTTTCCACCATGGGAGAGGAAAAGGGCCGCGATTACCTGCGTCGTTTCGCCGCCCAGCAGCCGGTGACCATTCCGGCGGCGCAGCGCGTGGTGCTGGATAAGGTCATTTCCGGGGAATATCCGCTGGGTCTGATGATTTTCAATTATCATGCCGCGATCAGCGCCGAGCAGGGGGCGCCGGTGGGGTGGTTGAAGTTGGAACCGTTGATTCAGACGATGAATACGATGTCCATCGTTAAGGACTCACCGCATCCCAACGCCGCGCGGCTGTTCGTGGAGTTCGTTCTGTCGGACGAGGGGCAGCGGGTGATGGCGGCGAACAATTACATGCCGGCGAAACCGACGATTCCCGCGCGGATTCCGGAGTTGAAGCCGGAGGCGGGGCATTTCACGGTGAAGATCATGACGACCGACGACGTGCGGGAGAATCTGGCGCGTTGGACAGCTGTTTTTCATGAGTTTTTCCGGTGAGTCGCGTGCAGCATAATAAGGCGCTTCTCCCCCCGCGTCATGGTCTGCGCAGGCGGACCACGCACGCCTTACAGCGGCAAATCCAGAAAAGGCGTGGGTGGTCCGCCTGCGCGGACCATGACGGGGAAGGGGCGGTTAGCTCCCAGGAGGCATCATGAACACCGCCCTGACCTGGGTCCGTCAGGACATGCGCCGCGTCATCGCCGCGCTGGTCGGTATCGTGCTGGCTGTGTTGATGCTGCCGCCGTTGTGGATCCTGCTACAGGACAGCGTCACCACCACGAATGCCATCGGCGACGTCACCGGCTTCACCGCCGGGCATTTCGCGAAACTGTTCACCGACAAGGATGCGCTCCGCAGCATCTGGAACAGTCTGGTCTTCGCGGGCGGCAGCACGGTTCTGTCCCTTACCGTCGGCGGCATACTGGCGTGGCTGGTCGAACGCACCAACGCGCCGTTCAAAATCCTGGCATACCTCGCCACGATCGTGTCGCTCGGCACGCCGTATATCCTTCACGTGATCGCCTGGTTGTTCCTGCTTGGGAAAGTCGGGCCGCTGAACGATATCTATCGCGCGATCACGGGCGGAACCGACAGCCTGTTCAACGTCAATTCCATGGCCGGGATGATTCTCATTGAGGGATTCCTCTGGTCCCCGCTGGTTTTCCTGCTGCTGGGCAGCACCTTTCGCGCCGCCAACGCCGATATGGAGGAAGCGGCTCGGATGAGCGGGGCGACCGTGCTGCAAACCCTGCGGCGCGTGTCGTTGCCCTTGGCGATGCCGGCGATTTTGGCGCTGGCGCTGTTCGTGTTCATTCGCGCCATCGGCGGGTTCGAGGTTCCGGCCTTGGTCGGCATGCCCGGTCGCATCTACGTGCTGACCACGGACGTGTACGAGGCGACGATCGTGGTGCCGCCGGACCTCGGCTACGCGGCGGCGTTTTCCGTCGTGATGGTGCTGATTGTCGCGGTGTTGCTGTATTTCTACAGCCGGTTGTCGAAGAACGCCGAGAAATACCATTCCGTCACCAGCAAGGGGTTCCGGCCGAGGCCGTTCGATCTCGGTAAGGGCCGCTGGATCGCGGGGGCGATGATCGTCGCGAATTTCTGTGTCGTGCTGCTGTTGCCGATGATCACGCTGCTGTGGATGGCATTGCTGCCGTTTTTGCGCGGCTTCAGCCTCGCGGCGCTGCCGATGCTGTCGCTGAAGAATTTTCGGACCGTGTTCACCGCGCCTGGGTATGTGGAATTGGCGACGAACAGCCTGCTGGTGGCCGCCGCCGCCGCGACGTTCATCATGGCGATCACCGCTCTGGCGGGATGGATCGCGGCGCGCCGAGGGCCGGGCGGCTGGGCGCTGGACCAGTTGGCGACTCTGTCGCTGGTGTTTCCCGGTATCTGCCTCGGCGTCGCGGTGATGGAGGTTTATCTGCGGGTGCCTTTGCCGATCTACGGTTCCCTGTGGATCATCGCCATCGCCTACGTCATCCGCTTCATGCCCTACGGCATGCGCTACGTGTATTCCGGCGTGCTGCAATTACACCACGAGCTGGAGGAAGCGGCGGGCGTCGCTGGGGCGTCATCGTTGACCACGCTGCGGCGGATCGTGGCACCGCTGCTGTCGCCCGCGATCGTCGCGGGGTGGCTGTTCATCTTCCTGGTGGCGAACAAGGAACTCGCCATCGCGGTGCTGCTGGCCAGCCCGGGGTCTCAGGTCATCGCGGTGTCGATCTTCGACCAATGGGTGAACGGGCAGGGGGGCGAGCTGGCGGCGTTCGGGCTGATCTGGACCGTGCTGATGACCGCGATTGCCTGCGTGTTTTTCGTCCAGGGTCGCCGGGGCGGCACCGATGTGTTTGGGAATTAAACCATGCTGACCGTTCGCGACCTGACCAAAATCTACACCAACCGCTTCGACACCCAGGCGGGCGGCGTGCGGGAGGCTTCGTTCGACCTTCCCGATGGCACGTTCTTCACGCTGCTGGGGCCGAGCGGGTGCGGCAAGACGACGACGCTGCGGTGCGTCGCGGGGTTGGAACGGCCGGATCAGGGTGTCATCGCGGTGGGCGATCGGGTGCTGTTCGATGGGCCCAAGGGCATCGCCGTGCCGCTGAACGAACGCGGGATCGGCATGGTGTTCCAGTCCTACGCGATCTGGCCGCACATGACGGTGTTCGAGAATATCGCCTTCCCGTTGCGTGTCGCCAAGGGCCGGACTCCGCCGCGGGAGGATATCAAGCGCGACGTGGAACAGGCGCTGTCCACGGTCGGGCTGTCCGGCTACGGCGACCGCCCCGCGACTCGCCTGTCCGGCGGGCAGCAGCAGCGCGTGGCGTTGGCGCGCGCGATCGTGCATCGGCCTCGGTTATTGTTGTTGGATGAGCCGCTTTCCAACTTGGATGCCGCCCTGCGGGAGGAAATGCGCATCGAACTGCGGCGTTTGCAGCAGCAGATCGGCGTGACCACGATTTACGTGACGCACGATCAGAGTGAGGCGCTGGCGATGTCCGACCGTATCGCGGTGATGGAGAAGGGTCGGATCGTGCAGATGGGCGATCCTCGGGAGATCTATTTCCGCCCGGCCAATGTGTTTGTCGCCAGCTTCATCGGGGCGGCGAACCTGTTGACCGGCGTGTGTGCGGAGGGTGTCGCGCCGGGGGCCGAGGGCGTCGTTCAGATGGCTGACGGTGCCGCGATCCCCTGCCTGTTCCCGGCCGGTGGAACGGCGGGACAACCGGTGACGGTCTCGGTGAGGCCGGAAAGCATTGCGCTGGTGTCCGAAGGCGCGGTCCTGCGCGGCGAGGTGACGGCCGTCAGTTTCCTCGGCGGTTCGGCCCGTTACGACGTGCTGGTTGGGGATATTGTTGTTCGCGTGGTGGGCGGTGCCGAACGGATGGTCGCATCCGGCACGTCGGTCGGATTGTCGTTCCCGGGGTCTTCGGCGGTCGTCGTGGGGTAGCGCCGGTGCCCTCTCGTTCGGGAGGCGGCGGTTGTGGGTGTATCGCGCCATTTTGTTCGGGGAGTTTAAGGCGAGATTCTGAGTTTGGGAGGTTCCGTGATTCTGAGACGACGGCCTGGGGCGAGGTCGCTCTCGGGCTTCCCCACTCGCCTTTCACTCCCTGAAAACCATTTCACTGGTCTTGCCACGGGACGGGCGCGCGCCACATAGGGCGGGGGCGGGGCAGGCGTATTCAGGCGATCCCACGTCATCACCGTTGGGGCCAATCGCATGAAAAGCCGTATCGTCATCGTCAACGACAGTATGCAGACCGGGTACCGCTACGAATGCGTGGCGCCGGAGGGGCAGGATTTCCACCCGGAGTTCGCGCCGGACCTGACGCCCCAGCAGATGCTGGAACTCGGTGTGTTCGGCGGCGCGTATCTGGACCCAGCCAGCGGAGAATTTCCGTCCGATTGGTTCGCCAAGGCCAAGATCGCGACGGCGGAGGGACGCGCATCGCTGAATTTCTTCGGCGTGTCCGCGAGCCAGCCGCGCTCCGTCTGGCTCGAAAAAGGTTGGATCCATCCCGACGATCCGCTCGGGTGGTTCCAGTGGTATTGCCGTTATTACATGGGCCGCCGTCAGCCGATGGAGGACGCGCGCCAGATCGGGCGGTGGAAGGCTATCCGGCGGCATGCCAAGCAAATCCAGCGGAACTGCGAGCCGGGCAACCTCATGTGCCGCCCGCGTCAGCGTCAGGCACTGCTGCATTGGGCTTACGACAGCCGGCTGATCTGACCACCGTTGACCCCATCCGCCGGCCGGCGCAAATATCCGCCGCCATGATCCTCCTCATCGATAACTACGACAGCTTCACCTTCAACCTCTTCCACTTCCTGGGCGACGTTGGCGCCCAGTGCGAGGTGTGGCGGAACGACAAGCTGACCGTGGAACAGGCCCTCGCCCTCCAGCCGGAGGCGATCGTGCTGTCGCCCGGCCCCTGCACGCCGAATGAGGCGGGAATCTGCCTCGATCTGATCGCGGCGGCGGCAGGGCGGATTCCGATCATGGGCGTATGCCTCGGGCACCAGTCGATCGGGCAGGCGTTCGGGGGCAACGTCGTGCGGGCGCCGGAGCCGATGCATGGGAAGACCAGTGCCATCACGCATACCGGGACGGATATCCTGGCGGGATTGCCCTCGCCGTTCACCGCGACGCGCTATCACAGTCTGATCGTGGACCGCGATACCATGCCCGACGCGCTGGTTCCGACCGCATGGACCGCCGACGGGATTGTCATGGCGATGCACCACCGGACGCTGCCGATTTACGGCGTGCAGTTCCATCCGGAAAGCATCGCTAGCGAATACGGGCATGAAATTCTGGCAAATTTCCTCGCCATCGCCCGCGGTACCAACACGCCCGCGCGGGCGGCGTAATCGATGGCCGGCGACCTCAAACCGTTCCTGGCGCGCCTCGCGACCGGGGAAAAACTGGCCGACACCGACGCGGAAGCGGCCTTCGATGTGATTATGTCCGGGGAGGCGACGCCGGCGCAGATCGGCGCGCTGCTAATGGCGATGCGGGTGCGGGGCGAGACGGTGCCCGAGATCACCGGGGCCGTGCGGGCCATGCGGGCGCGTATGACCGCCATCGAGGCACCGGAAGGCGCGATCGACGTGTGCGGCACGGGCGGCGACGGGGCAGGGACGTTGAACGTGTCCTCGGCCGCGACGTTCGTGGTGGCGGCGTGCGGGGTGCCGGTGGCCAAGCATGGCAATCGCGCTTTGAGTTCCCGTACCGGGGGCGCGGACGTGCTGACGGCGCTGGGGATTAACATCGACGCGCCGATGGATCGGTTGTCCTCGATCCTTGGCGCCGCCGGGTGCGTGTTTCTGTTCGCGCCGCGGCATCATCCGTCGATGCGGCATGCCGCCGGGCCGCGAGTCGAGCTCGCCACCCGCACCATCTTCAATCTGTTGGGACCGCTGGCGAATCCGGCGCGGGTGCGGCGGCAGTTGACCGGCGTGTTCTCCGCCGAATGGACCCGGCCGATGGCCGAGGCGTTGCAGGCGCTCGGCCACGAGGCCGCCTGGGTCGTGCATGGTATGGGCCTGGACGAGTTGACGGTCGCCGGGGACAACCGGGTCAGTGCGCTGGGCAACGGCATCATCCACGATTTCACCGTCACACCGGAGGATGCGGGTCTGCCGCGCGCTCCCATCGAGGCGATCAAGGGCGGCGACGCCGAACACAACGCCGCGGCGCTGCTGGCGATGCTGAACGGCGCGACCGGCGCGTATCGCGACACCGTGCTGCTGAATACCGCCGCCGCGCTGATCGTGGCCGGGCGGGCCACCAATCTGCGGGATGGCGTGGCGCAGGCGGCGGGAGCGATTGCCTCCGGCGCCGCGCTGAACGCGCTTGAGACTCTACGCCGCGCCACCAACGCGTCCTGACCGAACCGAGGGAAACCGACGATGCCCAACGACGCCCCCGACACGCCCGACGTTCTGGCGCGGATCTGCGCCGACACGCGGGCGGAGGTTGTGCGCCGCAAGACCATGCGGAGCATCGAAGCCCTGCGGTCGGAGATTGCCGCGTCTCACGACGAACCGCGCGGCTTCGGGCGGGCCTTGAAGGCGTCGTTCGGGGCGCAGAAATTCGCGCTCATCGCCGAGATCAAGAAAGCATCGCCCTCCGGTGGGCTGATCCGGTTGGATTTCGATCCGCCTTCTTTGGCTCGGGCGTACAAGGCCGGTGGGGCGTCGTGCCTGTCGGTACTGACGGACGGGCATTATTTCGAGGGGACGACGGGCCATTTGATGGCCGCCCGCGCCGCCGTCGATCTTCCGGTGCTGCGCAAAGATTTCATGCTGGACCCTTGGCAGATATACGAATCTCGCGCGATGGGCGCCGACTGCATCCTGTTGATCATGGCGGCCCTGACGGATTCTCAGGCGCGCGATCTGGAAGCCTTGGCGCGCGGGCTGGACCTGGACGTGCTGGTCGAAGTCCACGACGAGCGCGAACTGGAACGCGCGCTCGGGTTGGAGACGTCTCTGATCGGAATCAATAACCGTAATCTCAAGACGTTGAAGACCGATCTTGCGACGACGGAGAAGCTCGCCGAACTGGTGCCGCCGGATCGGTTCCTGGTGGCGGAAAGCGGGATTCGGGACAACGACGACCTCAAGCGCCTCGCCGCCGTGGGCGCCGGCGCCTTCCTGGTGGGCGAGAGCCTGATGCGCCAGCCGGACGTGGAAGCCGCCACGCGCACGCTGCTGGGATGAGCGGCTTCACCCATTTCGACGCGACCGGCAACGCGGTGATGGTGGATGTCACCGCCAAGGCCGCGACCGATCGCACCGCCACGGCACGCGTGCGGGTGGAGATGCTGGCGGAGACGGCGGCGATGATCGCCTCCGGCGGTGCCAAGAAGGGCGACGTGCTCGGCGTGGCGCGTTTGGCGGGAATCATGGGGGCGAAGCG
>Ga0214180_1000381_pt1 | contig 16466 bp, 15 predicted proteins | sample TroBogEpilimnion_22_FD_153018 | JGI IMG/M metagenome (GOLD analysis project Ga0214180, IMG submission 153018) | Freshwater microbial communities from Trout Bog Lake, WI - 16OCT2007 epilimnion | ecosystem: Environmental > Aquatic > Freshwater > Lake > Epilimnion/Euphotic zone | place: Trout Bog... | reverse complement strand
TACTCGTGCCCGATCCATGCAATCCCCCGTTCAAGGAGAAACATGGCACCGGACACTTCACGAGCTACGAAAACCGGACAGATCACGAGCTTGCCACACCGCTCACATCCGGGTTGCATCCCGCGCGGCGTATGCGCACTCTGGGCGGACAAGACAAAGGTCCGAAATAACGGACCCGGAAACGCCGACAGGGAGACGCGGAAACCGCGATGGACAAGGAAGCAACACCGCTCCTCAGCGTGCGGGGGGTCTCGGTACGATTCGGCGGGGTCGTCGCGTTGGACGACGTCTCGTTCGACGTCGCGCCGGGCCAGATCGCCGGTTTGATCGGCCCGAACGGCGCCGGCAAGACCACGCTGTTCAACTGCCTCAGCCGCCTCTACCAGCCCAGCGAAGGGGAAATCCTGTTCGAGGGCACGTCGGTGCTGGCGACACCGCGCCATCGAATCCCCGATATCGGCATCGGCCGCACGTTCCAGAACGTCGCGCTGTTCGACAAGCTGACCGTGCTGGAAAACGTCATGGTCGGGCGGCACAGCCAGACCGGGTCCAGCTTCCTCGCCAACGCGCTGCGCCTGCCGTCCGTGGTGCGGGAGCAGGTCGCCGCGCGCGACCGGGCGATGGAGTTGATCGAATTCATGGATTTGGTCCCCTTCACCCATTGGCCAGCGGGCGGTTTGCCTTTCCCCATCCGCAAACGTGTGGAGCTGGCGCGGGCCCTGGCGGCGCAACCGAAGCTGCTGCTGCTGGACGAACCGGCCGCCGGCCTCAATCACGAGGAAGTCGAAACTCTGGAAGCGCAGATCCGCCGGGTCCGCGACGTGCAGGGCGTGACCGTGCTGCTGGTGGAGCACCATATGAGCCTGGTGATGTCGGTGTCCGACAAGGTCATAACCGTCAACTTCGGCCGTAAGATCGCCGAGGGCACGCCGGACGAGGTGAGACGCCACCCCGAAGTCATTCGCGCCTATCTGGGGACCGCCGCCTGATGACCGCCCTTCTGCAAGTCAAAGGCCTGAGCGCCTGGTACGGCCAGAGCCGAGCGCTGTTCGATCTGGATTTGAGCATCGAGCAAGGGGGCGTGACGGCACTGTTGGGCGCCAATGGCGCCGGCAAGACCACCAGCCTGCGGGCAATCTGCAACATGATCCGCCGCACCGGCACGACCACCATGGACGGCACCGATATCAGCCGCCGCACGACCGAGGACATCGTCCGGCTCGGCGTTGCCCATGTCCCGGAAGGGCGCGGCACCTTCGTCGCGCTGACGGTCGAGGAAAACCTACGCCTCGCCTTCCACATCCGCCGCGATCGCAAGGCCGCCGAACGGGATATGGAAAAGGTCTTCGCCTATTTTCCGCGGCTGAATGAACGCATCCACCAGCAGGCCGGCACCCTGTCCGGCGGGGAGCAGCAGATGCTCGCGGTGGCGCGGGCGCTGATGCTGGCGCCACGGCTGATGTTGCTGGACGAACCGTCGTTCGGCCTCGCGCCGCTGATCGTGCAGGAGATTTTCCGTATTCTTCGGCGAATCAACGAGGATGAGAAGGTTTCCATGCTGATCGTCGAGCAGAACGCGGCGCTGGCGCTGGAACTGGCGGACCATGTGTATCTGCTGGAGACCGGCAAGGTCGTGATGTCCGGGCCATCCGACATGGTCAAGAACGACGAAACGCTCCGCAAAGCCTATTTGGGATATTAAGGGGGCCAGCATGGAATTTTTCATCCAGCAGATTGTCGCCGGCCTGACCAACGGGGCGATTTACGCCTGCGTCGCGCTGGGATTGGTGATGATTTACGTCTCCACCGATCACATCAATTTCGCCCAAGGCGAGATGGCGATGTTCGCGACCTTCCTGGCCTGGGCGATGATCGACGCCGGCGTGCCATACTGGGTCGCGTTCGGCCTGACGATCATGGTCGCGTTTTTCGGCGGCCTGTTTATCCAGCGAGTGATCCTGAAACCGCTGGAGAACGCGCCAGTGTTGGCGCTGGTAGTCTGTTTCATCGCGCTGTTGTCCATCTTCAATGCCATCGCCGGCATGATCTGGAGCTTCACGATCAAGCAGTTTCCTTCCCCGTTCCCAAGCCGGGATTTGTTCGGCAACGGGTTGGTCAGCGCTCAGCAACTCGGCGTCGTCGCCGTAACACTGGTGATGCTCGGGTTGCTGACGGTGTTCTTCCGCTACACGACGCTGGGCCTCGCGATGCGGGCGGCGGCGCAGAACGCCAGTTCCGCGCGCCTGATGGGGGTGCGGGTGTCGTGGATGTTGGCGCTCGGCTGGGGCTTGGCCTCGGGCATCGGGGCCATCGCCGGGATGCTGGTGGCGCCGATCGTGTTCCTCGACCCGAACATGATGGCGGGCATTCTGGTCTACGGGTTCGCCGGGGCGCTGGTCGGCGGGATCGCCAACCCGCTGGGTGCGGTCGCCGGGGGCTTCATCGTGGGCGTGCTGGAAAACATCGTCGGCAGCTACGTCATCGGCAATGAGCTGAAACTCAGCTTCGCGCTGGTGATGGTGATCGGCGTGCTGCTGTTGAAACCGGCGGGCCTGTTCGGCCGCGTGATCGTAAGGCGGGTGTAGGATGGCGGCCATGGCGCGCAGTTGGGCGACGAAGCCGCATATCGGCTTGTGGGCGATCGGGTTCTGGGTGGTGCTGGCGGCGTTGCCGCTGATCGGGTTCGTATCGGACAGCCCCAGCTTCGACTATTATCTGTTCATGGGTCAGTCGATGCTGATCTACGCGATCGCGGTGCTGGGGCTGAATTTGCTGATCGGCTTCAATGGCCAAATTTCGCTGGGGCACAGCGCGTTCTTCGCGGTCGGGGCCTATGCCGCCGCGATCCTGATGGTGCATGCGTCGGTGCCTTATTGGCTGGCGATCCCGTTGGCCGGGATCGTCTGTTTCGGCGCCGGCTTTCTGTTCGGGTTTCCGGCATTGAAGCTGGAGGGGCATTACCTCGCGCTTGCCACCTTCACCTTGGCCATCGCGGTGCCGCAGCTGCTGAAGCACAAATCCATCGCCGGCTGGACCGGCGGCGTCGGCGGGGTGCTGCTGGACAAGCCTGATCCGCCGTCCTTCCTGCCACTCAGCGTCGATCAATTCCTGTATTACGTCTGCCTGATCGTGGCGATGGCGCTGTTCTGGATCGTGTTCAATCTGCTGCGCGGGCGCAGCGGGCGGGCGATGATGGCGATCCGCGATCATGCCATGGCGGCCGGCACCATGGGGATCGACACCGCGTTGTACAAAACCATGACGTTCGGGGTCAGCGCCGCCATCACCGGAATGGCGGGTGCGCTGTCGGCGATTACCGTCGCGTATGTCGCGCCGGACAGCTTCACCTTGCAGCTGTCGATTTCCTTCCTGGTCGGGTTGGTCGTCGGGGGCATTGCGTCCTTGCCGGGCTGCCTGATCGGCGGGGCATTTATCGTGCTGGTGCAGAACTCATCGCAGTCAATCTCCGATTGGATGAAGGACGCGTTTTCGCTGCGCTACGATGTGCCGGCATGGGCGATTTACGGAACCCTGCTGCTGTTGCTGATGTTTTTCCTGCCCAACGGCCTCGCCGGTGGGATCGCCGCGATCCGCGGTCTGTTATCGCGCGTTACACAAAAAACCTAAGGAGTCGTTCCGATGATCCGCCGCCGCACCGCGCTGTTATCCGCCGCCGCCGCCACCTTCGCCGGGTCCGCCCGAGCGGAGAAGAAGTACGGGCCGGGGGTGACCGATACGGAGATCAAGATCGGGCAAACCATGCCGTACAGCGGCAATGCCTCGGCCTACGGTGTGGCGGGGCGGCTGCACGCGGCCTATTTCCGCATGCTGAACGAAACGCAGGGCGGCATCAACGGGCGCAAGATCAATTTCATCTCGCTGGACGACGGCTACAGCCCGCCGAAAACCATGGAGCTGACACGCCAATTGGTGGAGCGCGATCAGGTGCTGCTGATGTTCTATCCGCTGGGCACCCAGACCAACACCGCGATCCATAAATACATGAACCAGAAGAAGGTCCCGCATCTGTTTCTGGCGACTGGCGCGTCGAAATGGGGCGATCCCAAGAACTTCCCGTGGACCATGGGCTGGCAGCCCGATTACCACACCGAATGCAAAATCTTCGCCAAGCACATCGTCGCCAACCACAAGGACGCGAAAATCGCGATCCTGCGGCAGAACGACGATATGGGCAACGACTACCTCAGCGGCTTCAAGGAAGGGCTGGGTGCCGGGTGGGAGAAGATGATTGTCGCCGACGCCACCTACGAGGTGACCGATCCGACCGTCGATTCGCAGATTTTGCAGCTGAAGAACTCCGGCGCCACGCTGTTCATGAACATCACGACGCCGAAATTCTCGGCCCAGTCCATCAAGAAGGTCGCGGAAATCGGCTGGAAGCCGGTGCATTATTTGGTCAGCGTCGGGGCCTCGGTCGGCGCCGTGATGCGGCCGGCGGGGATCGAGAACGCACAGGGCATCATCACCGCGCAATTCGCCAAGGACGTGACCGATCCGCGCTGGGCGAACGCGCCCGATTATCTGGAATGGAAGGCGTTCATGGATAAATGGAACCCGACGGCCAATCAGCTCGAAGGGTCCAACGTGTCCAGCTACATCAGCGTGCACGGTCTGGTGCATGTGCTGAAGGCCTGCGGCGACGACCTGACGCGGGAAAACATCATGCGTCAGGCGGCCAATATCAAAGACCTGGAAATTCCGCTGCTGCTGCCGGGCATCAAGGTCAACACCAGCCCCACCAACTTCTACCCCATCCGAGCGGAACAGCTTGCTCGGTTCGAGGGCGATCATTGGACGCTGTTCGGGGATCTGATTTCCGCCGACGCGGGGTAGCGCGACTGGACACCGCCGGAGATGTGGGTACCCTGCCGTTCGGAAAGAGCGGCGGGGAAGCGGCGGGCATGGAAACCTACGACTATATCGTTGTCGGCGCGGGATCGGCGGGTGCGGCCGTGGCGTATCGGCTGTCGGAGAACCCGGCCAACAAGGTGCTGCTGCTGGAAGCCGGACCGGACAGCAACCTCTGGTCCCGCATTCCCATCGGCTATGCCAAGCTGCTGTACAATCCCAAGGCCAACTGGCTTTATTCCGCCGAACCGGAGGCCAACACCAACGGTCGCCGCATCTTCGTGCCGCGCGGCAAGTTGCTGGGCGGATCGTCATCCATCAACGGCATGGCGTTCGTGCGCGGGCAGGCGCAGGACTACGACACCTGGGCGCAAATGGGGAACCGGGGCTGGAGCTACGACGAAGTCCTGCCATTCTTCAAACGGATAGAACGCTACGAGGGCGGCGGCGACGACACGTTCCGCGGTCGCGAAGGCCCGCTGACGGTGACCGACCCTCCGCCGGCCGATCCGATTTTCGCCAAGCTGATCGAGGCCGCCGGTCAAGTCGGCATCCGCCACAACCCCGATTACAACGGCGCGGCGCAAGACGGCATCGCGATGAGCCAGGCCTCGATCTCCGGCGGCCGGCGCATGAGCACGGCCTATGCCTATCTGGAACCCGCTCGGCTGCGGCCCAATCTGCGCATCCAGACGGAGGCGCTGACGGAAGGCATGATCCTGGAGGGCACCCGCTGCGTGGGCGTGCGGTTCTCGGTGCATGGCGTGTCGCAGGAGGCGCGGTGCGGGCGGGAAGTGGTGATCAGTGCCGGCACGATCAATTCGCCGCAGCTGCTGGAACTGTCGGGGATCGGCAATCCCGAGCGGTTGCAGGCGGCCGGGGTCGCGGTGAAACACGCGTTGCCGGGCGTCGGCGAAAATCTGCGCGATCATTACGCGCCGCGCACGCGCTGGGCTATCGGGACCAAGGGCGTCACGTTCAACGACCGAGCACGCGGGTTGGGCATGGTGTGGCAGGCGATGCGATATGTGTTCAAGAACGAGGGATTGTTGGGGGCCGTTGCGGCACCGATCCGGGCGTTTGTGAAATCGCGGGAAGGGTTGGAGGCGCCGGATTTGTTGCTGGGTTGGGTGCCGATGCTGACGGAAATCACGCCGAAAGGACCGAAGATTTCGCGCCAATCGGGGATGACCTGCTACGCGCATCCAATGCGGCCGGAGAGCAAGGGCCATATCCACATCGTATCCTCCGATCCGCGCAAGGCACCGGCGATCAATTTCAATTTCCTATCAGCATCCATCGATGGGGAGCTGACGGCCATCGCTGTGCGGATCGCGCGGGCGGTGATGACGGCACCGGCTTTGGCGCCGTGGAACATTTCCGAAATCGCGCCGGGACCGGCCGTGACCACCGACGACGAAATTCTGGATTGGGTGAAGCGGGCCGCGGAAACGACCTATCACCCGGTCGGAACGTGCAAGATGGGCAACGATCCGATGGCGGTGGTGGACTCGGAATTGCGAGTGCATGGCATAACGGGGCTGCGGGTCGCGGACGCGTCCATCATGCCCACGCTGATGTCGGGCAATACGAACGCGCCATCCATCATGATCGGCGAAAAAGCGGCGGATATGGTGCTGCGCGCGGCATAAGGAGATAAACCGATGCGGCAAATGACGATGGTGGGCTTTCTGCAAGCCCAGAACTGCACCAATTTCGTGGGGTCGTGGCGGCATCCGCAGGCGGCGCAGGATTTCACGTCCGCCGAATATTACCGCCGCATCGCGCGCGCGTTGGAGGCCGGGAAATTCCAGCTGGCATTCTTCGACGACCGTCTGGCGATGCCCGACATGTTCGCGGGCGATCACGCGCATACCGTGGAAAACGGTATTCGTTGCGTGAAAATGGATCCGGTCACGATTTTGACCGTGATGGGCATGGCGACAACGCGGCTGGGGTTGGGCTCGACGTACACCACCACCTATTACGAACCGTTCCACGTGGCGCGCGTGTTCGCGACGCTGGATTTGATGACGGAAGGCCGAGCGGCGTGGAACGTTGTGACGTCGATGAACGACAACGAAGCGCGGAATATGGGGCAGAGTTCGCACGCCGATCATGACCGCCGCTACGATCGCGCCGACGAGTTCATGGAGGTTGTGACGGGCCATTGGGACTCGTGGGAGGACGGGGCGATTGTCGCCGACCGCGAAACCGGGCTGTTCGCGCATCCGGACAAGGTGCACCGGTTGGATTACAAGGGCGAATTCTTCCAGTCGCGCGGGCCGTTCACGGTGCCGCGTTCCGCGCAGGGGCATCCGGTGATTATCCAGGCCGGTCAGTCCGGGCGCGGCACGACCTTCGCGGCGCGCTGGGCCGAATGCGTGTTCGTCGCCTATCACGGTCTGGAACGCGCCCGCATCGACTACGCGGCGTTCAAGCAAAAGGTCGCCGACGCTGGGCGCGACCCCGAATTGGTGAAGGTCTGCGCGGGCGTGTACCCCGTCGTCGCGCCGACGCGCGCGGAAGCCGAGGATAAAGCCGCGCTGATCGACAAATTGCCGAAGGAAATCGACAGCCTGTCGCTGCTGTCGGAGGTGCTGAACGTCGATATGGCGAAACAGCCGATCGATGAGCCTTACACGCAGGAAGAACTCGATAGCTGGACCGGCGCGCAGGCCGCCAAGGACCGCATCAAGCGGGAACTGGGCGGGCGGCTGCCCTCGCCGCGCGATTTCATGAACGTCACCCGGCGCGGCACCTTCCACGACCACCCCCGCTTCGTTGGCAGCCCGAAGGATGTCGCCGACGGGATGGAAGAATGGTTCTCCACGCGCGCCTGCGACGGTTTCGTGATCGCGGCATCGCATGTGCCGGGGGCGTACGAGGAGTTCAGCACCCTGGTGGTGCCGGAACTGCAACGGCGCGGATTGTTCCACTTGGATTATGCTGGAACAACGTTGCGCGAAAACCTCGGGTTGGCCCGCGCCGAAGTCGGACGTTGGCGGCGCGGGAGCGTGGCATGACCGACTCCCTGATCCCGGTACCGTTCTGGTATCTGCGTCATGGGGAAACGGACTGGAACGCCCAGGGCCTTTCTCAGGGGAATGTCGATATCCCCTTGAATGCCACCGGGCTGGAACAAGCGCGTGCGGCCGCACTTTTGTTGCGCGACCGTGGGATCAAAACCATCGTCGCATCCCCGTTGTCCCGGGCCCGTGTGACCGCCGAAATCGTGGGGGAAACGCTGGGGTTGCCGGTGATGATCGACCCGGACCTGCGGGAGGTTTCGTGGGGCGTGCATGAGGGCAATCCCTTGAGCGACTGGTTCCCGGAATGGGTGTCGAACGGGTATCATCCGGAAAACGGCGAAACGTTCGGGATGCTGCGCGAACGGGCTGTCGCGGGGATGAACCGATCGTTGGTGCATCCGTCGTCGGTGTTGATTGTTGCGCATGGGGCTTTGTTTCGGGCGATCAAGGCGGCGATGGGGGTGGAGATTTCCGGGCGGACGCGGAACGCGGTGCCGATGTGGTGTGCGCCAGGGGAGGCTGGGTGGACGTTGGAGTGATTCTCCGGTTGCGTCCCCCCCACCTTTGAGCCATGGTGCCCAAGTCCCAGCCACCCGGCGCGGGAGAGAGCGGGTCATGCCCCGCCGCCGAAGGCGCAACCGGCCCCCGGAAACGCTCAGGCATCAGGGACCGCGCGGGGAACAGGGATCTCTGGAAAGCCGGTGGGTTCGCCCGCCGCACCGACGGAGAAAGGTGCCGTAAGCACCGAATCTCTCAGGTTCCGCGACAGAGGGGGGTCACCTTCCATCGGCATCTCGCCGGTGGGTGACCCTGTGCGCGGAGACCTTTGTGACCGATCTGAAAACCACTCCGCTGGATGCTTGGCACCGCCGCCTGGGCGCGCGCATGGTGCCGTTCGCCGGCTACGCCATGCCGGTGCAGTACGATTTCACCGGCCCGCTGGCGGATCGCTGCCGTGGCGGCGTGCTGGCGGAGCATCTGCATTGCCGGTCGCAGGCGGCGCTGTTCGACGTGTCCCATATGGGGCAGGCGATGCTGACCGGTGCGGGCGTCGCGGAAGCGCTGGAACGGCTGGTGCCCGGCGACATTATGGGGCTGAAGCCGGGCCGGCAGCGGTATACGCTGCTGACCAACGAGGCCGGCGGGATTATCGACGATCTCATGGTCGCGAACCTCGGCGACGAGCGATTGTTTCTGGTGGTGAACGCCAGCCGCAAGGACATCGATTTCGCGCATATTCCGGGAATAATCCCGATAGAAAACCAAGCGCTGCTCGCGCTGCAAGGGCCGGCGGCGGCGGGGATTATCGGTGTGCCGCTATCGTTCATGGGCGTCGCCGAGACCCACATCGCCGGAATTCCCTGCACCATTTCCCGCTCGGGTTACACGGGCGAGGACGGGTTCGAAATTTCGGTGGAGGCAGATCGCGCCGAAGCGCTGGCGGATTGGTTGCTGGGACATGAAGCCGTTGTGCCAGCGGGCCTCGGCGCGCGCGATTCGCTGCGGCTGGAAGCCGGTCTGTGCCTTTACGGCCACGACCTCGACGAAACGACCACGCCGGTCGAGGCCGGCCTGACCTGGGTCATCGGCAAGCGGCGCAAAATGTCGTGGGACTTCCCGGGCGGCGCGATTGTTCGCGATCAACTCGACAACGGCGCCCCGCGCCTGCGCGTCGGCATCAAACCCACTGGCCGCGCCCCGGCGCGGGAAGGGACCGCGATCGAAGGCGCCGGGATCGTTACATCCGGCGGTTTCTCGCCGTCCCTGAATGCCCCCATCGCGATGGGCTATGTCAGCCGCGACCTCGCCGAAGACGGCACAGCCCTAACCCTGATGGTGCGCGGCAAACCGATGCCCGCGACCGTCGTTCCCATGCCTTTCGTACCGCATCGTTACGTCCGCTAGGAGGATCGTCCCATGGCCAAAAAACCAGCCGATAAACGTTATACCAAAGACCACGAGTGGGTCGTTCTGGATGGCGATATCGCCACCGTCGGGATCACCGACCACGCGCAGGAACAGCTCGGCGATGTCGTCCATGTGGAACTGCCGGAACTCGACCGCGAAGTCGCGGCCAACGAAGCCTGCGCCGTGGTCGAAAGCGTCAAAGCTGCATCAGACATATTCGCGCCGCTGGCCGGAACGGTCGTCGAAATCAACGAAACCATCGTGGAAGATCCCGCCATCGTGAACGGCGATCCCGAGGGCGAAGGTTGGTTCTTCAAGCTGGAGCTCGACGATCCCGACGCGTTCGAGGAATTGATGGACGCCGACACCTACGAAGAATATTTGGAGACCTTGTAACGATGGACGCACTCGCGGAACTCGCGTTACTGGAAGCGTCCGACGCGTTCGTGGGGCGCCATATCGGCCCGTCCGACACCGAGATCGCCGCGATGCTGCGGACCGTCGGCGCCGCCAGCCTGGACGACGTGGCGGCGAAGACCGTACCGGAGTCGATACGACCGAACCACGCTTTGAATTTGCCGCCGCCGGTCGATGAGGCCGGTGTGCTGGCGGAATTGCGCGGGTTGGCCGAACGCAATGTTCTGAAGAAGTCGCTGATCGGGCTGGGGTATCACGGCACGGTCACGCCGCCGGTGATTCTCCGTAACGTGTTGGAAAATCCCGGTTGGTACACGGCATACACTCCGTATCAAGCGGAAATCGCCCAGGGGCGGCTGGAAGCGCTGTTGAATTTCCAGACCATGATCTGCGAACTCACCGGCATGGAAATCGCCAACGCGTCCTTGCTGGATGAGGCGACGGCGGCGGCGGAAGCCATGGCGATGGCGCATGGAATCAGCAAATCCAAATCCGATACGATCGCGGTGGCGGCGGATTTGCACCCGCAAACGCGTGCCGTGCTGGCGACGCGGGCGAAACCCATCGGTATAACCATCGTGGATTTCGAACCCGGCGACGTCGCGGCCGTCGCCGCCGCGAAACCGTTCGCGGTGCTGCTGCAATATCCCGGCTCGACCGGCGCACTGCGCGACCTGACAGCGGAAATCGACGCCGCGCACGCGGTTGCCGCTTTGGCCATCGTCGCCGCCGATCCTTTGGCGCTGACGCTGCTGAAACCGCCGGGGGAAATGGGCGCCGACGCGGTTGTCGGTTCCGCGCAACGGTTCGGCGTGCCGATGGGATTCGGCGGCCCGCATGCCGGGTTCTTCGCGACTCGCGATGCGTTCAAACGGCACATGCCCGGCCGTCTCGTCGGCGTGTCCCTGGATGCCGGCGGGCAACCGGCGATGCGGCTGGCTTTGCAGACGCGGGAGCAACATATCCGTCGCGAAAAGGCAACGTCCAATATCTGCACCGCGCAGGTGCTGTTGGCGGTGATCGCGAGTTTCTACGCCGTTTGGCACGGGCCGGACGGTCTGCGCCGTATCGCGCAGCGGGTACATTTGCAGGCGCGCCTGCTGGCCGGTTGCGCCGGCCGCGTGCGGTATGGCGCGTTTTTCGATACGATCGTGGTGGAACCCGCCGACCCGGCGGCGTTTCTGGCGGCCGGATTCAACGTCCGCCAGTTGGATGACGGCGCCGTCGCGATTGCGCTGGACGAAACAATCACCCGAGAAGACCTGACCAAACTGGCCTCCGTACTCGGCCAGCCCCTCAGCGGCGCGACCGGCGGCATCCCGCTGCCATTGCAACGACGCACACCGTTCCTGGAACAGGCGGTGTTCAAGCAGCACCACGCCGAACACGAAATGCTGCGCTATCTGAAACGGCTGGAAGACAAGGATGTCGCGCTGAATCGCAGCATGATTCCGCTGGGGTCGTGCACGATGAAGCTGAACGCCTCGGCCGAAATGATTCCCATCACCTGGCCGGGTTTTTCCGACATCCATCCCTTCGCGCCGGCCGATCAGACCGAGGGGTTTGTCACCCTCATCCGCCGTCTGGAACAATGGCTGTGCGAGGCCACCGGATTCGCCGCCGTATCGTTGCAGCCGAATGCCGGTTCGCAAGGCGAATACGCGGGGTTGTTGGCGATACGGGCGTGGCACGAATCGCGGGGCGAATCGTATCGCGATATCTGCTTGATCCCGTCCTCGGCGCACGGCACCAATCCAGCCAGCGCGGCGATGGCGGGATTGAAAGTCGTCGTCGTGGCTTGCGACAAGGAAGGCAACGTCGATCTGACCGATCTGCGGGCGAAAACCGAACAGCATGCGCCGAAACTGGCGGCGTTGATGATCACCTATCCGTCCACGCATGGCGTGTTCGAGGGTTCGATCCGCGATATCTGCCAGATGGTTCATGCGTCCGGCGGGCAGGTCTACATGGACGGTGCCAATATGAACGCGCAGGTGGGGCTGACCTCCCCGGCGTCGATCGGGGCCGACGTGTGCCATTTGAACCTGCACAAAACCTTCTGCATCCCGCACGGCGGAGGCGGCCCCGGCGTGGGTCCGGTCGGTGTCGCGGCGCATCTGGCGCCGTTCCTGCCCAACCATCCGTTACGGCCGGACGCCGGTCCGGCAACCGGGATCGGGCCGATTTCCGCCGCACCCTTTGGCAGTGCGCTGATCCTGCCGATCTCCTACGCCTATATCCGCATGATGGGCGCCGCCGGCCTGAAGCGTGCCACCGAAGTCGCGATCTTGAACGCCAACTACATCGCCGCGCGTCTGCGCGAATCTTACCCGATCCTCTACGCCGGCCCCGGCGGGATGGTGGCGCACGAGTGCATCATCGATTGTCGCGGTTTCGCGGCGGAGGCCGGCATTCAAGTCGAAGACATCGCCAAGCGCTTACAAGACTACGGCTACCACGCCCCAACCATGTCCTGGCCGGTTGCCGGAACGCTCATGATCGAACCGACGGAAAGCGAATCGCAAGCCGAGATCGACAAATTCTGTGAAGCGATGATTGCCATCCGCGGCGAAATCGCCGCCATCGCCGCCGGAACCTTCGACCGAACCGACAACCCGCTGAAACACGCCCCGCATACCGCGCGGGAGGTCATGGCGACGGCGTGGACGCATGCGTATACGCGCGAACAGGCGGCGTTTCCGTTGCCCTGGGTCGCGGCGTCGAAATATTGGCCCCCGGTCAAACGCGTCGATAACGTCTACGGCGATCGCAATCTGGTTTGCACCTGCGCGCCTCTGGAAGAATACGCGCAGGCCGCAGAATAACGCTCAGGTATCCGCCAAAGCCGCCAGGATACGATCCCTGGCGGCGATGTCGCCCTCGGCATGTACCGGCTGGATCGCGACATGCGTCGCACCGGCTGCGAAATGCGCCCGCAAACCGGCTTTCACTTGATCGGCGGTGCCCCAAAGGCACATCTGATCGATAAAATCGTCGGACCCGCCATTGGCCAGATCGGCCTCGGTGAACCCGATCCGCAGGAAGTTGTTGCGGTAATTATCCAGCGTCAGATAGCGCGCCAATTCGTTCCGGCCCAAAGCGCGCGCTTTGGCGGGATCGGTTTCCAGCGTCACCTTCTGCTCGATCGCCAGCCACTTGTTGGGACCGAGGATTTTCGCGGCTTCCGCCGTGTGGCGCGGGTTAGTGTTGTAGGGAATGGCGCCCTGCGTCATTTCGCCCGACAGCTTCATCATCAGTGGCCCGAGCGCGGCGACGCAAATGGGCCAGTCGGCGGCGTTGGGTTCGCCGGCGGCGATGCCCTTCAGATAGGACCGCATCGCCGGAATCGGCTTCTGGTAGACATGGCCGCGCAGCCCCTCCACCATCGGCGGATGGCTGACGCCCAGCCCGAGGATGAACCGTTCCCCGTACAGCTGGTTCAGCGTCAGCATGCCGCGGCGGGACGTAAACGCGTCGCGGGCATAGATCGAAGCGATCGAGCTGCCGATTTTCAAATTCGTCGTGCAGGACAGCATGAACCCCGCGACCGAGAACGATTCATTGCCGCGCGATTCCGGATACCATAGCGTATCGTAGCCGAGTTTTTCGACTGTTTGCACGAACTCGCGGATTTGCGAGGGACCGGTGAGCTTGTCGGTGCCGTACCAGGCGCCGAGACGTCCGAGTTTCATAACAGATATCCTATACGTTAGCGGTGCGCCGGAACGCGTCCAGGCTGCCGGCGTGGATCAACTCGCTCGGCAGCTGATGCCCGACGATGTCCTCCGCCATGCGGCCAACCTCGATCAGGTGGTCCAGATCGACGCCGGTTTCGATGCCCATTTCCTCGCACAACAGCACCAGTTCCTCGGTGCAGATATTGCCCGCGGCTTTCGGCTGGCCGGCGAAGGGGCAGCCGCCCAGGCCGCCGACGGTGGAATCGAAATGCCGCACGCCCATCTTCAGCGCCGCATGCGCGTTGGCGACAGCCAGACCGCGCGTGTCGTGCAGATGCAGGGAGATTTCCATATCCGGCCAGCGATTGCGGACTTCGCCAATCACCTTTTCGATCCGGTGCGGCGCGCCCCAGCCCATCGTGTCGGCGAGCGAGAAAATGTTGATTTCCGCACCCGTTTCCTCGGCGATTTTCATGCCGTCTTCCAACGTGGAGATCACGGTCGCGGGAGAAATATCGCCCTGATAGTTGCAGCCGAAGGCGGCCATGACGCCCAGGCGGTTGACGGGAATGCCGCGCGACAGATGAAGTTCGGTCTGGCGGCGCATCGCGGCGATGTTTTCCTCCGGGGTGCGGTTGAGGTTCTTCTTGGTGAACCCGACCGATGCCGTCAGGGAGATCGATCCCGTGATGGTCAGCTTGTCCTTGAACGCCAGCGCGCGGTCCATGCCGTTGCCGTTAAAATAGAGCCCCGTGTAGTGGATGCCGGGCTTGGCGTTGAAGCCTTCGACCACCGCTTCGGCATCCGCCCACCCCGGCACGATGCGCGGGCTGACGAAGGAGCACGCCTGCACATGATGCAGGCCGGTTTCGGCCAGCGCCTCGATCAAACGGATCTTGTCCGCCGTGCTGATGGGGCCGGGCTCGATTTGGAAACCTTCGCGGGGGCCTTCCTCGTGGACTTCCACGGACTTTGGCAGATCGGACATGACGGTTGCTCCCTTTGGGGTGTGACAGTTGATCCGACGCTAGCACCGCTGCCCCGGCGGGGGTAGCCTGCCATGGTGAGTTCACAGACAGGAGGGGTACGACCCATGGCAATCACGTATAAGGACATGGTGGACGCGGCGAACAAGCTGGTGCCGGCGATCAGCGCGACCGACGCGGCGGAACTGGTGAAAAGCGCCAACGCCCTGATCGTGGACGTCCGCGACGGGACCGAGGTCGCGGCGACCGGCAAGATCAAAGGCGCCGTCGCGATCCCGCGCGGTTCGCTGGAATCCCGAGCGGACCCCACCAGCGGGACCTATAACGCGGCTCTGAGTTACGACCGGCCGATCATTCTGCATTGTGCCGGCGGCGGACGCGCCGCACTCGCCGGCAAGACGCTGATCGATATGGGATACAAGAACGTCCGCAACCTCGGCGGCTTCAAGGATTGGGTCGCGGCCGGTGGCGAGGTGGAAAAATAGGTCCCCCAACCGCATGATCGGCATCGTTGTCCGACGTCTCGGCGGTGCTCTGCCGATCATGCTGATTGTCAGCCTGCTGACGTTCGGCATGATCCATCTGATCCCCGGCGATCCCGCCATCGCGATCGCCGGGTTGTCCGCGACTCCGGAACAGATTGCCAATATCCGGCACGATCTTGGGCTGGATCAGCCGATCCTCGGCCAGCTTTGGCGCTGGTACGCGAACTTGGCGATCGGGGACCTCGGGCGGTCGCTGCTGCTGGGGCAGCCGGTGGTGCATGTGATGCTGCAACGGCTGCCGGTGACGCTGGCGCTGTCGGCCTATGCGCTGATCCTGACGCTGCTGGTCGGGCTTATCAGCGGCATCGCGGCGGCGCTGCGGCAGAATACCTGGGTCGATCAGGCTGCCATGGTCTTCGCGATGCTGGGGATTTCGCTGCCGAATTTCTACCTCGGTTTGCTGATGATCATTCTGTTCGCGGTCGATCTGCGCTGGCTGCCGACCGGCGGATACATTGCGTTCACGACCGATCCGCTCGGCTGGCTCGCGACCTCCACCATGCCCGCGATTTCCCAGGCGCTGCTGCTGGCGGGGCTGCTGGCGCGGATCACACGGTCCACGATGCTTGAGGTTCTGCGCCAGGATTACATCCGCACCGCGCGCGCCAAAGGCCTGCCCAACCGCCGCGTGGTGCTGAAGCACGCACTGGCGAACGCGCTGATTCCGATTACGACGGTGGTCGGCATCATCGTCAGCCTGCTGATCTCCGGTTCCGTCGTGACGGAGACGTTGTTTTCCATTCCCGGCGTCGGGCAGGTGCTGACGCAGGCGGTGCTGAACCGGGATTATCCCATGGTACAAGGCGGACTGCTGGTCACCACCGCGCTGCTGGTGCTGGTGAACATCCTGGTCGATGTCTGTTACGCGCTGCTGGACCCGAGGGTGCGTTACGATGGCGCCTGAGGATATCCGCCAAAGCCCGCTCAAGCTGACGTTGCGGCGCCTGTTGCATCACCGGCTGTTTCTGCTGGGACTCGGGCTGGTCTCGATCGTCGCCATCGCCGCACTGCTGGCGCCGTGGATCGCGCCGG
>Ga0214180_1000379_pt1 | contig 16484 bp, 15 predicted proteins | sample TroBogEpilimnion_22_FD_153018 | JGI IMG/M metagenome (GOLD analysis project Ga0214180, IMG submission 153018) | Freshwater microbial communities from Trout Bog Lake, WI - 16OCT2007 epilimnion | ecosystem: Environmental > Aquatic > Freshwater > Lake > Epilimnion/Euphotic zone | place: Trout Bog... | reverse complement strand
CAATTCTTCTTGAGTCGGAGGATTCGCGCCTGGACGTGAAACGGTAATTGACGCTGCCTTCGCTGCGCGAGTAAGAACTTTCTTTAAGAGCTCGCCACGAAGTTGTGCGATTCCGTGTTCGATAATTCCTTCAACAATGATTGCACCGACAGTGTCGCCTGCGCCAACTGTGTCAGAGACTTCAACTTTAAAACCTGGGACTCGAACTTCACCAGCTTGGGTAAATGACGCCATACCTTCGCTACCAAGTGTCACAACAACAAGTTGTACTCCATGCGACAACCAAGCTTCTGCGGCGTCGATCATGCTGGTCTTGGGATAGAGCCATTCCAAATCTTCATCGCTCACTTTGATGACAGTAGAGATTGTGGCCCACTTGTCGACCACTGCGCGATATTGCGCTCGATCGCTAATGACCGATGGGCGAATATTGGGATCAAAGACAAGCGGGGCTTTGATTTTCTTCATCCACTCAAAGAGTTTGGAAGCGCCTGGTTCAACGATTGTCGCGAGAGTGCCAACGTGGACCACAGATGGCGGATTACTTGGATCTGGCAACCACTTTTCATCGAACTCAAATGTGGCGGTTCCTTCGATCAAAAATTCATAGGATGCGCTGCCCTGTGCGTCGAGTGAGACCTTTGCAGTACATGTAGGGAGCTTGCTTTTGAGGGTGTAATCCAAGTGAACCCCATCTGCTTCGAGTTCTTTACGAATCGCTTTTCCGTAAGAGTCGGTGGAGATGCCATCAATGAAATATGCATCGATGCCGAGTCGAGCCAGCGCCTTGGCAGTATTTGCTGGACCGCCTCCGACAATGGCAAGTCGATCTTCGCTGCCAAAGTTCAAGGGAATTAAGTCGATAAGCGCTTCACCTGCTACCCATACTGATGACATTAGAGCGACTCTCCTTGGTTAGCTAGGAATTGAGTAAGGACTTGGATTCCGAAGAGATGGTCCTCTACTTGCGGTAGCCCGCTGATAATAAGAATTCCACCTAGACCCAATCCTGCAACATTGAGCGGTATTGCGCCACCATGAATAGCATGTGTTTTCTCAGGCAGGTTGTGTTCTGCGTACCAATCGATGTTTTTCTCTTCGGCAAGCACGCGCTCGTGCATAGTGGAATGGCCCGTTGCGATCACGACTCGTGCTTTGCGGGCGATCCATGACGGTTGGTCAGGCTTTGCCCCTACGCGGGCGTAATGAAAAACAGTCCAACCTTCCGGAAGTTCTTCGTTGATCATGCGCACTTCAAGTGAGACCGGCAAGTTCTGTGCGGTGGCAAGTGCTACCGCAATCTCTCCGATGGCCAAGGCATCGTTATGGTCGAAGGAGCGAAGTTGTAGTAACTGCTCCTCACGCAATAACTCACTACTTGAAAAATTGCCTGTGGTCATCGGAGAACTGTAATACTCCCCGGGCTAGTTATGGATTAGTGCTGCTTGCGCCTGCTCCACCGGCGCTTGATCCACCTGTAGCAGCTCCGCCGCCAGCGTGTGAACCGTAGCCACCACCGCCGCCACCGCCACCGCCACCGCCGAAGGTGATACCAAGTGACTTCATGCAGCTTTGTAGGGCTGCTGCGGTATTAGGGTCTTGGAAGTTAGGACGTTGACCGGGTGTCAGTGTGATGCCCGCCTTTGTCATACAAGCCGTGAATGCTGGGTTGGTGAAGAGACCACCGCCGTGGCCTGCGCCGCCTGCTGCGCCTGCCGTGCCACCTGAATGAGTGCCTCCGGCCGCTGCGCCACCTGTTGCTGGTGTGCCACCCATGGCACCGCTTGCTGCGCTACCACCAGTTGCCGTGCCAGATGTGGATGAACCGCTTCCATATTTACCGCTGTAGGAACCTGCGCTGCCAGTTGATCCTGCTGCGCCAGCAAATCCACCGCTTGCGCCGACTGAACCAGTGTCAGTGATGCGAGCGTTGTCGCCAGCTTTAAGCGAAGCTGCTTGAGTTGGGTCAGCCAGAGTAATTGTCACGGTATTGCCCGAAACTTTTGCAATCGATCCGTTGATGCGAGTTCCAAATGAGCCGCCACCGAATCCGCCGCCACCACTGCCTCCACCAAAACCACCAGAAGCTCCGCCACCAAATGCACCAGAGGATGCCAGGCGTGAGAAAGTGGAGCGTAGTGAACTGGCATTAGCAGTTGTGCTGCTAGTCGCTGCATGATGGCCATACCAAGCACCGAGTGAGAGCAGTGCAACTATTCCGGTAAGTACGCCAAGAATCTTGGTGTACTTGTTCGTCCATTCGAACGTTCCCTTTGCTAACTCTTCCGCCAAATGTGTATCCACTGGAGTGGCGAAGAGATCGAAATCTTCAGGAGAAGAAGCGGTGTCGTTGTTACTCATAGCGAAGTGCCTCGATTGGTCGTAGTGATGCTGCTCTGCTTGCAGGGTAGCCACCGAAGAAGATTCCAATGAGAATACTTACTCCGAAAGCCAATACAACTGATAGTGGTTCAATAACAGGTTTGGTACCAGCGATGGTGAAGTGAGAACCGATGTAACCACCGATTACCCCCAATAAACCACCTACCACCGAAAGGATCGTTGCCTCAATCAAGAATTGAGTAAGGATCGCGCTCTTAGGAGCGCCAATCGCTTTTCGGATACCGATCTCTCGGGTGCGCTCGATAACGGTGACCAACATGATGTTAGTAATACCGATTCCGCCCACAAGCAGCGAGATACCAGCAACTGCGCCAAGCAGCACCGTAAAGGTGGCTGAGCTTGATGAGGAGGTCGCTAGCAATTGGGCTGCGTTAAAGGTTGAGTAGTCACGCTTAGAAACGTTATGGATCTGGTGTTGCTGATCCATGATCGTGTCGATCTCGCTCTGCGCGGGAGTGGTGGCCGTAGCGGACTTTGCTTCTACTGTGATATTTGAAAGCGAGCTGGTATTTCCGGTGAGGGTATTTTGCACTGCAGTAAGCGGTGCAATCACCAACGAGTCGCCGTCTTGGAATCCAGAAGAGCCCTTAACAGTGGTGAGGCCGATAACGGTAAATGGAATTCCACCACACTTCATTACTTTGCCGATTGGATTATCAGTACCAAAGAGCGCAGTCGCAGTGGTCTGACCAATATCTGCTACGCGTCGACCTTGGGTGACATCATCCACGGAGAAGAAGGAACCTTTTTGAAGTGGAGTATTTGAGATCTCAAAGTACGAAGGCCAAGAACCAACAAATGTTCCCGGTGTTGTTGTATTTGCTCCGTATGCACATGTGGCATTCGCATTTTGAATAGGGGCAACTTGCTTGATATCTGGCGCAAGTGTCTTATTCATCAGCGCATATGCGTTGGCAACAGTCAGTGGCTTGGTATTTGCAGCCACGCCACGAGAGCGTGGACCAAAACCGCCAGATGCGCCGGAGCGAACAGTGATGGAGTTAGTGCCCAAGCGATCGAGTGATGCTTGCACAGATTTTGCAGATCCGTTACCGACGGCAATCAAGACAATCACCGACATCACACCGATCATAATTCCAAGCGTGGTCAAGAATGTGCGCAGGCGGTTGATAGTCAGGCCGCGTAGCGCGAATTTCACAATCTCATAAAGACTCACGCAACACGCTCCTTATTGAGCTCATCGCTGACGATCTTGCCATCGCGCATACGGACAATGCGTTTTGCTCGATCGGCAACGTCTTGCTCGTGAGTAATAACCACAACGGTGCGGCCAGCTGCGTTGATCTGATCGAAGAGATCAAGGAGATCTGCGGTCGACTTTGAATCCAGCGCACCGGTTGGCTCATCGGCCAAGAGCAACGACGGGCGGGTCGCTAGGGCGCGAGCTACTGCCACGCGTTGTTGCTGTCCGCCAGAGAGTTCAGTTGGCTCGTGATCGACGCGATCTTTAAGACCCACGACTTCTAGCGCTTTAAGAGCACGCATTCGACGTTCGGCCGTCTTGATGCCTTGGTAGGCCATAGGTAGCTCGACGTTTTTGAGCGCAGTTGTGCGCGGAATCAAGTTAAAAGACTGGAAGATAAAGCCAATACGGCGTCCGCGGAGAATGGCAAGGCCATTTTCGCTGAGCGAAGAGATCTCGATGTCATCAAGGTAGTACTCCCCTGATGTCATGATGTCGAGCGCACCGATGATGTTCATCAGGGTGGATTTGCCAGAACCCGATGGACCCATGATCGCTACATATTCGCCACTCTCAACCTTAAGGCTCACATCGTTGAGCGCATAGATCTTCGAGTCGCCCATGCCGTATTCCTTTACGGCATGACGAACATCAATAACGGTTGACATTAATTATCCACCGAATCTTCCACCGCCACCGCCGCCACCAAAGGCAGCTGCAGCACCGGCACCTGCACCAGGTACACCGACTGTTGGGAAGCCGCTACTTGAAACTGCAGAAGTCGATGACTTAATTGCCAAAACTGTTCCTGGCTTAATTCCAGAGATGATCTGATCAAGTGAATCACCGATCAAACCAAGTACCACTGGAGTTGGAGTCAAAACTTGCTTGCCACCCTTCATAGTGACGACATTGACGATGCCATTTGAGTTTGCACCACCAGATGAGTTACCTGAAGTAGTTACTGCTTGCGGATTAACTGAAAGCGCATTTGGCGCATCGTTCACTAGAACCTGAACAGTGGAAGTCATGCCGGGCTTGAGACCTGGAACTTTTCCATCGATAGAGAAGTACGCGGTGTAAGTGGTCGCGCTCTGCGAAGTTGTTGGAAGTAGGTTGACCGAGATTACCTTTCCAGTCGCGCTGACATTTGGTAGCGCGGTAAAGGAGTAAGAAACTTCTTGTCCTGCTTGAATTTTTGCTGCATCTGACTCGGAGAAGCCGGCAGATACTTCAAGTCCAGCAACGTTGGTGAGCACGATAAATCCACTCACGCTTCCGATTGTGGAGACTGTGGTTGTTGGAGCGAGTTGACCCACAACCGCAGAGATTGAGGCGACATCGCCCGTGACTGGAGCCTTGATGAAAGCCTGGTTGTAGTTATTTTGAGCCACTCCAATAGCAGATTGGGCTACCTGGAAATCAGCATCGGTTGGGTTATCAGAATCGATACCGTTCTGAGCCTTAAAAAGATCGTATTGATTCTGCGCTGATACAACGGCGTTCTGGGCAGAGACCAGTGAAGCAGCATCTTTCTTGAGGTTCAGTGTTTGGCTGTTCTGGGCAGAAGTGACTGCAGCTTGATCAGCAATGATGTTTGCTTGATCTTTGGCAAGGTCTTGAGTCTGCGTGATGAGAGAGTTGTTATAAGCAGTCTGTGCACTATTGACCGCAGAGTTATAAGAGATCAACTGGGTGCAGTTTGCGTTGATGGTATCGATTGACTCACAGAATGGAACTGTGATTCCTGATGGTCCATACAAACCTTCATAGTTATTGAAGTTGAGGTTTGCTGCATCCAGCGCAGCTTTCGCAGTTGCAACGTTGGATGCATAGACAGCGACGTTCTGTTGCGCTGTGGTTTGATCTTGAGTCAACTTCTGGTTGGCAGTATCTACAGCTGCTTGATACGTCAGCGCATTCGATGCGTTGGTTGATACTTGTTGCGCAACATTGAGTTGGGCATTTGAAATCGCTTGCTTATCTGAATTGAAAGTGATCTTCTCGGTGGCGAGTTGCGCCTTTGCTTGATTGAGTGAATCGAGCAAGGTCACATCATTGAGTTGCGCCATGAGAGTTCCAGCTGTGACGTGCTGGCCAACTTTGACGTAAATGTTGGTAATAGGTTCAGAGACCGAAGGCGAGACACCAACATCGCCCGGGCTCAATACTGTTCCCGAAGCCGAAACAGTCGATTGAACATCGGCGACAGATGCGGTGGTGGTCTGTTGCGGGGCGACGGCAGCTTTAGGATGCGCTGCGCTCCAACCCCAATAACCAATACCAGCGGCGATCAATACGACCACCAGATTTACGATAAGAATTCGGATACGCGATTTATTCATGGGGCAAAAGTACGGGGCGATCCCTACCAAAAGCCGTTATCCACCTGTAAATTGGCTGAGAGAATTGAGCTATCGTTCGAGCGGAATACTCCACGCCTGATCACTCACTCTGCCAGTGCCGCTCTCTCTTTCAATGACCCAAGCCGAGTACTCCTTAAGCTCTGGCTGCATGAAAAGCGCTGCGCCATCTTTACCATCGACCATTAAGGCTGTTGCCAGCGCGTCGGCTAGCCCACCATCTGGTCCCATCACTGTGGCGCTGGCGGCTCCAATCGCCACCATGCCATCACGTGGGTTGATGATGTGGGCGCCAATTTCATACTGACCAGAGGTGGCGATAGCACCGCTCTGAATCTCGAAGACTTTGACTACCTTAAATTTGTTTTCGGGATCGCGTACACCGATCGACCATGGTTTACCCGGCTCGCTGCCGCCAAAGAGCGAGAGATCGCCAGCCGCGTTGATCTGAATATGTTCCGCTCCGAGTTTTCGCAGAATCTCGATGCAGCGATCTGCAGCCCAGCCTTTGACGTAGCCCGATGGGTCAAAGCCCTTCTTCACCGCCCATGGGTCAAATGCGCCATTGGTCAACTCTTTGGCCCGCAAACAGAGTTGCCAGATCTCTTGCATCTCGGGGGATGCGGCTTCAATGCTGATCTCTTTGCGACGAATTCGCGAGACTTCTGAATCGCTCTTAAATGGCGAGAAGATCGCATCTACTTTATGGACAAAAGTTTTTAGCTCATCGATACCGACGTTGAGTTCGCTCTCGCCCACTGATGTCGAAGCAACTTCGACATAGAGAATGGTTCCCCAGACATCGATTTCTGCGGCGGTACGAATGAGCTCGCTCATACTCGGCGCGCTTTACATTCCGGCTTTAGAGAGCGCGGAGACAAGAGATTGGTAGAAGCCTTCTGAGGTATACGAAGCTCCGCCCACACCTTGAATATTAGCGGACTGCGCTTGAATTGTTTCTTGCTCGAGCCATGGAATTGCTTGCGCGTTGATCTGTTGATCGCGGAATGATTCGGTCGGATATTGCGGCGCAGTCACATTGGTGATGCGACCGTTTGAGACCGTGATTTTGACTTGCACTGGGCCAAATCGAGTTTGGGCAACATCGCCAGTAAATGTTCCAGATGCGCCAGCGCTTTTTGTTGTTTGAGCAGGAGAAGTGGTTGCAGAAGATTGGGCTGGCGCAGGAGTTGCAGGTGTAGCAGCAGGGGCGGTTGAACTTTGCGCAGGTGCGCTAGAAGTAGCCGCTGCAGGAGCAGCAGGAGTTGCGTTGGGACTCAAACCACCGCTGTTACCGAATTGTGGCGGAGTGATCGAGACGACTGCTCCTAAACCACCAATGGTGCCGCCAACTATGAGCGCAAATCTTTTAGAGAGCATGGAACTCGAACTCCTCTGTATGTATCCGTGTCTTTGGGATGCCAGCGTCTTTTGCCGAGCGGAAAACTCTCTCTACCAGCGCTGTTGGACCGCAGACATAGACTTCTGAGTCAGCAAAAGCTGGAACAAATTTTTGAATATAAGCAGCGGTCATTGGATGCTCGCGGCGCGAGCCAACCAAATAATGAATTCTGGCGCCGCGATAAGCAGCGGCTGCATCTAGCTCTTTATGGAAAATTAACTCTTCTTCGCTGCTGACACGATAGAGAAGATCAATCTCTTTAGTGTGGTCAACTTCATCGAGTAGGGCGCGCAGTGGTGTAATTCCAACGCCACCAGCGATTAAGACAATATGGCCACGCGACGCTTTTCCTGCAACAAAAGTTCCATATGGACCTTCGAAAAATACTCGTGTGCCTGGCTTGAGATTAATTAAGTCAGCTGAGTGATCACCCAAATCTTTTACAGTGATGCGCATGTAATCCTGTTGCGGTGCAGCCGAGAGTGAATATGGGTGCGCAACTAAGAAATGGCCACGTTGGAGAAATCTCCAACTAAAGAATTGACCACCTTGGGCGCGAAGTTTTGCCACATGGCGCCCGCGCATCACGATGGAGACAATGCCAGGCCCCTCAACCGTGACATGGTCAACTTTCAGATCGTGTCGCAGCGAGCGCGCCACTGGGATCACTATGCGCCAAAGAAGAATTACTGCACCAGCGCCGAGATACAACGCTAGCCAGAAATATTTATTGAGCGGATGACCAATAAACATTGGCCCAGTTAAGACTTGATGCATAAAACCAAGCGCGATCGCACCATAAGTCATTGCGTGAATCGTCCACCAGGTCTCATAACTCATCTTTGCGCGAGCTTTTTTATAGGAAGTAATTCCCGCTGCAATCATCAATACAAAAGCGATATCGGCTTCGATCATCCATGGATATTTCACGGTCATACGCCAGAGCTCCACGATGGTGGAGACGCGATCACCGCCGGCATAACCCAGTCCAACAAGGAGAACGTGGAAGAAGATGAGATAGAGCGACCAAGGACCGAGTTTGCGATGCCAACGGACGAGGCGATCGTGGCCGACAGATCGCTCGATCCATGGAATGCGAGCAACCAAGACCAAACCGACGAGCGCAAAGTAAGAACCCACAAGCGCTGCGATCCGAGAGAGCGAGGTAATGACGGGATAGACCCCGTGCCAGTCAGAGGCTGACATAGATTCGACTTCTAACGCGATGGTCAGACCCAATCCTGCGCCCAGCAGAATTGCGGCCCAGTCAGCGTTGTAACGCTGGCCAATTCCCTCGTGACGAGGCAAATGACTCACAGCACGCGTCTGGTGTGAACTCATGGGTTTATGAAAGCGGACTTTCCTGAGAGGTAAGTGGGAGCCAGGTGAGTGGCATCTACTAGTTTCGCACGCTTAGCGGCGAGTTGTCAGCACCCGCTCGTATGCAACTTTGTGGGCCGAGATCATCTGGTGCATCGAAAAAGTAGCGGCTGCCCGGGTAGCTGCAGCGGCGCCCATCGTCTGGCGCAAAGTGCTATCGCCCACCAACTTTTGTGTCGCCGCAGCCAACTCTTGGGCTGACTTTGCGACCACATATCCAGTAGCGCCATCTGCGACTACTTCGGCGTTAGAACCCACATTGGTGGCCACTACCGGCAGACCTGCCAGTTGGGCCTCGATCAATGCGATCGGCATTCCTTCGTTATCTGAGGTAGAGATCGCGATATCGACCGCCGACCAGAAGTACGCCGCCTCGCTCCATCCAAGCACCCGCACATTTGCTGGCGTGGTTGCCTTAATTTTTTCTAGTTGGTCTCCACCACCGGCCATCACAAATGAGACATCAGGCAAGAGCCGTGCAACTTCCAATAACAACTCAGGATTTTTTACCGAGGTTACTCGTGCCATCCAGCCCACAAGCACACCATCAAGTGGCAGTTTTAATTCTGCGCGCGCAGTGCTTTTGGAGTGGTGCGGCAGCGCATTAACTCCCGGCGGGATTGAAATCCAGTCTTGATCTAAACCAATTTCTGCTTCGCGCAGCTCGACCCCTACTTGTTCGCCCACCGTTACTAGCAGCGCGGTGCGGTTTGCTAATAATTTTTCAGCAATTGTGATGAACTCTTTTGCGAGCTTGGAAAAAGATTGGTCAGCAAAGAGATGGCCATGAAATGTGTGGATGCGCTTGTAGTGACCACCAGGGAGCACGCGTCCAAGCAAGCCTGCTTTGAAAGTGTGAGTGTGAATAATGTCGGGTTCAAAGGCTTTTACAATTTTGTAAATCTCATAGAGCGCGCGCGGATCATTGAGCGGTGAGATCTTGCGCCCCATGTGTGGGATGCGAATTACTTTAATCGCAGAGACACTCGAATCTTCCAGCTCGGCGCCTTGCACAGAACCTGTGGCAAGCAGACTTCCGGGGATAGCGTCCACGACTTCACTGACATAACGAGCAGTACCGCCGACATTCATCCGAGCGATAATGTGCAGAACTTTAATGGTGCACATCCCCGAGATAAGCCTCGATCACTTCATCGGGGTTACCAAATGCTTTTGGCGCACCGCGCTCCAAATAAATCGCGCGCGAGGACATCTTGCGAACAGTCTCTAAATCATGTGAAACCAAGAGCACAGCGCAGCCGCTATTCATCATGGCTTCGGTGCGCGCCTTTGACTTGTCGCGGAAATCTTCATCGCCCACCGACAAAATTTCATCGATTAAAAGCAGGTCTGGGGTGACATCGGTGGCGGTAGCGAACGCTAAGCGCGCAGTCATTCCCGACGAGTAAGCCCGAATTGGAATATCTAAGTGCTCAGTCAGGCCAGCCCAGTCGGCAATAGCTTCGATCCGCCCGCGCATCTCTTTCGGGCTGCGACCCAAGAGAGTTCCATACATCACGATATTTTCAGCGCCAGTGAGTTCTGGGTTAAAGCCAGCGCCGAGTTCGATCATTGGGGCGACATGTCCACGCACAATCACCCGACCAGAAGTAGGTGGCAATACGCGCGCAACTACTTTGAGGAGCGTGGATTTACCAGCACCGTTGCGACCGATCACCGATACGGTTTCACCACGGGCAATATCAAAAGAGACACCATTGAGAGCAAAGAATTCTTCATAGGCCATGCGGTGTTTAATGGTGTCGATCGCGGTCTGCTTGAGCGATGAGACTCGGTGGCGGGTGCGTCGGTAAGCCAAGCGCGCATCGGTGACCTCGACGATCTTCTGCACAGAGCTGCTCATAATTTCGCCATCAATTTCGGCCAACGCTTCATAAAGACATAGAAGCCCACAAAGAAGGCAATCACGGAAGATGCAAACATCATCTCCCAGTTAAAAAGCGTAGAGACTCCGCCGTTGCCAAATTCGTGGCGGAAAATTTGCAGAAATGATTCCAGCGGATTGAGTTGAATAACATCGCGAGTGTGAGGACCAAGGACGCTGATCGGATAAAAAACTGGCGTCATGTATTGCAGCGCCATCAAGAAGATTTGAATCAGCGAGCGCGAGTCATCAAAATTGATATAGGCAATCGCAAGCAGGAGCGCGAGCCCGGTGGTAAACAAAATCATGCAGCCGACCACAAATAGCGCCATTGGGAAATGCCAGGTTGGGGTCTTGCGATAAATCGCCAACACGATGGTGAGCGGTGCTAGGCCGATCAAAAAGTTAATGGCGCTCGAGATCGCAGCCGAGGCCGCAAAGATTTCTGGGCGCACATAGACCTTGGTCAAAATACCTGCGCCGGTGGCGACCGAGTCGGCGCCCATGGTGAGGCCTTGGTTGAAGAAGGTCATCAAAAGCACGCCAGAGAGTAGGTAAGGCAGAAATGGCGCGCCGCCAGGGAGCTTGGATTTAAAGACGGTGTTAAAGACGTAATACATGACCGCGGTTGTGAAGAGCGGGTTCAAAAGCGACCACCAGACGCCGATTACCGAGCGCTTGTAGCGGACAGTCAGATCGCGCACTACAAGAAGGCGCAGCAGCCCACGGTTCTCCCAGATCGCCCGAACTTGGGAAATTACAGGGGTCTGGCGAACCGAGGAGTCGTAGACCTGCAACTCACTCACTCCTGGGTTCTCCGGCATAGTCGTAAGTGTAGATGATGGGATTAGTGAGAGTGCTTGAGAAACTCGGCGATATCGCTGATGATCTCGGTCAGATCGCGTTTTGGACTCCAGCCCACAGTGCGTTTGATCTTGCTGACATCTGGGATTCGGCGCTGCATATCCTCAAATCCTGGTGCATAGGCTTTTTCATACAAGACTTTTTCAATCACACTTTTGGATCCCAACTGCTCGATCACTTCGCGAGCCAGATCTTCAATCGTGATCTCATCGTCGTTGCCGATATTAAAGACTTCTCCCAATGTGGCGTTGGAGTCGATGACTGCAAGCACTCCAGCGACTGCATCTGAGACGTGACAGAAGCAACGCGATTGCGAGCCACTGCCATAAACAGTGAGTGGTTCATTTGCGAGTGCAGCGCCAACAAAGCGCGGCACCACCATGCCATAGTGACCGACTTGGCGTGGACCCACGGTGTTGAAGAATCGCACCAAGCGAACTGCTAGGCGTTTTTCTTGGTAATAAAAATATGCCATCGATTCATCGATTGCTTTTGCTTCCGAATACGACCAACGACTCTTGAGTGGTGAGCCAACAATTCGGTCGGACTCTTCGTGGAGCGCTCCCCCACCATTTTTGCCGTAGACCTCAGAGCTTGAAGCGATCAATACTTCGGCGCCGTGCTTGTGTGCAGCCTCCAGAACATTTTCGGTTCCACGCAAATTTGTCGTGAGTGATTCCAATGGCTTGTCGACGATTGTGAAAACGCCCACCGCTGCCGCAAAATGCAAGACGTGGTCGGCCCGAGCAACTAAGGAGTCCACGAGCGGTGCATCGAGGATCGATCCAGAGACAAATTCAAAGAGTGGGTTGCCCACTAAGTGCTCGATGTTGTGGGAGTTGCCAGTCGATAAATTATCGAGACAGATCACAGAGTCACCGCGCGCGACTAGCGCGTCTGTGACGTGCGAACCAATAAATCCTGCGCCGCCAGTGACGAGATATCGCATCAGTATCCACCTCTGGTATTTAAGACCGGCACGCTGCCAAGTGAGCCTAAATCAGTACCCGTGTGCGGGTTGACCAAAATCGCTAGGTCGTAGTCGCTAGCGAGCGGCACACTTACCTCACCGTTCCAACTACCCACTAACTCGTCGTGCCACTTCACATCAGCGCCTTGGGCGCGCAGTAATTCAATCAAGCCAGCAGCTGGGGTTTCGCGCACGTCGGCCACATTTGGTTTGTATGCCACGCCCACCACCAGAATCTTGCGACCTGCAAGAGACCCCAGCATGCCGCTAGCAACTCCTACAAAATACGACGGCATCGAAAGATTGATCTCATTTGCCAGATCAATAAATCGCATTGGCGCACCTACTTCGCGCGCGGCGTGTGCCAGATACGAAGGATCTACTGGAATGCAATGTCCACCCACGCCAGCGCCAGGATAGAACGGCATAAATCCATATGGCTTGGTTGCTGCCGCATCGACTACTTCACGAACATCGATCCCCAACTTTGCGCAAAGCCCGGCGATCTCGTTGATAAAAGAGATATTGACTAACCGAAAACTGTTCTCCAAAAGTTTTGCTGTCTCGATTACTTCTACCGAACTACCAACAGATACCGAAGAGACAAAAGAAGAATAGAACGCCACAGCTCGATCACGCGCAGTCTCAGTAATTCCCGCGACCAACTTAGGAGTGTTGGTGACATTCCAGACTGCGTTGGCTGGGTCGATTCGTTCTGGCGAGTAAGCCAGCTCGTAGCTCACACCGGCTGTATTTAAAATCGATGCAACAAGTCCGCGAGTGGTTCCGGGGGCGACCGTAGATTCCACAATCACCAAAGCGCCCGCGCGCAATTGCGCGGCGACAGATTCGAGCGCTGAGGTAAGCGGCCCCAAATCTGGAGCATGGTTAGCATCCAACGGAGTTGGCACGCAGATCACCACTGCATCTGAATCGGCCACAGCAGTGAAATCGCTGGCCACGCTGTATGAAGAGCCCAAAACGCTGGTTATTGCGCTATTTGCGATATCTCCGATCGGAGACTTGCCGCTAGAAAGTGTGGCCACCAACGACGCGTTGCTGTCGATTCCAACTACGTTGTGACCAGCGCCAGCAGCAGCCAGGGCCAAGGGCAGCCCAACATAGCCTTGTCCGACTACCGATACTTTCATGCTACTTCTTAACAACTGGTGTTGATGAAGAGATGTCTGTCGCTAGCTGCGCCGCCAATGTCTTGTTATAAGGATCTTCTTTCACCATGACTTGGCGTACTGGGACAGCAGAAGAATAATTCTTCTGGAATTCGTAGATCCGCGAGAGCATATCTTGGGCATCGTAGTTATGTGGATCGTTCTTAATCACAGCTTGTAGCTGCGCAATAGAACTACCGGTGTAACCAGCTCCGGCCAAGTCACCTGCGATGGTTACTTCAAAATTCGGTTCCTTGAATCCGTACCCGAGTGGCTTGAGCGCATATTGCTCATAGGTCGCAAGTTGATTCTGTTGCTTAGGAACTTGGATTCCCGCCAAAGTATGCATCGCGGACTCTGATTCAAAGAAGAGAATTCCCACGATCAACATCACCAGCGCCAAGCCAGATGAAACGAGCGGTTGCACAATGTGAGTGTTTGCAGCCCGAGTTACTTTTACTTCCGATCCAGGCAAGACCGAGATACCGATGACTGCGCCACCCAAGATGTAGCCCCAAATTGCAATCGCCAAGTTGTCGATTGAAATCAATGACTGAGCTTCATAAGTAGCCCATGCACCAAAGATTGCGGCCACCACGATTTGCTCCGCACCCCTGGTTTTACGCAGAGCAACAATTCCGCGCCACAAAATAAATGCCGTCAGGGCCAAGAACGAAAGCACGACAAATATGCCTCCGGTGGAAGCCAGCTGGACTGGCACATCGTGGGCAGCGTTAGAGATGATGTTTGGGCCACGCCGAGCTACTTGTGTGGCATCACGATACTGGCGGAAATAAGCACCAAAACGGTCTAGCCCCACTCCAAAAAGAGGGTGGTGCACGAACATGTTCCAGCCCGCGCGCCAGTAGTCACCACGATACGTCACAGAGACCTTGTAGAAATATTTAGTGAGCGGCCCCATGTTCAACATGCCGGCCACGCCAGCTATGCCGCCAATAATTCCCAAACCGGTGAGCACCCACGCTGCAATTTTCTGTCGCTGCCAGACCCAGACAACAACCACAATGGCAATACCCAGTGCACCAGCGAGCAGACCCTGACGAACTTGCGAGAAGACAATTACTACTAGCAACAAAACAACGTTAATAGCACCTAATACCCGCAACCAGATTGGTTGCTTGGTTTGGATAGCCACGCCAAATGAGATCACTAAGAAAATTGCCATCACCGCAGCTGCGAAGTCTGGGTTGCCCAAAGTAGAGAGCACAGAGTTGTAAGGATTGTTCCACTTAACAAAGTCGGCGTTGTAGTGCTGCATGAACCCATAAACACCCGTGATGGTTCCCACAATCACACCAGCTCGTTCCAACCGAGCGACGGTGCCGATGCGAATCAAATACGAAGTGGCAACCAAAAAGAAGATCAAACACAAGTACGACAACAACCCGGTGCGACGTTGGTAGTCACCAAATAATCCGATGTATTTGTTGTCGGTAAAGAGCCAAGCAAGAATAAAGAAAAATGCATACACACCAGCAAGCGCTGTGCCAATGAGCAACGGCTGATTCTTCACCGCTGATTTGGCGTTGTAGGCCACCCAACCAAGCAACCAGAAACCAGCTACTCCCAGAATCCAACTCTTGGGTGCATTAAAGGGATCATTCAACGTGGTCCAGAAGAACAACGTGACCAACGAGCCACCCCAGACCAGCCAATTCATCGCCTGGCGGTTCTCGTCGACCGAGGCAGCCTTCTTTTGTTGCTTGCCCTTTGATGCAGAAGCCATGGGGGTAGTTTACTGATCCAGCGGGCGGAGTCAGCCCCTAGCCGGCTGTTCCGGTGACCGTCGCAGCGGTAGTCGCCTCGCAGTAACTGATCGCGTACTCGTTACAGGTGACTGGATGGCGAGCGATAGTCACGCTTGCTGTCTGACCAGACGATAGTCCCTTCACTGTGAAGACACCGTTCTGATCCGGCCCGGTAACTACTGCAGTGGATGAACCAAAGATGCCCGTTAATTTGTAGACACTTGGGCCGTAAACAACGTTGCCGACGATTGGGCCGATATACGGCTTTTCCATAATCACAGCTGGGCCTGAATAGGAATACGAAGGGATTTCAAGAACGTTTGGATCCGGTTGCGAATACCCGTTGTAATAATCTGAGTAATTAGGCAACAAGTTATATGTAGATGGATTTACCCAATCAGAAACTGTGAAAGTAAAGCCACCTGGTATTGGTGTGGGCGTAGTGAAAGCCACTGCTGGGTCCTGGTATCCGAAGGTAGTTCCGGTTGGCCTGGAAGGATCTAGGAACTGACTTCCATGAACTGCCGCAATTTGAATATGGTAAGTAATGCAATCGCATCGTGGCAATCCTGTGAATGTATAAGAAAAGTCACCACCGTTTACTACATAACTTTGCTGTAGATAAACCCAAGAAGCATAGTAATAAGATCCACCTTGAATGAGGTATGCATAATCCGTAATCGGCGCACCACTGTCATTGACGGGTGTGGACCAGTGAATGCGAATTGCACCGATATCGGGAAATTCCTGCACTTGCGTAATAGTCGGCGAGGTGGCGCTTGTAGGGAGAACGGTCGCCGACGCCTTGGTACTGAACCTCACTGAAATTAAGCTAGCCAGCAAGGCAATCGTGGTTATTGCGACAAATAGGTACTTGTTTTTGCGATAGGTCGTCAACATGCGAAAACCCTACCTCTGGAGACTTTTTTGAAATAGTCCGAATTCTCCAATCTGCACTTTATGACTAGTCAAAAACTGCCTTCTCATTACCTATGAGAGGGCAGTTTGAGACCAAGCCGAGAGGGAGAAATTCTTTCTTTCGACTGTTTTCTTGAAAGGAAACACATGTCTACAA
>Ga0214180_1000377_pt1 | contig 16557 bp, 17 predicted proteins | sample TroBogEpilimnion_22_FD_153018 | JGI IMG/M metagenome (GOLD analysis project Ga0214180, IMG submission 153018) | Freshwater microbial communities from Trout Bog Lake, WI - 16OCT2007 epilimnion | ecosystem: Environmental > Aquatic > Freshwater > Lake > Epilimnion/Euphotic zone | place: Trout Bog... | reverse complement strand
TCGCGAAACTGGCGATCAATACCGGCATATCGACCCACGTCGGAATATACATCGCGTGCTCCTTAAAGATCCGCATACATACGGCCCGGGTTGAGGATACCGAACGGATCCATCGACGCCTTGACCCGGCGGGCGATCGCGGCCAGCGACGGCGCCTCCGGCGGAACGACCTGGGCTTGCAATCGCAAGTCGGTCGGCGCGCGCATCAGCGTCCAGGTGCCTCCCGCCGCGGCGGCTTCCACGCGGCGATGGGCAGCCAGGTTCGCGGGTCCGCTCAGCCACACCGAACCGCCGCCCCAGTCCAGGAAGCCGTCCATCCCCGCGTCGCGTAACACCGCCGGCCCGGCGGACGGGCGCACCGAGACCCGCCACACGGCATCGCCCAGCGGCAGAGGGACGGCGTCGCGGACCGCTGCCCAGGTGGCTTGGGATGTCGCGGCATCCAGGATCGTCGTTCCAGCGACGGCAAGCTCTTTCGCCAGTTTTTCGGTGCGGTAGACGACCGATGCCGCGAAATCCTCGATCCGGATCAAGGCCGCCGCGTGCGGGAACAACGATCCAGCCGGCACCCACGCCGCACCCGACACGCCGAACGGCGACCCGAGCGCGGCGGACAGCGCGGCTACCGCGGCGACGGGGTCGGCAATCGGCAGCATCAGGGTGCCGCTGGTTTCGAGCGCGGGCAGAACTTTCAAGGTCACTTCCGTGATCACGCCCAGCGTGCCGTGACTGCCGGTCAGCAGCTTGCACAAATCCAGACCGGTCACGTTCTTCAGCACCCGGCCGCCGGAGTGGATAACCTCCCCGCGTCCCGTCACCGCGCGGATCCCCATCACATGATCCCGCATCGCCCCCCAGGCCACGCGGCGCGGACCCGATAGGTTCGTGGCCGTGATCCCACCGATTGTCTGCGGTTTGCCGTTTGCACCCAGCAGGCGGGACAAATCGGGCGGTTCGGCGGTCAGTTGCTGGCCTTTCGCGGCCAAAGCGGCCTCGATCTCCGGCAGCGGCGTGCCGGCCAGCGCCGAGATAATCAGCTCGCTGGGCGAATACAGGGTGATCCCGCTCAGTCCCTCGGTGGAAAGCACCCGTTCGGCCCGCACCGGCCGGAGCATGGCGGATTTCGTGCCGTGGCCCCGCACGTGTAACGGTTCGCGCGCCGCCGCCGCTTGAGCGACGGTCGCGGCAATCGCGGCTTCGGCCGGTGTGGGAAGCAAATGTTCGGTCATCGGCGCCGATTATGCCAGCACCGTCGCCGCCGCGCTATCGGCCGTTCAGCCGCCGAATGTATCGCGCCATTGCTCGATCACCTCCGGAATGCCCTTGGTCAGCTCGGCGGACGTCAGTTGAAAGGTCTTGAATTCGGTGAACGGTTTGGCGCCCGGCAGCGGTACGACCTCGGGCCGCAGCGATTCCGCGCGTTCCTTTACCGCGATGCGGGCGACATCCTCGCTTTGCAGAAATTCCATGAACAAGCGCGCGGCGTTGGGATGCGGGGCAGCGGCGGGAATGGCGGACGCCGAAACGATCAGCAGCGCCCCATCGGTGGGATAAACAACCGCCAACGGATTGCCCTGATCGGCCGCGTGCAGGGTGGTGGTGGAGGAACTCGCCCCGATCGACCGTTCCCCGGCGGTCAGCACGGTCGTGGTATCGATGATGGAGCGACCGATTTGCGGGCTGGATTTCTCCAGCTTCTCGAAATACTGCCAGCCGTAGAGCTTGCGCATCGCCAGCACCCAGGTGCCGACGAAGCCGCTGAACGCGGGGTGGCCAACGGCAATCTGGCGGTTCCATTTCGGGGCCAGCAGATCGGGCCAATTCCGCGGGGCGTCTTCCGGTTTCACCTTGTTGGTGTTGTAGGCGATCAGAACCAGCCCGCCGGCCGTGGTGTGAAAATATCCGTCCTTGTCGAACGCGCGAAACGACGGGGTCAGCGCCGCGTCGTTCTGCGGCACGTACCGCGCCAACAACCCCTTCTGCTTCAACGCCTCATCGTGGCTGGGATCGGTGGAACTGAACACGTCGCATTGCAGGGTCTTGTTCTTGAATTCCTGCCCGATGCGCTCGTAAGCGACCTGGGCGGTCGTGCGGACGACCGTGACTTTCACCCCCGGATACCGCGCCGTGAAGGCGCGACCGATGTTTTCCGCATTTTCACCGCTGTTCTGCGCGGTGTACCACGTCAGGCCGCCTTCCTTCCGCGCGGCTTCCTCCAACGCGCCAAGGTCCGCGCGGGCTTGGGTGGAAGCGGCGAGCAAAGGGACAGCGGCGAGAACGCCACGACGGGTGAGCATGGACATGGGACGGTTTCCGGCGATTGGTTGTTGAGCCTTCTTACCGCTCAAACTCCGATCAACCCAATCACATCGTCTTCCAGCACGGCGCAGGTCAGCTTTTCCCCCAGCCCTGCCCCGGTATCCAGCGCGATCCGGTTCTTCCCGATGACCACGCTCGGCGTCGAGGAATGCCCGTGCACAACGATGAACCCAAAATCGTCCTCGGACCACAGAAACGGCTGCCGCATCGTCACCAGATCGTCCTGGGTCTGATGCCCGAGTTCGACGCCGGGGCGGATGCCAGCGTGGACGAACAGGTAATCGCCTTCGCGATGCCAGAGCTCCAACCCGCGCAGGAACGCGACATGGGCAGGCGGCAGCGCCGCTTCCCACGCTTCCCGAGGCAGATCGGGGCTTAAGCCCCAACCGGCCAACGTCTCCCGCCCTCCAGCCCAAAGCCAATCCGTCGCCGCCGCTCGGTCGCCGTTCAGGGCGTCCAGCAGCATGCGTTCGTGATCGCCCATCAGGTTGACGGTGCGCACGCCTTTGACCGGATCGCCCGCGGCCAGCAGCGCGACGACGCCCGCACTGTCCGGCCCTTGATCGATGTAATCGCCGAGATGCACCAGCACGGCGCTGATGGTCGGCCGCGCCTTCAGATCGGCGGCGATGGCTGCGTGCACAAGGCGCAGCTTGTCGGGATGCCCGTGCACGTCGCCCACGGCGTAGACCCGCCGCCCGCGCGGCAGCACACCGGGGGCCTGCAAAAACCGAATCGACTCAGCCGAATCGGCGACCGCGCGCGGCCCGGTCCAGGTGGGTACGGCGGCCGCTTCCATGGCCGCACGGCGATTGCGAATCGGGCGCCTCATCGGACCGCCGAGTCCCTGTTTCGCTTTTCCGCCATCCTGCTACGTTGTCCCGGCAACCAGCACCGGAGGAAACCGTTGGCCAAAATCACATTCCCCGTCGAAGCGACCCACATCATGATGTTCGCGCGCGCGATCGGCGACACCAACCCCGTCTACCACGACGCGGAGGCAGCCAAGAAATCCGAAGTCGGCGGCATCATCGCCCCGCCCAGCTTCGCCCAGGCGGTCGCGCAGTTCGACCCCGAATATCACCTGCGCCCGAAGCCCGGCCAGAAGTGGTTCGGATCGGGCAAGACCCCGTCCGGCGTGGAGGGCAAGCCGGCCTCATCCGGCGGCCTGCACGCCGAACAGCACTACGAGTACATCCGCCCGCTGCGCCCCGGCGACGTGCTGACCGCGGAAACCAACCCCGGCAAAGTTTGGGAACGCGAAAGTAAGCGCGCCGGCAAGCTGACCTTCCGGGAGCGGGTCACCGAATACCGCGACCAGAACGGTGAGTTGGTGATGATCGCGCGCGGCGTCGGCGTCACGACCGAACGTCCCGTGGATCAGGGTTAAGGAGGAGCAAAACCATGGCACTGAAAGCATCCGCCCTGAAGGTTGGCGATTCCCACAGCGAATGCGTGGTGGAAAACCTGTCGCGCACGCAGATTGTCCAATACGCCGGCGTATCGGGCGATTATAACCCGCTTCATACCGATGAAGTATACACCACGAAAGTCGCGGGATACCCAAGCGTTTTCGCGCATGGGATGCTGACGATGGGTCTGACGAGCAAGATGCTGACGAATTATGTCGGCGACGGTCGTCTGACGAAGTTCGGCGTGCGCTTCACCAACCAGGTGTGGCCGGGCGACACGTTGACCGCGACCGCGACGGTCGACGCCATCCGTGAGGAAGGCGGGCAGAAGCTGGTCGATTTGAAACTGTCCACCGTCAACCAGGACGGCAAGGAAGTCGTGTCCGGGTCGGCGACGGCCCGTATCGACGCGTAAACTTCGCGATAACCTCTTTTCCGCTTCGGCGGGAAAGAGGTAGTCTTTGGCCCTGTTCGGTGAGGAACGTGCCGTGGGCCTGACAATCAATGTGACGTACGATTCCAGCGTTACCTCGCTGGCCGGCACGAATGCGACCCTTTACAACGAGTACACCACCGCCGCGCAGGCCGCGGTGAATTTTTTTCAGACCAACATCACCAACAACATAACCCTCAATATCAGTTTCGGGTGGGGCGAAGCGGGCGGCACGGCGATCGGCGCCGGGGCCAGCGGCCAGAGCTCCACGTTCTCCAACACCTTCACCTATGCGGACTTGCTCGCGGGTCTACAGGCCACCGATACGACATCTCCGGTCCAAACGGCCGCTGTCGCGTCGCTGCCAGGGACCGACCCCACTGGAGGCGCCCAGTTTCGTATCTCTTTCGCCCAACAGCTTGCCCTGGGCATTACGTCCGGCAATGCAACGCCGAGTTCGAACGACGGCGGGGTGGGTCTGGACAACACCGGCACGAACTGGACCTGGGTGGGCGGCACCTATACTGCCAATAGCGTCGATGCGGTCTCGGTTTTCGAACACGAAATCTCGGAAGTGATGGGGCGGACCGCGACCGGTGGAGCGGGCGGCATCTACAAGACGTTGGATCTGTTTCGCTATACCGCTGCCAACGGCTTGGATAGCAACGCGATCGGCGCCGCCGCCGGTGTCCGGGACCAGCCGTTCGTCGGCGGGTACGACGCCAATGCACCGTCTTATTTTTCCTACAACGGCACAGCCAACACCCTGCTGTTCGAAACGCCGTCCGATGTCGCCAGCGGCTCCGACGTCGCGGATTGGGCACCATCGGTCGGTTTCGACGCCTTTGCCGATGGCCCGATCGGTGCACCATCCCCGGTTTCCACGACCGACCTGCAGGTTCTGAACGTCCTTGGCTACGATCTGGCGTGCTTCCTGCCGGGCACACGGATCGCGACACCGCGGGGCGAGGTGCAGGTGCAGGAACTGAAAGTCGGGGACCTTGTGCTGACACAGCGGTGCGAATCCCATCGGATTACCTGGATCGGCCGCGGCGAAGCCTTGGCGACGCGCGGCCGGCGCAATGCCGCCACCCCGGTGATCGTGCGCAAGGGGGCCTTGGGGGACAATTGCCCGAACCGCGATTTATACATCACCAAGGGCCACGCGCTTTACATCGACAATGTGCTGATCCCGGCGGAGTTTCTCGTCAATCATCGCTCCATTCGGTGGGACGACCGCGCCCAGGAAGTCACGGTCTATCACATCGAACTGGAACGGCACGATGTGCTGCTCGCCAATGGTGCGCCCGCGGAAAGTTACCGCGACGACGGCAATCGTTGGTTGTTCCGAAATGGTAATACCGGGTGGGATCAGCCAGCGAAACCGCCTTGCGCCCCGGTGCTGACGGGCGGACCTATCGTGGACGCGATCTGGTCCCGGCTTTTGGCATTGGCGGGGCCTCGCCCAGGCTTGCCGCTAACCGAGGACGCGGATTTGCATCTGGTCGTGGACGGGCACCGGATGGACGGGGCGCCTTTGGCCGGCGGCGGGCTGACGTTCCGTCTTCCCGCCGGGGCTGGCAGCGTGCGCATCGTGTCCCGTTCCGGCGCGCCGGAGGAATTGGGACTGTCTCGCGACCCTCGGGTGTTGGGCGTGGCGGTCCGGCAGATTGTGACATGGCGCGGGCGGTTCCCGGCGGTGACCGAGGCCGATGACCCAGCGCTGTGCGATGGCTTCCATGGGTACGAACCGGACAACGGGGCGCGGTGGACGAAGGGGGATGCCGTGCTGCCGGCTTCGGTGTTCGCCGGGGCGACGACGGTGGATGTGTATTTGCGAGGGGATACGCTTTATCCGCTGGTCGAGGCGGCTTAACAGCGTTAGCCGGCTCCGGCCAGATCGACCACGTCCTGCCCCGTCTCCTCGCAGATCAGCCCGGCGACCAACCGCCGGTGACACGTTGCCGGATCGTGTTCGAAACATAGAAGACAGGCACGTCCTTCCCGCACCATGGCCTTGGCCATCGCCAGTTCCGCCCGCGCGCGATCCGACCGCATGTGTTCGTTGAATATTGGCACCATCCGCTCGGGATGCCCGGCCCGCACCGCGTCGCGGCCCGGCTTGGGCGTGCCGAGGCCTTGCAGGTGGACGTATCGAATACCGGCCTCATCCAACCCGGCGGCGAGTTGCCGCTTGGAGAAGCCGGGCTTGCGCGACGCCGCCACCGCCCGCACGTCGATCAATAAACCGACGCGCGCTTCCTTCAACGTCGCCAACACGCCGCCGATCGTGCGGCCTTCGTAGCCGATCGTCAGCAGCGGTTCGGCCATATCAGCCGGCCGCCAGCCAATCCTCGATCAGCCGGCGCGCGATGCTGTCCACGCGGGGCAGCGCGAAGCCATGCTGGTCGCAGTTGCGCATCTGGTCGCGGGTGAACCAGCGGGCGTCCACCAATTCCTCGGGGTCGGCGGTAATCTCTTCCGTCAGGCCTTCGGCGTAGAAGCCCAACATGATGTTGCCGGGGAACGGCCAGGGCTGGCTGGAGTGGTAGTGCACGTCGCCGCATACCACGCCCACTTCTTCCAACACTTCGCGGCGGACGGCTTCTTCCAGCGTTTCGCCGGGTTCGAGGAAGCCGGCCAAGGTCGAATACATGTTCCCGCGCGGGAACCGGGTGGAATGGCCGAGGATCGCGCGATCACCGTTGTGCACCAGCATGATCACGGCGGGATCGGTGCGCGGGAAATGCTGCGTGTTGCACTGGGTGCACTGCATGACGTGGCCGGATGATTTGGACTCGCACGCGCCGCCGCAAACGCCGCAGAACTGGTGCCGGGTGCGCCAGTGCAGCAGCCCCCTGGCATGCGCCAGAACGGACGCTTCCGGCTTCGGCTCGCCCCAGCCGACGGAACGCAGATCGACGAAGTTGCCGTGTTCGGCGGGGACGATCGCGGCGGTATCCTCATGCGCGCTGATGTCGATGCCGAACACCGGCTTGTCGTCGAGCATCCCCAGGAACGCCCAGTTGCCGCCAGCAGCGCGCATCGCCGCGGCGGTATCGCCGTCGAGATAAACCGCTTCCGGCACGGCGCCGGGTTCGTTACCGCGTACCAGGTTGCGGCTGCGCCACACCGGCACGAACAGGGTTTCCGGGTGATCCAGCTTCTCGGCGATCCAGGCGTGATCGTCCCGCCGCGTATGAATGCGGTCGAGCGGAGAGGCGGAGTAAACATTGAGCCGGCTGGCCTGAATCAAGGGCATGACGCGTTCCGTTGGACTGGGGTTCTGGTTGCCAGGGACCGTGCCACGGAGGGGCGGCGGCGGCAACCATTGGCATTTGTCAGGGGCGATGAAACGGGTCTATCGTCCCACGCAATAAACAAGGAGGAACCCGTCATGCGCTTCGGCTTGCTCTACGAACTGCAACTCCCCCGCCCCTGGACCGACGGCGCCGAACACCGGATGATCCATGAGGCACTGGCCGAAGTCGAACTCGCCGATCAGCTCGGGTTCGACTATCTCTGGGCCAACGAACACCATTTCCTGGAGGAATATTCCCATTCGTCCGCGCCGGAGGTGTTTCTGGCGGCGGCGGCCGCGCGCACCAAAAACATCCATGTGGGGCATGCGGTGGTGCTGTCCCCGCCCGGCTACAACCCGCCGGCCCGTGTGGCCGAACGCATCGCGACGCTGGATTTGATCGCCAGCGGCCGCGTCGAATGGGGCACCGGCCTGTCGGCGTCCCGCACCGAGGTCGACGGCTTCAATATCGATCACGCCACCCGCCGCGAACAATGGGCGGAGGCCACGGAACAAACCGCCAACATGTTGGCGATGGAGCCGTATCCGGGATTCGAGGGCAAGTTCTTCTCCATGCCCTGCCGCAACGTCGTGCCGAAACCGTTCCAGAAGCCGCACCCGCCGCTGTGGATCGCATGCTCCAACCGCGAAACCATTCACGCCGCCGCGCGTGCCGGCATCGGGGCGCTGGCGTTCGCCTTCATCGATCCGTCGGAAGCGGCGAAATGGGTGAAGGAGTATTACGATATCATCAAATCGGACGAATGCGTGCCGATCGGGCATAGTGTTAACGCCAACCTCGCGATGGCGACCGGATTTTCCGTGCACCATGACGAAACCGAAGCCAAAGCCCGCGGATTGGAGGCATTTCAATATTTCGGTTTCGCGCTGGGGCATTTTTATGTTTACGGCCAGCACAAACCGGGTGCCACGAATTTGTGGGAACGGTTCCAGATCGCCCGCGGATCGTTGCCCGACGTCGCGCGCGGCAACGGCATCGGCACGCCGGAACAATTGCGCGCCCGCATGGCGGAATATCAGGAAGCCGGCGTCGATCAGGTGATCTTCATCCAGCAAGCCGGGCGCAACAAGCACGAACACATCATGGATTCGTTGCGCCTGTTCGCGTCGGACGTAAAGCCCTTCGTGACTCAGGATCGGGCGGAACGCGACCGGCGGAAGCAGGAGGATCTGGCGCCGTATATCGAGGCCGCGCTGAAGCGGAAGAAATGGATGGCACCCTTGGCGGCCGGCGACATTCCGGTGGTGCAAGCCTACGGCAAAACCGTCGTCGCCAGCACGGTGGAAACCGAAAAGCCCACCTATCGCATCGGCGCCGCCGGCGGATTCGAGGTGCCGATGGAGGATTTGGTGGAGAAGGCACAGCAGAAAGCGGCGGAGTAGTTCTTCCATACCGTCATGGTCGGGCTTGACCCGACCACCTCGGGCCAAAGGGGCACCCATGCAACCCACCAATCGCCGCTTCCGCATCATGGGATTGCTGTTCGTCACGGTGGTGATCAACTACCTGGACCGCAGCAACATCTCCATCGCCGCGCCGGCCCTGAAGGAGGAATTCCAGCTCGATCCCGTGCAGTTGGGGTTGGTGTTCTCCGCGTTCAGCTGGACATACACGCCGTTCCAACTACCGGGCGGCTGGCTGGTGGACCGGATCCATCCGCGGATCCTGTATCCGGCGATCATCATGCTATGGTCGCTGGCGACCTTGTCCTTCGGCTGGGCGAACGGGTTGGTATCGCTGATCGCACTGCGCATGGCGGTAGGGTTCTTCGAGGTCCCGACGTTCCTGATCAACAATCGCATCGCCACGACATGGTTCGGGGAAAAGGAGCGCGCCACCTGCATCGCCGTCTACACGGCGGCGGAGTCCGTCGGATTGGCGTTCCTGACTCCTGTTCTGGCGTGGATGAAGATCGAATACGGCTGGCCGTCGATCTTCCTGTTCACCGGCGGGTTGGGGCTGGTGTGGTCGGCGATTTTCTTCCGGTCCTACCGCGATCCGCGCGAGTATCCCGGCGTCAATGAGGCCGAAATCGCCAAGATCGCGGAAAGCGGCGGCATTCCCGATCTGACCGCGCGTTCCGCCGAACGGCGCGCTGCCGGGGGCAGTTCGCTCTGGCACGATTTCTCCATCGTGCTCGGGCGCCGCAAATTATGGGGCATTTATTTTGGGCATTTCGTCTGGGGCGTGGTGGGGAATTTCTTCCGATCCTGGTTTCCCACCTATCTGGTAACATACCGGCATTTCACCTTCATCAAAGCCGGGTTCTACGTATCGCTGCCGTTTCTGGCGGTGTTCCTCGGCGTGCTGTGCTCCGGCGCGATTTCCGACTGGCTGGTGCGACGCGGCTATAGCCTGACCTTCGCACGCAAGGCGCCGATTATCGGCGGACTGATCTGCGCGACCAGCATCGTCGGCGCCAATTACGTGGACAGCGAGCCGCTGATCGTTCTGTTCTTGACATTTGCGTTCTTCAGCAACGGAGTGGCCTCGATCCACTGGTCCCTGGTTTCCGCCACCGCGCCGGAACGACTGATCGGCCTGACGAGCTCGGTGTTCAACTTCATGGGCGGACTCGCGGGGATTCTGTCACCGATTGTGATCGGGTTCCTGCTGAAGGCCGGCGATTTCCGCCTGCCGCTTGTGTTCATCGCGGTGATCGAGGTGATGGGCGTGTTTTCGTATATCTTCGTGGTGGGGAAGCTGGAACGGGTGAAGGAGTAAGCCCCATCACCATCGAGCGCCCCCCATACGTTATCCGACCTGCCATCGACATGGCAGCGGTCGCGGGATTGTTCCGCGCCTACGCGGCCGCCCTGGATACCGACCTGTCGTACCAGGGTTTCGAGGCGGAATTGGCAGGCCTTCCCGATGCCTATGCCCCACCGGGCGGCGCATTATTGTTGGCCAGTTCACCGACCGGTTTACCGTGGGGATGCGTGGCGGTGCGGCCCAGGGCCGAATCGGGCGTGTGCGAAATGAAGCGGTTGCACGTCGATCCAGCCGCGCGCGGTATCGGTCTTGGCCGAGCGCTGGCCGTTGCCGCGATGGAGGCCGCTGAACAGGCTGGGTATCGGTTCATGTATCTCGATACGTTACCCGCAATGCACACGGCGCAGGCGCTGTACCGTTCGCTGGGGTTCGAAACGATACCGGCATATTACGATACGCCGGTTGCCGGCACGATCTTCATGCGAAAAGCGCTTTGATTCGATAAGCGCCCGCTCTACTCCGCCGCCCGCGCCAACGGCGGATTGAACACCGCGAACGCCTTGGGGGCCGCGAAGATAAAAGTCTCCGCCAGATCGGTCCAATCCGGCTTTCGACCCAGCGCGTCCATCGCACCGGCCAGACACACCCAATTGAGCAGTTCCTGCTGCCCCGCATCCTCCAGCTGCGCCGTGGAGAAATCCTTCCATCCCGACAGCCGACCCGCCGACAGTTCCGCAAACCGCGCTCGGTCAGACTCCAGGTCCGGCCAAAGGTAATGGTTTTTCCCGGTCAAAAAGGAATGCGACCAACTCGACGACGCGATCAGCGCCACGCGCCAGGGCGAGGCCGCCAGGGCCCGAGCGGTCGCCGCACCGATCCCGAAACAACGTGCCGCTGTCGGGCCGGGCGGATCGGGAATATCCGACCCTGTTCCGTCGATGTGCGCGAATGCCCCCTTCTTCGAAATGGTCGAGGACCCGTAGCAATTCACATGGAACGGCACCACCGGCCACGGTAGCCCCTTCCGGTCGTAATCCAACAGCAGCAGCGCGTTGACGAAGGCATGCGGCAGGCCGTGTTCGTGCCGCATGCGGTAGGCCCAGGTTATGTCGAACCCTTGTTCCACCAGCGCACCGGCCAGATATCGGCCGCCTTCCGCGTGGCCCTTGGTGCGCACGACAGTGTCCGCCGGCTCGCCCCATGCATTCCCAGCGCCGCTCCGGTGATACGGATACGACTCTACCTCATCTAGCGCGAACACGCAGAACGGGGCGACGCCGTCCTCGCGGAAATTCTCGTATTGATCGTCGCCGAAGATCACCACGAAATCCGGGGCGAACGCCTCCAGCGCCGCCCTGGCCCGCCGGAACCCCGCCACCACCCGTTCCCGGTGCGCCGGCGCCGCTCGGCCCGCGCGATGTTCGTCCCATTCGTGCCGCATGCCGTCCGGCCAGTTCGCGGGGTCGCGCATCCGGTCCGGCAGCTTGGGGCTTTGCAACACGCGTTCGGTGATCCCCGCCATGCGGGAGTCGATGCCGCACATCGGCGGCGAATGGGTCACGCCCAGCCCGAGAATTTCGGCCATCGCCTGCTTCCTCCGTTATCGTTGGGAAGGAGCGTAAACCCTCAGATGCCGGCCGCGCCAGACCTATCGCTGGTAGATCGCGGCCAAGGGCAGTTCGATCCCGATTTCGGGCAAAGGAACGCTGGCCTGAAGACCGGCGAAATTTTCTTCTTCCCAGCCTCCGGATCGGCGCATGACCGTGGCCTCCGCGAGCTCGGCGTCCAGGATGACATAGACCATGATGGAGGGGACCGAGGCGTAGTCGAAGGGTTTCACCCGCCGGTCGGTCATGGCGGTGGAGGGCGACAAAACCTCGAACACCGCGGTGGGTTGCATAACGTCGCCGTCGTCCGCATTGGCGCCGCACAGCACCGCCGCGTCGGGATATCGAACCCGCGTCCGGGTGACGACTTTCAACTCCGATCCATGTGCTTCGCACGGGGGGCCGACGCGATTCACGAGGGCAGCGACGAGGCGCGCCTGTGTGCGCGAATGCGCCGTACTTCCTCCGGTCATACCGATCGGCTGGATCCCGTCGAACTCGTACCGCAGTTCCTGTTTGCGCTCCCACGCGAGGAATTCTTCCACGGTCAGCGGCTTCAGCGATGCGCTCATGGTGTTCGGTTCCCGATGACGGGACCGATCATGGCATGAATCCGCGTCCTTCTTCCAGCGGTTCGGAGCGGGGTGCGACCGCGGCTCTAACGCGTCTCCGTCGTCGGGTGCTGACGGTCGCGGGCGATGTCCAGGAACACGTCCTCCATATTCTCCCGCCCATAACGGGTCAGCAACTCCCGCGGGCTGCCGGTGTCGACGATGCGGCCCTGTTTCATCATCAGAACGTGGGAGCACATCCGCTCCACCTCCGCCATGTTGTGACTGGCGAGCAGGATGGTGCAGCCGGATTGGTCGCGGTACCGCTCCAACCACCCGCGCACGAGGTCCCCGGTATCGGGGTCCAGGCTGGCGGTCGGTTCGTCCAGCAGCAGCACCTCCGGCCGGTTGATCAGCGCCTTGGCCAGCGCGACGCGGGTCTTCTGCCCGGCGGACAAATGCCCGGCGGGGCGATCCAGTAGCGCGCCGAGGTCGAGTTCCCGCGCCAGATCGGCGATGCGGTTTTCGATGCCGCGGACGTTGTATAGGTGGCCGTAAACCCGCAGGTTCTCCGCCACCGTCAGTCGGTGCGGCAGCGCGATGTAGGGCGAGGAAAAGTTCATCCGGGCCAGCGCGGCGAAGCGGTCCCGTGCCATATCGTGGCCGAGGATGCGGATGTCGCCAGCGGTCGGCACCAGAAGCCCGAGCATCATGGCGATGGTGGTGGTCTTCCCCGCACCGTTGCCGCCGAGCAGACCGATGGTGGCGCCGGAGGGCGCGGCGAAGGAAATGGCGTCGACCGCGAGCACGTCGCCGTAACGCTTCGTCAGGGTGTTGACGGTGATGGCATCCATGGGGTGGTGGATAGGGGCAGATGGGGTTGGCGCCAAGGGTGCGTATATCTCGGCTTTGCGAATATTGCGCCAGGTATCGTCAGGCGCACGATCATGCGGATGCCTTGCGGATCAGCCAGTACACCAGGAAGCCGGTGCGTTACGAACGCGAGGTCATGCCGACCGGCCCGACGAGATTTACGCTTCTGGCGAGAGGCTTGGAGTGACGCGGACCACCGTTAACGCGTGGCGGCGGGAGACGCAGGCTCCCGGCTTGTCGAGGGCCGGGCGCGGGTTCCGGTTTCCAGCGTGGCAGATGACAGAAGGTGCAAAGCCGTTCGCGGCGCCGCCAGCGCTGTTCGAGCGGTCAGGGAGAGGTGTTCGGGCGGCTTCACCTTCGACGTTATCCTGATCCGCCGGGGATAGGCACGACTCCAAGCCGCCAAGCTGTCCGAACGACTGGGACCACCTCACCGGTGCTTTTGCCGACCTGCCTCGTAGTTCTTCCGCGGAAAAACCAACCCGGGCCGGGCCATCTTGAACCGCGTACCAAGCCGCAAAACCCGAAGGGCGCTCTGACCGAGCGCCCCGGCCGAATTAGGCCGCGCGGCCTTTGAAGCGGGCGTATTCGCGCACGCGGTTGCGGTATTTCGTCCAGGCGGACGTGCCCTCATAACGGGCGAACGCGGGAACCTTGGCGCGGGCGGTGCCGATCAGGGCGTTGGGGGAGGCCGCGACGGCGGCTTGGGCGCTGGCGAGCCAGTCGGTGGACAGCGACGCGGTGGCGCTGAGTTTCGCCGGCGCCGGGATACGGCCGGCCCGGATCGCGCGGCGCAGCACGCGCAGGGGAACGCCAAAGCGGCTGGCAGCTTCGGGAAGGCCGATGGTCGTGGTGTCGTTCATGGTGGAGAGTCGTCCTGATTGAATTCGGGCGCTTTGACCACCGGCCGAGCCGGGATGCAAGGGGGAAAGCCGTTCCCGGCTACCGTTCGGTGAAGGCCGGCATTACGTCGCGGGCGAACCAGCGGAGTTGCGCTTCGAACTCGTCCGCCGACAGGCCCTCGGCCCAGTGGATCATGAAATCCTCCAGGCCGGGGTATTTCGCCTCGATCGACTTGATGCCGTCGATCACTTGGCCGGGGGTGCCGCAGAACCAGGCTTTTTGCGCCACGCCGTCGCGCAGGGATGGCGTGCGGGAGGGTGCGCCGTGGCTGCCCCACATGCGGCCTTGTTCGTCGGCGTAGCGGACGAAGCCGAAGGGGCCGAACCATTTGTAACGCTCATCGTGCGCGGGTTCGAGTTTGCGCATCGCCTCTTCCTGGCTGTTGGCGATGTACAGCCCCGCGCCCCAGATCATGTCCTGTCCCAGCTGGAGGTGCCGGCCGTAGCGGGCGCAGGTTTCCTGCCAGTTCCTCATGACGTCATCGAGGATTTTTTCGCCGTTCAGCGCGACCATCGCCTTCATGCCGTATTTCGCGATCATGTCGATGCTGCTGCCGCTGGCGACGGGCATGTACATTTCCACCGGCAGATGTTTGGGCCGGGGGACGACGGTGACTTCCTTCAGCTCATAGCCGCGATAGGGGATCGCGGGGGGCACGGTGAAATGTTTGCCCTCGTGCCGGAACGATTCCTCGTTGAAGCATTTCAGCAGGAGTTGAAGTTGTTCCTCGAAATATTCCCGGTTGGCGTCGCGATCGAGCATCGGGGCGCCGAAGCTTTCGACTTCGCGCGAATGGTAGCCGCGGCCGACGCCCATGATGACGCGGCCGTCGGTGACGATGTCGGCCATGGCGTAGTCTTCGGCCAGCCGGACCGGATGCCACATCGGCATGATGTTGAAGCCGCAGCCGAATTTCAGGCGGGTGGTCTGCGTCGCCAACCACAGGCTAAGCTGCACGAGGTTGGGAAGGCACTCGTACCCCTCATGCTGGAAATGATGTTCGGCGGTCCACAGCGCGTGGAAGCCGAGTTCGTCCATAACCTTGGCGATGCGGCGGGCCATGAAGAAGGCTTCGCCGAAGCGCTCGCGCGGGTAGCGGCGGTCGTTCGCGGGCGTGCCGTCCTTGCCGATATTGTCGAGTTCGATGTGGCCGACATACAGGGAATGGAAGCGTTTGATCATGGGCGTGTTCCTCCGTTTTCGGAGGCAAGGTCCGAAAGACCGGGGGCGGCGTCAAGGGTGACGGGGGGCGCGGAGGCCCCCCCCGCGGGTCGTCGATTACGCCGCCGCGAAGGCGCCGCGGCCGAACATTTTATCCAGGTTCGGGGCGGTTGCCTTGTCGAACTGGGTGGTTTCCGCCCGCACCTGATCGACCTTGGCCAGCGCGGCCTTCACCGCCGGACGTTCGTCGATCTGTTTCACCCAACGGGTCACATTGGGGAATTTCGCCGCCGCTTCGGCGCCCATCAAAGCCTGGATGTTGCGCAGCCAGGGGTAGGTGGCGATGTCGGCGACGCCATACTCGGAACCGGCGAGGTAGGCGTTCGATGCCAGCCGCTGGTCGATGACCTCCGACACGCGGGTCGCTTGGGTGATGTAGCGGCTTTTCGAATAATCGTTGCCGGCGGGCGCGAACCGGATGAAATGCACCATCTGGCCGAACATCGGGCCGACGGTGGACATCTGGGTCATCAGCCACTGGATCGCGTCGTATTTTCCGGCGGTGTCGGACGGCAGCAGCTTGCCGGTCTTTTCCGCCAGGTACAGCAGGATCGCACCGGACTCGAAGCAGGTGTAGGGCTTGCCGCCGGGGCCGTCGGAATCGACGATCACGGGGACTTTCGCGTTCGGGTTCAGCGCCAGGAAATCGGCGTCGAACTGCTTGCCGGTGAAGACATCGACCGGAGCGACTTCGTAGGGAAGTCCGAGTTCTTCCAGCGCGATATAGACTTTGACGACGTTCGGGCTGCCCATGCCGTAGAGTTTAATCATTGTGTGTCTCCTGGTTTTAGCGGGTTTTCGGCATTTCGAAGCCGGCGTTGTTTTCGATGAACTTCACGACGGTCGAGATATCGGCGTTGGCCGAATGCGCGAAGATCGTGTGCTTGTAGATCAGGCGCGCGGTCTGGCACAGCCACATGGGCACGCCGAGTTCCTCGCCCTGCTCCATGGCGAGGTCGATGTCCTTCATAAGGATATGCAGCGCGGCGCCGAAGTTAAATTCTCGCGTCATGATGTTGCGCGGGAACATGGTCTGCAGGACCTGGTTGTTACCGGTGCCGGCGCCGATGGCTTTCAGCATCACCTCGGGGTCGACGCCGCCTTTGGCGCCCATGGTGAAGGCCTCGGCCGAGACGACCAGGGACACCGCGAACATGATGTTGTTGGTCAGTTTCAGGACTTGCGCCGCGCCGGGTTTGTCAC
>Ga0214180_1000375_pt1 | contig 16627 bp, 14 predicted proteins | sample TroBogEpilimnion_22_FD_153018 | JGI IMG/M metagenome (GOLD analysis project Ga0214180, IMG submission 153018) | Freshwater microbial communities from Trout Bog Lake, WI - 16OCT2007 epilimnion | ecosystem: Environmental > Aquatic > Freshwater > Lake > Epilimnion/Euphotic zone | place: Trout Bog... | reverse complement strand
GGAAACGGACAGGAACAGCAGGCGGCGGGCTTGGGCGGGGTCGGCGTCCTCCAGCCGGTCGGTCAGGGACAGCCGGTTCCAGATCGCGAAGCCGAGCATGGCCAGGAACAGGGCCAGCTTGATCAGCGCGGTGCGCCCGTAGGGCGTGCCGAGCAGACCGGGCAGGCCGCCGATCAGGGTGACGGCTTGCAGAAAAGCGGTGGCGGCGATCACCAGGACGGCGGCGAGTCCGACCGGGGTGAAGCGCTCGCAGGCGAGGCGTGCTTCGTGCGGCGGCAGGTTGCGCAGGGCCATCAGCAGGGGGGGGAGGGCGCCGAGCCAGGCGCCGGCGGCGATCAGGTGCAGCGCCTCGCCGAGGATCAGCCCGTAGGCGGCATTCCCCTCGGCCGCGCCGGCGTGGCCGACGAGGCCTTGCATGCCAAGCGCGATGCCGGCGGGGAAAAGGGCGACGAGCGGGGCGTGGCGGGGGAGCGTGGTCAAGGGCAGGACCGCCAGCAGCAGCGCCACACGCAGGCAGAGTGCGTGGCCGAAACGGGTGTACAGGGCGGTGTCGGGGATGGCCGTCGTCAGGTCCCAAGTGCCGGCGATGGTCGCGGCCTGCACCGCGAACCAGATCGCCCCGGTTGCCAGGGCGGCCCAGGCGCCGAGGCGGGCGAATCGCATCAGCCGGGGCCGCATCGTGGTGGGGGCGACGAGCACGGCGAACGCCAGTGTCCCAAAGGTGGACACCAGCGCTGCCAGATGCAGGCCTCGGGGCAAGGCCAGGGTCGGGTCGATCCCGAACATCTAGGGGAGGACCGTGAAGGTGTATTTCCCCTCGGTTTTGTGGGTATCGACCGAGGTGGCGTGCCAGATCACCGTGTAGGCGCCCGGCGCGAGTTTCGGCAGGTCGACGGACACGGTTTGCGCGGTACCTTGGGTGTGGGGCTTGCCGGTGTCCAGCTTCGTGCCGGCGCCGTCCCGCACCTCGATGGCGGTGAAATGCGGTTCGACGGCTTCGGTGAAGGTGATGGACACCGACGCGGGTGGGACGTGCGTCTCGCTGCCGGCAGAGGGCGTGGCGTGCGCCAGGAACGCATGCGCGAAGGCCGGGGAGGCCGCCAGCAGCATCCCCAGCGCGAGCAGGACCGCACGAATCATGGCGCTCACCACCAATCCACGACCGGTTTGCCGAGACTGTGCGCGAACAGGTCGTCGAAATAGAGATGGAACTGGGCGATCACGCCGGTATGGGCGCCCGATTGGGCGTTGCCGGGGAACAGCGCTTCGACCGTCACGGCATAGGTCGTGGCGGTATAGGCGACGCCAGCGCCAACCAGATATTGCGTCGCGCTGTTGTTCGGCTTGCTGGCGGGCGAGGACCATGCGACCTCGACCAGGGGCGTCAGCTTGTTGACGAAGTCCGGCAGACCGAGGTCTTTCACCTGCGATTGCAGGTACCGCATGCTGTATTGCAGCGACAACCCGCCCTGCCACTGGGCCGCCAGCCCGTTGTTGAGCGCGCTGCCGTCGGTGTCGACTTTCAGGCGGCGATCCGGGACTTGGTAGCCCAAAGTGCCCGTCAGCGCGAAAGCCCGCAGCGGCCCGATCGGCAGGTCTCCGAAGCCTTTGCCGAAATAAATCGTCGGGGTGGTGGAGCTGCTGTCGGCATTCCCGAGTGTCGCGCCGTTGGTGCCGTTGGCGCCGGTCCGCGCGATGTTTCGCGTCACCCCGACCGACATCATGAACTCGTGTTCCGCGTTGACGTAAGCTTTGTATTTCGCTGTCACCGCAAGATTTTGCAGACCGTTCGCGGTCTTCTGGCCGGGCGTCTGGAGCCAGGAATAGCCGGTGTTGATCGCGAACCCGAAATTCTCGGTGATGCGCTTGTCGATCTCGATCCCGGCGGTGGTCTGGTTCGTTATCGTGCCGCCGTCGTTGAACGTCGGCAGGTATTGGACGGTGGGCAGGCTCGCCTCATCGGCGACGTTGGGGTCGTCGATCAGCAGCGTGTTGACGAACATATGCGCGCCCGCGACGCCGTGCGCGTGAACGGGGGCGGATAACAGCGCGGCGCCGGCAGCGGCGACCGCGATACGGATGGGACGGTACATGGAAAAATCCTCGGAATGAGCGACAGAACGGCGGCTCAGGCGAGGATCGGGGGTGCCCTTGGTTGCGCGGTGGACCGCTGGTGGACCGGCGGGGCCGTGGCCTGGGGTGGGGTTCCGGCGGTGAGGTGTGGCAGGACGCGGGGTGCCGGGAGGGAGGGGGCCTCGGCCCGCAGGAATACCGCGTAATTGGCCGATGTCAGGCACAACGGGCACAATTCGCAGTCCGAATGGTTCGGCTGTGTGGGGGATGGCGTATCGGTGGCATCGTCCGCGGCGTGGCAAATCGCGGTGGCGGCCGCCACCGACGCGGACGCGGGTGGTGCCAAGCCGGCGCCAAGCCGCAACAGCAGCGCCAGCGTCGCGAGCAGCAGTCCGAACCAGGGCGGGCGGTGCGTCGTCATCCTGTTTGTCACAGTAGAGCCATTCCGGCGTTGGCACCAGCCAGTGCTTTCTCGGACAATCGTGTGACATCGGCCGGTTTCGGCTTGCACGCACATTCGTTGCACCGCAACATGCGGCATGACCCGTTATGACGCCATCGTTATCGGCAGCGGCCCCGCCGGCCGCCGCGCCGCCATCCAGGCCGCCAAGGGCGGCATGTCGGTCATGGTGATCGAAAAGGGCCGCCGCGTTGGCGGCGTGTCCGTTCATACCGGGACCATCCCGTCGAAAACCCTGCGCGAAACCGTATTGAATCTGACCGGCTGGCGCGAACGGGGCTTCTACGGATCGGCGTACCGGGTCAAGCACGACATCCAGGCCAAGGACCTCATGACCCGCCTGCACATGACCCTGGATCACGAGGTCGATGTGCTGGAGCATCAGTTCGCCCGCAACGGCGTGCACACGATGTTCGGCACCGCCCGCTTTCTTGGCCCGCACGAAATCGAGGTGACGCTGGACAATGGCGATCTGCGCATCGTCGAAGGCCACAAAATCCTGATCGCGGTCGGCACCCGCCCCTATCGTCCGGCCGAAGTGCCGTTCAACGGCACCAGCGTGCTGGACAGCGATGAGATCGTGGAAATTCCGCGTCTGCCCCGCAGCCTCGCGGTGATCGGCGGCGGCGTGATCGGGGTGGAATATGCCACGATCTTCAGCGCCTTGGACGTCGCGGTCACGCTGGTGGAATCGCGCGAACGGTTTCTGGAATTCGTCGATCACGAACTGATCGAGGATTTCACCCATCAACTGCGCGATCGCGGCATGGCGATCCGGTTCGGATCGGCGGTGGCGAAGATCGAGTTTCAGCACGATCATCCCGTCACCACGCTGGAAAATGGCCGGACCATCCGGTCCGAAATGATCCTGTACGCCGCCGGGCGGGTGGGGGCGACCGACAAATTGAATCTCGGCAGTTGCGGGATCGTTCCCGACGAACGCGGGCGGATCAAGGTCGATCCGCATACGTTCCAGACCGAGGTGCCGCATATTTACGCCGCCGGCGATGCGATCGGCTTTCCCAGCCTCGCGTCTACCTCCATGGAACAAGGCCGCATCGCCGCCTGCCACGCGTTGGGGCTGCCGATGCCGCCGGCACCGGAATTCTTCCCGTACGGGATTTATTCGGTCCCGGAAATTTCCACTGTCGGCATGAGCGAGGAAGAGGTCCGCCGTCGCGGCATACCCTACGAATGCGGCATCGCGCGCTTCCGCGAAACGTCGCGCGGGCACATCATGGGCCTGAATACCGGCATGATGAAGCTGATATTCTCGCTGAAAACCCGCCGGCTGCTGGGCGCGCATATCGTGGGCGAGGGCGCGACCGAGCTGGTGCATATCGGGCAGGCGGTGCTGAACCTGCGCGGCACGCTGGATTACTTCATCGAGAACACCTTCAATTATCCGACGCTGGCGGAAGCGTACAAAATCGCGGCGCTGGACGCTTGGAACCGGATGCCGGGCTAAGCAGCCTCCGCGATCGTCAGCATTTCCGGGTGGATAGCGTTCAAAGCCTCGGTGCAGGCGGCGCGTTCGCCGGCCTTCGCCGCGGCTTCGATCCGTCCGGCGATGTCCGCCAGGGCGGTGGCGCCCAGCGTCAAGGCGGCACCCTTCAGCCGGTGCGCGGCCGCCGCCAGCGCCGCCAAATCGCCCGTTCGTTCTGCCGACCGAATGTCGTCGACCGACGCTCGAGCGCTGTCGGCGAAACGTTTTGCCAGGGCGGCGATCGCGGCGGGGTCGTCGCCCACCCACGCCTTCAAAGTCGCATGGTCGATCCGCGGGCGTTGGGGTGCCGTATCGAGCGGTGCCACCGCCACCCAACGTACCAGGACCGTCCGCAGGCTGGCGAGGCTGACCGGTTTCGCGATGTACGCATCCATATCGGCTGCGAGACAACGTTCTTCCTCTCCACGCATCGCATCGGCGGTGACGGCGACGATCGGTGTGCGGGCCACGCCGGCGGCGCGTTCGCGCGCGCGCAGTTCCCGGGTCAATCCGAAACCATCCAGCCGGGGCATGTGCATGTCGGCCATGACGGCGACGTATCGGCCGGGTTGCCAGAGTGTCAGTGCGTCCTCTCCGTCCGCCGCGACGTCGGCGTCGAGCCCGAGCAGGGCTGCCAGGCGAACGAGGACTTCACGGTTGACGGGATGATCGTCGACGATCAGCAGACGGCCCCCGATTTTCGTCAGGGCGCTTAGGCGCGGGTCGGGCAATGTTGCCCGAGGCACGCGGTCCGCGGCGCGCAGGATCAGCACGACCGTGAAGGCGGCGCCCCGGCCGACTTCGCTTTCGACGCCGACATCGCCCCCCATCAGTTCCGCGAGGCGCCGGACGATCGACAGGCCGAGGCCGGTGCCGCCGAACCGCCGGGTGGTCGAGCTGTCGGCCTGGGAAAATGGCTGGAACAGCCGTGCCTGCTGCGCCGCATCGATGCCGATGCCGGTATCCATGACCGTCAGCGACAGGCGATGCCGCCCGCCGCCGAGGGCCTGGGACCCGACCGAAAGGTGAACCGATCCCTGGGCGGTGAACTTCAAGGCGTTGCCGAGGAGGTTGAACAGGATTTGGCGGATGCGGGTGGGATCGCCGAGCAGGGAATCCGCGGTGTCGGGATCGATCGTCGCGGTCAGTTCGACACCTTTCGCGACAGCCTGCGGCCGCACGGTCCCGATCGTTCCGGCAATGAGGTCGGAGAGCAAGAACGCGGTTTCCTCCAGCTCCATTCGCCCGGCCTCGATTTTCGAGAAATCGAGCACGTCGTCGATGATTCTGAGCAACGCCGAAGCCGATTCCCGTATGACCCCGATCGTCTTCCGCTGTTCGGGATCGATGCTTTGGTGTTCCAAAACATCCATCATCCCCAGGACGCCGTTCAACGGCGTGCGCAGCTCGTGACTCATGATCGCGAGGAAAGTGGATTTGGCTTGATTGGCGGCCTCGGCGTCGGCGCGGGCGCGTTCGGCCGCATCGCGTTCCTGCGCGATACGCAGTTCCTGTTCCTTCAGGGCGGTGATGTCGCGATGCACGATCAACCGGCGGCCGCCGGGCAGCGGAAGCCACTGAATATCGAGCCAGCGGGCCAAACGGTTGACCTGTTCGCGATGCGGTTTGTCGCTCAGGAACATCGCCATGCGGGCGTCGACGTCGGCAGCCAAATCGGGCTGACCCCGCATGAGTTGCCCATTCTCGAACTGCCAACGGAATTTGCCGCGGATATTTCCCAAATTCGCGCCCGCATCGCGCGCCGCCCGATCGATCGCTTGCGCCGCGGGGTTGGTTTGCAGCGTGTCGCCGTTCGCCGAATAGAGCCACACCGCGTCCGGTATATTATCCAGAATCGCCGTCAGCTTCTCGCCTTCCAGTTTCAGCGCTTCGGTGGCGGCGCGCAGTTCCAGTTCCCGTTCTTTCAATTCGGTAACGTCGCGGTGCACCAGCAGGCGCCGGCCTTCCGGCAGCAGGCGCCATTGCACGTCCACCCATCGTCCGTTCGGACGCAGCACGACGGGACGATCGACCCAACCGGTGCGGAAGTTTTTCATCAATCGTTCGAGGTCGCCCTCGACGGAGTCGGTCATGCGTTCGATGTGGCCGTGACGCAACTGCCACATCGCGGCGTCGCGGAAGTGCGCGAAGGCGGTGTTTTCATCGTGCGGCCAGCCGTTGATCTCATAGATCGCGTCGTTGGTCATGATGATCGTGCCGTCGTCCTCGCACAGCGCCATGCCGTCGGTGACGTTGTCCAGGATCGCGTGCATGAGCTCGCGTTCCTGACCGACCCGATGTTGCGCGATCTGCTGTTCCTCGAACAGCCGGGCGCTTTCGATCGCGATGGCGGCCTGATCGGCGAAGGTGCCGACCCGTTCGATCTGCCGGTCGGTGAAGCGGCGCTTTTCGATACGACTGAGTCCGATCGCGCCGATCGCCACGCCGTCGCGCAGCAGCGGTATCCCCAGGACGGTGCGTACGTTACCGGTCCTGCCGGTCCCGGTATAGGAAGCTTCGTTGCGGATATCCTCGATCTGGATGGGGCGGCCTTCCAGGATGGCCTGTCCGATGGCGGTGCCGCGGTCGGGCGGTCCGCGGCGCGATCGTTCCGCCGCCTCATGCGACGGCGTCAGGCCGTGGCCGATCCGGAACCGGCATATACCGTTCTGGAGTCTGTACAATGCCGCTCTGTCGGCCCCCAGGAGCGTGGCGACCCGCGCGAGGACCGTTTCGAGAATAGTGTCCAGGTCGAAGGAAGAACGGCCGATCACACGCAGTACGTCGGCGACGGACGATTGAAATTCCAACGCTTCCCGCAGATCGTCGGTTTGCCGGGTGAGCGCGATTTCTTGATTCTTCAGCGCGGTCACATCGTGGTGGGTGGAAATGCGGCGCCCGTCCGGCAACAACGCCCAGCGGATTTCGACCCAGCGTCCGTTCGGGCGCTGACGCGTCACATCGTAGGTGGCCGCGCCGCAAACCCGTTGCATGGCGGCTTCGACATCGTCTTCCAGGCTATCGTGTTCGCGCGGAACGTAGTCGTGTTGCAACTGATAGCGGAAGCTGTCGCGTACATTGCGAAACGACGAAAACAGCGCCTTCGGATAGCTGTTTATTTCGCACATCGCATCGTTCCACAGTGCGATGTCGCCGTTCGCCTCGAACAGGCCGATCCCGTCGGAGACGCTGTCGAGGACAGTGCGCAACATGGCGCGTTCGCGTTCGGCCGCTTCCCGCGTGTCGCGCAGTTCCTGCAGCAGGCGAGCGTTTTCGATGGCGATGGCGGCTTGACCGGCGAAGCTGGTGACCATTTCGATCTGCCGGTCGGAAAACGGCAGCACTTTCGATCGCGCCAAAGCGAGGACGCAGATCGGTTCGCCTTCGCGCAGCAGGGGCACGCCCAGGAGGGTTCGTACCGATTGGGCGCGCGCATGTTCTTTGCCATGGTAGTCGGGGTCGGACAGTGCGTCCGCGATTTGGACTGCTTGGCGCTGGCCCAGCGCGCGGCCGACGACGGTGCGGTTGTCGGGCGGCACCGGCCGGCCTTGCTCCACCGACGCGTAGCCGGGGGGAACCTTGTAACCGGCCGCATAATGGCAAAACCCGTCTTCGTATCGGTACAGGATGCCATGATCCGCCCCGCACAGTTCCGCCGCCTTGGTCAGGACAATCGTCAGCACGGTCTGCAGGTCGGAACTGGCGCCGCCGATCGTCAGCAAGACATCGTTCATCGCGGCGGCGTAGGCCAGGGCTTCCCGCAGTTCGTTTTCCTGTTGTTTCAGTGCGGTGATGTCGTGGTACACCGTCATCGTTCGCCCTTCCGGCAACGCGATGAATCGGTGTTCGTAGGTACGCCCGAGGAATTCCCGAATCAGCGGGGTGCCGTCGCCGGCCGCTTGACGTTCCAGCGCGGCAGCGACGCTGTCGTCGGTCGTCGCATGGGTCAGCGGTTGGCGGCCGGTTTCGAACTGCCAGCGCAACCGGGATTCGGTGGTGCGCAGCGGCGCGAGGTCGGCGCGGTCGCAGTCCATGACAGCCATGTAGGCGTCGTTGGCGAGCCGTACCGTATCGTCCGGGTCGACATAGGCGACGGCGTTGGGAAGGCCGAGAACGATTTCCCGGAGAATGGCGGCTTCCTGCTCCGGTGCGGGGGGCGGGGCCAATCCGGCGGAGACATCCGCGCTGGAAAAAGTGCGAACGGGAGACATGACGGTGCGATCCTGAGTCAGACCCTTACGATGTCACAGTACGGGAAGGCGGTCATCGGCCAATTGTATCGTCTGTATCGCCGTGGCATAGTGCGCGGATAGAGGTCGAGGGGTTGGGTTCGTCGATGGCGGGGCCCTTCTCAGCAGGACCGACCCAACTTATGGTTGATGAATGGCAGACGCATCGCGCATTCTGGTTGTCGAGGACGAGCCGGCCCAGCGGACTCTGCTGGTCGAATACCTCACGCGCCAAGGGTTTCAGGTAGCCGGTCAGGCCGACGGGGCGGCGTTGCGACGCGCTTTGCTGCGGGAGGAGCCTGATCTGGTACTGCTGGATATCGGGCTGCCGGGTGAGGACGGACATAGTCTGGCAAGATATCTGCGCGAACAGCATCCTCGGGTCGCCGTGATCATGGTGACAGCCGCCGGTTCGACCGTGGACCGGATTCTGGGGTTGGAAAGCGGGGCGGACGACTATCTGCCGAAGCCGTTCGAGCCAAGGGAGCTGTTGGCCCGTATTCGCAGCGTGCTGCGGCGGGCGGGTCCGGTCGTGCCGCAGATTTCCGGCCCGAAGGTTCCCATTGGCCGGCGCATCCTGGACCTGGAACAACGCGTGTTGCTGGATGCCAGCGGCGCCGAGGAGCGCCTGACCGCGAGCGAGTTCGAGCTGTTGAAGCTGTTCGCCGAAAACCCGAACAAGCCGCTGAACCGCGAATGGCTGCTGGAAGCCACCAGCCACCGGGAGGCCGAGGCCTTCGACCGCGCCATCGATCTGCGCGTCACCCGCCTGCGGCGCAAGATCGAACACAATCCCGCGCATCCCGAAGCGATTCGCACGGTGCGCGGCGTGGGGTATATGTTCGTTCCCGCCGCATAAATAGGGAAACGTCCATGTCCGCGCCGAACTCCTTCAAGTTCCTGATGCTGCCGCCTCAGTCGGAGACCACCCGTGCCTGGGCGCGGCAACTGGCCGCATCGGTGCCGGAGGCACGGGTCGTCGTGGCCGAGGACGCGGACACCGCAGCGCGGGAGATCGTGGATGCCGAGGGCGCGTTCGGCTGGTTGAACGCGGATCTGCTCGGCGCGGCGAAGAAGCTGCGGTGGTTGCAGGCGCCTCAGGCCGCGCCGGCGGCGGGGTATTACTTTCCGGAGCTGATCGCCGCGCCCGTGGAAGTGACCAACTTCCGGGAGATTTTCAACGACCATATCTCGGCCCATATCCTGTCCTTCGTGCTGGCTTTCGCGCGGGGGCTGCATGTGTTCATTCCGCAGCAGTTGCGGCGGGAATGGAAGAAGGATGCCGGGGAGGCGGGGGGCGTGGTGCATCTGCCGGAAGCGACCGCGTTGATCGTCGGCGTCGGCGGCATTGGCGCCGAAACCGCTCGGCTTCTGGCGGCGTTCGGGGTGACGGTGCTGGCGACGGATGCACGCCGGGCGGCACCGCCGGAGGGCGTGGCCGAGATGCATCCGCCCGAGGCGCTGGACGAGCTGCTGCCGCGTGCCGATTTCGTGATCCTGACCGTGCCGCACACCCCGGCGACCGAGGGGTTCTTCAATGCAGCGCGGTTCGCACGGATGAAGGAGTCGGCGTTCTTCATCAATATCGGGCGCGGGATGACGACTCGGTTGGACGATCTGGTTGTCGCGGTGCGCGATGGCGGGATCGCGGGGGCGGCGCTGGATGTCTATGAGATCGAGCCGCTGCCGGCCGATCATCCTCTGTGGACGCTGCCGAACGTGCTGCTGACGCCGCATATGGCGGGGCACGGGCCGTATTTGAACGACCGGCGCTACCAGATTGTGGAAGACAATTGTCGCGCCTTCGCGGCGGGGCGGGCTTTGCGGAATCCGGTGAACAAGGCGACGTGGTTCTGATGACCGATACCGTCGTGATCACGTTCCCGCAGGAAGAGCGGGGGCGGCCCTTCATCGCCGATGCGTTGGCGGGTGTGGCGGAACCGGTTTATCTGGCGGATCTCCCAGAAGATCGGCGCGAAGCCGCGTTGCGGGGCGCCTCGGCCGTGCTGGGGCGGAACACCGCCAAGGAGCTGCGGGCGCATGAGCCGGCGCTGCTGGCGGGTGCCAAGCTGATCCAGTTCATCAACGCCGGCGTGGATTTCGTGCCGCTGTCCGTGTTTCCGGCAGGCGTGCCCATCGCGGCGAACGGCGGGGCCTATGCGGAGCCGATGGCCGAACACGCGCTGGCGATGGTGCTGGCGGCGGCGAAGCGGTTGATGGTCGAGCATGAGGCGCTGAAGGGCGGCGTGTTCAACCAGCATACGCGAAACCGGAGCTTGCGGGGGCGCGTTTGCGGCATCCTCGGGTTCGGGGGCATCGGCGTTGCCACCGCGCGGCTGATGCGGGCGATGGGGATGAAGGTTTACGCCATCAACCGGCGCGGGGCTTCGGACGAGAAGGTGGATTGGATCGGCGGGGTTGGGGACCTGGATTACCTGCTGACCGAGTCGGATGTGCTGGTGATCTGCACACCTCTGACCCCAGCGACGTTGGGGTGGATCGGGGCGCGCGAGCTTGGGCTGATGAAGAAGGACGCGATCCTGGCCAATCTGGCGCGGGGGGAGATCGTGGAGGAGGCAGCGTTGTTCGCCCATCTCCAGGCCAATCCAAAGTTCTTCGCCTGCATCGATGCGTGGTGGATCGAGCCGGTGCGGCACGGGGCGTTCCGGATGGATTATCCGTTTATGACGCTGCCGAACGTGGTGGGGTCGCCGCATAACTCCGCGTCCATCGCCGGGACGGGGGAGACGGGGTTGCGGCGCGCGATTGCCAATATTCGCCGCGCTTTGGCCGGGGAGGAGGTGCTGTATTTGGTGGGGGCAGGGGATCGGATGATGTGACGGAGGCGATGTCGAGCGCCATAAATCGCCTTGTCGTCGAAATCCGGCAGGCAACTGTCGATCGGGTCGTTCCGTATACTCATGGGCTTTCTCCTGAGCCCTATCGGGTGGGTTATGACCCCCTCACACAAGATTCTCGATAGACTCCAGCAGAACGACCACGCACGAACCCCAGACGGCCGCTTACAAAAATTGGGCCGCGTTCTCGGTCCCAATAATATGCCGGCCCACCATTTCCAGATGCGCCGACATCCCCTGCAAATGCTGGCTCGCGCTCATCGCGTCCCGGAACCGCCGCTCGAACGGCGCCGACGCCAAAATCGCTGTCGTCCCCGCCGCTCGGTAACACGCGACCGAAACGTCCGTGGCTTCGCCCATGGCATAGGTCGTCGCCAGACGCAGGCGCATCCGGTGATCCAGCGTCAGGGCGCCCGCGACGGCGCCGTCGTATGCCTCATTGATCGCCTCATGCAGGAAGGCGCGCGCGGCGGACAGTTTGGCCTCCAACTGGGCGATTTCCTTCTGGACGGCGTTGTTGCGCGCCATCGGGGTTGGCGAGGCGCGGCCCTGTTTGCCGCGGGCGAGTTCCGTCAGGGTTTCCAGCAGCCGCCGCGCGACGCCGAGCGTCACGCCGGTGAAGCCGGTGGCGTAAAGCAGGTGGGAACTGATGCTGTAGAGCGGCTGCTTCAGCACCCGTTCCTCGGGCGCGTCGCGGGCGGGGGCGTGCTCGTCCGGGACGAACAGGTCCTCGACGGTGTAGGTGTCGCTGCCGGTGCCGCGCAGGCCCAGAACGTTCCAGTCGTCGATGATTTTCGCCTTGGATTTCAGGAACACGAAGCTGCGATCGTCCGGCCTTCCGTGGCGGATATGCGGCGTGCCGTCGGGGTTTTGCACCGCGCTGTGGGCGCCGATCCAGGTCGTGTGACGGCTGCCGCTGGCGAAGCCCCAGGTGCCGGTCAGCCGGTAGCCGCCTTCGACGCGGATTGCTTTGCTGGTGTTGTTCTTGCTGCCCCAGGCCAGACCGGTGCGTTTGCCGTTGAAGATCGCGGCGGCGGCATCCTGCGGCATCGCGGCGGCGGACGAGGCGGCGGAAACGTTGGACTGATTGACGAACCAGCCGGCGCTGGCATCGCCCCAGGCGACGGCCTCGGTGGTTTTGCAGAACTCGACCGGGTGGATTTCCTGGCCGCCGAGCGATTTGGGCAGCAGCAGGCGGAGCATGTCGTTTTCGAACAGCGCGTCGGTGACCTCGGGCGTCAGTTGGTGCAGGCGGTCGATCTCCGGCCCGGCGGCGTCCAGAATGGGTTGCAAAGCGCGGGCGCGGGCGGAGGCGCTGGGAAGCATCGTCTAGGTCCTTGGCGTTCGTGTCGGTCGGCCCATACAGCGCCGCTCGGCGTTGGCGTCAACTGAGGCGACGCGCGAAGTGTATCGCTGCGCCTTGGTATCCTCCCTTCGTCATCCCCGACCTTGTGCCGGGGACCAATCCGCGCACGATGCCGCGAGTTTGTGCCGGTCTTGGTCCTCGGGACAAGCCCGAGGATGACGAGAAATGGCATACTCGGCGACACGTTTAGCTTTGGACGTCGCCTAAACTTCGGGCATCGCGGGCTTTAACCGCCCGCCCATCCGCACCGGCTCGATCCGGCGTGCCAAGCCCGTTGCGTCGTCGGTGTCCACGAACACGCCGCAGATCGTCGCGGGTCCTTCGGCCGGCCCTAGCCGCTCGCCTTTCATTTTGCGCCAGAAGCGCAGGGTGCCGCCGTCTTTCAGCATGCCGATGACGCTGTCGTAATCGCCGCACATGCCGGCGTCCGATTGAAACGCCGTCCCGCCCGGCAGGATTTGCGCGTCGGCCGAGGGGCAATGCGTGTGCGTGCCGACCACCAGCGAGGACTGGCCGTCGAAGGAATGGGCGTAGGCCATTTTCTCGCTGGTCGCCTCGGCGTGGATGTCCAGGACGACGGCGTTGACGGTGGCACCCATGCGGTGGCGCGCCAGGATTTCGCGGGTGCCGTGGAACGGGCAGTCCAGCAGCGGCTCCATGTTTCGCTGCCCGAGCGCCTGGGCAACCAGCGCTTTCCGCCCGCCGGGGACGTCGACAACCACAGCGCCCGCGCCGGGGGTGCCGGCGGGGAAATTCAGCGGGCGCAGCAGGCGGGGGTGGTTGGCGATGTAGGGTACGATTTCCTTGCGGTCCCAGGCGTGGTTGCCCAGCGTGATCACGTCGGCACCGGCCTTGAACAGCGCGTCGGCCATGTCGGGGCCGAGGCCGAACCCGTGCGACGCGTTTTCCGCGTTCACGATCGCCAGGTCCAACCCCAGCTTGGTGCGCAGACCGGGCAGTTCGGCGGCCACGGTTTCGCGGCCGGTGCGTCCGACGATATCGCCCAGGAACAGGATGCGCATTCAGGCCTCGCAGTCGATGACGCCACGCTCCGTCGCGACGGCGTCCAGGCGCACGTCGTAGGGGCCGGCGGGCACTTAGTCCACTTGTTGTGCGGCATAGGCGCAGCCGACCGCGACTCGGCCGGGGAGCAAGGGCAGGGTGCGGTCGTAGAAGCCCCCACCGTAGCCCAGGCGGCGGCCGGTGCGGTCGAAAGCGAGCAGGGGGACCAGGACGAAATTCGGTGTGCGTTCGGGTCCGATGGGGCGGACAGTGCCGAAGCGTTCGGGGATCAGGGCGTCGCCGGGGTGCCAGAGGCCGAAGGTCAGAGGACTGCCGCGCTTCGGGGTGATCGGCAGCACAATCTCGTGGCCCTTCGCGTGCAGGGCCAGAAGCAGCGGCCGGACATCGATTTCGTCGCCCAACGGCCAAAACCCTGACACCACCGCCCCGGCCGGCGGTGCCAGATCGCGCAGCACATGCTCGGCCAGCGCGGCCCCACAGGCCGCCGCGTCGTGCCCCCCGCGCGCCACAAGCGCCCGTTGGCGCAAGTCGCGTTTCGCGGAGTCGAGATCGGGGAAGGAGTGCGGAGCCACCATAGGCCGTTGGATTGTCATCCTCCCAGAGCCTGCTTGTGCAGGTGGGAGCCAGTTACCGAGACCAAGATCCCGGCAGCGCCAGCCCCCGAGGGAGATGCTTACTGGCCCTGGGGATGAGCTACCTGTCGAACCGAGCAGCCCCGCCCGATCAACTTAGGGAAGCGCGAGGCCGTCCGCAATGTCTTCCGCGCGCTTTGCCATGCGATTCAGCCGGCGGGCGATTTTCGGGTCGGGTTTCGCCTCGGCCTTCGGCGCACCGCCCGTCTGCTTCATGTCGTGCAGATCGTCGGCCAGCATCAGCGCGGCCATCACCAGCATGCGCGCCTCGCCGCTCTGGCCGGCCTGCGCCTTGATGGTCTCGATCCGCCGGTCCACCTCGGCGGCCATAGCGGCGAGGTGGGATTCCTCGCCGTCGTTGCAGCCGAGGACGTAGGAGAATCCGTTGATGCGAAGCGTGACTTGCGCCATCGCGCAGGCTCCTTAATCGTTGTCGAGGGCGTCGCGCACACGCTCGATCAAAGTGTCGAGGCGTTCGGCGAGCGCCGCGGTGTCGCGGGGTTCGGGCGCGGGCGTACGGGGGGCCGCCGCCGCTTGGGCGATGCGCTCCAGCGCCGCTTCCAGGCGGGCGGCCGCGATGTCGGGGTCGTCGGTTTCGTCCGCCATGCCAGCGATTCCAGGTTCCCGTTGGTGATGCCGCTTGCACTCAAGGCGGTCAAGCGGTTGAACGTCAAGCATGATTCTGCATCCAGCGGTGATCGTCCATGGGTTGGCGGACGTGCGGGCGGCCCTCGCGCCTGGGCGGCCGGTCACGCTGCTGTCCGCGCCGGGGGCCGGGCTTTATGCGGGGTGCCTGTGGTGGCGGTCTTTGGTGGAGGGTGTCGGGGCGGATTCCGTCCTGGATTGCGCCGACGGCTCCGGCGCGGCGCTGGCGGCGCTGCGGGTGGGTGCGAACCGGCTTGTGCTGTGGCGGGAGGCGCCGGGTTGGGACGCGGTGGCGGCGATCGCGGCAGGGCAGGGGGGATTTGTTTTGCCGGAGGCTCCCGCCGCCTTGGATATGGCGGAGCGTGGGGCGGGGCGGCGGCTGGAGGCGTGGTTGGCAGGCAATTAGGGGCGACCGCCCCCGACCTCATCCAAATACGCGGACAGGGCATCCATCCAGCGCCGCGATTCGCCGGCATCCCCTGTGTCGGCCGCGTCTTCCACCGCCCCGCCGAACTCGGTGATCATCGGAAACCCGAACATGCCCCCGGCGCCGCGCATGCGGTGACCCAGGAACGCGACAGCGACGAAATCCAGCCGGTCCAGATCGTCGCGCATCGTCGCGGTATTCTCCCGGCAGTTGCGCAGAAACATCTGCGCGCGTTCCGACGACCGAAGATCCGCGTCTTGTTCGCCCATAAACGCGACCGTCGAGTGTTCCTTAATCGCTTGCAACAAAACCGCTTGCTTGATCGGCTTGGTCAGATACGCCGTGCATCCCGCCGCCATGCATTTTTCCCGGTCGCCTTTTAGGGCGGAGGCCGTCAGCGCGATAATGGGTGTCGGCGGCCTTCCGTTTGCCTGTTCCCAGGTGCGGATCGTCCGTGTCGCGGTCAATCCATCCATCACCGGCATTTGCCGGTCCATCAGCACGAGATCGTAGTCCCCGGCTTCGAACATCCGGCAAGCGATGGCGCCGGTCTCGGCCGTTTCGACGCGATAGGGGGTGTTTTCCAAATACGCGAGCGTGATCGTGCGGTTGTCGGGCGAATCCTCCGCCAGCAATATCCGCAGCGGCCGCAGCGGCGGTTCTGGATGCGTGCCGATGGGCGTGCCGGCGCCGCGGGTCGTGCCCGACCAAATCTCGAACGGAACGGCGAAGGAAAACACGCTGCCCTGGTCGACAACACTCTCCACCCATATCCGCCCGCCCATCAGCTCCACCAGCCGTTTCGAAATCGTCAGTCCCAACCCCGATCCGCCGAAACGGCGGGTGGTGGAGGAATCCGCCTGGGTAAATTGTTCGAACACCCGGCCGAGGGTTTCCTCGGCAATACCGATCCCGGTATCCACGATGGTGAATTGCAACGCCGTGGGGACGGCGGGGTCGCCGCCTCGGGTTATCCGCAGGGATACTTCGCCGGTTTCGGTAAATTTGATCGCGTTGCCGACAAGATTGAGCAGGATCTGCCGCAGTCGGGTCGGATCGCCCACCAGGCCGGTGGGCACGTTGGGCGCGATTTCGCACACCAACACCAGCCCCTTTTCCCGCGCGCGCACGGCCACCATTTCGGTGACTTTTTCCAGGAGGTCGACCAAAGAAAATCCGGTCCGTTCCAATTCCAACTGCGACGCCTCGACCTTCGACAGATCGAGTATGTCGTTGATCAAATTCAGCAGATTATCGCCGGCGCGGCGGATAATCTGCACGTATTTGTCCTGTTCGGGCGACAGCACGCTTTGTGCGAGCAGGTCGGCGACGCCCATGATCGCGTTCATCGGGGTGCGGATTTCATGGCTCATGCTGGCCAGGAAGTCGGATTTGGTGCGGCTCGCGCTTTCCGCCGCCGCCCGCGCC
>Ga0214180_1000373_pt1 | contig 16667 bp, 9 predicted proteins | sample TroBogEpilimnion_22_FD_153018 | JGI IMG/M metagenome (GOLD analysis project Ga0214180, IMG submission 153018) | Freshwater microbial communities from Trout Bog Lake, WI - 16OCT2007 epilimnion | ecosystem: Environmental > Aquatic > Freshwater > Lake > Epilimnion/Euphotic zone | place: Trout Bog... | reverse complement strand
CCAGCGTGGCGCCGACCCGGACATCGTTGATCAGACGGCAGCGCGTGGGGATATAGCTCACCCCAATGCCGATCCGGCGGCGGTCGGTGAGGTTCGGCGACGATCTGTGGACCAAAAAAGTGTGGTGTAATGAAACTTTCCCGGCGCTCAGCGGCATCATCACAGTCGTTTGAACGTCCAATTTTCTGTCGATTGTCTGACCGCGAGAGAGGAGATTGCTTGGCGAGACGTCGTCCCGGTGCGGTTGCTGGCCGATGACGTGACTACCCGGCAACAGCTCGATACATCCCATCTCCGGCGTCGAGTCCGTCAGCGCGATCCAGGCCGTGACCTGTTCCGGCTGGTCGAGACCGAAATACGTGCCGTCCTGGTGCCAGGACACATGGGTGCCGTCGTGCGGCTCCTTCAGCCAGGACGTCAGATGGTAGACAAGTATGTCGGGGCCGATCAGGCTTTCCACCGCGTCCAGCACCTTGGGGTGGCGCACCAGCCGGTCCATCCAACTGAACAGCAGATGCGTCTTCGATCGCACGAGGTCCGGCAGGCGCCCGAGCGTGTCGCCTTGGGCGTGCTCGAAGGCTTCGAGGGCGCCGCGGTATTCGGCGACCTCCCGCGGCGTCAGGCAATCGATGGGGAACAGATAGCCGTCGCGGTGGTACTGTTCGATCTGCTCGGGGGACAGGCTGGCGGGCATTGGCGGGGCCTCCTGGGTTCGCGATAGTGTAATCGGGATATCGCATGAACGGGAGCATTGAATGACCGACCTCGCCGACCGGACCGCCACGGAATTGCTGGCGCTGTACCGCAGCCGGCAGGCTTCGCCGTTGGAAGCGACGAAAGCCGTGCTGGCGCGTGTCGCTAAGGTGAATCCGGTGCTGAACGCCTTCGCGTATTTGGCGGAAGACGATGCTTTGGCCTCGGCGGCCGCCAGCACGGATCGCTGGCAGCGCGGCGCGCCGTGCGGGCCGTTGGACGGGGTGCCGGCGACGGTCAAGGATTTGGTGCTGGCGAAGGGCTGGCCGACGCGGCGGGGCAGCCGCACCGTCGATCCTGCTCAGGCCTGGGATATCGATGCCCCGGCGACGGCTCGGCTGCGGGAGGCCGGGGCGGTGCTTCTGGGCAAGACCACGACGCCGGAATTCGGCTGCAAGGGGGAGACGAATTCCCCGCTGACCGGCATCACCCGCAATCCCTGGAACCCAGCGAAGACGCCGGGCGGGAGTTCGGGCGGGACCGCGGCGGCGGTTGCCTCCGGCATGGGGCCGATCGGGATTGGGACGGACGGGGCCGGCAGCGTCCGCATTCCCGCGGCCTTCTGCGGCAATTTCGGACTGAAGCCGAGCTTCGGACGGGTCCCGGCGTATCCGCTGTCGCCGTACGGGACGGTGGCGCATCTGGGGCCGCATACCATGAGCGTGACCGATGCGGCCTTGATGATGAACGTCATGAAGCAGCCGGACCCGCGCGATTGGACGTCGCTGCCGCCGGATGCCGCCGACTATACCATCGGTCTGAACGACGGCGTGCGCGGGCTGCGCGTCGCGTGGTCCCCCACGCTCGGCTACGCCAAGAACGTGCATCCGGAGATCGCGGCGGCCTGCGCCCAGGCGGTGACGGTGTTCGAGGAACTGGGGGCAAAGGTCGATGCCGCCGATCCGGGGTTCGAGGATCCGCTGGAAATCACCACGGGCCTGTGGTTCGCGGGGTCGTTGACGGTGTGGGACGGTCTGACGGCGGAACAGCAAGCGGTCGCCGATCCGGATTTCATCGCGGAGGTGGAATTGGGACGCGGCTTAACCGTGCTGGAACTGATGCGCCTGACCATGCGCCGTATCGCGCTTGGCACGCATATGCGCCAGTTCATGCAGCGATACGATCTGTTGGTTACGCCAACGGTCGCGGTGCCGGCGTTCGACGCCATGCCGGCGGGTCACCAGCGGTTGACGCCCGAGAGTATGCTGGGTTGGACGCCGTTCTCCTATCCGTTCAATCTGACTCAGCAACCGGCTTGTACGATTCCCTGCGGAACGACATCGGACGGTTTGCCGATCGGGCTGCAGATCGTGGGGCCGATGTTCGGCGATGCGCTGGTGCTGCGGGCGGCACGGGCGTTCGAGACAACGCGGGGAATCGCGCGGCCTGTCGCCCAGTCGTGCTAAATGACAAAAGTGAATAATGGCAAAATTGAATCTCGGTACGATACGGTGACCGAATCGGAATAGCCTCGGGGTTGACAGCCCGGGACCTTCCGAGGAAACAAATCGTATCGATCGATGGAGGGAGAAACCATGGCTCATTTACCGTACCCGTCGCGCCGAGCGGCATTGTTGGCGTCGGCCGCCGGAATGGTGATTGCGGGGACCTCTTGGGATGCGATCGCGCAGAACGTCACCTAAACCAATAATACCGCCATTCCGGCGCAGTCGGCGACAGTGTTCCCGTTGTTGAACGGCGATACGCTGGTCAACAATGGACCGGGCAGCATTTCGATCGCCGGGGCCGCGACCGGTTACCAGCCAGCCGTCGCCGCCACCGCTCTTGGCGTCGGCCTGATCCGGAATGCCGGTACCATTGCATCGGCGCAGGCGCCCGGCGGTATCGCCATCGGCGTGAATACGCTGGCCTCGATCGGCACCATCAACAACCAAGCGACGGGCACGATTAGCGCCACCGGCGGCAATGGTTCGGCGATCCAGGCGCTCGGCGGGGTGACAAGCTTGCTGAACAGCGGCTTCGTTTCAGCGACCGGTAGTGGCGATATCGGTTTGAACGTCGGAACCGCCGGATCGGTCGGCACGCTTACGAACAGCAGCGGCGGTACGATTTCCGCGACCGGCAGTTTGGGTATCGGTGTCTCCAATGCCGGCACGATTTCCACGTTGTCGAACAGCGGTCTCATCCAGGGGAACGGTACGGCCGGCATCGGCGTCGCCGGCGGCGCGATCGGGACTTTGACGAACACCTCCACGGGAACCATCGCCACGCCTGGCAGTTCGGCCGCGGGGATCTCCGTGGAAGGAAACATCAACACGCTGTCGAACGCTGGGCTGATCCAGGCAAACGGCACCTACGGCGCCGGGATTTACATCGGGCACAACGGCAGTGTCGGGGCCATCGCGAATGTCGCCGGCGGGACGATTGCCGGCATGTACGCGGGCTTGGTGGTCGACTACGGTGCCGCCGGAACGATGACGAACAGCGGCCTGATCCAGGGCACCGGTACCACGGGCGCGGGCGTCTACGTCGGCAGTTCGGCGACCTTGGGCAGCATCGTCAATCTGTCCGGCGGCACCATCGCCGGTCCCAGGGGCGTTTATCTGTATGGCGGTCAGGTCGGTTCGGTGACGAACACCGGCCTGATTCAGGGCTCGATCACGGGCGTCGAACTCCTCACAAGCACCGGCATCGGGATACTGACCAACAACGCCGGCGGAACAATTACCGCGACCGGCGGTCACGCGGCGGCCATTGGCAATGCAGGCTCAATCGGAACGTTGTCCAACAGCGGCCTGATTCAGGCGAATGGGACTTACGGTACCGGCATCGGCGTCGGCGGAGGCGGCACCATCGGACTGGTGACCAACATGTCCTCGGGCACGATCGCCGCGAATGGCGCCGACGGGGTCGCGATTTCGGTTGGCGAGTACTCGGCCGGCCAGGTGGGAACGCTGTCGAACAGCGGGCTGATCCAGGCGAGCGGTACCCGTGGCCTGGGTGTTTTCGTCGGCACAGCCGGCAGTGTCGGCAGTCTGTCGAACATGTCCGGCGGGACCATCGTTGCCAACGACGCGGCCATTTCGAATCGCGGCACGATCGGAACGCTGACGAACGCCGGTGTGGTTCAGGGGACGACGGCCGGCGTGAGGGTGCGGTCCGGCGGCACGGTGACGTTGCTGACCAACACGTCGGGCGGCACCATCGCGGCGACCGGTACCAGAGCTTCGGGAATCGACAACGCCGGCTCGATCGCGACGTTGTCGAACAGCGGCTTGATACGGGCACCGGGCGCCGGCTCCTTCGGGATTTGGGTGGAGACGAGCGGCAGCGTTGGAACCCTTGCGAACAACGCGGGCGGTACGATCACCGCGGATTACACCGGTGTGTCGGTTGACGGTTCCATCGGAACGATGACGAACAGCGGTCTGATTCAGACAACCGGAACGTCCGGCGTGGGGATTTACATCGCTACAAGCGGCACCCGCGTCGGCAGCATCGTGAACCTCTCCGGTGGCACGATCTCCGGCAACACGGCTCTGTATCTCTATGGGGGTGCGGTCGGAACGCTCACGAACACTGGCCTGATTCAGGGCGCGACGACGGGCGTCGAACTCCTTACAAACACCGGCATCGGGACGCTGACCAATAACGCCGGCGGAACAATTATCGCGACCGGCGGTCACGCGGCGGCCATTGGCAATGGCGGCACGATCGGGACATTGTCCAACAGTGGCCTGATTCAGGCGAACGGGACCTACGGTACCGGCATCGGCGTCGGCGGAACCGGCACTATCGGACTGGTGACCAACATGTCCTCGGGCACGATCGCCGCGAATGGCGCCGACGGGGCCGCGATTTCGGTTGGCGAGTTCTCGGCCGGCCGGGTGGGAACGCTGTCGAACAGCGGGCTGATCCAGGCGACCGGTACCCGTGGCCTGGGTATTTTGGTCGGCACAACCGGCAGTGTTGGCAGTCTGTCGATCACGTCCGGCGGCACCATCGTTGCCAACGACGCGGCCATTTCGAATCGCGGCACGATCGGAACGCTGACGAACAGCGGCGTTATCCAGGGCAGCAGCGTGGGCGTGCGTGTCGCCGCCACCGGTCAGGTCTCGGTGCTGACCAACAATGCATCCGGGTTGATCCAGGGCGGTCCGGCGAACGGGACGGGCACGGCGATCGACAATGCCGCGAGCAGCAACCCAATGACGATCGCCAACGCCGGTACGATTATCGGCGCGATCAAGCAGGGGACCGGCGCCGACGTTCTGAGCGTCACCGGCGGGTCCATTACCGGCAACATCGTCGGGCAGACCGGATCGGGCGGTCAGGTCAATTTCAACCTGGGGGCGGGCGGATCGTTCGTCACAGGCGGATCGATTACGAACGTGCCCACGGTTAACGTGAATTCCGGCATGCTGACGGTCGCGGCGCTCAGCGGCAATGCGATCTCCGGCGCGTCGCTGTTCAAAATCGCGTCCGGTGCGACGGCGACGCTGAACGGTAACGTCGGGGCGACGCTGACCAACAACAGCGGTTCGGTCAATCTCGGGACGAACTCGATTTCGCTAACGGGCAATTTCACCCAGGCATCGACCGGACAATTGAATCTGTCTGTCGCCGGATCGACCTTCGGTTCGTTGAACGTCAGCGGCACCGCCAATATCGCCAGCACCGGCACCGGCGTCGCGCTGCACTTCCTGAGCACCAGCACGTTGACATCTTTGGCGGTGGTGACGTCCGGCGGCATCACGGTATCGCCCACGCAGACGGTCAGCAGCGACAGCTCCGATCCGTGGCTGCAGAACCCGGTTGCCAGCACGGTCGGCAATAATTTGGTGGTCACCTTTACCGCACCGTCTCTCAATCAGATCGACACCGCCTACAACACCATCGTCGCGCCAACGCCCGCGCCGTTGGCCGGGACCGATCTGACCAACCAAAACCAGGCCATTACCGGCGTCCGGCAGTTGCTGGACAGTCTGGCTGGCAACCGTCAGACCGGCCAAGCGTTGCTCAACGCAATCGGCGCGTTGAACCCGCGCCAACTGGCGCAATTCTTCCATCAGGTGCAGCCGAGCATGCTGGGCTGGGCGCAGGCGCTGCTGACGACGGCGCTGAACGACAACGGCGGGCTGACCGCCTCGGTCGGGGATCGTATGACGGGGCTGCGCGAAACCGGAGGGATGGCGGCGGGCGACGAGCCCGGGCGCGGCTTCACTGTCTGGGCCACGCCGACGATCAAGGGTTTCAGCCAGGGGCAGAAGGAAGGTATCAGCGGGTTTACCGCCACATCCTACGGCGCGGCGTTCGGGGCCGATACGCTGGTCCGGCCGGATACGCGTGTCGGTTTGGCGGTGGGTCTGACGCAGACCGATATCAGCTTCTCGGGACCGCTGGCGGGCAACCGGAATTCAGCGCTGACGGCGCAGGCCGGTCTCTACGGCGGCTGGTCGCAGAATAATTTCTTTGTCGATGGCGCCGCGGGGTTCGGTTACAGCTGGTATAATACCAAGGAAAATATCGGCGCCTTCGGTGTCACCCGAAACGGCGATTTCAGCGGTGTGCAGTTCAACGCCAAAATCGGCGCAGGGTACGACTGGCACGTTCAAGGCGCGGTCGTTACGCCCAGCGTTACGTTCCAGGAACTGCATTTGGATATCGATCCGCATGCGACCAGCGGGGGCGGGGTCTTCGACCTCAATGTCGCGGGGCAGCACATCGACGTGGCGCAGTTGAAGCTGGGCAGCCGGTTCGCCTACCCGATCGCGCAGCCCAGCGGCTGGACCTTCACGCCGGAATTGCACGGGTATTACGTTCGGAATCTGGTCACGACGCGCATCGTGACCAGTGCCACATTCCTGGCCGGCGGGGCGTTTACCTCCACCAGCCCGGCGCGGGATACCGATGTCGCGGATTTGGGGCTGGGCCTGACGATCGCACAGAAGGGACCGTTCGCATTGAGCGCGGTCTACGACTATTCGTTCGGTCAGACGACCAAGGACAACACGTTCTATCTGCGGGCGAAGACGGAGTTCTGATCGGCCGGTGTCGGCTTAGGCGAACACATCGGCCACAGGGATTGTCACACCCGGCAATCCCTCCACGTCGAGCAGGTCCGGCGCTTCAAGCCGGACCACCGACGTATACAAGTCGCCCGACGGTGTCCGGTGTACCAGCACCGCATCGGTCGTCAGATCGACGATCCACACCTCCGCGATACCGGCGCGGGCGTAGAGTGCCAGCTTGACCGTGCGGTCGAAGGCCAGGGTGCTGTCCGACACCTCGATCAGCAAGAACACATCGCCGGGCGATGGGTGATCGTGCGGGTAGCCGCGCCATGGACGCCGGACCAATACAAGATCGGGTTGCGGTTCCGAACCGTCGTCCAGCATGATCGGATTCTGACAGCGAAGCCGGGCTCGGCCGGCAAAACCTGTTACCAGCAGGTCCATCAGATTTTCGGTGACAATCGCGTGGCGGGGGCCGATGTGTGGCATATCGACTAGCTGCCCTTCCAGCAGTTCGACGCGGTCGTCCAGTGCCAGAATGCCGGCTTCGGCCAAGCGATAGTAATCGCGCCGGGTCAGGCGGTGCCGGCGGGGCACGGGATAGCGGGTCAGGATATCGGCCGAGGCGGTGTCCATGCGCATAGGTCCTTCGCGGGGGCGTGCCGGTCGCGGAAACCCCGCGTTCTTACCACCCCTGCAATGCCGGATAAACCTCCCGCGCGAAAAGCTTGATGCCGCGCACGGTTTCGTCGTGTTCGAGGAAACCGGCCTGCCCCATATTCAGCAGGTGCCCGAAACCGCCGACGTGGTCGTAAACGGCCTTGATCTGCTGCACGACCTGATCCGGCGTGCCGGCCATCATGATGCCGGCTTTGATCGCGCCCTCCACGGTGGCGGCCTTGGCGAAGGCGCTGAGTGGGTGTTCGGCGCCGCGCAGCATTTTCACGCCGGCTTCGACGGGGACGTAGCCGGGCGGCTGGGCGAAATGCGGAGGGACTTTGTTCGACGTCACGTACCACAGCAGCTTTTCGGCGCCGGCATAGGCCTCGGCTTCGGTTTCGCCGACATAGACCATCGCGGCATAGGCCAAACGATCCAGCGGCATGTCGTCGCCGCGGCCGGCTGCCTTCCAGGCGGAACGGTATGAATCGAAAATGGCTTTGGTGCCGTCGAACCCTGTCAGGAAGGTTGCCTGGATGTAGCCGCGTTCGCCGACGCGGGCGGCACCGGCCGGGCTGGTGGTGCTGATCCAGATCGGCGGATGCGGGGTTTGATACGGGCGCGGCCAGATGTTGATGGCGCGATTATGGAAGAACCGGCCTTCGAAGCTCATGGGTCCGTCGTGATGCGTCAAGGCCTTGACGATCATGTCCAGCGCTTCCCACTGGCGTTCGTTCATCCGCACCGGGTTGCTGTTGGCCGGGGAGATCTCATAGGGCACGCCGCGCACGAACCCGGCTTCCAGCCGCCCGCGGGAAATGACATCGATCATCGCCATTTCTTCCGCCACCCGAATGGGCTGGTTGCGGTTGGCGATCGGGTTGCCCAAAATCAGCAGGCGGGCTTTGTGGGATTGGCGCGCGAGGATCGACAGCATTAACGGTGCGGCCGGATCGACGCAGGTGGCGGTCTGGTGATGCTCGTTCAGCATGATGTCCAGACCTTCGTCCTCGGCCAATAGCCATTCGTCGAGGAAGCGGTGATACAGATCGGCGCCTTTGGCGGGATCGTAATGTTTATTCGGCAGGCTGACCCGGATGGAATCGTAGGTCTCGGCCGGCGGCAGGAGATGATAGGCGGTTTCGCTGAAATGCCAGGCGCGCATGGTTCAGCCCTCTGAGTTCAAAAAGGAAAGGACGGTTTCGCAGAACGCTTCCGGTTGTTCCATTTGCGGGACGTGCGCGGCGTTCGGCAGCGTGACGGTGCGGGCGTTCGGCAGCAGGGCGGCGTAACGTTCGGTGTAGGCGGCGGAGATCAACCCGTCGTGCGCGCCGCGCAGGAACAGCGTGGGGCAGGTCACGCGGTGCAGGCGGTGCGGCAGTTTGGGGTTGTGCAAGTACGGCTCCCACGCGAACAGGGCGAAGGATTCGCGGTTGCGCAGCATGATCCGCAGTTCTTCGTCGGTCATTTTTGCGGGGTCGGGGCGGAATTTCTCCGGTTCGACATAGAGCATCTTCTCGATGTCTGCGGCCGGGGTGGCGAACATGTCGGGGATGTCCAACTCCTCCCGGCTGCCGGTTTTCACGCCCGCCGGTGCCACCAGCACGAGGCGGCGGACCCGTTGCGGCTGCATCGTGGCCAGTTCCGCCGCGACCCAGCCGCCGAACGATGTGCCGACGATATCGAGCTGCGGGATGCCGAGCCGGTCGAGCAGTTCGAGATACAGATGGGCGATGTCGTCGGGGCGGGTCATCCAGTCGGTGAGGCCCGACAGGCCCCAGCCGGGATGCGACGGCGCGATGATGCGGCGGTGTTTGCCGATCAGGTCGAGATAGGCGGGGCCGGGGCGGAACCCGCCGGCGCCGTGCAGAAACAGCAGCGGCGGACCGGACCCGCCTTCCCATACGTCGATATCGACCCCTGCCAGGGAGATGATGGCCATGATTGTTTCCTTCCCTCTTGCCGGGGACGGTAGGGCGGTTGGGAGGCCGGTGCAAATTCCGGAAGATTCTTCGCGCCTGTTAACCTTTCGTTAACCCGGCCCTGTTAGACCCCTCCCCTACACCGCTTGTTCAGGAGGTTCGCCATGGGCGCATTGCTGGCACGTTGCCGTATCGGGACGCAGATCGCGACGTTGGGTTTGGCCGGCATATTGGGCCTGTTCGTGCTGGCCGGCATCGACTGGTGGGGTGCCCGGCGCATCGGCCAAAGCGACGCGGCGATGACAGCCGCTCGGGCCGCCAGCGACCGGAACAACCAACTGCAGAACCTGCTGCTGCAAGCCCGCGGCTACGAGAAGGATTTTCTGCTGCATCACGAGGAAACGCCGCTGAAGGCGCATGCGCACATCGTGCAGGCCGCGGGCAAGACCCTGGCGGCCTTGTCGGCGCAACTCGCGGATCAGGATCTGATTGTCGGCCAAATCGATGAGACCCGGAAGGACACCACCCAGTACGAGGTCGCCTTCGCCGCCATGGTGAAAGCGGCGCGCGCTGTTGGCTTCGATGAGACGCAAGGGTTACAGGGACAGTTGCGCGAAGCCGTCCACGTCGTTGAAGAGCGGTTGAAAGCGGCCAGTGCTCCCAAGGCTCAGATCGCCATGCTGATGATGCGGCGGCATGAAAAGGACTTCATCGCCCGCAAAGACCCCAAATACGGCGACGATTTGAAGGCGCGATTGCCGGAATTCCTCGCCGCGCTCGATGAAGCTGGGGTGCCATCCGACGTCGCGCGCGATTTGAAAGCCAAGATTCAGGAGTATCAGGACACGTTCGCGCGTTTCCTGGGCGCGACCATGGCGGAGTACCAAGCCGCCAAGACATTAAGTGCCGTCTATGCCGGCATCGAACCCCGATTGGAGAAATTGAACGAAATTTTCGCCGCGCAGGCCGACGAAGCCAGTCAGGACCGCGACGCGATCGCTTCCTTCGTCAACCGCCTGATGCTGTGGTCGATCGGGGCGATCCTCGCCGTTGTCGCGCTGCTCTGTTGGATCATCGGCCGGGGCATCAGCCGCCCCATCGTCGCGGTGACCAAGTCCATGGAAACCTTGGCGAAAGGCGATCTGGACGCTTCGGTGCCGACCGACAAACGGCGCGACGAAATCGGCAGCATGATCGAGTCCGTGCGGGTGTTTAAGGATACCATGACCGAAGCCGCCAAGCTGCGCGCGGAACAATCCGCCGAACGGGAACGGGCCGAAGCGGATAAGAGGACGGCGTTGGTGGCGATGGCCGACCGTATCGAGACTGAATCGGGTGAATCCGTCAAACAGATCGGCGAACGTACTGACAGCATGAGCGCCACGGCCGCCGACATGCGCCAACTCGCGTCCCGCACAGGTCAATCGGCTCAAAGCGCGGCCAACGCCGCCAATCTGGCGCAAGGCAACGCCCAAACGGTGGCCAGCGCGGCGGAGGAATTGTCGTCCTCGATCCGCGAAATCAGCCGTCAGGTCGGGCAGTCCGCGGCGGTGGTCAACAACGCGGTCGAAGCCGGCAACAAAACCCGCGCGACGATCGAGGCGCTGAACGAACGGGTGGGCCGGATCGATGCGGTCGCGAACATCATCGGCGACATCGCCGCGAAGACCAATTTGCTGGCGCTGAACGCGACGATCGAGGCCGCCCGCGCCGGGGAGGCCGGCAAGGGCTTCGCCGTGGTCGCCAGCGAGGTGAAGCAGCTCGCCAATCAAACCGCACGCTCCACCGCCGAAATCGCCAAGCATATCGCCGAGGTCCGAGCGGCGACATCGGATGCGGTTGCGGCCGTCGGCGGGATGGAGACAACGATCGGCGAGATGAATGCGATTGCCGGCTCGATCGCCGAGGCGGTGGAACAGCAAGGCGCCGCGACGGCGGAAATCGCCCGCAATGTGACCGAAACGGCCACGGCGGTGAACGAAATGAGCACCCTGAACAACGAGGTCTCGCAAGAAGCCGAACAGGCCGGGCGTTACGCGGAAACCGTGCTGGAAAACAGCGGTGCGTTGCAGGCGGCGGTGGCCGAGCTCAAACGCGCGATCATCCGCACCGTCCGCACTGCCGCGCCGGAGGTGAACCGGCGCACGCATGAGCGAGTGCCGGTGGGCTTGAGGTGCCAGATCGACGTTCCAGGCCGAGGGACCCTGGCTGCGCGTGTCGCCGATATCTCCCCAGGCGGCGCGCGCGTGACCGATGCGGAAGACCTCGCGGTGGGAATGCGCGGCACGATCCGGATCGAGCGCATGAGCGAACCCCTCCGGTTCGCGGTACTGAATGCCGACGGGCAAATGGCAAACCTCGGATTTACGCTGGATAACGCCAGCGAGCAGGCGATCGCCGCGTTTCTGAAGATGCTCGGCCTGCACGCCGCGGCATAAGGGCGCCGCCCATTTGACTCCCGGCCGATCCGGCCCAAACTCCGCGCGTGATTTCACGGGGAGAAACCGCCATGACCCAACTCGCCCTCGAAGGCGTCCGCGTCCTCGAACTCGCGCGCTATCAGGCCGGCCCGCGCGGCGGCATGATCTTGTCGGACCTCGGCGCCGAGGTCATCAAGATCGAGCGTCTGGGCGGCGAGGAAACCCGTGGCAATCCGCCGATGGTGCGGGGACAGAGCGTCTATTTCACCGTCTACAACCGCGGCAAGAAAAGCCTGTGCCTGGATATGCGCAGCGAGGAAGGCAAAGCGATTTTCACGGACCTCGTGAAAACCGCCGACATCGTGCTGGAGAATTTCCGCCCCGGCACGATGGCGACAATGGGCTTCGCGTATGAGCAGTTGAAAGCGATCAACCCGCGCATCATTCTGGTATCGGTGTCCGGCTTCGGCCAGTATGGCCCTTACAAGGACCGACCGGCCTTCGATCCGCTGGGGCAGGCCATGTCCGGGTTGATGTCGCTGACAGGCCAGCCGGTTGGCACCCCGCTTGGCACTGCCTCATCCATTATCGACCGGACCACGGCGCTGCATGCCACGATCGGCTGCCTCGCCGCGCTACGTCACCGCGACCGGACCGGCGAGGGGCAGGTCGTGGACGTCTGCCTGTTGGATTCCGCGCTGACTTTGGTGGAAATCCCCACCAGCTATTACCTCGCGACCGGGAAGGAAGGCGGCGAGTCCGGCCGCCCGCCTTACAAGGCCGCCGACGGGCATGTGGTGATCTCCGCGACCGGCCGCGAAATGGCGGCGCGGCTGTTCAAGCTGGTGTCCGGCGGTTCGGCGGAGGGCGGGCCGGTGAACTCCAACGCCGGCGGCGACCGGCGGAAGATGCTGGACGATTGGTGCGCAACGCGGACCAAGGCGGAAATCTGCGACGCGCTGATGGAGATCGGCGTCCCCGTCGCCCCCGTGCAGACCATCCCGCAAGTCGCCAACGACCCGCATTTGTGGGCGCGGGAGATGCTGGTGAAGGTGGACGATGCCGTGGCTGGGGAGATGTATGTCCCCGGTGTGGCGATGAAACTGTCCGCGACGCCGGGGCGGGTGAACCATGTGCCGACACCGGGCGAGCACACGGACGCGCTGCTGGGAGATATTCTCGGCTACGACGCGGCCAAGCTGGCGGCGTTACGGGCGGCGAAGGTGATTGGGTAGTCCCGCCTCCGCCCCTGACCACGACGGGGTCGCATCAAAGCTTCGTCAGCTTCTGGAAACACCGGATATCCTGATCCGCCGGGATCGGGTTCCCCTTGTTGCTCATCGCCGTCCGGGAAACCTCGCCCACGTAAATATCCCCCCGTGAATCCACCGCGACCCCATGCGGCGCGATGAACTGGCTCGGCTGCTCCATCGTCGCATCGCCCAAGCGAGCAATGGGTTTGCCGTCGTGCGTCCACAGGCTGATGCGGGGGCCGATGCCGGGGACGCGCGCGTTGATCGCCAAGCCCGGCCCGCTCTCCCCGATAATCGCCACCGGGTTCCGCCCACGAGTCATGCACAACCCGCACGGACGGTGCATGTTGTTCCACTGCGTTTCGAACTTGCCGGAGCCGCCGAACACCTGCACCCGGTGGTTCTCCCGGTCCGCGACGTAGACCCAGCCGTCGTCGTCGCAGCAGATGTTATGGACGATGTTGAACGATCCCGGGTCGGTGCCGGGCTTGCCCCAGGAGTACAGCAGCTTGCCGTTCGGCGCGTAGCGATGCACGCAGGCGTTGCCGTAGCCGTCGGCGACATACAGATCGCCATTCGGAGCCAAGGCGGTGTGGGTGCAGCGGTTGAAGGGATTGCCGCTCATATAGGGCGCGGGATCGCCGGGTACGCCGATTTCCAGCAACAGTTTGCCGTCGGTGGTGAGGTGCCGGACCGTATGGTCGCCGTCGTCGGTGCAGTAGATCGTGTCGTCCGGGCCGAAATGCACGCCGTGCGGGCGGACGAACATGCCCTCGCCCCAGGAGCGCAGGAAATTGCCGTCGCGGTCGAACACCGTCATCGGGTGATCCGACCGGCTGAAGACGTAGACATTGTCCTTGCTGTCCACGCCGACGGCGGCGACTTCGCCGAAGCGCCAGCCGTCCGGCAGTTTGCCCCAGTTTTCGGTGACTTCGTAGCGGTGTTCGCCTTCGCCCACGATGATCGGCATGGTTCGTTCCCTCCGTTTTGCCGTCAGCGTAGGACGGGTCAGGAGCGAACGTAAACCTCCACGCGGCGGTTCTTGTCGCGGCCGTCCTCGGTGGTGTTGTCGGCGACCGGCATCGACGCGCCGAACCCGGCGATCTGGCCAACGTTGATGCCGTCGCGTTTCAGCTCCTCCGCGACCCGCCGAGCGCGTGCTTCGGATACGGCCTTGATGGCGGCGGGGGTGCCGACGTTGTCGCCGAAGCCGATCAGCACGAGGCGGCGCGGATCGATCCGCCGGCTGGCCAGAAAGTCGGCCAGACGGGTGGTGTCGCGGACGCCGCGGTTATCCAGTTCGGTGGAATTGAAGCGAAACCGGAAGTCGGTGCTCAACCGGTCGGCGTTCCGTACCAGGGCAGCGAACTCGTTGGGCAGCCCGGCCGCGGATTTGACCGCTTCGGCTTGCAGCGTCTGGCCGATGAAGCCGACCTGATCGACGATCGCCTGCCCGGACTTGGACAGCGCGAACTCGATGAATTGCGGCACCCGCGGGTTCGGATTGGCCGCCGCCGGCACGGTGTACAGGAACAGGCGGCGCGCGAGGGCGTAGTCCTCTGTCGCCACCGTCAGGCGGTTCGGCCGGATCGGGCTGGTCCCTGCGTCGGACACCGCCAGGGCCTTTGTCGATCCGACGTAAGGCAGGCCGATGAAGCCGATGCCTTGTGCGTCCTTGGCGACCGACGTGGACAGGACTTCGCTGTCCTCGAAGCGGTTCGCATCCGCGTGCAACTTGGCGCCGCGCAGCACCAGGGCAGCGAAGGTGTCGTAGGTGCCGGAGTTGTTGTCGCGGGCATATAGATGGATCGGGCCGGGGGCACCGCCGATGCGCTTGTCGCCCCAGTCGGTGACGGCGCCGGAGAAGATGTCCTTGATCTGCTGCACCGACAGGGCGCCGAGCGGATTGGCCTCGTTCACCATGATCGCGACGCCGTCCAGCGCCAGGACGTGTTCGTTGCCGGGGCTGAACATGTCGCCTTTCGCCGCCAGGGAGTCACGCTCGGCCGGCTGGATGCGGCGCGACGACATGCCGACATCGGTCGGTGTTTCCGGCGAATGCGCCAGAAGGCCTTTGGCGGAGAACCCGGAGCCGTGCGCCGCGACGAAAATACCCTCCCGCTTGCCGGCTCGGCTGCCAACGATTGTCGCCTCGTCGGGGTCTTCCTTCGATCGCACGATGGCGACGTTCGTGGCGCCGTTGAACGTCAGAAACGCCTGCGCCAGACGCGGCGCGAGTTCCAGCCCGATCGTGTTGGAACCGCGCAGGGTCAGGAGAATATCGGTTTTCGGCTCCTCGGGTTTGGGAGCGGCCACCGGGGTCGGGGCGGGAGCGGGTGCTGCGACCGGTTTGGCCGCCGGGGCGGGCGCCGCAGTCTCGGCCACCTTGGACTTCACGGGTCGTACCGGCTCGGTCCGCGGACTTGCCGCGGCCGGGGGCGGAGTGACGCCGAACGGTGCCGATGTCGAAGACACGGGGCCATTGTCGCGTGGTTCGGTCAGCATCGCGACCGGCAGGACACCTGACCGGTGGGTTGCGGCCTGAGCGATGCGGGCATTCGGACCATCGGCGGCGAAGGCCAGACTGCTACTGAGCAACAGTGCCATGCCGCCAATCGCGGCCCGCCGTCGTGCGGACCAGCCCATACGCCCGTGCGAACGGTTTTCCGCCGTGTTTTCGAATATGCCCCGCATCGATAGACCCCTTTTGCGCGCGTTCACCACAATCGAACGTTCCATTGCGACAAATCATCCCCAACTGACGTGGGTTTATATTTGCCTTCACACGTTCCGATTGTGCTATTTATTCGTTCAACCCGTTTTTCGTCCTGTCCCGAGCGCGGGAGAGGCTGTATAGCTGAGCGATACATCGAGATGAATGTCATATTCATCGATATGTTTTCGCGAAACCAGCGCTCGGACCGGTAAGTCAATCCGTCGGGATAAGAATATAGGATAGTCGAAAATCGTGTGTGAAGATTGTATAACAGTTATACTTCAGGACGTGGATGTTCGGCCGCGACGGCCAAGGCCTCACACGTCCGTCCGGCTCAACACCGCTTCGTAAACATCCAGCGTCGCTTCCTGCATCCCCCGCACTGTCGGCACCGACGCCCGTGCCCGAACACCCAGGGCGGTCCGTTCTTCTTGTGTGAGCGACAGCGCCTGGGTCAGCGCCGCGGCCAGCGCGTCTGCGTCGCCGGGGGGCACCCGCCAGCCGGTGACGCCGTGTTCCACCGTCTCCACCGGCCCGCCCAGATCGGCGGCGATGACGGGGCGGGCCATCGCTTGCGCTTCGATCACGACGCGGCCGAACGCCTCGGGCCGGGTGGAGGCGTGCACGACCACGTCCGACAGCAGCATGGCCGCCGGCATATCCTCGCAATGCCCAACCAGCCGCACCCGTTCGCCGATCCCCAACGCGACCGCCTGTTGCATCAACGCAGCGGAATAGCGGGACCGGCCTTGGTCGGAGCCGACCAGAACGCAGCAGACATCCTGGCGCTCCATGCGGGCGATGGCGTCCAGCAGGACCGATTGCCCTTTCCAGGAGGTCAGGCGCCCAGGCAGCACCACGGTCGGAGCCCCGTCCGGCAGGCGCCAGGTGCGCGACAGGCGGACCAGCCGGTCCACCACCACAATCGCCGGATCGAAGATCGCTTTATCGACGCCGCGCGGGATCAC
>Ga0214180_1000367_pt1 | contig 16815 bp, 14 predicted proteins | sample TroBogEpilimnion_22_FD_153018 | JGI IMG/M metagenome (GOLD analysis project Ga0214180, IMG submission 153018) | Freshwater microbial communities from Trout Bog Lake, WI - 16OCT2007 epilimnion | ecosystem: Environmental > Aquatic > Freshwater > Lake > Epilimnion/Euphotic zone | place: Trout Bog... | reverse complement strand
GAGGCGTCGAAGGCATTTGCTACACCGCGCCGTACTCGTATCGGCGCCGCGTAAAAAGCCGTACTCGCATCGGCGCTGCGTAAAAAGCCGTACTCGCATCGGCGCTGCGTAAAAAGCTTTTTAAGCGTCGATCCGATCGCGATCGATCTCCGCGGTTGAGATGAACTCTTTGCGCGGTGCTACTTCGTTGCCCATGAGCAGTTCGAAGATCGATTCTGCTGCCTTTACATCGTTCATCGTCACTCGACGTAAGGTGCGTTTTTCTGGATCCATTGTGGTCTCACGGAGCTGATCAGCATCCATCTCGCCAAGTCCTTTGTAGCGCTGGACTGGCTCCTTCCAACGCTTGCCATTTTTGGCAAGGTCAGCCAACACTTTCTTCATCTCATCATCCGAATAGGTGTAGTGGACTTCCCCGCGCTTTCCGCCGACAACATCGATGCGGTGAAGTGGAGGGATGGCAGCAAAGACGCGCCCATCTTCGATCAACGGACGCATATATCGATAGATCAGCGTGAGAAGCAGGGTGCGAATGTGGGCGCCATCAACGTCAGCATCTGACATCAAGATGATTCGACCATACCGAGCTGCTTCGAGTGAGAATGATGGCCCTGAGCCAGCGCCAATTACCTGGATGATCGAGGCGCACTCGTTGTTCTCGAGCATCTGCGAGAGTGACGCTTTTTGAACGTTAAGAATCTTTCCACGAATAGGCAAGATTGCTTGGAACTCAGAGTTACGCGCAGCCTTGGTCGTTCCCAAAGCCGAATCACCCTCAACAATAAAGAGCTCGGTGCGCGCAGTGTCATCGGAGCGACAATCAGAGAGCTTGGTGGGAAGTGAGCTATTTTCTAGCGCGTTCTTGCGACGTTGTAGATCTTTGTGGGCGCGAGCCGAGATACGAGTGCGTGATGCTTGCGCAACCTTCTCTAATACGGTGCGCGCAGTAGCTTTATCAATTCGCTTGGTTGATTCAAAAAACTTCTTGAGTTCATCGGCGACCACGGCCGCAACAATCTTGCTCGCAGCTGCTGTACCCAAAACTTCTTTTGTCTGACCTTCAAATTGTGGCTCGGACATGCGCACAGTGACTACTGCTGTAAGGCCTTCGAGTACGTCATCTTTGATGACATCGGCTTCGTTGTTCCTCAACGTTTTTGAGGTACGCAACATATCGTTAAATGCTTTGGTGATCGCGCGCTCAAATCCTTGGGTATGTGTTCCACCCTTAGGTGTAGAAATAATATTTACAAATGAAGCCATGGTAGTTTCAAAACCGTTGCCCCATTGCATAGCGATATCCACGCCCATCTCGCGATTGACTTCGGTAGGCATCATGTGGCCTTTATCGTCGAGAACAGGAACTGTCTCGGTGTAATCACCCTTGCCGGAGATGCGAATAACTTCACCGACTGGCTCATCAGGTCGCAAGAAAGTACAGAATTCAGATATTCCACCTTTGTGGAAGAAGGTTTCGCTGCTCTTTGCCTTGGTGCGATTGTCATTCACAATCAGCTCGAGGCCCGGAACAAGATAGGAGGTCTGGCGAGCGCGAGCATGAATATCGCTGATGTTGAGCTCGGCCTCTTTGAGGAAAATTTGACGATCCGGCCACCACTTCACGCGAGTTCCCGTGACCTTTGCGGCTACTTTTCCAATAACGCGAAGGCCAGATTTCTCTTCAAATGGAGCTTTTGGACCATCGCCATCGAAGACACCAGCATTTCCGCGCTGGAAGGACATCCAATAAATCTTTCCGTCACGATCGACTTCAACGTCCAAACGCGAAGCGAGCGCATTAACCACCGATGCGCCTACGCCATGGAGTCCGCCAGAAGCAGCGTATGAGCCGCCACCAAATTTTCCACCGGCGTGTAACTTGGTGAAGACAACTTCAACACCCGTGAGCCCAGTTTTTGGCTCCTTGTCGACCGGGATTCCGCGACCATTGTCGTGGACCTCAATCGAGCCATCTGCTTCAAGATTGATCTCGATTTTTGTGCAATGCCCAGCGAGCGACTCATCGACCGAGTTATCGATGATCTCCCAGAGGCAGTGCATTAGACCGCGGGAGTCGGTAGTACCGATATACATTCCAGGACGCTTACGGACGGCATCTAGGCCCTCCAGAACCGCTAAGTCTTTAGCGGTGTAGCCATTTGCAGTCGTCGCAGATTTATCATCAGTAGCCATAGGGCGCAAGGGTATCTAGCCAAATCCCCCAATGCCTCGATCTGAGCGCACATTCACCGAGATTTTTCGGTGAATTGGGTAATAATCCGGGCTAAATCTTCGGAATCTAGGCGCGGAATAAAGTCAGATGCTTTACTGTTAACCCAGTACAGAAAAGCCTAGGTAAGAACCCTCAGTACTTACTAGGCGAGTCAGAGACGAGAAGGAGATGTCCATGAGCGAGCAAGTTATCCTCGAGCAGACACCACTCAATGCGGTTGATCGTTGCGATCGCTGCGGTGCACAGGCTTATGTCCGTGCCACCCTTCTCAACGGCGGCGAGTTGCTCTTCTGCGCTCATCACGCCAAGGAGTATTCAGAGCGCCTCAAGACTGTCGCTGCCTCTATCCAAGATGAGAGCAGCAAGCTTGTTGAATCACCTGCTACCCACTAATTAACTGAGATTAACTGAGAGCTTCTTTATGTGAGCCATCGCAAAATGGCTTCTCTTTGGTACGTCCGCATCCACAAAACTTTGGGTTCTCTACCGTCTGCAGGATATTTCCGTCAGCATCAACGAGATCCACGGTCGCAGTTACGCGGATAGATCCGCTCTTTGAATTGACAAAAACCTTCGGATTTTCGCTCATACTGCTCCCGAATTAATCGAGATAATCGCGCAGTACTTGTGAGCGAGATGGGTGGCGCAACTTCGACATCGTCTTGGATTCGATCTGGCGAATGCGTTCGCGTGTGACGCCATAGACCTTGCCGATCTCATCAAGAGTCTTAGGTTGACCATCTGTCAGACCAAAGCGCATAGCTACTACTCCTGCTTCGCGCTCTGACAAGGTATCAAGCACCGAGTGAAGTTGTTCTTGCAGCAACGTGAAAGAGACTGCATCTGCTGGAACGATCGCCTCTGAGTCTTCAATGAGATCACCGAATTCAGAATCTCCTTCTTCACCAAGTGGAGTGTGAAGCGAGATTGGTTCGCGGCCGTACTTTTGAACTTCGACAACTTTTTCAGGTGTCATGTCGAGTTCTTTAGCTAACTCTTCTGGGGTCGGTTCGCGACCAAGATCCTGGAGCATCTGACGCTGCACACGCGCCAACTTGTTGATGACTTCAACCATGTGGACCGGAATACGAATGGTACGGGCTTGGTCAGCCATCGCACGTGTAATCGCCTGACGAATCCACCAGGTGGCATAGGTCGAGAACTTGTAACCCTTGGTGTAATCGAATTTTTCAACCGCGCGAATCAATCCGAGGTTTCCTTCTTGAATGAGGTCCAAGAAGAGCATTCCGCGGCCGGTGTAGCGCTTAGCAAGAGATACCACCAAGCGAAGGTTTGCTTCGAGCAAATGATTCTTTGCGCGACGACCCTGAATGACTAGCTGCTCATATTCGCGCTTTGTCTTCTTATCAAGCTTTTTATCGTGTGCGAGTTTCTCTTCAGCAAAGAGGCCGGCCTCGACTTGTAGCGAGAGTTCAACTTCCATCTCTGCATTGAGCAGTGGTACGCGACCAATGAGCTTGAGGTAATCCTTTACTGGGTCGGCGGTAGCACCGGCAGTAAGGACAGTTTGAGCCGGAGCATCATCTTCTTCTGAATCTTTAATCGTGAAAGCGTTCTCTTCATTTTGAGATTCTTCTGCGACGTTAACGACGCGAATCTCTGCTTTCTCTTCTTCGCCTTCTTCAGCAATAATCTCTTTTACTTCTTCGATGAGAGATTCGATATCTTCAAGCTCAATCTCTTCGAGTTCAACATCACCGTCAACGGCTTTTTCAACCACTACTTCTGGAGTCGGCTTCACTGGATTCTTTGCGGCTTCTTCTGCAGCTTTCTTTGCTTCGAGTTCTGCCTTGGTTGGGAAACGGCGAGGTCCACCAGATGCCTTCTTTTCGGCAGCAGCCGCAGCGGCCGCTAACTCGGCAGCTTTCTGCGCTTCAAGTTCTGCCTTGGTTGGGAAACGGCGAGGTCCAGTAGAAACTTTTTTATCTGCCGCTTTCTTCGCAGGTGCTGCTTTCTTTACTGCGCTCTTGGCAGATGTTGCCTTTTTAGCAGGCACAGCTTTCTTAGTTGTCGCCTTCGCAGCAGCTGCTACTTTTTTAGCAGGCGCAGCTTTCTTTGCGGATGTTGCCTTCTTCGCTGAAGAAGGAGTTGTACTGGCAGCCTTTTTGGGCGCACGAACTACAGCCACGGAACATCCTTTTGTTTGCCTGGCCTTACTTCACTGACCAGTGGAATCGATACCCATATTATAACTTGTCCACAGGGCCTGCCTGAGCAACTCCCCCATGGTTTCAACTTCGATCAAGAAGCCGTCATGTCCAAAAGGGGATGAAATAATCGAAAGTGGGCGAGCAGTCGGCGTTAACTCGACAATTTCTTCCTGCAGGCGCAGCGGAAAGAGGCGATCGGTATCAAGCCCAACCACGCTTACGGGGATGGTGATTCCAGCCAGAGCGGCAGCCACGCCACCGCGACCGCGCCCGACGTCATGGGAATTCATGGCTTCGGTCAGGACGATGTAGGTATTTGCATCAAACCGCTTAGCGAGTTTTTGGGCTTGGTGGTCGAGGTACGACTCAACCGCATAACGACCGGTTTCATCGCCCTGTAGCTCCCGGCCAAACCGGACATCCATCTCCGACTCGGTGCGGTAGGTCAAGTGAGCGATACGCCGCGCGATACCCATACCTTCTGTCGGACCCTTGGCTTGCTCGTAATAATCGCCATTGTTGAAATGTGGGTCGACTTTGATCGCTCTGATCTGAATGGATGCAGCACCGATCTGGTCTCCAGTAGCAACTGCAGATGAACCGATTGTGCAGATAGCGCCAACTCGATCAGGATGATCAATTGCCCATTCCAGCGAGCGCATCCCACCGAGTGATGGTCCTACGGCTAAAACATAACGCTTAATATCCAAGAGATTTGTCAACGCAAATTCTGCGGCAACCATGTCTCTGATTGTCAGAGTAGGAAACCGCGATCCCCAGCGTTTGCCATCAGGGGCAAGAGAGGAAGGTCCAGTACTTCCCTGGCATCCACCAATGACATTTGGGCAGATAATAAAAAAGCGATCGCTATCAAGCGGCAGTCCAGGGCCAACTATTGATGGCCACCAACCTGGCACATCAGACCATCCAGTCAGCGCATGATTAACCAAAATCGCATTGTCGCGACTCTCGTTCAGCGTCCCCCATGTCTGATACGCGATAGTGATATCGGGTAGCACTTCGCCGGATTCAAGAGTGAGATCTCCGATCTTTGCGAATTGCCTATCACCGGGTGCATGGCTCTCTAGCCACGCCCCGGTAACAGGACAATCGGAAATCTCCATCACCAAACCATTCTGCTCCGCTTATAGAGCGGCCGCAAAACCACCTTCAATATCGGCCTTGATATCAGCAATATTTTCTAGCCCTACTGACAAGCGAATAAGTCCTGGCGTAACTCCTGCGCTTGCCTGCTCTTCTGCAGTCAATTGGGAGTGAGTTGTTGATGCTGGATGAATCACAAGCGAGCGGACATCTCCAATATTTGCCACATGTGAATGCAGCGAGAGACCTTCCACAAATTTCTTTCCAGCTTCGATTCCGCCCTTGATTTCAAAGGAGAGGACCGCGCCCGTTCCAGCAGGAGCGTACTTCTTTGCAAGTGCATGCCATGGTGAGGATGCAAGGTTTGCGTAATTGACCTTCTCTACCTGTGGGTGTGATTCCAAGAAACGTGCAACTGCTTCGGCATTTTGCACATGGCGCTCAATACGCAGCGAAAGGGTCTCGAGTCCTTGTGCAAGCAACCAGGCGTTAAATGGGCTGACTGCTGCGCCAGTATCGCGAAGCAAGGTCAAGCGGATCTTGAAGATGTAGGACAAGTTAGCGCCAAATGCTGAGCCGACTCCAAGAGCTTGTGCGTAAACCAAACCATGGTAGCTAGGGTCTGGTTGGTTAAAGCCGGGGAACTTAGCTGCCTGCTTTGCGTAATCGAAGTTACCTGAGTCAACGATCGCGCCCACTACTGAATTTCCGTGGCCAGAGAGGAACTTTGTCGCTGAGTGAATAACCACATCTGCGCCGTGCTCAATTGGGCGGATCAAGAATGGTGTAGCAACGGTGTTATCGACAATCAGTGGCACACCGCTTTCATGCGCGATAGTTGCAACTGTTTCGATATCCAAAAGATCATTCTTTGGGTTTGAAATTGTTTCACCGAAAAACGCCTTGGTGTTAGGGCGTACTGCCTTGCGCCAAGAATCTGGGTCGCTTGGATTTTCAACGAAGGTGACATCGATACCAAACTTTTTCAAGGTGTAGTGGAAAAGATTGTAGGTTCCGCCATACAAACTTGGTGACGAGACGATGTGATCTCCGGCTTCTGCCACATTCAAAATTGCATATGTGGTTGCTGCTGAACCCGATGCAACGAGGAGCGCTGCGACGCCGCCTTCGAGTGCTGCGATGCGTTGTTCGACCGCATCCTGTGTTGGATTCATCAAGCGGGTGTAAATATTTCCAAGTTCTGCCAAACCAAAGAGATCTGCGGCGTGCTTGGTGTCGCGAAACGTATAAGCAGTTGTTTGAAAGAGTGGGAGTGCTCGCGCTCCGGTTGAAGGATCAGGAACTTGCCCCGCATGAATCTGACGAGTTTCAAAAGCTGCGGTTGCGGAATTGAATGACATTTTTAGCCTCCAGTGTGTAAGAGGGTGCACTCAAGAAAGTTGTCTCTGCTACCTGGAAAGCCCACGCAACAACTACAGACTGGGCTCAAGTGACCCACGCTTGCCAATTGCACGGTGCAATCGACCTGGTCTTCACCCGGAGCACCCCACCGTGGTGGAGGGTTGCCGTCCATTAAGCCGGGGCTAAAACATGGAACTCGTGACCTAGAGAAAGCGTACAACGAACTCGGCCACTAAAACAAACTCCGTCCGCGAGCGCTACTCCAGCCACTTGGAGGTAATAGGAAGTCTGCGATCTTTGCCAAAAGCCCGTCGCGAGATCTTTGTTCCTGGCGGATACTGCCTTCGCTTATATTCAGCGCGATCCACCAATCCAATGACGCGAGTTGCAAGCTCTTCGCTAAAACCAGCTTCGAGAATTCCTGCCAAACCGCCATCGTTTTCGATGTAGATAGTCAGTATGCGATCGAGCACGTCGTACTCGGGCAACGAGTCGCTATCTTTTTGATCGGGGCGCAGCTCAGCTGAAGGTTCTTTTGTAATCGAATTTTCGGGAATTGGCGGGGTCTGCCCGCGTTCTGCGGCTACGCGGTTTCGCCACTTTGCCAGCGCCCACACTTCCGACTTCAGCAGATCCTTGATCGGTGCATACCCACCGACAGCGTCACCGTAGAGGGTTGAGTACCCAACAGCTAATTCAGATTTATTTCCGGTGGCCAAAACGCAGTGGCCCTCTTGATTGGAAAGTCCCATCAAGGTTGTGCCACGCACTCGAGCTTGCATATTCTCTTCTGCCAAACCGCGCAGTCCTAAGTTGCTGACGAATGAATCGACCATTGGCGCGATCGGAATCACGCGATAGTGCAACCCAATTCGCGCAGCCGAATCAGCGGCATCAGCGAGTGAGTGCTCTGAGGAGTACTCACTAGGTAGCGCTACTCCGAAGACACGATGCGCGCCGAGTGCATCGGCTGCAATCGATGCCGTGAGGGCTGAATCAATTCCGCCTGAGAGCCCAAGTAAGACCGATGAAAAACCATTCTTATTTACATAATCGCGCAGCCCTACTACTAAGGCTTGCCAAATTTCTGCTTCTGGCTCGAGTCTGGCTGCAGCACCATGAATTACTTTGAGATAGCCAGCCACTCGCTCCTCTGAGATAACAAGATCCGGTGTACTCGTAGCACTGCGTGCATCGACATCGACAATCATCAGGCCATCAAAAAATTGTGGTGCTCGCGCAATGAGTTCCCCTTCGGCGCTGACTGCGATGCTGTCGCCATCAAAAACTAAATCGTCTTGGCCACCGGTCATATTCACATACAGAAGCGGGGCTTTAAATTCTCGCGCTCTTCTTTTCACAAGCGAATATCGCAGATCATCTTTGTTCCGCTCAAATGGGCTGCCATTGGGAACCAGCACCAAGCCGGGAGTGCGAGCAGCTAACTCTGAAACCGGGCCTTGCTCTCGCCAAATATCTTCGCAAATTGCTATTCCAATATCGATTCCGTGAAACCGAACCACCAACGATTTATCCCCCGGAACAAAATTACGATACTCATCGAAAACTCCGTAGTTGGGCAGATGATGTTTGATGTATCGCGCCACAATCTGACCGCGGTGAATGAGGGCCACGGCATTCTGCGGGCGCCTGGATTCGCTCTCTTCTAAATAGCCAACAACGCAGAGCAGATCGCCATAATCGATGAACTTTTGCGCTAATTCAGAGACTGCCTTTTTAGATGCAGCGCGAAAACTCGCGCGCAGCGCCAGATCCTCAACCGGATATCCAGTAAGAACCATCTCTGGAAATACCAAAACGTGGGCACCGGCACTCGAGGCCTTGCCTGCATACTCCAGGACTAGTTCGGTGTTGCCTTCGAGATCGCCAACGATCGGATTGACCTGAGCCAGACCTACGCGAAGTTGCCCAATGGGTTCCCGTGCCATGTCGCAAGCCTATCTCGGCCAGCTTCCCACCCCTACCGGAGATCAACGGGCAGAGTACTATTTCTCCTACCGTGGACCTCTTGGCCGCGAGTGAGTGAAACGAGTTCCTTATGGCTTCTGCTGCTGCCCGCCGAATCTCCATCTCCGACCTACTTGCCAAAAAAGTGCGGGGCGAGAAGTGGGCAATGATTACCTGCTACGAACAGATGATGGCCGAGATCTTCGATCAGGCAGAAGTCCCAGTACTACTTGTTGGTGATAGTGCTGGAAATAATTTCTTGGGTGAAGAGAACACGATTCCCGTGACCTTAGATCAGATGGTGATGCTCTCCACCGCAGTGGTACGTGGCTCCGAGCGCGCTCTTGTTGTCGCCGATCTTCCCTTCGGGAGTTACGAGAAATCTCCAAAACAAGCACTTGAATCAAGTGTCAGGCTCTTTAAAGAAGCAAAAGTGCAAGCAGTCAAACTTGAAGGCGGTAAGAAGGTAGTACCGCAGATCAAGAAATTGATAGCTGCGGGAATCCCAGTGATGGGACACCTAGGTCTCACCCCGCAATCGGTGCATGCGCTCGGCGGTTTCAAAGTTCAGGGACGAGGCGAAGATGCAAAGCGCATCATGAAAGATGCCAAAGCCTTAGCCGAGGCTGGAGTCTTTGCGATTGTGCTGGAGTTAGTTCCAGCAGAGCTCGCTACTGCAATCTCGCAAGAATTAAATATTCCGATTATTGGAATTGGTGCTGGTAATGGCTGTGACGCGCAAGTGATTGTCTGGACCGATCTCATGGGATTGACAGCAAAGCCACCAAAGTTTGCCAAGGCCTATCGAAACCTCCGTGAAGTTATTAGCGGTGGCGTGCGTGAGTGGGTTACCGACGTAGAAAGTGGTGCATTTCCTGCCGAAGAGCAGACTTTCCATTAAGTTCACGCTATGCAACAAAATGGGCAAGAAAATGGGCAAGAAAATGAGCCGTTAACCACGAAGAGTAAAAAGCGGGCCAAATTTACAGTCGACCTCACTCCCCTTCGGAAATATCCTGATCTTCGCTTTCTCTTTGCATCAGGCCTCATTACGCGCTTTGGATCTGCGCTGACTTTGGTTGCCCTTCCTTTCCAAATCAAGGAGCTGACTAATTCCTATATCGCGGTAGGCCTTATGGGAGCGGTCGAGATCGTTCCTCTCATTGTCTTTGCGCTCTATGGCGGAGTGCTCGCCGACACCGTTGATCGCAAGCGAATGGTCTGGGTTTGTGAGGCGATTGCACTTGGACTCTCGGCCACACTTTTTAGCAATGCCCTGCTCCATAAACCACACCTGGTTTTGATCTATTGCGTGGCTGCTGGCTTTGCTGCCAGCGACGGTTTGCAATCACCAAGTTTGGGGGCGATGTTGCCAAGGCTGGTCGATCATGACGACCTACCCGCAGCCCAATCCTTGATGTCACTTCGCTGGCAAGTCAGTGCAATCATTGGGCCATCTGTAGCGGGAATTATCATCGCGACCGCTGGGGTAAAAACCGCTTATATTGTGGATGTTGTGACCTATTTACTTTCGGTCGCTCTCATTCTGCGCATCTATGCCATCCCACCGATCGCAGGAGCGGCGAGTAAATCAATCGCCAGTATGTTCAGTGGAATTCACTACGCCGCATCGCGCAAGGATCTCTTGGGTACCTATCTTGTGGATCTATGCGCGATGTTTTTCGCTATGCCCAACGCCCTTTTCCCATTCTGGGCTGACCATATCCATGCCCGCTGGGCCCTGGGATTTTTCTACGCTAGCGGAACAATCGGCGCAGTTATTGTGACCGCAACTAGCGGTTGGATGAAAACTTTTACCCGAAATGGTTGGGCAATTACTTTGGCCGCAGCCGGTTGGGGAATCTGCATTGTGCTAGCAGGGGTAACCAATTCCCTCTGGTTTGTGCTGCTCTTTCTTGGTCTTGCCGGTGCATCCGATCAGGTGAGCGCTCTTTGTCGCGGAAACATTTGGAATCAATCTATTCCCGATGAATATCGCGGCAGATTGGCCGGTTTGGAGCTGCTCTCCTATTCCGTTGGGCCGCTTGCAGGGCAGTTACGCGCCGGTACGGTAGCTGCGATGACAACGTTGCGCACTTCTGTGGTCAGTGGTGGGCTTTTGTGTATTGCTGGAGTGAGTTTTGTCGCCGCAAAATTGCCGCAATTTCGCACTTACGATTCGCTGACAAACCCACATGCAGTGTTGCAACGCGAAAAGAAAAATCAGCGTAAATAAATTTTGTTAAAAACATTGAAACAGCACAAATTTCTAAAAAAATAATGTTGCGACACGCTGTCAAGTTTTGACACAAAATAGTGGAATCTTTCACAAATTGCTGTCACGATTCTCCTTGAACAGGTTCGGTGACGGATCGGACCATTCTGATAGGAGACTCACATGGCTGCAGCTAAGAAAACTGCTCCAAAGCGTCGCAAGAAGGCAGCTGCAAAGGCAGCTCCAGCTCCAAAGCGTCGTAAGAAAGCTGCTGCGAAGGCAGCTGCACCAGTAGCAAAGAAGGCCGCTCCAAAGCGCCGCAAGAAGGCAGCTGCTAAGAAGGCAGCTCCAGCTAAGAAGACAGCAAAGAAGGCAGCAAAGAAGGCAGCTCCAAAGCGCCGTAAGAAGGCTGCTGCTAAGAAGGCTGCTCCAGCAAAGAAGGCCGCTCCAAAGCGCGCTAAGAAGGCTGCTGCTAAGAAGACAACCGCTAAGAAGGCTACAAAGCGCGTTGCTAAGAAGGCAGTTGCTAAGAAGGCTCCAGCACGTCGTAAGAAGGCTGCTGCTAAGAAGTAAATCCCCATTGGAAAAGCCCGCCATGAAAATGGCGGGCTTTTTTATTTCTACTTACGTAAATCTTTTACAGCCACGCGGCTACTTTCCGCACTCTGAAGAGAACTGCTCGCGCAATTTCTGACTTACTCGCTCAAAAATCCGAGCCAGATCTTCTTGATCCTGCGCCGTGAGCTGATCAAGAAATCGCTGACGAATACTTTCCACATGGTCTGGTGCGGCTTTAACAATCGCCTTCCAGCCCTTGTCGGTCATCACTGCAAAAGAGCCGCGCTTGTCTTCTTGGCAGAGTTTGCGGGTGACAAGCCCAGCGCGCTCCATCGCGGTGATTCGATGAGAAAGACGAGACTTAGAGATGAGCGCAGACTCTGCTAACTCGCTCATGCGAAGAGCGCGCTCTGGTGCCTCGGAGAGCAGAACCAATATTTCATAATCCGACATCGATAAATCGTGAGCATTCAGATCGCTCTCCATGGCATCCCATACGCGCCGTGAGGTCTGAATGTAAGCCCGCCAGGCCTTAAGTTCTTTAGGGCCAAGCCAGCGCGGCTGGCTCTTCTTGGTAGGCATGACCGAAGGATACGCCCAAAGCAGAGTTGTTGAAAGTTGAATCAGTTGTGAGTTCGCTCTGAATGTAACTTCATCCCATTGGGATGAGGTGTATTAAGGTGGAGGAATGAGTCAAACAATCAAGAGTGGAATCTTCCACGAAAATATGAACCCAGCGGTTCCTCCTCAAGACGACCTCTTCCGATTTGTTAATGGCACCTGGCTCTCCACTAAAGAGATCCCTGTAGACCGCGCTTCCGATGGTCAGTTCTACCGCTTGCATGAAGAGGCCCAGAAACAAGTCCGCGCGATCATCGAAGAGTTGGCGAACTCGCAGCCAGAATCTGGCAGCGTTGCCCAGAAGATTGGCGACCTGTATCGATCCTTCATGAACGAGCAGCGCATTGAAGAGCTCGGCATCACGCCCATCAAAAAAGATCTCGATCGCGCGTTGTCGGTCAGCTCGGTGACAGAATTTATTGCACTCATGGGTGAGCTAGAAGCTCGCGGCAATGGCGGGCTTTTCTACACATTCATCTCCTCCGACGCCCACAACTCCACCGTCAATATCGCTCACATCGGACAGAGCGGATTGAGTTTGCCGGACGAGGCCTACTATCGCGATGAGCAGTTTGCGCAATTGGTTACCGCGCTACAAGAACACATCTGCCGAATGTTTGAATTGGCGAATATTTCCGACCCTGCCGGCCACGCCGCACGAGTAGTCTCACTAGAAACCGCGATCGCCGGACACCATTGGGATCAGGTGAAAGAGCGCGATGTCGATCTGACTTACAACAAATTAACTTTTGCAGAACTTACCCAACTCACTCCAGCGTTCGACTGGGCACTATGGATGCGCAGTACCCAAATGCCGGAAGCGGTCTTGGCCAACGTTGTTGTTGCTCAACCCTCCTATTTCGAAGGTATCAATCAACTGCTCAGAGATTTTGATGCCGCTTCATGGTCGTCCTGGCTCACCTGGCACTTACTGTCAGGCAGCGCTGCATATTTGAGCAGTGAGTTCGTTGGTCAAAACTTCTCCTTTTATGGAACGACCCTTTCGGGCACTCCAGAGCTGCGCGAACGCTGGAAGCGTGGCGTGAGTTTGGTGGAGGGCTCACTAGGAGAAGCGATCGGTGAAATTTATGTCCAACGACATTTCTCGCAAGCTGCTAAACAACGGATGAAAGTCTTGGTTGGCAATCTCATTGAGGCCTATCGCCAGGATATTGCGGCTCTCGATTGGATGAGTCAGGCGACAAAGGAGAAGGCTTTCGCGAAACTAGATTCCTTCACGCCAAAAATTGGCTACCCAGACAAGTGGCGAGACTTCGGGGCTCTTGTCATAACCCCTGATGATCTGATTGGCAATTTGGCTGCAATCACCAAGTACTACCAGGACTATGAGTTTGCCAAAATTGGCGCACCGATAGACCGGCTAGAGTGGCACATCACGCCACAGACCATCAATGCGTATTACAACCCAAGGATGAATGAGATCGTCTTTCCAGCGGCGATATTGCAGCCGCCATTCTTTGATCTAGAGGCAGATGATGCCGTCAACTATGGTGGCATCGGCTCGGTCATTGGACACGAAATTGGCCATGGTTTTGATGATCAGGGCTCCAAATATGATGGCGACGGAAACTTGGAAAATTGGTGGAGCGAATCTGATCGCGTCGAATTTGAAAAGCGAGCTAAGAATTTGATTGAACAATTCGATGTACTGCGCCCAGCTTTAGCGCCCGATGTTCACGTAAATGGTGCTCTTACCATCGGTGAGAACATTGGAGACCTTGGCGGGCTCTCCATCGCTTACAAGGCCTACCAGATAGCGTTAAATGGGGCTTCTGCGCCTGTTTTAGATGGCCTTACTGGTGATCAACGCTTCTTTATTGGTTATGCCCAAATTTGGTGCGCAAAGCAGCGTCCAGAAGAGATCAGACGTCGGATCTCAAGTGACCCGCACTCCCCCGAAGAATTTCGAACCAACCAGATCGTTCGTAACTTTGATCCATTTTACAAAGCCTTTGACGTTGGCTCGGGTGACAATATGTATCTCTCACCCGACCAACGCGTGCAAATCTGGTAACCCGCAGGGAATCTGGTAACCCGCAGGGGCTAAAGCGCCGCCAGTCGAGCTTCGCGGCGCACCTTCTGCTCGGCTGGATCCGGCACCGGAACGGCTGAGAGCAAACGCTGGGTGTATGGATCTTTAGGGTGCTTCAAGATCTCATCACGAGAGCCCACCTCAACGAGGTTGCCGTTCTGCATCACAGCAATTCGATGCGAGAGAATGTCCACCACAGCCAAGTCGTGGCTGATGAAGAGACATGCAAACTTAAGCTCGGCTTGTAGTTCTTGCAAGAGCTCAAGGAAGCGTGCCTGAACCGAGACATCAAGCGCCGAGGTAGGTTCGTCAGCAATCAAAATATCTGGTGCGAGTGCAAGAGCGCGAGCGATACCAACACGTTGACGTTGACCACCTGATAGTTCGTGCGGATAGCGGTTGCGATAACTCTTTGGCAGTTCGACCTGACTCAAGAGTTCTTCAACTTTGCGGTCCAACTCTTTGCCCTTTGCGAGTTTGGCTAAGAAGAGCGGTTCGCCAATGCTCTCACCGATTGGGAGTCGAGGGTTGAGCGAGCTCGCTGGATCCTGGAAGACGATGCCAGTGTTGCGGCGAATCTCGCGGAGTTCACGAAGCGAAGCTCCGCTGATATCTCGTCCAACAACTTCGAGTTTTCCAGATTTAATCGGGATCAAACCAATGGAGGCACGACCTACAGTGGTCTTGCCAGAACCTGATTCTCCCACCAAGCCCACGATCTCACCTGGATAAATCTCAAGTGAAAAATCCTTTACCGCAGTAAAAGCAGGGATACGTCCGCGCTTTGGATATTCGATCGTAACGTTTTCTAAGCGAAGCACGGGTGCAGGTTTGGAATCTGGGGTGTACGGCATCTCGCGCATCTTGGTACTGCCAAGCTTTGGAACAGCGCCGAGAAGTTCACGGGTGTAAGGATGTGCTGGGCGATTAAAGATCTGATCAGCACTTCCTTGGTCTACGACTAGACCATCTTTCATCACCATAATGTCATCAGCCATATCCGCCACAACACCCATGTCGTGAGTAATGAGCAAGATGGCTGAATTCATTTTGTCGCGTAGTCCGCGCATGAGGTCAAGAATTTCAGCCTGAACCGTCACATCGAGCGCTGTTGTTGGCTCATCTGCTACTAGCAGCGCAGGGTCACACGCTAGCGCTTGTGCAATCATCGCGCGTTGGCGTTGTCCACCAGAAAGTTGATGCGGATACTTGTCGACTGATTTAGCTGGATCTGGAATTTCTACCAACGAAATTAATTCGATAGCGCGCTCACGTGCTTGAATTGGGCCCATGTCAAAGTGGGTACGAAGCGTCTCGATGATCTGAAAACCAATGGTGTAGACCGGGTTCAGAGCTGTCATCGGCTCTTGGAAAATGTAGGCAACTTCTTTTCCGCGGAACTTCTGTAATTGTTTGGATGGTGCGCCAAGCATCTCAACGCCCTTGACTTGAACGCTTCCTGAAGTGCGCGCATTGGATGCGAGCAGGCTCATGAGACCCATCGCAGTCGTTGATTTTCCAGATCCTGATTCACCCACAATTGCCAAAGTCTTACCAGGGTAGAGCTCGAAATTCATATCGACGGCAGCGGGATACCAGGTTCCATCCACCCAAAACTCGACGGTGAAATCTTTGACCCGTAGTACTGGCTCGCTCATGAAAGTACCTCACTGACTTGTGGAAAGATGCTGCTATGCATAACAGGGGAAAGGGCGCTGCTCGTGGCTCTAGCCAGACGGAGAGCTTCCGCGCTCGAGGCAACCTGGCGATCGCGGTAATAGTTGAAATTTTCACTGCTACTTATGTGTGGGCAAGTCTGTTCCAAGGCGGCAGTAAAAACATTCTTACTAGCGTTGTAGTGGCTTGTGCGATCAGCGCAGCTAATTACGCCAGCTTTATTAAACCCAAGGTCACTTTCAATCGCCAAGGAATCCGAGTTTTCAATCCCCTGAGTGATGACTTTGTGGCATGGCGTGACATCCAGATCATTGATGCCCGCTGGTGCATGACTATCACAGCACAAGATCGCGACATTTTTGTCTACGGCGCTCCTGCCCCAGGTCGTCACCGCGTGCGTAACATTCATGAGAGTGAGATGCGTGGCATCACCGGCGGTGAGACTGGATATCTCAGACCGGCCCGCTCTCCAAAATCCGATAGCGGAGCTGCGGTCCATATCGCACTCTTCTGGCAAGAGGCTAGCAAGCCGTATGACACCAGCATCAGTAGTTGGCATCGAAGTGCATACCTGCCGCTTTACATCGCTTCTGGCGCAATTATGTTGGCCATACTTATAAATCTGCTTTAACGCTCTCGCTTCGGCGCTGCTCATGCCTGCGAACCTTGCCCAGAACGAGAAACCTGCCTTGCTACGGCACGCTCTTTGCGTGAGATTCTACGACGCTGGCGTGGATCAAAGGCATCACGCAAACCATCACCAATAAAGTTCACACAGAGTGCGATCACGATAATGAAGATACCTGGGTACCAAAAAAGCCATGGTCGAGTGGTAAATGAGTCTTGGTACTGG
>Ga0214180_1000365_pt1 | contig 16875 bp, 15 predicted proteins | sample TroBogEpilimnion_22_FD_153018 | JGI IMG/M metagenome (GOLD analysis project Ga0214180, IMG submission 153018) | Freshwater microbial communities from Trout Bog Lake, WI - 16OCT2007 epilimnion | ecosystem: Environmental > Aquatic > Freshwater > Lake > Epilimnion/Euphotic zone | place: Trout Bog... | reverse complement strand
GATTTCGCGGGACGCGAGACCTTCCAGCAGGAGAGTTTCCAACCGGGCTTCGGCTTCCTTTGCCTGGGCCTCGCGCAACAGTCCGCGGAAAAATTCGCTGACATTGCCGTAGCCTTTGGTCGCGACCTGGGAGTCGACGAAGCTCTTGAGAGAATCCGGCAGCGAGATGGTGATGGTTGTCACGATCCGATCTCCTTGGTGCGGCCAAAGCTTAGCGGACTTCCTATCTATTAGGAACTATTGAGATCGGAACGGGCCAGCACGACGATGCCGCTGCTCCACGCCATTCCGACCATGCGGAAGCCGGGCTTGGCGGCCAGGGTCGCGATCAGCGCCGGAACCTTGGGGGCGTGGTGCTCGGGCCAGTTGTCTTGCGGCAGCATGTCGTCGATGACGTAGAGACCGCCGGGTTTCAGCAGCGCCAAGGCATCGTCCAGATGATCGAACTTGCCGGGCCATGTGTCGGCGAAGATCAGGTCGAAGGATTCCGGTTTCTGGGCGTGCAGGAAGGCGGCGCCGTCCTCGGTCACGATCGTCAGGCGCGGATGGCGGCCGAGCACGTCGCGGGCGATCTGTTGGGCGGTCGGGTCGGAATCGACGGTGATCAGGGTCGCGGTGGAGTCCATGCCGTCCAGCAGCCACGCCGTCGATAGACCGGTGCCGGTTCCGAGCTCCAGCAGCTGGCCGCCGGGCTTGCTGGCGGCGAGGGTGCGGAGCAGCGCGCCGGTACGCGGTTCGGACGGCATTGGGAACGCGAGCGCATCAGTGCGGGCGAGGATGGCTGCCAGCGGTGCCGGCGGATCGAGATGCGCGCGATCGTCCATGCGGAACCCTTTCTCGTTATCGAACCGGAGCCGGCAACTCCGTTCCGATGCCCGGTAGATCCGTGATCTCGTTCGCTGGGGCGTCGGCGTAGCGCCACACCAGTTCATGCACGAAATACAATGCGCTGCTGGCGACCGTGCCCAGCAGCGACAGCCCGCCGGCGGTGGCGGCGTTGCCGAGATACAGATAGTTCACCCCGAAATCGGTGATCGTGCCGAAGAACCGGTATGTCACGGTTTTCAGACCGATCAGGCCGACATCGCGGTAGCTGTCCGGTTCCAAACTGGGGCGCGCGTTTTGGGCCGGCGATGCGGCGGAGCCGGTGGGCGGCCATGCAGGGATCGGGGGGGCTCCGGCCGGATCGATCCGGTTGCGAAAGCCGCTGCCGACCGCGTACCAGGCGCTGTTGCTCCAGCTCACGAACGGATCGACGTCGGCGGGCGGTGGCGAGAAAAAGTAACGGACCTGCAGCCCGTCGCGCGGATCGGTCACGCGGAACGCCGCGACAAGCCAATGCCGCGGCAGCTCCACTCCGGTCGCCGCTGCTGAGCGGACGGCCTCGCGCCACGCCGCGTCCACGGTTTGGTCGGCTTGGGGCGCGGTATCGACACCGGCGACATAGGCGCAGGAGCCATCGTGATCGGAAGCGTAACGGATATGCGCGCTGTAGAAATCGGTGCGCTCGCAGCCGCTGGGTCGGCCCCAGGACGCGCTGCCCTCCACCTTGTTGGTTTGAATCAGAACGGCGGCGTCGGCCCGCTTGCCGCTCACTCGCAGCAGAACCACGCTGACGACAGCGCCGCCGTGGATGTCGGTCACGGCCGACCCCGCGCGCTGCCAATCGCCGGGCGGCAGGGGGATCTGTTTGCCTTCGACACTGACCAGGGACCGGACGGTCTCCGCGGACGCGGCGTGTGCCGCGAGGCTCAGCAGCACCGCGACGGGGAGCAGACACAGCGATTGGAGCGGTCTCATGATGCAGCCAGACGTGCCACAGCCGCGTTGCCGAATCCAGAACTTCCGTTCGTGGGCCTACGGCCGCGCGACAACCAGCCGCAACGATCCGTCGAATGCCGCCTGGGTCCGCAGGTGTCCGTATCGGCTGTCCCATGCGCCGCTGGTCAAATCGCCGCGCAGCCGATCCACGGAGGCCTCGGCTTCGGCCGGCGCAACGAAACTCCATGCCGAACAGGCGAGCCGCGCGCCGGGATCGAGAAACCGTTCAGGACGCCCGTAGTAGGCCTCATTGAATCCATCGCGGCACAGCAGGGGAATGGGCACCGGCACGATGTCGCGGTGACCGCCGAGAATGCCGGCGATCCGGTCGAGCGGCGGGTAGCGGCGCGCCTCGGCTGCCAGCACGCCGGGGGCGTAGTCGTTCAGCCAGAAACGCTGGACCAGTTCCGGCGCGCAGGACAGCACCAGGACCGGTCCCCGCGTCACCCGGCGCATTTCCCGCAGGCCGGCGTCCAGGTCCGTCCATTGATGCACCGAGAACGTTGTCATCGCCGCATCGAACGCCCCGTCCGGGAACGGCAGGCGTTCGGCCACCGCGTCGATCGCCGCCGGTAGATGGGGCGGGCGCTGGGCGCGCATCGAGGCGGATGGCTCGACAGCGGTCACTGGACGGTCCGCGGGCTCGTAGGATCCTGCCCCGGCACCGACGTTCAGCACTGTCTTCGCGGAGCCGAGCGCGGAAAGGATCAAGGCGGCGATGGCGGGTTCGGGTTGGCGGTAGTTGGCGTAGCCCTGGCCGATCGCGCCGTAATTGGCATCGCCGGCGCTGCCGTCGTTGGTGCGTTGCATGGGTTCGGTCTCCGCGCGGTTCATATCGGGCGGCGCGGGTGTGGGAAAGCTCCAACCGTGACGTTCCCCACGACCTGGGCTACACCTGGGGCGACCAACCAATCGGAGGACGACATGCAGATCGGATTCAACCTGCCGGTCAGCGGCCCCATGGCCGACCCGCACACCATGGCCAAAGTCGCGCAGCTCGGGGAATCCCTCGGCTTCGACTATCTGACCACGACCGATCATGTCGCGCTGCCGGATACTTCCACGCCGGGTTACCCCTACTCGGAGTCCGGCGAATTCTACTCCCCCGACCCCGGCCACCGGGTGGAGCAGCTGACCGCCACCGCTTGGATCGCGGCGAAAACCGAGAAGATACGGCTGGTCCTCGCCATCCTTGTGGTGCCGTACCGCCCGGCCGTCGTCACCGCGAAAATGCTGACCACGATCGATGTGCTGTCCGGCGGCCGCCTGACGGTAGGCGTCGGTGCCGGCTGGCTGAAACCGGAGCTGGAGGCGCTGTCGCACACGCCTTTCGCCGAACGTGGCGCGGTGACCGACGAGTATATCGACGCGTTCAAGGCCATCTGGACCCAGGAACGGCCGGTGTTCCACGGGAAGTATACGAATTTGGAAGGCTTGCTGGTCGATCCGAAGCCGGTGCAGAAGCCGCACCCGCCGATCTGGGTGGGCGGGGAGACGGCACCCTCGCTGCGTCGCGTCGCTCGCGTGGCCGACGCCTGGTATCCGATCGGCACCAACGCCAAGCACATGCTGGACACGCGGCCTCGGTTGGAGGCCGGCATCGCCCGTATGCGCAAGATGGTCGCCGAGGCCGGCCGCGATCCGAACGCGGTTGGTGTCGTCTACCGCATCAAGCGGCATGGGTTCGAGGCACCGCCGGCCACCGACGGCAACCGCCGTTTGTTCACCGGCAGCATCGAGGCTGTGATCGACGACATCCACGCCCTGAAGGCGATGGGCGTGACGGCGATGGACTTCGATTTCGAGGGCCGGGACGCCGACAAGGCGATGGCCGAGATGCGCCTGTTCCGCGATCGGGTGATGGCGAAAATTTAAACACAATCGGCGAAGGAGACGGCCATGCGCAGCAACACCATCGAAGTCACCCCGGTCGGCGCCTGCGTCGGCGCCGAGATCGCCGGCATCGACCTGCGGGAGCCTCTGGCTCCACAGGCTCGGGAGACCGTGCAGCAGGCGATGAACGAACACGGTGTGGTGTTCTTCCGCGATCAGACGCTGACCGAGGATCAGCACATCGCGCTGGCCCGCCAGTTCGGCGACATCAACATCAACCGGTTCTTCTCCCACGTGCCGACGCACCCGGAGATCGCTTTGGTGGTGAAGGAGCCGCATCAAACGAAGAACATCGGCGGCGGCTGGCACACCGATCACTCCTACGACCAAATCCCCGCGCTTGGGTCGATGCTGTATGCCCGCGAAATCCCGCCGAGGGGCGGCGATACGCTGTTCGCCAGCATGTACGCCGCCTACGACGCGCTGTCCGACGGGTTGAAGCACACGCTCGAGGGGCTGCGCGGAGTCCATTCCTCCCGCCACGTCTTCGGCGTGAAGCGCGGCGATCTGGAGGGGCGGATTGGCAACTATGCGGAAGCCACCCAGGACGCGACCCATCCGGTGGTGATCACCCACCCCGACAGCGGTCGGAAGGCATTATACGTGAACCCGGGTTTCACGATCGGATTCGACGGATGGACGGCCGACGAGTCCCGTCCGCTGCTGGAGTACCTGTATAAGCACGCACAGAAGCCGGAGTTCTCCTGCCGGTTCCAGTGGCAGGTCGGGTCGCTGGCGTTCTGGGACAACCGCTCCACTTGGCATTACGCGCTGAACGACTACCAGGGGGAGCGGCGGTTGCTGCACCGGATTACGATTGAGGGTGTCGCGCTGGGGTAATCACAACCGTCGCATCACCTCCCGCGAGAAATCCGCCGCCAGCCGCCATTTTGCGTCGTTCCCGGTGGCGAAGATCAGTTCCTGTAGGCCGTCGCGGTCGAGTTGGCGGATTTGCTCGATCAGTTCCTCGGCGGTGCCGACGAGGCAGCAGTCGCGGATGAGCTGTTCGTCGATCAATTCCAGTTCGCCGGGGTGGTTCTGCATGTAGTGGTATTCATGGGTGCGGAAGTGCCGGTATTCCGGCGGGGTCTGGGCAACGAGGGCGCAGTACGGTTCCCAGATGCGGTGGAGGAAGGGCGGTGGTTCGACGCCGCGTTCGTGCACGGTGTCGTAGAAATAGTAGACGCTGGCCATGATGTTGGGGCCGATCATGGCTTTCACGCGGTCGGAATCCGCGCGCTCCCCTTTCTCCAACAGCACGACGTTCACCAGGGCGGCGTTGCGAAACCCGTCCAGCCCGCGGCCGGATCGCGCGGCGCCTTGGCGCACATGCCCGAGCGCCTGGGCGACGGGGACGCCGCGCGGGGGGATGGCGAAGACGAGGCCGTCGCCATGCTCGCCGGCCAGCGCCATGGCGCGAGGGCCGAAGCCGGACACATACATCGGGATGTGCGGCAGCAGGTTCATGTTGCGGGTTTCGTGCATCAGCATCTTGATGGGCTTGGTAACGCCGTTGAACGTGTAATCGACGGTTTCCCCACGCAGCAGCGCCGCGAGAACGCGAAGATACTCGCTGAAATCGGCTATTTTCATCGGTTTCTGGCCCATGGTGCGGAGTGCGGTGTTACCGGTGCCGATGCCCAGGAACACGCGGCCGGGGGCGATGCGGTTCAGCGTCGCCATCGCGCCGGCCTGTACCTGCGGGATGCGGGTGCCGCAGATCGCTGTGCCGGGGCCGATGCGTAGCGTCCGCGTTTGTTTCGCCGCCAGCGCCAGCACGGCGTAGCAGTCGGAGAAAATGGCCTGGCTGTCGGCGACCCAGACGCTATCGTAGCCCAGTGTTTCCGCGTGATTGAAAAAGCCGATCTCATCGATGTCGGCCATGACGCAGAAGCCGAATTTCATGGTTTGCCTCCCTCGGTGCGGGCATGATGATGGCGTCGCGGCCGGGTTGGCGCCAGCCGCCGCCGCGGAGACGGAGACCATGGCCCGATATTTTGTTTGCCTGTCGGCGCTGTGTCTGCTGCTGGCGGGAACGGCGCGGGCACGCGTTTTGGAGGTGGGGGCGGGCCGCGCGTTCGGGACTCCGTCGGCCGCCGCGGCGGCGGCGCGGGATGGCGATACCGTCGCGATACACGCCGGCACGTACCGGGATTGCGCCGTATGGACGGCGAACGGTTTGACGATCGAGGGCGTGGGCGACCCCGCTGGCGTGGCGATCGTCGCGAAAACGTGCCAGGGCAAAGCGCTGTTCGTGACGGTGGGGGCGGGGATCGCGATCCGCGGCCTCACGCTGGCCGGCGCGCGTGTGCCCGACGGCAACGGCGCCGGCATTCGTGCGGAGGGCCGGGATCTGCTGGTCGAACGGGTGCGGTTCTTGGACAATGAGAACGGGATCATGTCCGGCACGAAGGGCGGACGCATCGTCGTCCGCGACAGCCTGTTCGAGCGGAACGGCGCCTGCATCGGTGGTTGCGCCCACGGCATCTATGCGGGGGAGTCCGATCTTCTGCGCATCGAGAACAGCCGCTTCATCGGCACGCGGCGTGGGCATCACATCAAGTCCCGCGCGTTACGGACGGAAATCCTGGGCTGCGTCATCGAAGATGGGCCGGACGGGACCGCCAGTTTCGAAATCGACATCCCCAACGGCGGCGATCTGATCCTGCGCGGCAACGCGATCCAAAAAGGCCCGAAAGCCGAGAATCACGGAGCCATCGTTTCGTTGGGCGCGGAGGGGACGATGCACCCGACCCGGACGATCGACATCGCGAACAACAGGGTGCGCAACGACGGTCCGTGGGATGTCCGGTTCGTCGATAATCGGACCGGGACCCCGGCGGCGCTCGCCGACAACCGACTCTCCGGCCGCATCCAGCCGCCGCGTTGACCTGCCCCCTCCGTCCTTGCGAGCGTAGCGAAGCAATCCAGTGCCACGCCCCCTGGATTGCTTCGCTGCGCTCGCAAGGACGCGTAGGAGTGGCGCTATCTCCCTGCTGACCCCCGGTCTTTTCATTGCTCCGCATCCATCCGCCGTGGCAGGAAGCCGTGCATGATCACCCGCCGATTGCTCCTCGCCGCGCCGATTCCCGTCCTTCTGCCGGCGAGCGCTCATGCCGCGTCCGGCAGTTTCGCGGCGTTCCTTGACGGTCTTCGCGCCGATGCGCGCAAGGCCGGCATCGCGCCCGCGACGTTCGACCGCGCCTTCGCGGGTGTCGTGCCGAACCAGAAGGTGCTGGAACGGGACCGTCATCAGCCGGAATTCACCATGACCTGGGCGCGGTACCGTGCCTTGGTCATCGGCGAGCAGCGGATCGTCAACGGGCGGGAGGCCGTGGCCCGCGAGCGTCCCTTGCTGCGCCGGGTGGAGGAACGCTTCGGTGTCGGCCCCGGCGTTGTCGCCGGCATTTGGGGCCTGGAATCCAGCTTCGGCACCCAGACCGGCGACTTCCGGGTGATCGAGGCGCTGGCGACCCTCGCCTGGGACGGCCGCCGCGCGGCTTTCTTCCGGGGCGAATTGATGGCGGCGCTGAAAATCCTCGACCACGGGGACATCGCGCCGGCGAAAATGACCGGCAGCTACGCCGGGGCGATGGGGCAGCCGCAGTTCATGCCCAGCAGCTATCTACGTTACGCCGTGGACTTCGAAGGCCATGGCAAGCGCGACATCTGGAACAGCCGAGCAGACGTGCTCGGGTCGATCGCGAATTATCTGGCGAAGTCGGGGTGGCGGAGCGGGGAGGGCTGGGGCCAGCAGGTCACGCTGCCGCCCGGGTTCGATTTCTCGGCGATTGGCCGTGACGCGATGCGGATGCTGGCCGACTGGGCGCGGCGGGGCGTGCGGCCTCTGGACGGTGCGTGGCGTGCCGGTTCCGACATGCCGGCGGCGATCGTCGCGCCGGACGGGGAGGGCGGGGAGGCGTTCGTCGTGCACGCCAACTTCAAGGCGATTCGCCGGTACAACCCCTCGGATTTCTATGCGCTCGCGGTCGGACTGATCGGGGACCGGATCGTCGCATGATGCGCCCGCTGATCCTGCTGGGTCTGGTGCTGCTGTCCGGGTGTATGCCGCCCACCGCGAACCCGCATTACGAGCTGGGGCAGCCGTATCAGGTCAACGGCGTCTGGTATTACCCGCGGGAAAGCTACGATCTGACCGACACCGGCCTCGCCAGCGTTTATGGCGGCGGGCACGCGGCGTTGACCTCGGACGGGGAGGTGTTCGATGCGTCCCAGGTCATGGCGGGGCATCCAACGATCCAGTTGCCGGCGGTCGCGCGGCTGACCAACCTGGAAAACGGGCGATCGATGTTGGTCCGCATCAACGACCGCGGCAACGGCATGCCGAACCGGTTGGTCCAGGTCACGCGCCGGACCGCCGTATTGCTCGGGATGGAGCAGGCCGGGGCGACCCGGGTGCGGCTACAGGTGCTGCCGGAGGAAAGCCGTGCCGCCGCGGATGCCATGCCGAACCGGCCGCGCCTGGATCTGGCCGTGGCGCCGCGCGGTGTGGTGACCGCGACGGCGTTGCCCCCGCCGCCAGGCGTGCGGGAAGTTCCCGGCCATGCCAGCGGCACGGCTACCGTCGTCGCCCCCGAAAACCCGCAAGTCGCGTTGGCTCGCCTGCCGGAAACCGTCACGCAGGATGCGCCGAACCCCGGTCGTTTATGGGTGCGACTCGATACCTTCGAGGACTACCAATACGCCGCCGTCCAACGTGCCCGCATGAGCGCCCGCGGTGCCGCCATCGAGGCGTCGTTCGACGGAAGGGTGCACCGGTTTTGGGTGCGGATCGGGCCGATGGACTCGGTGCGTCAGGCGGACGACATCCTGGCCGAGGCTCTGTCGTACGGAATACCGGACGCCCGAATCGTCGTGGAATGACAGGAGTACGCACACCATGTTGAGCCGCCGTCTCGCTGTGTTGGCTTCGGGTCTGGTCTCCGCCGCGCCGGCATGGGCGCAGCAGCACAAGCCAGCAGCACCGCATGCGGCCGCGCCGAAGCCGGCCGCCCCGCGCGCCCGGGCGAAGGATTCCGCCCCGACCGGCAGCCCCGCCGACTCGCCATTGGGTCCTGTTGACACCGCCGCCAAATGGGCGGTCGCGCTGGATTTCGCGACCGGTGCGACGCTGCTGGAGAAGACGGCGGACGAGGAAGTGCCGCCGTCTTCCATGACCAAGCTGATGACCATCTATATCGTCTACGAACGCCTCAAGCAGGGGCGGTTGAAGCTGGACGACATGCTGACGGTGTCCGAACGCGCCTGGAAAATGGGCGGGTCGAAGATGTTTGTGCAGGTCGGCACCCAGGTGCGGGTGGAGGATCTGATCCGTGGCGTGATCATCCAATCCGGCAACGACGCCGCGGTGGTGCTGGCGGAGGCGGTGGCCGGGTCCGAGGAACAATTCGCCGAACTGATGAACGCCAAGGCCCGCGCGCTCGGCCTGCAGCACAGCCAGTTCCGCAATTGCACGGGCTGGCCCGATCCCGAGCAGCACATGAGCGTGCGCGACATCGCGACCGTCGCCCGTCGGATCATTCGGGATTTCCCGGAATTCTACCATTACGACGCGGAGAAGTCGTTCAAATACAACGGGATCGATCAGGGCAACCGCAACCCGCTGGTGCAGAAAGGCACCGCCGACGGCCTGAAGACCGGCCATACCGAGGCCGGCGGCTACGGTCTCGCCGCCAGTGCCATCCGCAACGGGCGGCGCGTGGTGCTGGTGCTGAACGGCATGGCCTCGATGCGGGAACGTGCCGAAGAGGGCGAGCGCCTGATGGATTGGTGCTTCGCCAATTTCGAGGATGTGACCCTCTTCTCCGCCGACGAACCGATCGAACGGGCACCGGTGTGGCTGGGCACCAGCAAAGATGTGCCGCTGGTGGTGGGGCGGGAGGTGACCGTGACGTTGCCGCGCAATTGGCGGGACAATGCCGCTGTTAAGCTTGCATACGAAAGCCCGGTGCGGGCACCGATCGCGAAGGGCGACGTGCTGGGCAAGCTGACCATGGGCGGCAAAGGCGTGCCGTCGATGCAGGTGGATTTGCTGGCCGGCGCGGACGTCCCGCGCCTCAATCTGCCGGGCCGGGCGATGGCGATGCTGTCGCGTCTGACCGGCGGCGGTTAGGCGGTTGTTCATCACCCTGGAAGGCGGAGAGGGCGCGGGCAAGTCCACACAGGCCGCGTTGCTGGCCGACGCTTTGTGCGCGCGCGGACTGCCGGTGCTGCGGACGCGGGAACCGGGTGGCGCGCCGGGCGCCGAATTGTTGCGCGGGCTGCTGCTGGGGGGCACCACCGACTGGTCCCAGCGCGCCGAAACCCTGCTGCATTTCGCCGCTCGGGCCGAACATGTTGAGAAGACCATCCGTCCGGCTCTGGCGGCGGGGATGTGGGTGGTGTGCGATCGCTTCTACGACTCCACACTGGCTTATCAGGGCTATGGGCAGGGCGCGGATATGGGCTTTATCCAGGCGCTGATCGGGTTGGTGGGGCTGACCCCGGACCTCACGATCGTGCTGGACGTGCCGGACGCGGTGGGGGCGGGGCGTCTGCGCGGGCGCGGCGGGCCAACGGACCGATACGAACGGCTGGATGCGGCCTTTCACACGCGGGTGAATGCGGGGTTCCGAACGATTGCGGCGGCGGCGCCCGATCGCTGCGTGGTGGTGCCGGCTCATCAAACCATCGATGCGGTGCACGCGGCGGTGATCGCCGCGATCGATCGCCGGGCGACGGGTGGCCGGCGATAGGACGCTAGGCTTAGTCCGCCTCGGCCTCACCTAATTTCGCGGCCAAGGTCGGCATCCGCGTGGACGGGCCCATCAGCCATGCCTGCAGCCGCGACAGATACAGATACACGACCGGTGTTGTGTAGAGCGTCAGGATCTGGCTCAAAGCCAGCCCGCCGACCATGGCGAAGCCAAGCGGCTTGCGCAGTTCCGACCCGGCGCCTTCCCCCAGCATCAGCGGCAGACCGGTCAGCAGAGCGGCCATGGTGGTCATCAAAATGGGGCGGAAGCGCAGCAGGCAGGCTTGGCGGATGGCGTCCTCGGGCGCGACGCCGCGCTGTCGTTCGGCGGAGATGGCGAAATCCACCATCATGATGCCGTTCTTCTTCACGATGCCGATCAGCAGGATCACGCCGATCAGCGCGATGACGGACAGGTCGATTCCGGCGACGCGCAGGATGAGGAAGGCGCCGACGCCGGCCGAGGGCAGCGTGGACAGAATGGTGATCGGCAGCACGTAGCTTTCGTAGAGGATACCCAGGATGATGTAGACGGTGATCAAAGCCGCCGCGATCAGATAGGGCTGCGACGCCAAGGAAGCTTGGAACGCCTGTGCGGTCCCCTGGAACGAGGTGCCGAGCGACAGAGGTGCTCGCATGTCGCGCATCGCCGCGTCGATGGCGGTGACGGCGTCGCCCAGCGCCGCCCCTTGGGCCAGGTTGAAGCTGATGGTGATGGCCGGGAACATGCTCTGGTGGCTGATCGACAGCGGCCGGACGGGGACGGTGCTCCAGGATACGAACGAACCCAGTGGCACGGCCTGACCGGTTGAGGATTTGACGTACAGCTTGCTGATGGTTTCCAGATCGGAACCCATGCCGGGCGCCACTTCCAAGATCAGCTTGTAGGTGTTTACCTGGGTGAAATACTGCGCGATTTGGCGCTGTCCGAAGGCGTCGTACAGCGTGTCGTCGATGACCTGCGGCTGAATACCGAACCGCGCGGCCTTGTCGCGGTCGATGGTCAGCATCGCGGTTGTGCCGCCGGTCTGCTGGTCGGTGGTGACGTCGCGCAGCATCGGCAGGTTGCGCAGCTTGTCCAGCACCTTGGGTGCCCAGACGAACAGTTCCTCCAGGTCGGCATCCTGCAGCGTATATTGGAACTCGGTTTTGGAGACCCGGCCGCCGGTGCGCACGTCCGGGATGGCCTGCAGGAACAGCTGACCGCCCTGCACCTTCGCCAACTTGGCGCGGTTCCGTGCGATGAAGGCTTGCGCCGAGCCGCCGGTGCGTTCCTCCCAGGGCTTCAGGGCGATGAAGACCCGGCCGTTGTTCGATGTTTGTCCGCTTAGCCCGGTACCCATGTTGGCGGCGTAGGCGGCGGTGTCGGGGTCCTGCGCGATGATGTCGCACAACGCCTGCTGCAAGGCATACATCCGCTTGAAGGACGTGTCCTGCGGCCCTTCCGTTGTCCCGAGGATCACGCCGGTGTCTTGCGGCGGGAAGAAGCCTTTGGGAGAGATCACGAACAGATACGCGGAAAACGCCATGGTCGCGAAGAACGTCATCAGCGTGATGAAGCGGAACTTCATCGCGATATCCAGCGTCCGCCGATAGCCGCCGAGCAAGCCGGTGAAGAAGCTCTCGACGATGCGGTAGGCGATATTATGCTGGCCTTCGTGGTGATGCAGGAAGCGGCTGCACATCATCGGCGTTAGCGTCAGCGACACCACGGCCGAGACCACCACGGCGATGGTCACCGTCATGGCGAACTCACGGAACAGGCGCCCGACGATGCCCCCCATCAGCAGCAGCGGGATGAACACCGCGATCAGGGACGCGCTGATGGACACGATCGTGAAGCCGATTTCGGCGGCGCCTTTGATCGCGGCCTCCATCGGGCGCATGCCGTCCTCAATGTGACGGTAGATGTTCTCCAGCATCACGATGGCGTCGTCGACCACGAACCCGACCGCGATGGTCAGCGCCATCAGCGACAGGTTATCCAGGCTGTAGTCCATCAGGTACATCACGGCGAAGGTGCAGATCAGCGACACCGGTACGGTGATGGACGGGATGATGGTGGCCCAGACGTTCCGCAGGAACAGGAATATCACCATCACGACCAGCCCGACCGACAGCATCAACGTGAACTGCACGTCCTTGACCGAGGCTCGGATGGTCAGGGTGCGGTCGACGACGGTGCTGACCGTGATCGACGGCGGAATCGCCGCCTGCAGGCGCGGCAGGGTCGCCTTGATGCGCTCCACCGTGTCGATGACGTTGGCACCCGGCTGCTTGAAGATCATCAGCATGACCCCGCGCTTGCCGTTCTGCAGACCGCCCACGTACATGTTTTCCGGCGCGTCGACGGCTTGGCCGATATCCTTGACGCGAATGGGTGCCCCGGCTTTCCACCCGAGGATGACGTTCTCGTATTCCGCCGCGAGCGTGAGCTGATCGTTGTTGTATAGCGCGTAAGCGCGGCTCTCGGCGTCTATGGTGCCCTTTGGGGCGTTCACGGTGGAACTGATCAGGACGGTGCGCACGTCCTCCAGCGTCATGCCCATGGCCGCGAGTTTCGCGGGATCGACCTGGACGCGGACGGCGCGTTTCTGCTCCCCGGCGATGAACACCTGCGCCACGCCAGCCAATTGGGAGATCTGCTGCGCCAACACCGTGTCGGCGTAGTCGTCGACCTCGATCAGCGGCAGCGTGTCGGAATTGACCGCCAGAATCAGGATCGGCGCTTCGGACGGATTGACCTTGTAGTACGATGGCGCCGAGGGCAGGTTTTTCGGTAACTGACCGCTGGCGGCGTTGATCGCGGCCTGCACGTCGCCCGCCGCGGCATCGATGTTACGCTCCAGATCGAACTGAATCGTGATCTGGGTGGAGCCCAGCACGCTGATCGACGTCATCTGCGCGATACCGGCGATCTGGGCGAATTGTCGCTCCAGCGGCTGCGCGACGGACGTCGCCATGGTTTCCGGGCTGGCGCCGGGAAATTTGGTGTTCACGTTGATGGTGGGGAAATCCACACGCGGCAGCGGCGCCACGGGCAGCAGCGGATAGGCGGCCAATCCGACCAGAACCAGCGCCGCGATGAACAGGGACGTACCGACCGGCCGATGAATGAAGGGGGTCGAAATGCTCATGCGCTGCGTGTCCCTGAGAAATGCTTAGCCGCCGGCCTTGCCGAGGCCGCTGTTGGCGGCGACTTTCGTTCCATTGCGAAGCCGGGATTGGCCGTCGGTGACGACGGTTTGTCCTTCCTCCAGTCCTTTGGCGATCACGGCGGTGACCCCGTCGTCGCGCACCAGTTCCACCGTCCGGGCTTCGGCCGTCTGGTCGTCTTTGATCACGTAGGCGTAGAGCCGCCCTTGCCCGTGCTGCACCGCCGCCGACGGCACCGTCACCGCGCCCGAATCGGTACCGACCAGCAGCCGCGTATTGACGAACTGGCCGGGCCACAACTTGTTGTTGGCGTTCGGAAACGCGGCCTTGACCTTGATGGTGCCGGTCGTCGCGTCGATGCTGTTGTCGATGGTTTGCAACTCGCCGCGATCCAGCTCGGTCAGGTTATCGCTGGCGAACGCCACGACGCTGGGCTTGCCGACCGCCATCGCCGCCTGGATCGCCGGCAGGCTGTCCTGCGGCACGGTGAAGGTCACGGCAATCGGTTGGATCTGCGCCAGCGGCAAAATCGGGGCGGCCTCCGCGGCACGGACGAAGTTGCCGGGATCGATGGTGCGCAGACCGACGCGGCCGTCGAACGGAGCCACGATGGCGCAAAAACCCAAGTTGACCTGTGCGGCCTCGATCTGCGCCTGATCGCCGGCGATCGCGGCCGTGACCTGATTGACCTGTGCCTGCTGCGTGTCGACCTGCTGGCGGGAGGCGAAATTCTGTGTGGCGAGCGAGGAATAGCGTGCCAAATCCGCCTTGGCGTTCGCCAACAACGCCTCATCCTGCTGCTTCTTGGCCATCGCGGCATTGAGCACGGCTTGGTACGGCCGCGTGTCGATCACCGCGAGCAGATCGCCCTTCTTGACGTTCTGTCCCTCGGCGACGGGGATTTGCAGCAGCTTGCCGTCCACCTGGGTGCGCAGCAGGACGGAGTAGTACGCTTGCACGGTTCCCAACCCGCGGATCAATACGGGCACGTCGCGGCGCACAACCTTGGCGACCGAAACCGGCACGGTCGGCACGGCGGCGGGCGCGGCATCCCCCTCCGCCGCGAACGCGGGCAGCGGGGCGGCGGCGCACAGCAGGCCGGCAACACTCAGCGCCAGAACAGGGAATCTCATCCGTGACAAATCCATCGATGTTCAGCTCACTTGCGTCGGCACAGACAGCCGCGAGCCGTGCACCGCCATCGGCACACCGCCCCGCGTTACCTCCCCATGTTCACCGGTTTCGCCCGGTGGCGTTTTTCTGGCATTCAGGTTCGGCCATTTTGACCGAACCAGAGAATGAGCGCCAGCATCAAAATCTGGACGAATTGTAACGTCCGTTACGCCTCGACCACCCCCAGCGCTCGGCGGAACCGGTCGGCCAGATAGGCACCATCGCGCGGCGGCAAATGGCGGATTTTCTCTTCGGCGGAGATGCTGAGCACCGCGAACAGGCTTTCGGTCCGCAGACGCAGGCGCAAAGCGGCGACTTCGTCCATGTCGCGGGCGGTGGCCACATTCTGCCAGCCGCAGGCGGCGGCCACGGCGGCGAGGTCGGCGCCCAGGCCGGTGTGGCTGAGCTGGGAGCCGGTTTCGCCGAAGCGGGCGTTATCCAGCACCGCGATCGATAGGTTTTTTGCACCGGCGGCGGCGGTGGTCGCCAGCGCGCCCATGCCCATCAACTGCTCCCCATCCCCGGTAACGACCAGCACGCGCTTGGTCGGCTGCGCCAGGGCGATGCCCAAGCCGATCATCGCCGCGCCGCCCATGGCGCCCCAGAGGTAGAAATTGGTGGGCCGGTCGCCGGCCGCGCCGACATCGTAGGTGGCGGCGCCGAGGCCGGTCACGACCAGCAGATCGCCGGGATCGCGCATCAGTTCGGCGACGACCACGCGGCGGTCGAGGGTTCCATCGTTTCGCATGGTCATTTCACGAACACCTTCGCGCCGATCAGTCGTTGGGAGAACAGCACCGCCACGGGGATTTGGCTGTCGAACGCCAGCGCCGCCGAGGCACCGACCATTTCCGCGACCTCATCCGGTCGGTCCGCGCGGCGGACATGCACGCCGGCGGCGGTCAGTACGGGCTGGGTGGCGGCGCCCATTGGCACCTGCCAGGGGTTGAACTCCCCCCACTCGCCCCGCATCGTCACCAGGGTCAGGAACGGTATGCGGCAGTTCAGCGGCAGGGACAGCATGTTGATGCAGTTCCCGACGCCCGAGGATTGCATCAGGATCGCGCAGCGCTTGCCGCCGAGCCATGCGCCGGCGGCGAGGGCGATGCCTTCTTCCTCGGTGGTGAGGACGACGGCTTGCACGTCCGGGTCGGCGTGCGCGGCCTTGATCAGATGCGCGTGGCCGGCGTCGGGCACGTAGCCGATCATGGTGACGTTGGCGGCTTTGAGGGCGGCGTAGACGCTCTCCTGCCAAGTGGGGTTTTGCATGCTTTGTCCTTAGGGCGCGGTTCTCGGGGCTTTTTGCATCGGGCGCTTGGGAAGAGCAATCCGGGCGGTCACTATTGACTCGCGGCGCCCGGCACCCGAACACCGGAGCAGAATAACGTCTCAGAGGAGTTCCAGGACCATGAGCAAGCAGGAGATGTCTTCCCGACCCGAACTGTTGGCGGCGGACGACGCGACGATCGAGGATGCGATCGCGCATGCCGACCCCATGGTCCTGCGTGGCCTGCTGTATCAGTTGACCGGCGATCCGGAGGTCGCGGCGACCCGGACAAAGACGATGCTGGCCGGCTATTTCGACGTCACGGTGCCGGCGACCGACGCGGATGTGGCGCTGCTGCGCCGCAAAGGCGCGGACTTCCTGAAAGCCTACCGTGACAGCGGTGCCGGCGACATCGCCATCGGCCCCGAGGAACGGCTCGGCACCAGCCTGGGCCTGATGCTGGGGCGGACCATGGAAGGCGACGACCTGCGTCATCATATCGAGGAAATGGCGCTCGACCCCTCGGTGCGGGCGCTGCACTGGAAGGCGAGGCCCGACCCCGACCGGCTGAAAGACTTCACCGTCACCGTCATCGGCGCCGGCATGGGCGGGCTGAACGCCGCGCTGCAACTGCGCGAGGCCGGGTTCCCCTTCACCGTCATCGAGAAGAACAAGGGCGTCGGCGGCACCTGGTGGGAAAACCGCTATCCCGGCGCCCGCGTCGATACGCCCAGCCGGTCCTACACCCATCTGTTCGGGGTCGATTTCCCCTATCCGAACCCGTTCTGCGAGTGGCGGGAGAATGTGAAGT
>Ga0214180_1000361_pt1 | contig 16974 bp, 16 predicted proteins | sample TroBogEpilimnion_22_FD_153018 | JGI IMG/M metagenome (GOLD analysis project Ga0214180, IMG submission 153018) | Freshwater microbial communities from Trout Bog Lake, WI - 16OCT2007 epilimnion | ecosystem: Environmental > Aquatic > Freshwater > Lake > Epilimnion/Euphotic zone | place: Trout Bog... | reverse complement strand
GCGCTATCCCCTTATGCTGGGCGCATGTTTCGATCCGCGCCCCCGCGTGAGGGGCGACGCACCGTCGCGATATTGACCCCGACGCACAAGCTGTTTCGATCCGCGCCCCCGCGTGAGGGGCGACTCGCCGGCCAAATGACGCGGCGTTGGCTCAAGCTGTTTCGATCCGCGCCCCCGCGTGAGGGGCGACTTTGTGCTCGTAAGGCGGCGGACCCTGCCATCGCCGTTTCGATCCGCGCCCCCGCGTGAGGGGCGACCGGAGGCGGAGGCGGCGGCGCGGGCGGCGGAATTCGTTTCGATCCGCGCCCCCGCGTGAGGGGCGACCAGAGATTGGCCGTTGTAGAACGGCGCCTGATCGTTTCGATCCGCGCCCCCGCGTGAGGGGCGACTAAGCGCCGACACCCGCGCAATTGCTGACCTTCTGTTTCGATCCGCGCCCCCGCGTGAGGGGCGACTATCGCCGAAGATCAAGCCGCACGCCAAGCTCGTGTTTCGATCCGCGCCCCCGCGTGAGGGGCGACTAATCGCCATGTTCGGCGAGCGGGTGAAATGACACGTTTCGATCCGCGCCCCCGCGTGAGGGGCGACAACAGATCCGAGCTACTGGGCAAGCTACTGGACGTTTCGATCCGCGCCCCCGCGTGAGGGGCGACGATGACAGGGAACCGGCGCGGCACCCGCTTGCCGGTTTCGATCCGCGCCCCCGCGTGAGGGGCGACGGTTCGCCGCCTAGGTAGTATTCCGGGCGGTAGACGTTTCGATCCGCGCCCCCGCGTGAGGGGCGACAAGCCGGCAACGTCAAGGTGGTGCGAGGGGAGTGGTTTCGATCCGCGCCCCCGCGTGAGGGGCGCCGGACAGCCGGCCGGGCCGGGATCGCTCCGCCGGTGGTTTCGATCCGCGCCCCCGCGTGAGGGGCGTTCCGAATATTTCGCCGCCAACGAACGATGGAATGTTTCGATCCGCGCCCCCGCGTGAGGGGCGAGGGGCAATGAGCAAGGTGCCGACGACCATAGCGGTTTCGATCCGCGCCCCCGCGTGAGGGGCGATTCGTTGTATCGGTCCACGAGGATGATTTCGAGGTTTCGATCCGCGCCCCCGCGTGAGGGGCGACATTTCGGCGGAGGTGCTGTCGCGCGGCGCTACCCGTTTCGATCCGCGCCCCCGCGTGAGGGGCGAGCGGCGCCGCCAGATAAAGCACCGCATTTGCGCCGTTTCGATCCGCGCCCCCGCGTGAGGGGCGACATCAGCCAAGCCGTCACATATTGGAAAATACCGTTGTTTCGATCCGCGCCCCCGCGTGAGGGGCGCACACCGATTGGACCACCAACCAACGCAGCGGAGTTTCGATCCGCGCCCCCGCGTGAGGGGCGCCGCCTCGGCGTGGGTGGGTTATGCCGCATTCCGCGTGTTTCGATCCGCGCCCCCGCGTGAGGGGCGCCGAGGGATTGCTTGGCCCCCTCGCATGCTTGGAGGAGTTTCGATCCGCGCCCCCGCGTGAGGGGCGACGAGCGGGCTGGCCGGCTGGCCAAGCGACCCCTGTAGTTTCGATCCGCGCCCCCGCGTGAGGGGCGACTTGCGACCTTGGCGCCGGCCATGCGTGAGCTGGCGTTTCGATCCGCGCCCCCGCGTGAGGGGCGACCATCCCCTACAAGTTCGCCGAAATTTTCGGGAAGTTTCGATCCGCGCCCCCGCGTGAGGGGCGTTGGGAGGAAACGTCGTCCTGCGACGATCCGAGAAGTTTCGATCCGCGCCCCCGCGTGAGGGGCGACGCGCCGAACGCGACATGATGCGGGCGGTAGTAGCGTTTCGATCCGCGCCCCCGCGTGAGGGGCGTTCAGGCACCTGGAGTCGCATTCGTGCAGGCTGGTTTCGATCCGCGCCCCCGCGTGAGGGGCGCAGAATCGCGCCGCTTTCGGAGGCCGTTACCAGGGGTTTCGATCCGCGCCCCCGCGTGAGGGGCGACCACGGGCACGGTGTTGACGTGCATGGCGTGCATAGTTTCGATCCGCGCCCCCGCGTGAGGGGCGCTACAAGCGGCAGGATACGGGCACATTTACGAGGTTTCGATCCGCGCCCCCGCGTGAGGGGCGACAAGACGCCGCCAATCGCCCCGGCGTGAACGTGGCGGTTTCGATCCGCGCCCCCGCGTGAGGGGCGGGGTCCAACTTGCTGGCGAGGTACTTAAATGCATCGTTTCGATCCGCGCCCCCGCGTGAGGGGCGAAAGGATTATTGATCGCATCACGGTCAGATGGCTGTTTCGATCCGCGCCCCCGCGTGAGGGGCGTCAAGGATCGCAGATACCGCTCGTTGGGTTCGATGTTTCGATCCGCGCCCCCGCGTGAGGGGCGACTCCCACCATAAGCGACGGAAAGAGCATACAAAAATAGCCAGTTTGCGCGAAACCGACCATGTTGACGCGCGCGCCAGGGTAGACCAGCGTCGCGATGATGGTAACAGACTGATTTACGATGACAAAGAGCGTCCGCGAACCCACTGCGGTATGGTCGGACAATCACGGTTCGCGGGTGACCCTTGCCCGTGCGCAATGCTAGCTGCGGCAGAATCAGACCCTGACATATCTGGAAATCTCATCCGGGACGTCACGCGGTGGAACGAGTGGTGCTTTCCCCATTCACCGCAAGGTTCGACCGACGGCAAAAGTCTATACCACCAGAGGCGCCTCGAAATCCACGGCCGGCTTGGCGCCGACGTGCTCGATGCGTCGCTGGCCTTTGCTGCCCAGGAAGTAAAAACGCAAGCTGTCCCGTGCCGCATCCATCTCCCCCAGCAAGCGTGCCCGCAGCAGCACCCATTGGTCCGGTGGTATTTCAATCTCGAAGACCGAGAATTGCACGCGCTGCCCGTAATCCTGACACGCCCGAGCGATGCGGCGCAGCCGGCGGGCACCACCGGGTGACGTAACCTCCACGTCGTAGCTAACCAGGACCAGCATCCCCTATCGCCACACCAACGCCGGATAGGCATCCAGATCGCCCCGTAGCGTACGGGCAAGCAGACCTGCCTGCACATGCGGCAGCAATCCGAGCGGGACTCGTTCGCGGAGGAATGGGTGTTCGATTTCCTCGCGTTTGCGCTCCTGCCACGCCTTCAATACGGTTTTGCGACTTTCATCATCCAACAGCACGGCGCCATTCTCCATGACCCGGAAATCGTCCGGTCCCAATTCCCGCCGGTTGAGCATCGACAGCGCCAGCCGATCCGCCAGCGGCGCCCGCAATTCCTCCATCAAATCCAGCGCCAGACTCGGGCGTCCCGGACGCAGGCGATGAAGGAACCCGGCGGCGGGATCAAGGCCAACACCCTCAAGCGCGCCTCGGCAATCATGCACAAGCAGGGTGTAAACAAAGGACAAAAGCGCGTTCGGCGGGTCCATGGGCGGGCGGCGGCTGCGCCCCTTGAACCCAAGCGCCGGGGCTGTGACCCGTAACGCGTGGGGGAAGACGCCGAAATAGAGGCCAGCAGCCTCCCCTTCATGGCCACGCAGTCGATCCAAATCGGTCTCATGCAGCGCGCGCCGCGCTATATCTTGCATGCGATCGATGGCGGCGGATAACGCGTTCCGCGCGGGATCGTCCATCGCCGACCCATGGTCGCGCACCGCACGTTGCAGGACCCCACGCTGGTTCAGCGCCTTTGCCGTCACGATGGCGCGTGCGATGCGGGTGCAAGCGGGAGCGTCATCCATCACGCGATACTGCTCCCGCCGCAGCAGCACGTTACCAGATACAGGGCCCTCCACGCGCGCCAGAAAACGGCCGTTCATGCCGAAGAAGGCGGTGACGGCCCCGGCCTCCGCCAAGCTTCCCATGAGCGCGGGCGACAGCGACACCCGCCCGAAGACCGCGACCCCACCCAGGAGATGCAGCGGAACCCGCAGTTTTTCCTCGCGCTCAATCTCCACGACGACGTTTAGTCCATCCCGCCGGAGGTAGGCGCCCTCAGTCGAAACATACAAGGTATTGAGGAGCTTACGCATCGATCTGTGCCTCCAACCAGGCGGACGCGGAAGTCGTGGCACCGGTCGTCCGTGGGCGGCAAATTTCCAGCAAGGAGCAGCCGTCGCAGCGCTGCTTGTCGTATGCCATGCGCGGGGTACGGCCACCCACGATCAAGGCTCGCGTTGCAGCTGCGACCTCATGCGTTAAGGCGCGCAGCACCGAATCGAAAGCAACCGGGGTGCGGCGACGGGGTTGGCCGTAGAACAGCGCGCCTTCGGCGATTTCGGTGGAGAACATTTCCTCCAAGGCCATCGCTTGAGCGCATAGTTGCACCTCGTCGGCTCGGTGCGACTTCGGTCTGCCGCGTTTATGCTCGACCGGGAAGGGCCGCCAACCGCCATCAGCCGTGCGATGCAGTTCGACGACATCGGCGATGCCGGTCACACTCAGCCGATCCGAGCGCAGCGGCATGCCGGTCACGGTGCGGACACCGCGCCGCACCTCGGATTGAACCGCGTGAACCCGTTCATGCGCGACCCGCCCTTCGGCGGTGGCGGAATTCTCGGCCCAGGCTTGCTCAATGTGGATCAGTGCGCATTGGCGTGGGCAGTACAAATAGTGCTGGAGGGCAGAGAGGGCGACGAGATCGGAGTCCGCTACCACCGCCCTCTCCCCTGTCAGATTTTGATCTGCACCGTGATGCCGGATGGAAGATCGGCCTCGTTCACCGTGACCTTATAGTCGCCGAAACCGCGTGGCGGACCGTCGCCGCTGGCCCGCTCAACCTTCACGCGCTCCAACAGTTGATGTGCCGGGGCGTTACCGAGGTCGCTGTCATGCTTGAAGACGATCAGGCCTCGCGCCGTCATCTCCCCCCGAGCAGCAGCGCGGTCATGGTCGAACATATTGGCCAGCGCCTCCCAGACTAGGGACAAATCGGCCTCGGAAAACCCTGTCCCCTTCTTATTGTCGTTGGCGAGGCGCCCGGAAACGAACCCATGCGCGCGATAGAGGCCATAGGGCACGATATGCTTACGTCCCATGGTGCGGTCGTTTTTCTCCGCATCCCGTTCATTGGTAACGGAGGACCGCGTGATGGAAATCTCCATCGGTACGATGGGATCGATGCTTTCCGCGAAGGTGAACTGCATCGGGCCGCGCACCTGCCCTGTGTTGACCTCGGTGGACATCACCGCCCCGAACGCGCGGATATCGAAGAAGTTGTCGCACATCCAGCGCGTGAGGTCTTGTTCCTTGCCCTTCGGGGCTTTCTTGGATTTCGTGTCCGGTTCTAGCCCGAAATGCTGATAAGCCTTGCGATGCTCGATGTTCAGAACCGCGCCATCCCGCATGTAGATATCGTAGCCCGGCACATTGCCGCGTGCCATGGCGACATAGTTGCGGATTTTGCGTTTGATCGCCACATCCGTGACCAGCCCACGGCTGGTTTCCGGGTCCCGGCGCGGCATGTTACCAGCGTCAGGATCGCCGTTCGGATTGCCATTACGGACATCGAACAGGTAGACAAAGTCGTAGCGGTTGGCGATGGCCGGAGAGAGGGTCTCTGACATGGTTCAATTCTCCTCGTTCGATGAGTCGGCAATGGCTTCGGCGACTTCCAGTTCAACCGGCACGTCCTTCTTGCGACGGAATACATCGCGCTGGTGATAATATCCCAGAGCAAAGCGTCCCTGATCCTCCAGTGGCAGCGTTTTCGGGAAATCGGCGCCGAGACCGGAGACGATGTCGGCGATATGGTCTTCGAACCATTCGGCAAGGCCCGCGCCCACTTTGGTACGCACCGACTTGCTGTGGTTCTTCGCGTTCCGAATCAGCGACGGAAAGACCAACCCTGGCGTGGCCGAGGCCGAGGCATAGAACCGGTCCCGCACCGTTGCATTGCGCTGCCCCAACGCCGCACCTTGCAGGCGTTCCAGCACCGAAAACAACCGTCCGAGGCGATAGGCACTATTGGTCGTGGTCAGGTCGAGCGACACGGGTACATCCTCCGCGATGAGTTTCCAGCGGTACATTCGGGTCAGGCAGGCTTTTAGAATAGCAATCCGCAGGTCGCTGACTTTTTCAATCCGCTTCTCCTCATTGTCCTGATCCGCTCGGATACGCATGAGGGTTTGTGTCAGCAACGCGCGAGGATAGGGCAGGCCGGTCAGGATGGCGCGCATGACTTCCCCGCTCAGATTGGGTGGGATGTTTTTGGAATCACGCAGCGGAGCGAGTTCCAGCAGCAGGCGCCAGATCGGTGGCGGCCAGGGGCGCGGCTGGGGGTTCAGTTGCAAATCAGCCCAATGCTGTTGGAAGTGCTGGGCAAAATCCCCCAACGATTGTTCCATCCAGAACCGCACCGACAGCCGCGCAGCATTGGGGCTGAGGCCGAGCACATAGACGCGGGACGCGGGGTCCATCGCGGGCGCCGCTTCCCGCAGAGGTTTGCCCTCCTGCATCGCCGCCAGCACGTCGCGCAGCTTGGCCGTTTCGGTTTGTTCATCCACCGCCACCTGAGGGGCGTCGAGGTCCACGAGTTCTTCCTCTTCCCCCCCAATCAGCCCCCGAACAATGCTTTCGGCGTCCCCGCGCTCGGCCCAGAACGGCACCGTGGTTTCTCCGAGCATGACGCGGTTGCGGTAGGTTGAACGTCCCTTTTTGTCGGTGCCGGTCGGCGTGAGCAACCCATTCAAAGCTGTGGTGTAGGCAAACGCCGCGGCCTCCGACACCGGGGCATTGGCGCCCTGGGATTTGCCGTAGGAGGTGAAGGAATCCAGGTTGAACGACACCAACGCCGCACCCGAGGATTGCGCACCGGCAACACCTTTGATGGATGGATGCAACCGCGCGATTGGCGCGATATTGCCAGTGACGAGGCACATACCTTCAGTCACTGCGTCGCGAGCACCGGACTCGGCTATCAAAGCGTCGCGTGCCGCATGACTATCGTGGACGTAGGATGTTTCGTCCTCCAGGCGGAAGGCGACATTCTGATCCAACATCGCCTCCGCGTCTTTCAGCGTATCGTACCGATCCGGTGTCCAGTTCCGCAGGAAAGTCAGCAGCGCATGGCATGCCGGGTCGTCGGTGCCAACGAGCAATTTCTCATGCCGTTCCAAAAATGCGGCATGTTCCTTTACCAGCCGCTCGGCATCGCGCGCCCGTTTGGCGTCGGAGACGGTTTCGTCGATAGCGGAGCACCCAAAGACATAGGAGGTTTTGTCCCAAAAGGCGCCGCTGGCGATGCGAAAGGTGCGCTTCGGAGCAGCCGGCGCAGCGACAACCCGAGGCCGGAGCTTTTTGCCTTCGCCCGTGCGTTCGTCGTTGGTGGTTACGTAGTTACCGTCGCGGTCCAGCACGATGGTGAAGGCGATTTGTGCCGGCGCGTAGCCGGGGATCGGCGCCTCGCCGGCTAATGCCAGCCGATCATACCGCCGCGCGAGGGATTGCAGGATGGTCATGCCACCACGCCTTCATCGGTCAATGCTGGCACATCGATGACGCCATCGATCATGCGCGCCCGAAAGAAGCGGGGTTCCATCCCGGCGGCGTAGTCGAGGTCGAGCGCCATCCAGCCCAGATCGCGCTCCCCCATCAGGATCGGAGTCGGCGGGCCTTCCAGGAGTTCGAAATCGCAAGCGAACTCGCGGGTGCCTAGATAAGGATGGTGAAAATACTGTCCCTTGGCTGCCCGCCGCCGAGCGATGTCGAGATGTTTCTGAACGGTTTCGGTGCGGTCGGCGCGGCCTTTGGCGGATAGTTCGATCTCTGCTTCGATGGCGTAGGCCACATCTTTTAGCAGCGTCGCGGCGCGCTGCTGGCGGTCTTCGTCTACATACAGAGCCAAACCCTCGGTCGTGCCGGCACGCATGGCGGTGCCGATCTTCCCAGCCGGGATTTTCGAACCGACCTCATTCCGGCGGATTGATTCGAAACGGATCGGCTTGAGCACATGCAGGCGCTTAATGCGCCAAACCATTTCTGGCTTCCAATAGATGGCTTCCAGTAGACCACGCGCGGCAGAGGGTGTGATCGCGTCATAGCTGACACGTTCCACCTTCATTTCCGGGCGAGAAAACAGGGCGCGTGGTCCCCAAGCCTTCAAGTAGATACGGGACGCCATTCCTGCCCCTTTCTGGTGCATATGATAAGAAACTAGCACGCGCCATATTGGCACGGCAATGAGCGGCGCGGAGGCATCTCCCTCAGACCATCAGCCCCTCCGCCCGTCTGAAGGTAACATCCTCCCAATAAAGCCCCACCTCTGGCGTGTAAAGGTCCAAATTCACCAACACGACGAACTGATCGCCAAACTCTGCCTCCCGGATCGCCTCCGCTGCCCCCTTGGCGATCATGCCACCCCGCACCTGACGCGGCACGCCGACCGTGTAACGCCCAAGCTTGCGCGCGATGCCACCCACTCCCTTCGCGAACCGGAGATCGCGGATCAGTGCCTTCACCTCATCGGCCTGCTCTTCCTCTTTGGCCACGATCACCGGCACCATCGCGTCATCAATAAAGCGCATATCGGCGGCTATCCTTGCGAACGGAAAGTTCAGATCGGCTTTTCGATCAGCACAGGCTTCCAGCACACCCGCCTTGTCCAATTCGGCCTTGCCCTTCCGCCAATACAGCATGTCGAAGAACGCCCGCATGGCCGGCGGGGCGAAGGGGTCGTCCTTATGCAGGCCCAGCATCTCTTTGCCGATCTCGGCATGGACCCGCAGCGCCGGAATCGTGCCGTATTCGGTCGGCTCGAACACCAGCACCTCGCTGGCTTCCGGGCTATGCCGGAATTCGCGATTGCAACGCCCAGCAGCCTGAGCGATCTGGTCCAAGCCCGCCGAGGCGCGCAGCACCAAAGGAAAATCCACATCGACACCCGCTTCGATCAGGCTGGTGGAGATCACCCGGCACGGGCGCCCCGCCGTCAAATCATCCCGGATTTCCGCCAACACGCGGCGGCGATGGACGCTGTGCATGCACGTTGACAAATGCCGCGCGCCCGGCAGATCGCGAATCGCCCTGAACAACGCCCGCGCATGCGCCCGCTGATTGACGATGCACAAAGCCTGTACGCTGCCACCCAACCGCTCGGCCAATGCCGCGTCGTCCTGTCTGCCAATATCCCGCACCGTCACCCGCCGTAGGGCGGCGAATAATTGAGGCACATCCGGTGCCAATTCGGTCAGCGCCGAGAACCCGCCAGGGAACCCCTGACAATCCTGTGCCGGCGCCTTCAACGCCGGCTGCGTCGCGGTACACAACACAACGGAACTGCCGTAGTTTCGCGCCAGTTCTTTCAACGCTACGACGCAAGGCCGCAACAATGTCAAAGGCATCGTCTGCGCTTCATCCACCACCACCACGCTGCGCGCAATGCTATGCAACTTGCGGCACCGGCTGGGCCGGTTCGAGAACAGACTCTCGAAAAACTGCACCGCCGTCGTCACCACGATGGGGCTGTCCCATCGTTCCATCGCCAGCCGCAACCGCTCCGGCCCGACGCGATCATCGGACCAACGGCCTTCCTTTTCCATCTCAAAAGCACTGTGATGTTCCAGCACCGCGCCGCCCAGATCGCCAAGGGCTTCGCGGTAAACCTGCGCTGTTTGTTCGATTACGGAGGTAAACGGGATGACCACGATCACCCGGTCCAACCCGTGCGCGCGCGCGTGCGCCAGCGCAAAAGCGAGCGAGGTCAAGGTTTTGCCGCCCCCCGTGGGCACGGTCAGGGTGAAGACGCCCTTGGGTTCGGGCGCTTTGGCTACAGCCGCACGAAACACTCGGTCGCGCAAGCTGTTCAAGTCTGTCGAGTGGGTTGTCCGTCGTCCGACCCACGCATGCAGCGCCGTTTCCAGCGCCGCAATGGACGGATGGTCCGCACCGCGGACATCGGTACCGCCGGCATCGAAAGCGGCAGCAGCGGAACGATCCGCATCGATCAAGCAGGAGAAGATCATGCGGGTCAGAAAGGCGAGCTGAAATCCCAATTCGCTTTTTAGCCACCGCATACCGGTAGGACCCAAAACGCCCGTTGGTAGAACCAGACCGTCCCCCTGAGCGGCGCGTTCCACCGGGGCCAGCAAGGCGTGTTTCGTCTCGATACGGCCGTCGGCGCCGAGCAGATCGTCTTGCAATCCCGCATGATGCCCCGCAACGGTATGGGCGAGCAGCTTACCCCAGCGGTCAGGCATGTGCTTGACCGCCCAGAGCGCACCGGCCGTCGAGTGATCGGCACGCTTGGCCGGGTCGCGCAATCGCACCTGAAAATCGCGACCGTACTTGCCAAGGTCGTGGAGCAGGCCGGCCAGTTCTGCGAGAGATTCCGCTCCGAAACGCTGTCCGTGGCCTCTAGCGCCATTTCCCACTTCGGCGAGGTGGCGGATCAAAGGCTCCCATTCCCCTTCCGGGCGACCAACTACACTATGCGCGTAATAGGCCATTATAGCCGATGCTCCTCGTATGAATGTTTCTGGTGCGCCCTGTTAGCACGAGCCGGCGCAAATCAAAACCAGCTGCAATCCGACGGTGGCACCCACAACCGCACCCGGCACCGCCATTTCGTCTAATGGCTCCGTGCTTCCGTTAAGGAATTGCAAGGGAAAGCCCCGCCGAAGCGGGGCTCGTGCTCTAGTACTCCTCAGCCAGCATGATGGTCAGGACACGGGTCGTTTTCTCAGGATTGGCAGCATCCTCCGAACCGTAGGTCATAGTTTGATCGTAGCAGTCGATCTTCCAATACACCTTATGCCCGTGTTCCTCGAAGCTACCGAAGTCGTGCTCGGCATACGGGTCGTTGTTCTCATCGAAGGCGTTGAAGAATTGCACGCGCCGCACGATCACGGCTCGCACGTCGGCGGCAATCGCCGCGATGCCGGCGGTCATGACCACTCGCCCACCGAGCAGAGTTCGCCGAAACGCGTCGTTGAGTTCGCGGATGCGATCCGCACTGGTGTCGGTCATAGTGCCGACCTTTCGTGCGCACCACCGCTATAGTGGCTGGGGAAAAGAACCATGAGGGCCTCCTTCGTTCCTCTACTCCGAAGCCCAGGACAGGCACCGGAGGAAAGAACGGAGCGCCGCGCACCATTCTATCAGATATTCATCCTTGTGTGATTTTGTGCAGGATTGCGTATGGTATAATCGGCGTACGAATCATGGAGACGTTTTCCCACGACATCCCGTCCCCCGACATCGCGCGACACGACGCGACAGGTCGCGACGCCGAGCAGTACACAGTTTCCGTGCCCGAAGCGGCCGAGCTTTTCACAGCCGCCGGGCTGCCACGGACCGAACGTGCGATTCAGAGATTTTGTAAAAAGGGCGATCTCATTTGTGCATTCCAGGAAACTGCCTACGGCAGCCGATATTTAATCCGTCAGTCGTCCATCGAACGGTTGATTCAACAAAAGCTTCAAGCCCTCGCGGTTACGCCGGACTCAGATAGTCGCGACGCTTCGCGACCTGTCGCGTCCGGTCGCGAAGCGTCGTGTCAAGAGCCGGATGCAGTACCTGCCGAACAACCCTCTGCACCTCTCGAATCGCCTGCTAATAAAACGCACGACAACGAACAGGAGAAAGCCGCGACAGGTGACGACACGGACGCACTTCAAAAATTGCGCGAAGAAAATTTGATGTTGAAGATCGACAACGCGGCCCGACAGCAATTCATCAACCACCTCACCACCACTGTTGAAAAATACGCGGGCGAAGTTCGCGAACTCAGCTATAACCTTGGCGTTGCTCATACGAAGCTGACGCAAATCGAGGCGCCGAAAGCCCGCGACACCGAGGCTGACGACATGTCGCGACAGGACGCGACAGGGGAAGTCGCGGAGGAGATCGCAACGCCAACGACGCTCGAGATCATCGCAGCGGCACCATCCAAGCCCAAGGGTTGGAAAAGAATTTTCGGATAACGCTATCCCCAACCTCCGCAGCACTAGAGCGTTGCACAATGCTACGATAAACGCATGGATAGACGCGACAGCGGTATGACCCCAATCAGGCAGGTCATCGAACGAAACATCGAACTGGCCACACTCGACCCGATTGTACGCGGTGGATTTACCCAGCTTCCCAATTTCGTGTTGAAGAGCGGGACGCTCAGTCTCGGCGCGAAGGTGTCCTATGCGCTGTTCTTGTCCTACGCTTGGCACAATGATTCTTGCTTTCCGGGGCAAGACGCCCTGGCCGAGGATATGGGCATGAGCCGGACGCGCGTGAATGAATTCATCAAGGAGTTGGAGCAAGCCGGTCTGATCGAAATCCAACGGCGTGGTCAGGGGAAGACCAATCTCTACAAAATCAAGTTCGTGGTGAAGCAAAAGGCTCGGCGTCCGAAATCCTGATGTCGGTATATCGACATCTAGATGTCGATATACCGAATTCCAGGCGTCGGCCGGCCGACATCCTCTATAATAATATTCAGTATAAAAATACAAATATAAGAATATATAATTAAGACCACCTTTTAAAAATGGAAACCGAAAGCCTACAACCACCGAATATTTCCTACGATTACGACGATGAGATCACCCGTATGATGCAGGAGCGGGAAGGACCGTGGAACGACAATGCCCGGATTACCCGGCTTGATCACCCAAGACGATTCCCCTGAGCATGCCCGCGCTACGGCAGCCGACGCGGTCCACGGCTATCTTGAAAGCCTCGCCAGGGATGGCCTGCCGACGCCCGTCGAAGATTCCCATCCGAGCGTGCCGCATATCAGGAGACCGTGACCGCCGCCTTCTAACGGTATGGAGCGGTTACTCGCTGTCACGCCGCGAAATCTGATCGCTGCCCTGGATGGGGTCGAGTTCGCTGTGAACCACCGCTGGGGGAGCCACCACTACCTCAAGCACCCGGACGACCCCACGATCCGGCTCACCGTGGCCCGTCACAGCAAAACTTTGAAACGTGGTGCGCTCGGGGCGATTCTGCGCCAAGCCCATCTGACCGTGGCCGAGTTGCGGGATTGCCTTTGATCGGTCACCCCACCGTCCACCACGCCATTCGCTCAAAACTACGTCCAGGCGCGCGCAACACATAGGGGATGGCGGAACCCACCACATAGGGTGCCATCCGTCCTCATAGGGGCATTTTGAGCGAAACACCGCCCTATGGCACGGCTCTACCCGCAGCCGAACAACCGGCGCAGCGAATCGCCTAAAGAGCCTGATTGTCGCCGGGTGAGCCTAGGGAGAGCCTAAAACTTTCGGGGCCAGTCAGTAACCCTTTGATTTTTCTGGTGCCGGCACACAGAATCGAACTGTGGACCTACTGATTACGAATCAGTTGCTCTACCGCTGAGCTATGCCGGCGTCCGGTGCGGCAGCCTTTCGCATACAGCGGGCCGCGTTGTCCAGGGTTTGGTTTGACGCGCGCGCCCAATTCCTCCAAAGCCTCCCCCCTTACCACCAGCCGCGAGCGCAGCATCCATGGCCGCCACGGCCGAACAGATCGACACTCACAAAGAGGTCCCGCACCGAGCGATGATCACCGTCTGCGCCATTGGCGCGACGTTGCTGCAATCGCTCGACCAGACCATCGCCAACGTGGCTTTGCCGTACATGCAGGGCAGCTTCTCCGCGAGCTTCGATGAGATCACTTGGGTCCTGACCTCCTACATTGTCGCCGCCGCCATCATGACCGCCCCGGTCGGCTGGATGGCCATGCGGTTCGGCCGCAAGCCGCTGTATATCGGGTGCATCGTGGGATTCACCGTCGCATCGATGATGTGCGGCGCGGCGCAGTCTTTGGTGCAGATGGTGCTGTTCCGCCTGCTGCAGGGCATGTTCAGCGCCGCCTTGGTGCCGCTGTCGCAGGCGACGCTGCTGGACATCTACCCGCATGAGCGGCGGGGTTTCGCGATGGCCATCTGGGGCATCGGGGTCATGATCGGGCCGATCATGGGGCCGACCCTCGGCGGTTATTTGACGGCGATGTACGACTGGCGCTGGGTGTTCTTCATCAACCTGCCGTTCGGGCTGCTCGCGACCTTCGGGTTGATGACCTTCCTCCCCAAGACTCAGGGTCTGGTGCGGCTGCGCTTCGACTGGTTCGGTTTCGTGGTGCTGACCGCGGGGATCGGCGCTTTGCAACTGATGCTGGATCGCGGTCAGGACGAGGACTGGTTCAGCTCGCGGGAAATTATTGTCGAGTGCGTGGTCGCCGGCCTCGGCCTCTATCTGGCGTTGGTGCACATCGTTTGTGCCCGTCAGCCGCTGATCCGGGCGGACCTGTTCCGCGACGTCAATTTCTCGGCCGGGCTGGGGATGATGTTCGCGGTCGGGACGCTGCTGGTGTCCAGCCTCGCGCTGATGACGCCCTGGTTGCAGGTCATGTCCAACTACCCCGTGGAAACCGCCGGGCTGATCATGGCGCCGCGCGGGCTGGGGAATCTCTGCACGATCACCCTCAGCGGCCGGCTGACCGGACGGGTGGATGAACGCTACATGGTCGGCACCGGCCTGACGCTGATCTGCTATTCCTTTTGGCGGATGACCGGCTGGACGCCGGACGTGGACCGGATGGAGATCGTGGAGGCCATCGTCATCCAGGGGGCGGGCATGGGGCTGGTGTTCACGCCGTTGCAGGTGCTGGCCTTCGCGACTCTGCCGGCCAGCTTGCGGACCGAGGGCGCGTCTTTGTTCAGCCTGCTGCGCAACATCGGTGCGGCGATCGGGGTATCCGTCACCTCCGCTGTGTTGGCGCACAACACCCAGGCGATGCACGAGACCATCGGCGCCTCACTCAATCCGTTCAACAGGACGCTGGAATTGTATCCCTGGCTGGACCCGCTGAGCCATCGCGGGCTGGCGTTGCTGGACAAGATGGTCAATCAACAGGCCCAGATCGTCGCCTACACCAACGATTACAAGATGCTCATTCTCACGACCTGCCCGGCCATCGCCCTTCTGCTGCTGATGCGATTGCCGTCGCGGCAGGCGCCCAGGCGGACATAAGCGCATCCCACCCTTGCCGGATTGCCCCCGCGGGTGTTAGTGCGACGCGAATCTTCGCAGGGGCCCCGATGCATGTCGTCCACGTTTGAAACAGTCGCCGGAATCATCGCCGATACGTGCGACATCGAGATTGGCACCATCACGCCCGAAAGCCACGCCATCAACGATCTGGGCATCGACAGCCTGGACTTCCTCGATGTCGCCTTCGCCATCGACAAGTCGTTCGGCATCAAGATGCCGCTGGAACAGTGGACCCAGGAAGTGAACGACGGCAAAGCCACCACCGACGAGTATTTCGTGCTCGGCAACCTGTGCCGCCACATCGACGGGCTGGTGGCGGCGAAGACCGCCTGACCGGATGCGACTCGAATACTTCCAGATGGTGGACCGGATCGTCGCACTCGATCCGGAGGCACGCACCATCCGGATGGAGGGGCTGGTCCCGAACGAAAGCCCGATCTTCGAAGGGCATTTCCCCGGCCACCCCATTCTGCCCGGCGTGCTGATGATCGAAACCATCGCCCAGTGCGGCGGTTGGCTGGTCCTCGCGACCCTGCGGTTTGCCTTCATGCCCTTCCTGTTGCAGGTCAAGGAGGCGAAAATGCGCAGCTTTGTCAGTCCCGGCCAGCATCTGGAGACCGAGGCCCGCCTGATCCACGACGGCTCCGGCTACGCCGTCATCGAAGGCAGTATTTCGTCCCAGGGCAAGAAAGTGGCGGAGGCGGAAATCCGCTATCGCGTCGTGCCCTTCCCGAACGACACGCTGCGGGAGCAGATGCTGGCGACCGCCCGCCGTATCGAAGTGCCGGAGAGGTTTTTCCATGCCGCATGACCGCGACGCCGTCATTACCGGAATCGGCCTGATCTCCTGTCTTGGCGAAGGGGTGGACGCCCATTGGGCCGCGCTGCACGATTTCGCTCCGGTCATCGACGATACGGCATTCCCTGGATATCGGCTGCATCCGATGGCCGAACTGGCGCTGGACAAGCATATCTCCAAGCGGGAGCAGCGGCAGATGGAGCCGTGGCAGCGCTTCGGCACCTACGCGGCCGGCGCGGCGCTGGAAGCGGCGGGGGTCAAAGGCAACACCGAGCTGCTGAGCCAGATGCACATGATCGTGGCGGCCGGGGGTGGGGAGCGGGATTACGACGCCGACGCCGCGATTATGTCCGGCCTGCCGAAAGCCGCCGATCCCGACGCTTACCTGAACGAACATCTGCTGAGCGATCTGCGCCCGACCCTGTTCCTGGCGCAGTTGTCGAACCTGCTGGCCGGCAACATTTCGCTGGTGCATGGCGTGGTGGGGTCGTCGCGCACCTTCATGGGCGAAGAAGCCTCGGGCGCCGATGCCATCCGTATCGCCTGTGCTCGTATTGGCGCCGGTCAGGGCGATCTGTTCCTGGTGGGCGGTTCCTACAATGCGCAACGCCCTGACGGGTTGTTGCAATACGAGATGGGGCGGCTGCTGTGGAAGCAGCCGTTCGCCGGGATATGGGACCGTCAAGCAGCGGGCGGCGGGATACTGCTGGGCTCGCTTGGCTGCTTCCTGGTGGTGGAAAGCCGGTCTCATGCCACCGCCCGTGGCGCGACCGCGTTGGCTCGTATTGCGTCGGTGGCCAGCGACCGGTGCCGCCGTGGGCCGAATGAGGCGACGGCGAACGCGCGGAAGCAGCTTGCCGCATTGGATGGGACGTACGAGGCCGCGTCGGCGGCGGTGATCTCCGGTGCATCGGGTGCGCATGCCGCCACCACGGAAGAACACGCTCTTCTGACCGAAATCGGTTTGCCGGTGCGTGCGGGTGCCACCGCGTTCGGACATTCGTTGGAGCCGGCGTTTATCGCCAACATCGCCTTGGCCGCGATGGCGGTGTCACACGGCACGCTGTTCCCGCCGCTGGACTCCGCCGAGAAACCCATGGACGCGCCATTGCGCGACGCGCTGGTCACCGGCTGGGGCCACTGGCGCGGCGAAGCCCTGGCGCATGTGACGACCCCTTAGGAAAGCACGATGCAAGACACCGATCATCTGGGCCGGCCGG
>Ga0214180_1000357_pt1 | contig 17014 bp, 20 predicted proteins | sample TroBogEpilimnion_22_FD_153018 | JGI IMG/M metagenome (GOLD analysis project Ga0214180, IMG submission 153018) | Freshwater microbial communities from Trout Bog Lake, WI - 16OCT2007 epilimnion | ecosystem: Environmental > Aquatic > Freshwater > Lake > Epilimnion/Euphotic zone | place: Trout Bog... | reverse complement strand
CGCAGGCCCGCCACCCATGACTTTATGGTTTTCCCGTTGTCAGTCGTGGGTGGCGGGCCTGCGCCCGCCATGACGACAAAAGGAAATGGCGCTCGTTGTTACCCGGGAATACCCAGCAGACGCTGGGCGGTGCCGCCGAGGATCGCGATGCGTTCGTCGTCGGTCAGGCCGGGGGTGTTCAGGACCAGATCGACCTCGGTGGAGGTCCAGGGGAACGGGTAATCGGTGCCGATCATGATCTGGCTGACGCCGGTTTCGGCGATCAGGTGGCGCAGGGCCTCGGGCGTGAAGACGATGGTGTCGAAGAACAACTGGCCGTCGCGCAGATAGGCGGTGGGATTCTTCTTCGGCAGCGGGCCGACCTTGTCGGGGAAGCAACGGATCACCGCGTCGGAGCGGTTGGCGTAGGACGGCAGGAAGCCGCCGCCATGGGCCGCGCAGATCTTCAGGCCGGGGAAGCGGTCCAGCGTGCCCTCGAAGATCAAGTGCGACAATGCAATCGTTGTTTCCAGCGGGTTGCCGATGGTGTTCGTCAGCAGGCCGCTGCCGTTCAGGCGGCCGCTGGGTTCCAGTTCGCGCACGCCGAGCGGATGCATGAACACGAGGATGCCGAGTTCCTCGCATTTGGCCCAAAATGGGTGGAAGCGGGGATTGGACAGTTCCTCGCCCGCGACGCTGCCGGCGACTCCGACGCCTTTGAAGCCGAGTTTTTTCACCGCGTATTCCACCTGTTCGGCGGCCAATTCGGGGTGTTGCAGCGCGGCGGTGGCGAAGGCGACGAACCGGTCCGGATTGGCGCCACAGAATTCCACCAGTGTTTCGTTCTGGATTTTAATCAGTTCGGCGGCTTCGTCTTTCGATGCGCGATACCAGTAGGGGTTGATGCTGAGCGCTTCCACATCGATGCCCTGGGCGTCCATGGCGGCCAAGCGGGTGGCGAGCGTGTCGCCCTGCATCATCAGGCCGGGGGCTTCGAGCGGGTGGTTCACGATGGCGGCGGCGGCCGGGACGATACAGTGGGCGTGCACGTCGATGGTCTTGATGCGCTTGCCGTTGATCACGGTTTCGCGGCGGCGTTGCGCGGCGGTGGGCGGCGCGACGGCCGTGGTGCTGCCCAGCGCGCAGCCGACGAAGGCCAAGCTGGCCATGGCGGTATTCAGTAGGTCCCCTGAGATAGGCATGATCGTTCCTCCGGTTGGTTTAGGAGGAGCGTATCACGGATTCGGCGGGACGCTATGGGGGGGGAGGCTACCGTCGTCCCCCCATCGCCCCTGTATTCCGCCGATCCTCCTCCGCCCGCACATTCTCCAACAAATAATGCGGCCCCAACGCATCCAGGTTCGGCGCGCCGATCTGGCCGAGCACGAGGTCGATTTCCCGTTGCAGGATGGAGACGGCTTTCTTTACGCCCTCCAGCCCACCGGCCGTCGCCCCATACAACGTCGCCCGCCCCGTCAGCACGAAATCCGCACCCATGCATAGGGCCGCGACGATATCGGAGCCTCGCCGGATTCCGCTATCCAGCAGCAACGGCACATCCGGCCCGACAGCGGAGCGGATCATCGGCAGCATATCCACCGGCGAGGGCATCATATCCAACTGCCGCCCGCCGTGGTTGGACACCAAAATCCCGTCCACGCCCATGCCGACGGCGATCCGCGCATCCTCGGGGTGCATGATGCCTTTGATCAGCAGCTTGCCGCCCCAGGCGTTGCGGATCGCCTCGATATCGCCCCACACCTGACTGGCATCCGGCGTCTGTGTCGCGAACAGATCGGCCACCTGATCCGGGGTCGATCCGGATGTGGCGTAACGTTCCCAATTGCCGAGCATCGGCAGCCCGCCTTGGCGGTAGTAGTTGATAACCCAGGCCGGGTGCAGCATCGCCTCCAGGATCGTCGGCAGCGTCATGCGCAGCGGGCGCACGAATCCGTTGCGACGGTTACGCTCCCGGTTGGACGACACCGGCACGTCGCAGGTCACGGCGATCGTGGACAGGCCGAGGTCCGTCGCGCGCTTCACCAGATCGAGCTGGAATGCCCGGTTTTTTGCCCCGTAAATCTGATACCACATGTTCCGAGGCGCCAGTTTCGCCCCCGCCTCCATCGACGCATTCGACGCCCCGGACATCAGATAGGGCACATCGGCCTCGTTGGCCGCCTGCGCCAGGAACAATTCCGCATCCTTACGGAACGCGCCCGCCATGCCGGTCGGCGCGATGCCGAACGGGCTGGCATATTCCCGCCCGAACAATTTCGCGCGCTGCGAGCGCTTCGACGTGTCGATGTAGTACCGCGGCACCAGACGGGCCTGACGAAAAGCGTTGGCGTTCGTGCGCAGACCGACCTCATCCTCGACCCCGCCTTCGATGAAGTCGAACATGATCTTCGGCAGCTTGCGCTTGGCCATGCGTTTGAGGTCGTCGATGTTGATCGCGCTGTCGATGCGGCTCATTGTGATTCGTCCCTTTCCTTGGGGCCCATTATACGGGGGAAACGCCATGACCGACAAACGCGCGCACGTGATCACCGGAGGCTTCCCGCTCGGGGCCAGCGCGGGGCACGATCAGGATTATGCCCGCTTGCGGCTGCTGACTTTGCTGGCCGAGCAGGACATCCCAGCCACCGTCGCCAACGATTTCACCGATATCGCTCGGTTTTTGCCGATTTCCCGCCTGTTGATCACCTATGTCGCCGGCCCCTACCCCGACGCGGGGCAGTGTGCGGCGATGCGCGAATGGCTCGAATCCGGCGGCCATTGGCTCGCGCTGCATGGCACCAGCGGCGGCCGAGCGCAGCGGGTCGAGGGCCACCGCATGCGCCGCACCATCAAAACCGAGCACCATGCGCTGCTGGGGGGATTTTTCCTGACGCATCCGCCGTTGTGCGAGTTTCGCGTGGACGTGAAACCGCACGCGCTGACAGAAGGCGTCGGGGCGTCATTCCGGGTCGAGGACGAACCCTATTTCGTCGAATTGCAGCACCCGGAAACGGCGCGGGTTCTGCTGACGGCCGATTACGGGTTCGGGTCCGATGCGTTCGGGATTCTGTATCCGACCGACACGTCGCTGCTGGCCGATGGGAAAACCCGTGTCCTCGGCTACAACACCCCGGTGGGCGCGGGTTCGGTCACGTATTACGCGCTGGGCCACTGCCACGGACCGACAAAATATCGCGGCCCGTGGGAGAACCCGGCGTTCACGCAATTGTTGCGGAACGCGATTACCTACTGAGACGCGCGCGCCGGCCCGACCAACGTTGCACCGCCGTCCACGCCGAGCACCTGCCCGGTGATGAACCGCGCCTGTTCGGACAACAGGAAGCGCACGGCCATGCCGATGTCCCAGCCGTTGCCTTCCTTCCCCATGACCGAGGCTTTGCGGCGGGAGTCGCGGGCCTGATCGGTCATGCCCCGCGCATAAACCATCGGCGTATAGACCGGTCCCGGAAACACGCAGTTTGCTCGTATATTGTCCGGCCCGTGGTCCACCGCCATCGCCTGCGTCAGCGCGATCACCGCGCCCTTGGACACGGAATACGCCGTCAGCCCGCGCGGGCGCAGCGCGGAAATGGAGGAGATCGTGACGATCGAGCCGCCCCCGGCGGTTTTAATCATCGCGGGGATCGCGTGTTTGCAGGACAGGAACATCGTGTCCACATTCACGTGCATCACACGGGCCCAGTTTTCCTCGGTTTCCTCGACGACGGTGCCTTTGCTGCCGATGCCGACATTGTTGTCGAGGCAATCCAACCGGCCCCAGCGCGATACCGCGTCCTTCACCATCGCCTCGCATTGGGAGGATATTGTCACGTCGTAGGACGCCGCCGCCGCGCTGCCGCCTTCTTCGGCGATCATCGCGACCGTGCGTTCGGCGAGCGCGATGTCGCGGTCCACCACCAGCACATGCGCGCCGGCCCTGGCGAGCAGGATGCACGCCGCTCGGCCGTTGCCAATGCCGTCGCCCACGGCGCCGCCGCCGGTGACAATCGCGACCTTGCCGGTTAGGCCCCATTCTTCGTTCGGTGTCATGTCGTGTGTTTTCCTTGTGTTCCAATCCCCGTCATGGTTGGGCTTGACGCCCTGGGACTTGATCCGAGGGCCGCCTCATACCCATGGGGCGCCGTGGGATGCGTCTACCCGTTGACCGTGTGCATGAATTCGGCGGTCCTTGGTAGTGTCACGCCGGGGAGGCCGCCATGGACGTGAAGCCGCGACGGCACTGTCCGACCTGCGCAACCATGCGGTCGCCGAAATATTGAGGCTCCTCAGGTTCGCACGAATTGCGATTGTAGAATTCTGTAATGGCATTATACTCACAAAATACCATTGCGGAGTTTCGCCATGCCTCGGACCAGCGCTCACCCAAAGGAAACCAGCTTCAACATGCGGATCGACCCGGCGTTGAAGGCGGCTTTCACCAAGGCAACCGAGGCGGGGGACAAGCCCGCCGCCCAAATCGTCCGCGACCTCATGCGCGCCTATGTTCGGCAGAGCGAACGCCGCTCCTTCGAAATCGATGCTCGGCGGCAATCCCGGGAGGCCGCCGCGCTGGCTCGCGATCCGAACAGCGACGAATATGCCGTCATGCGTGAGATCGAGGCCGAGCTCGCGGACGATAGGTTTTGGCAGGCGGACTAACGACGGTGAGTCGCGGCGACCTTGTGACCGTGGCAATCTCGGGCGACTACGGCAAGCCCCGCCCGGCCCTAATCATTCAAGCGGACGCGTTCGATGAACTTGGCAGCGTTACGGTGTTGCGCCTGACGAGCGAACTGCACGACTGGCCGAGCTTCCGCGTGACCGTGGAACCGACCGAGGCCAACGGGTTACGGGCGACCTCGCAAATCATGATCGACAAAGCGGCCGCTGTTCCCCGCGAGAAAATCGGCGAGGCCTTTGGCCATCTCGACGCCGCGACCATGCGGATCGTGAATCGGGCGCTTATTACCTTCCTGGACTTGGAGTCGCCGCCTTGGGGGACGGTTCCGGTTACGGAAGGCGTTGCGTAGGATTGGCGTGCGGCGGGACTGAGCGGTTGAGTCGGTAGGGCGTGGCCGCGGCGCTGGGCGCGCGGAGAGTTGGCGGGGCGCGAAATTCAGATTTTCGCACCATTTAATATAGACTGAGTGCTTATAACATAGTCTCTCTGCTTCACCTGAGATGGTAGGCCTTGGAGCGCAACTACCATCCAGGGCAGAGGCTCAGTTCGGTCTCCGATGCGAGGTTGTCCCTCGCGGGCGACTTGCTGCGGAATCATGGGTGCGTTGGGTTTCCAATGCTCCCCCCAGATGGCGGCGATCCACTTCGATCCTTGAGCATCTGGATCAACGCTGCGTTTTGCTGGGCCAAAGTCTGCAATATTGTATTTCGCTCCTGAGCCAAGAGCGCGCGCTCCTTGCCGACCTCGACGTGATCGCGTTCAATCGATCCTGCCATTTGATATAGCACTGCCAATGCAAGTATAACCGGCAGTATCAGCGAGCCGTTCAAAATTCCCCAAAGCTTGTTCCGGGCCAATTCTTTAATACTGGAGGCTGATTCCGGCGTATTTGACTTATTATCAAGCACCGGAATTTGCGTTTCGTTTTGAGTTACTAACGACCGATCAAACTCCGCCGTTGCTCTCAAATCGACCCCATTGCCCGGCATGGCGTTAACGAATGCGTCCGGCGCATAGACTTCAAGCGCGCCACACAAGAGAGGTAACAGTGCATCATTTTCAAGGCCAAGTACCTTCATGACAAGGTCAAGGCTGTTATATTCGATCCGACTAAGCGTTAGCACTAAATTGTCAAAAGGCGATTTGGCTGCACCAAGTTCGATCATTCGGCTGGGACGATCGCCTCGACCGCCAAACCGATAAGATAACTGATCATTCAAGCGCGGAATGAACCTAGCCCTGACCACTGCCTCAAGCCGTTCCGGCGAATATTGTCTCTCAGGGCCGGATATATGATAATCCTCGCCGTCAAAAGGGAGTTGCGCCTGCTGGCAATATTCCCTCCAGAAGGCGTCACGAGTATCTGTTGCGAACTTCGAACCAGACAGCTTGAGCTTAAGCACTATCTCCATGGCACCCTCCGTGCGATCAATCCGCCAAATGTTCGGCAAAGCGCCTGTGGTCGATGTGGCGACTGCCCCGCCCGGAGGCGTAGCACATCGGGCGTGACCGGAGAACCGCTGTTGAAGAGCGGCGGCTAATTCAATTTCTGCTCACCGCCACCTCGGCAGTGCACAAATCGAGACTGATGCAACAATGCCGGAGCATTGAGTTCAATGGGCTTTCCCGGAGCATAAGTCCGGCGCATAAAAACCGATGCACGCTGGCGCGCCTGAACCGGCGTTCCGAAGGTTCCCGCTGGATCGGTAGACTGCGCCCAAGCTGACCCATACCCACCGTCTCGTTCGTTGCAATCCGCTCCTCCACTCCCTAAATTGGTCTAACCGACCAACCTTTAGGCTCCACCATGCCCACCGCGTACACCGCCCAACCCCGCCCCCACTCCAACCAGCCCAACACCTGGACCCTCCAGCGCGCCAAAGCCCGCCTGAGCGATGTCCTACGCCGCGCCCGTTCGGATGGGCCGCAGCACGTAACCATCCATGGCAAGGAGGCCGCGGTCATCCTGTCGGAGGACGCCTACCGCCGCCTCGCCGGCAACCAGACAGGCGCGGCCCTCCTAGCCGCCTTCCAGGCCTGTCCCCACCCCGAGGTCGATTTCAACCTGGAATCCGTCCGCTCCCCCGTGCGCGACGTGGTGCTGTGACAGGCTGGCTCCTGGACACCAACATCCTTTCGGAAATGCGGCGCCCACGGCCGGAACCCAAAATTGCCAGCTTCATCACGACGCAACCGCTGGCCCGGCTGTTCGTCAGCACCGTAACCCTCGCCGAACTACGGTTCGGGATCGAGCTTCTATCCGATCACGCCCGCCGCGCCGACCTCCATCATTGGCTGACCAACCAAATCCGTCCGATGTTCGCCAGCAGGGTTCTGGAAATCACCGAGGACGTGATGCTCGAATGGCGGCTCATGGCCGAGGAAGGGAAACGGATCGGTCACACCTTCCCGCAACCAGACCTGATCATCGCAGCCACGGCGGTTGTCTTCGGTTTGACGGTCGTCACGCGCAACGACGCCGATTTCGCGCGCACCCGCGCCCGTATCTTCAACCCCTGGGTCGATGAGATGCCGACTGCTAACTGACCCAACCCCTCACCCCTCCACCCCCCGCATAAACCGCGCGATAGCATCGATTTTCGGCATAACCTCATCCCGCCCCTCCGGCTCCAGCGAGAAAACCACCCGCTCCACTCCCAAATCCTCATACCGCTTGATCATGTCGGCATCCCGCCGCGAATGCCAAACGGTCACCGGCAACGGCCCCCGGCCCGCTTCCGCGCACATCCGATAAAACTCCGGGATCATATCCGCGATCTGCCGATAAGCCCCCTTCCGAGCGGCCTGCGGCAACCACCCATCCCCGTAACGGATCGCCCGCCGTGCGGAATACGGAAACGCGCCCCCGACATATACCGGCACCCTCCCCACCGGTTTCGGCCGAGCAACCATCGGATCGAAATCGACGAATTCGCCGTGGTACGAGGCGGCGTCGGACGACCAGATCGTCCGAATCGCCTCCACGGTCTCCCGCGCCCGCTTGTGCCGCGTGGCGAACATTGTCCCGTGATTTTCCATCTCGTCCTGGTTCCACCCGTTCCCGATCCCGAACAGGAACCGCCCGCCGGAGATCACATCCAAAGACGCCACCGTTTTCGCCAACTGGATCGGATCGCGCTGCGCCACCAGGCACACGCCGGTGCCGAGCATCAGGCGGGACGTGACGGCGGCGGCGGCGGAAAGGGACACGAACGGGTCCATCGCCTCGGCATATTTGCGCGGCAGCTCGCCGCCGGCCGGAAATTCCGTCTTCCGCGACAGCGGGATGTGGGAGTGTTCGGGCGCCCAGACGGAGTCAAACCCCCGTTCCTCCAGCGCCACCGCCAGCGCGTCCGCCCCGATCGCGTAATCCGTAAAGAACATCGAAGCGCCGAATTTCATCGCACCGTCTCCCCCCATGGACCCTGACACCGTACCGCCATACGCTACCGCCGCGTTCCCGAGGAGACCCCAATGACCGTCCAATTCATCGGCATGATCGCCGCCGAGGCCAAGTCGGAGATTCACCCGGCTCAAGGCCCGACGATCGACCCCGATTACATCGCCCGTTTCGCCCAGGCGCACGAAAAGGCCGGGTTCGACCGGGTGCTGATCGCGCACAACTCCTCGGACGCCGACGCGGTACTGGTGGCGACGCATGCCGCCTACGCCACGAAGACGCTTGGCTTCATGATCGCCCACCGTCCCGGCTTCATCGCGCCCACCTACGCGGCGCGGCTGTTCGCGACGTTCGACGTGTTCTCCGGCGGGCGCGGCGGTATCCACATCATCACCGGCGGCGACCCGGTGGAGCAAAAGCGCGACGGCGATTTTTTGTCGCACGAGGAACGCTATCACCGCACCGACGAATACGTGGGCCTGATGCGGCAGACGTGGACGGCCGATAAGCCGTTCAACCATGAAGGCAAATACTACACCTTCGAAAACGCGTTCGCGCGCGTGAAGCCGGTGCAGAAGCCGCATATTCCCGTGTATTTCGGCGGTTCGTCGGACATTGCCATCGCATTCGCAGCGAAACACGCCAACATCTACGCCTTCTGGGGCGAAACGCTGGACATGGCGCGGGAGACTATCGCCAAAGTCCGAACGGCCTGCGCCAAGATCGGGCGGGACCCGGCGACGATGCAGTTCAGCCTGTCCATGCGCCCGGTCCTGGCGGACACGGAAGAGGCCGCCTGGGCCCGCGCCGACCGCATCATCGAACGCATCCGCGACCTGCGTGGCGCCGGCATCGGCCGCTTCAACGCCAAGCCGGAGAGCATCGGCTCCCAACGCCTGCTGGAAGCCGCCGCCGGGGGCAAAGTCCGCGACAAGCGCCTTTGGACCGAGGTCGCGGCGGCGGTCGGGGCCGGGTCCAACACCACATCGTTGGTCGGCACGCCGGAGCAGGTGGCGGAATCGCTGCTGGAATACCACGCGATGGGCGTCACCACGTTCCTGATCCGCGGCTTCGACCCGCTGGACGACGCCACGGATTACGGCCGCGCTTTGCTGCCTTTGGTGAAAGCGGGTGCTCGACCCATGGCTGCCGCCGCGGAGTAATCCGATGATCGACGTGGCCGTGATCGGCGGTGGCCAGGCCGGCCTGACCATGAGTCACGCGCTGTCGAAGCGCGGCATCGGCCATGTCGTGCTGGAACGGCACCGCATCGCCGAACGCTGGCGGAGCGAGCGGTGGGATTCGCTGCGATTCCAGTTCCCCAACTGGGCGCTGCGCCTGCCGGATTTTTCTTACTCCGGCGACAAACCCGACGAATACGCGCACCGCGACGATGTGGTGCGGTTTATCGAGGCCTATGCGGCATCCATCGAAGCCCCGGTGCGAACCGGCGTCACGGTTCGGCGGCTGGGGCGGACCGACGAAGGTTTCGAACTGGCGTGCGACGATGGGGTGCTAACAGCCCGCAACGTCGTCATCGCCACCGGTCCCTACCAGCAAACCGTGGTGCCGGACATGGCGGACGGCCTGGGCGCTGTCTTCCAACTCACCGCCAGCGACTACCGCAACCCCGAGCAACTGCCGGACGGCGGGGTTTTGGTGGTGGGCGCCGGCGCGTCCGGCTGCCAGGTCGCCGAGGAACTGCTCGACGCCGGGCGCCAAGTCTACCTGTCCGTCGGCACCCACCGCCGCGCCCCGAGGCGCTATCGCGGCCGGGACTTTATCTGGTGGATCAACGCCCTAGGATGGGATGACCGCATCGCCGACCCCGGCGCGGCGAGGCAGCCGCCTCTGGTGATCAGCGGCGCCAAAGGCGGACGGACGGTCGATCTGCGGGAATACGCCGCCGCCGGAATGGTCCTGGCCGGGCGGTTCTCCGGCGCTCGGAGCGGCGTGGCGTCCTTCGCCCCCGACCTGGCCGAAAGCTTGGCCGCCGGAGACGCCAGCTACGCCGCCTTCATCGCCGCCGCCGACGCTTATTTGAACGTCATGGCAGGCGAAGGCCCGCCACCCACGACTTACCCGGAACCAACCGGCGTGGAATCCCTGGACCTGAACGCCGCCAACATCCGCACCGTCATCTGGGCCACCGGCTACCGCTACGATTTCGGCTGGGTGGACCTGGATGTCTTCGCGTCCGGCGAACTCGAACACACGCGCGGCGTCACTGCCGTCCCCGGCGCCTATTTCCTCGGCCTGCCGCTGCTTTATAAAACCAAATCGTCGTTCCTGTCCGGCGTGGGGGAAGACGCGGCCTTTCTGGCCGAACAGATCGACGTCAGGAGGAACTCATGACCGCGGAAACCCTCTCGCCATCGGAAACGAACGACCTGCGCCGCATCGCCGGCCTGATGCTGCCCGCGAGCGCCGAATATAACGTGCCGGCCGCCGACGATCCCGCGATCTTCGCCGATATCATCAAATCCCTTGGCCGCGATTTCGCGGAAGTTCGGGCTGCGCTGGCGGAACTGGCTGGAATCTCCGGCCGGGACGACGCGACCGCGGAAGCGGAGGCCAAGGCGCTGCTGGCCCGCGAAGACAGCCGCTCCACCGCGTTGGGCCGGTCGCTGCTGCAATGCTACTACCGCGACGATCGCGTGGTGCGGTCTTTGGGCCTCGAACCGCGCCCGCCGTTCCCGAAAGGGCATGAGTTGGAACAAGGCGACTGGTCGCTGCTCGATCCCGTGCGGGCACGCCCGAAAATGTGGCGCGACGCTTAAGCATCCCCGTCATGGTCGGGCCTGACCCGACCAACTTTATCCTTTTGGCCTGAGGTGGTCGGGTCAGGCCCGACCATGACGATAGCGAACATAGGATTCCTCCCATGGCACGCAACGAAATGGTCGACGTCCTGATTATCGGTTCCGGCGCATCCGGCGCGGCGGTGGCGTGGAGCCTGGCCGAAACGAAAATGCGCATTCTGTGCCTGGAACAGGGCGACTGGATGAAGCCGACCGACTACCCCAGCAACGGCCGCGACTGGGAAGCACGCCGTTACGCCGATTTCGACATTTCCCCCAACCGCCGCAAGCGCGAAACGGATTACCCCGTCAACGACGACAACTCCGTGATGAAAGTTGCGATGTTCAACGGCGTCGGCGGCGGCACCACGATGTACACCGCGCATTATCCGCGCATGCACCCGTCGGATTTCCGCGTGAAAACCTTGGACGGAGTCGCCGACGATTGGCCGGTGGACTACAAAACGCTGGAGCCTTTCTTCGCCGAGAACGACCGCATGATGGGCGTCTCGGGTCTGGCCGGCGACCCAGCCTACCCGCCGCACCAGCCGCTGATGCCGCCGCTGCCGCTGGGCAAAACCGGCACGCGCTACGCCAAGGCGATGAACAAGCTGGGCTGGCACTGGTGGCCGTCCGATTCCACGATCGCGACGACGGATTACGAGGGGCGGGCGAAGTGCATCAACCTCGGTCATTGCACCCCTGGCTGCGCCCAGGGCGCCAAGGCGAGCACCGACATCACCTATTGGCCACATGCGTTGCGCGCCGGCGTGGAACTGCGGACCCGCTGCCGCGTGCGCGAAATCACGCTGAATGAACACGGCATGGCGGCCGGAGCGATATATTACGATGCCGAGGGCGTGGAACATTTCCAGCCGGCCGAGGTGGTCATAGTCGCCTGCAACGGCATCGGCACACCGCGTTTGCTGCTGAATTCGGCCTCGTCCCGGTTTCCGAACGGGTTGTGCAACTCCAGCGGGCTGGTCGGCAAAAACCTGATGCTGCACCCCTGGCCGCAGGTGCGCGGCTACGTCGACGAACGGGTCGACGGCGACCACGCGCCGATGTTGAGCATCTGGAGCAAGGAATTCTACGAAACCGACCTGTCACGCGGTTTCGTGCGCGGCTACACGTTGCAGTTCGCGCGCGGCACGGGCGTGGTCAACGAAGCGATCACCAGCGCGTCCGTTGGGCATTTGCCCTGGGGGGCCGATCATCATCGCGCCTACCGGGAAAAGGTCTACCGGCGCGTTCAGGTTGGCGTCGCCTGCGAGGATTTACCGGAGGAACATAACCGCGTCACCCTCGACCCCGTGCTGAAGGACAGCAACGGCATTCCGGCGGCGAAAATCGATTACACGCTGAGCGAAAATACCGCTCGGATGATGGAACACGGGATCGCGCGCGCGACGGATATTCTGCTCGCTGCGGGGGCGAAGGATTTGTACACCTCGCGCACATTGCTCAACAGTCCGGGGCATTTGCTTGGGACCGCACGCATGGGCAACGACCCGGAACGGTCGGTGGTGAATGCGTGGGGGCGGTGCCACGATGTGAAGAATATGTTCATCGTGGACGGCAGCATCTGGGTGACCTCGGGCGGGGTAAACCCGACATCGACCATTCAGGCGCTGGCATTATACGTAGCCGACAGCATCAAGCAGCGTTTGGCGACGTTGTTCGACTGACAACGTCATTGCGAGCGTAGCGAAGCAACCCAGAGCCTCCGGCACACTGGATTGCTTCGTCGCTTCGCTTCTCGCAATGACGGGTGGGACGCCACCGTTACGCTTTCAACCCGCCCTGCTTCTCGATAAACGCGGCAATCTCCGCCACGCCCTGCCCTGCCCGGACGTTCGCGAACACGAACGGACGGGCGCCGCGCATTTTTTTTGCGTCGCGGTCCATGACCTCCAGGCTGGCGCCGACAAACGGTGCCAGATCGATCTTGTTGATCACCAGCATATCGCTGCGCGTAATCCCCGGACCGCCCTTGCGCGGGATTTTATCGCCGGCGGAAACATCGATCACGTAAATCGTCAAATCCGCGAGTTCCGGGCTGAACGTTGCCGCCAGATTATCGCCGCCGCTTTCGATCAGGATCACGTCCAAACTGGGAAAACGCCGGTTCAACTCGGCCACGCCAGCGAGGTTGATCGACGCGTCCTCCCGGATCGCCGTATGCGGGCATCCGCCGGTTTCGATACCCATGATCCGTTCAGGTGGCAGCGATCCGGCGCGGGTTAGAAATTCGGCATCTTCCTTGGTGTAAATATCGTTGGTGATCGCGGCGATGTCGTAGGATTCACGAAAAATCTTGCACAACGCATCCATCAGCGCGGTTTTGCCGGTGCCGACGGGGCCGCCGACGCCGACGCGCAGCGGGCCATGCGGAGATTTGGTCATGAGCGGAACAACCTTGTGTATTGGGTTTCATGCCGCATCGCGGCGAGGTCGGAACGGAACGCGCAGCCACCGATATCGTCCAGCGTCGCGCCTTTTGTTTCGGCTGCTGTCGCGACGATTATCGGTTCCAGCGCCGCCAAAACGCGCAAACCGGCGTTTTGGCCGAGCGGAACGAGTCGAACGGCGGCTGAAATCAAATTGGTGGCGAAGGCCTGCAAATACGCTGCCGCCGCGTCGTCCTCGGCGATGCCGTGCATGCCGGTCAGCGCACCGACCGCCACGGGATACGGCGCGTTGTCCGGCAAACCGGTATCGGCCCAGGCCACCGCCGCCGCCGCGAAAGCCCTGCCCTGATCGAGCGATTCGGACCGCCGTTCCCGCGATGCCGCCGTCGCGAGGGCGATTTCGACGATGTCCGTCAAAGCCGCTGGATCGGCAGCCGCGCGATGCGCGTGCCGCAACAGAATAGCATCGTTCCGGCCGGACCCGTTCGACAGCACGTCGATCAGCCAAATCCGCAGCGTGTCGCCATCGACGATATCGTTGCAATCGACCGCGTATTCCAGCCCGTGCGAATACGCGTAACCGCCCGTGGGAAAGGCTGGCGATAACCACGCCAGCAGACGGATCAACGAAAATTCAGTCATGATCGTGGTCGTGATGGTGGTGATGCCCACCGCCGCCGGAAGCGTAAGCACCCGGTTCCGGATCGAATGGTGCCTCGATTTCCTCCACATGGCCGCCGAGGCCTTCGACCATTTCCGCGATCACGTGATCGGCGCGAATGCGGATCCTGTCGCCGAGCAACTGCACCGGCAAATGCCGGTTGCCCAGATGCCATGCAATGCGGACGAGTTCATCGTCCTCATGCGCATGAATTTCCAGCAACGGTTCCGGCTTGGCGCGCACGCGGACGATACCGGTTTCCACCGGTAGCCCGTCGCCGTCGCGCAACCGCACCGCTTGCGGCAGATCGAGCAAAATTTCCGTCCCGCTTTCGGTCGTCAGAACGATCCGGCGACGGTGGCGGCGGTCGAAATCGATCAGCACATGCTCGATTTCGGCTGTCGTATCCCAACTGCCAGCGGGCAGAACGCGATCGCTGCGCATCAGAACAGGAAATACCGTTGCGCCATCGGCAACACCGTGGCGGGTTCGCACGTCAGCAGCACGCCGTCGGCCCGCACCTCGTAGGTTTCGGGATCGACCTCGATCACCGGCATGGCGTCGTTATGGATCATCGACGCCTTGCCGATACCGGAACGGGTGTTGTTCACCGCGACCATCTGCCGCGACAGGCCCAACGACCGCCCGAGTTCCGCGTCCAGCGCGGCTTTGGACACAAATGTCAGACAACTCGCCTGCAACGCCCGTCCGAAGGCACCGAACATGGGCCGGTAGTGCATGGGTTGCGGGGTCGGAATGGACGCGTTGGGGTCGCCCATCGGCGCGCAGGCGATCGATCCGCCTTTGATCACCAAATCGGGCTTCACTCCGAAAAACGCCGGAGACCAAAGCACGAGGTCCGCCAGTTTCCCAGCTTCCACCGAACCGATTTCGTGCGCGAAACCCTGCGCAATGGCAGGATTGATGGTGTATTTCGCGATGTAACGCTTCACGCGCGCGTTGTCGTTGCGCCCCTCCCCGCCCCGCTGCATCTTCATTTTATGCGCGGTCTGCCACGTGCGGATAATGACTTCTCCGACGCGGCCCATCGCCTGACTGTCCGACGACATCATCGAAAGCGCACCGATATCGTGCAGAATATCCTCGGCCGCGATGGTTTCCTTGCGGATGCGGCTTTCCGCGAAGGCAACGTCCTCGGGGATGGAGCTGTCCAGATGATGGCAGACCATCAGCATGTCCAGATGCTCGTCCAACGTGTTCGCGGTGTAGGGGCGCGTGGGATTGGTGGATGACGGCAGCACGTTGGGCAGGCCCGCGACCTTGATAATATCGGGGGCATGGCCGCCGCCGGCACCCTCGGTATGGAAGGCATGGATGGTGCGGCCCTTGAACGCGGCGATGGTATCTTCCACGAAGCCTGATTCGTTCAGCGTGTCGGTGTGGATCATCACCTGCACGTCGTAACGGTCGGCTACGGACAAGCAGTTGTCGATCGCGGCCGGCGTGGTGCCCCAATCCTCATGCAGTTTTAAACAGGATGCTCCGGCGCGCAGCATTTCCTCCAGCGCCTGCGGCTGGGATGCGTTGCCCTTGCCGGCGAATGCCAGATTGACCGGCAATCCCTCCGCCGCCTGTAACATGCGCGCGAGATGCCACGGCCCAGGCGTGCAGGTCGTTGCCGATGTGCCGGTCGCCGGCCCCGTCCCGCCGCCAACCAGCGTGGTCATGCCGGCCGCGATGGCGTCGTCCACCTGCTGCGGGCAGATGAAATGAATATGGCTATCGATGCCCCCGGCGGTGAGGATTTTGCCCTCGCCCGCGATAATTTCGGTGCCCGGACCGATGATAATATCGACGCCGGGCTGAACGTCGGGGTTGCCCGCCTTGCCGATCCGGAAAATACGTCCGTTCAGCAGTGCGACGTCGGCCTTCACGATCCCCCAATGATCGATAATCAGTGCGTTGGTGATGACCGTATCGACGGCACCTTGTGCCTGCGAAAATTGCGACTGCCCCATGCCGTCGCGAATGACCTTGCCGCCGCCGAATTTCACCTCGTCGCCGTAAACGGTCAGGTCGCGTTCGACCTCGACAATGAGGTCGGTATCGGCCAGCCGCACGCGGTCCCCGGTCGTGGGGCCGAACATGTCCGCGTAAGCGGCGCGTGTGATCCGTGCCATCAGAGTGCTCCGTTCGTCAGGCCGCGGAAACCGTGGACCTCGCGCGTGCCGCGATAGGGGATCAAAGTGACCTCGCGGGTCTGGCCGGGTTCGAAACGCACCGCCGTCCCCGCCGCGATATCCAATCTCTGCCCACGCGCCTTCGCTCGATCGAACGACAGCGCGCCGTTGGTTTCCGCGAAATGGTAATGGCTGCCGACCTGGATCGGCCGGTCGCCGGTGTTGGCGACGGTCAGGACGGTGCGCGCGAGACCGGCATTCAGCTCGATATCGCCGGGTTCGGGGAGGAGTTCGCCGGGGATCATGATCGGTGGTCCTGGGGTTGTTGGGACGAATCCTAGCAACATCTGGGCCATCGGGCCAGAACGGGATTGCGCCGAGCGGTATATGTGTGCCATATACGGGACGTGATCGACCTGACCGCCGCCGAGGGCTTTCAATGGGATGCCGGCAACGCGCGCAAGAGTGCCGACAAGCATTCCGTCAGCCAATCGGAAGCCGAGCAGGTCTTTTTCAACCAGCCCTTGCTGCTGCTGGCGGATGACCGGCACAGCCAGAAGGAACCACGATTGCAAGCGCTGGGCCGAACCGACGACCGGCGCTTGCTGCACATCACGTTTACCCCGCGCGAGGGCGGACGGCTGATCCGGGTAATCTCCGCACGCGACATGCACCGCAAGGAAAGGCTGCGCTATGATCAAGACGCTTAAAGCGGTCCCGGAGTTCGCCGACGAAGCCGAGGAACGCCGGTTCTGGGAAACGCGGGACTCCGCGGATTATGTGGATTGGAGCAAGGCGGAGCGGGTGCGGTTTCCGAACCTGAAGCCGTCCAGCACGTCGATCTCACTGCGGCTGCCTCTGCCGCTGCTGGAACGGATCAAGGTCGCCGCGAACAAACGGGATGTGCCGTATCAGTCGTTGATCAAGATGTGGCTGGCGG
>Ga0214180_1000352_pt1 | contig 17094 bp, 13 predicted proteins | sample TroBogEpilimnion_22_FD_153018 | JGI IMG/M metagenome (GOLD analysis project Ga0214180, IMG submission 153018) | Freshwater microbial communities from Trout Bog Lake, WI - 16OCT2007 epilimnion | ecosystem: Environmental > Aquatic > Freshwater > Lake > Epilimnion/Euphotic zone | place: Trout Bog... | reverse complement strand
GCCGCCCGACAGCAGCCCCGCCGTCGCGTCGGCGGGCGACATCGCGACGCCCAGCTTGTCGAACCGGTCGTATTCCGCGTCGCCCCAGATCTTCGCCGCCGCCATTTGCAGTACCACCGCCTGCGACGACATTTTCACCCCCGGCATCGCGATCCGGTCGGCGTCGGTGAAATCCCGGATGGAGTGCACGTTCGGATTCCGCGTGTTCAGCTTCCAGGGCAAGCGCACCATGCTGGTGACGCCCCGCACCTCCTGCGGCGTGCCGAAGGTCTTCGCCCACAGCACCAGCAAGCCGGGTGGCCCGCCGGACACGATATCCACCGACCCCGACAGCAACGCCTGGTTCTGCGCGTCCGACCCGTTGAACACCGCGAAGCTGACCTTCACGCCTGGCACGCCCAGGTCAGCGGCATGCTTCTCGATCAGGCCCATGTGCTTCATGACGTTGAATTGCAGGAACGCCGCGCTGGTCTGCTGCGCGATCCGCACCTCATCGGTTTCCGCTCGGGCGACGCCGGTCAGTGCCATCGCCACCAGCACCCAGAATAGCAGGCGCATCGTTTTCCTCCCTCTTCACGGTCTTTTTTTCCGCATACCCGAAATGTCACGCAATCCGTTAAGAAATCCTTAACCCTTTTGGTGTAACGGTCCATAGGAAGCGCGAGACAGAACCATACCGGCGCATGATTTGCATGCACCCCGGCGACGTCCGACCGCACGCACATAAGGGATACCGACAGATGGAAGGTGCCGACCTCCTTGCCTCGGCCTTCGACGGCACGAATACCGCGCTTTTGCTCACGCAGTACGCTGCCTGGGCGTCCGATCCCGCGTCGGTGGACCCGGCATACGCCGCGATCTTCGAGGCGATGGACGACGACGCCCGCGCCGTGCTGGAACAGCCGGCAACGACCGCCTGGGCACCCGCTCGCCAGACCGCGCCGGCCTCGTCCTCCCGCGCCGACACCATCGCGAGCCTGCGGGCGCTGATGCTGATCCGGTCGTACCGCGTGCGCGGCCACCTCGAAGCCCATCTCGATCCGCTTGGCTTGCAGGTCCCAACGCCGCACCCGGAACTCGACCCGCGCAGCTACGGCTTCACCGATGCCGACCAGGACCGTGGCATCTTCATCGACAACGTGCTCGGGCGCGAAAGCGCCACGTTGCGCGAAATCGTGTCCATCCTGCGGGAGACGTACTGCGGCTCCATCGGCGTGGAGTTCATGCACATCCAGGACCCCGACCAGAAATCCTGGATCCAGCGCCGCGTGGAGGGTGCCCCCTGGCGCACCGCCTTCGATCGCACGTCCAAGCGCAAAATCCTGCACCAACTGACCGAGGCCGAGGGCTTCGAGATGTTCTGCCAGAAGCGCTACGTCACCACCAAGCGCTTCGGCCTGGAGGGTGGCGAGGTCACGATCCCCGCGCTGCACGCGATCATCGAGACGGTGGCGGCGGCCGGCGTGAAGGAAATCGCCATCGGCATGCCGCATCGCGGCCGCCTGAACACGCTGGTGAACGTGGTCAAGAAGCCCTTCACTGCGGTGTTCTCGGAGTTCGAGGGCGAGAGCTTCAAGCCCGACGACGTCCAGGGTTCCGGCGACGTCAAGTACCATCTGGGCACCTCCACCGACCAGGAAATCGCCGGACGGACGGTGCATCTGTCGCTGCAACCGAACCCATCCCACCTCGAAGCCGTCAACCCTGTCGTCGTCGGCAAGGTCCGCGCTCGGCAGGATCAGGCCGGCGACACGCAGAAGCGATCGTCGGTGATGGCGATCCTGATGCACGGCGACGCCGCCTTCGCCGGCCAGGGCATGGTCTACGAAACCCTGGCGATGAGCCAACTGATCGGCTACCGCACCGGCGGCACCGTGCATGTGGTCGTTAACAACCAGATCGGCTTCACCACCGTGCCGGCGCACGCCTATTCCGGCCTCTATTGCACCGATGTCGCCAAATCCATCCAGGCGCCGGTGCTGCACGTGAACGGCGACGATCCGGAAGCGGTGATCTTCTGCGCCCGCATGGCCGCCGAGTTCCGCATGCGCTTCGCCGCCGACATCGTGCTGGACATCGTCTGCTACCGCCGCCACGGCCATAACGAAACCGACGAACCCGCCTTCACACAGCCGATGATGTACAAGGCCATCGGCCTGCAATCGACGACCCGCAAGCTGTATGCCGACCGGCTGGCGCATGAGGACATGGTCTCCGCCGCCGACGCTCGCGGCATGGTGGAGAGTTTCGCGAAAACCCTGGAAGACGCCTATCAGGCCGCGCAATCCTATAAGGTGAACAAGGCCGATTGGCTGGAAGGACACTGGTCCGGCTTGAAACAGGCTGATCAGGAGGTCGAACGGCAGGAGGAATCCACCGCCGTTTCCACCGACACGTTGCGTCAGGTCGGTCATGCCCTCGCCAGCGTCCCGACCGGATTCAAGGCGAACTCCAAAATCGTCCGCCAGTTGGATGCCAAGCGAAACGCCATCGACACCGGCGAAGGCATCGACTGGGCGACCGGCGAGGCTCTGGCATTCGGCACCCTGCTGCTGGAAGGCCACCGTGTCCGCCTGTCGGGCGAGGACTGCCAGCGCGGCACCTTCAGCCAGCGCCATGCCGTTCTGATCGATCAGGAAAACCAGCATGAATACGTGCCGTTGAACAACATCGAACCCGATCAGGCGAAGATCGAGATCTATAACTCGCTGCTGTCCGAAGTCGGCGTGATGGGCTTCGAATACGGTTACTCGCTCGCCGATCCGCAAACTTTGGTGCTGTGGGAAGGCCAGTTCGGCGATTTCGCCAACGGCGCCCAGCCGATCATCGATCAGTTCGTGGCGAGCGGGGAGACCAAATGGCTCCGCATGTCCGGCCTGACGCTGCTGCTGCCGCACGGCTACGAAGGGCAGGGGCCGGAGCATTCGTCGGCGCGCCCCGAGCGGTATTTGCAGCTGTGCGCCGAGCGGAACATGGCAGTGTGCAATTTGACGACGCCGGCCAACTACTATCACGCGCTGCGCCGGCAGGTGCGCCGCAACTTCCGTAAGCCGCTGATCGTGTTCACGCCGAAGTCATTGCTGCGCCATAAGCTGGCGGTCTCCCCCTTGGCCGATTTCGCGGAGGGTTCGGCCTTCCGCTTCGTCATCCCCGAGATCGACGCCATCGCGCCGGCCGAACAGGTCAAGCGCGTCGTGGTTTGCACTGGCAAGGTCTATTACGACTTGCTGGCCGCCCGCCGCGAACGCGACATTAGGGACGTCGCCATCATCCGGCTGGAACAGCTGTATCCGTTCCCGATCAACAGCCTGACCCGCGCCTTCGCGGCTTACCCGAACGCGGAAGTCGTCTGGTGCCAGGAAGAGCCGGAGAACATGGGCGGCTGGCAGTTCGTCGATCGCCGGATCGAAGGCGTGCTGTCTGGCCTGGATGTGAAGGCCAAGCGCCCCCGCTACATCGGCCGCGACGCCGCCGCCAGCCCGGCCACCGGTCAGGCGCGCGTTCATAACGCACAACAGGCGGCGCTCGTTGCCGCCGCCATCGGCTAGGATTTTCGCGCAATGTCGACTGACATCACCGTTCCCACCCTGGGCGAAAGCGTCACCACGGCGACCGTTGCCCGCTGGATCAAACAACCCGGCGAGTCCGTCGCCGCCGATGAGCCGCTGGTCGAACTCGAAACCGACAAGGTCACCGTCGAGGTCAACGCACCGTCGGCTGGTGTCTTGGTCGCGATTTCCGTGCCGGAAGGCAGCGAGGTCGAGGTCGGCGCCCTGCTCGGCATCATCGATGCCGCCGCCGCGCCGACGGTCGCCGGCCCCGCCGCCAATCCCCCTGCCGGCATTCACCCACCGCCGCGGCCGCTCGGGCCGGTCGCTCGTCCGGCCGCCGCTCCGGCTCCAGTGCATGCGCCGTTGCCCTCGGCGGCGAAAATCATCGAGGAACAGGGGATTGTCCCCGCCGCCATCGGCGATGGCAGCGGGAAAGGTGGTCGCATCACCAAGGGCGACGTGTTGGCGTTCCTGGCCCGCGCCGCTCAGCCCGTGCCGGTGGCTTCTGCTCCCGCTCCCGCTCCGGCGCCCGTTCCCGTCGCGGCCCCGGCAGCCCCGCGTGTTGCCGGGGAAGGGGAGGAACGGGTGAAAATGACCCGCCTCCGCCGCACCATCGCGCTGCGCCTGAAGGAAGCCCAGAACAACGCCGCCATGCTCACCACCTTCAATGAGGTGGACATGTCCGCGATCATGGCGCTGCGGTCCGAATACCGCGACGCGTTCGAGAAGAAGCACAAGGGCATCCGCCTCGGCTTCATGAGCGTATTCGTCCGCGCCTGCTGCGTCGCGCTGAAGGAATTCCCGGCGGTGAATGCCGAGATCGATGGCGACGACATTGTCTATAAGCACCATGTCCACATGGGCATCGCTGTTGGCGGCGCCAACGGTCTGGTCGTCCCCGTCATCCGCCACGCAGACCAACTTGGGTTCGCGGGGATCGAGGGCGCCATCGCCGATTTCGGCAAACGCGCCCGTGATGGCGGCCTGAAAGCCGACGAGTTGTCTGGCGGCACCTTCAGCATCACCAACGGCGGCATCTACGGCTCCTTGATGTCCACCCCGATTCTGAACCCGCCGCAATCGGCGATCCTGGGCATGCACAAGATCCAGGACCGAGCGATGGTGGTTGGCGGGAAGATCGAGGTGCGGCCGATGATGTATCTGGCCCTATCCTACGATCACCGCATCGTCGACGGTAAGGAGGCCGTGTCCTTCCTCGTCCGCGTCAAGGAAGGCGTCGAGGACCCGCGCCGGTTGTTGTTGGATCTTTGATCATGGATACAGCATACGACGTCATCGTCATCGGCGCTGGCCCCGGCGGCTATGTCTGCGCCATCCGTGCCGCCCAGCTCGGCCTCAAGGTCGCCTGCGTGGAAAAGCGCGCGACCCTCGGCGGCACCTGCCTCAATGTCGGGTGCATCCCCTCCAAGGCACTGCTGCAATCGTCGGAGGATTTCGACCACGCCACCCACGGGCTGTCCGACCATGGGATCAACATCGTCGGCAGCGTCAGCCTCGATCTCGCCCGGATGCAGGCGCGCAAGGCCGAGGTCGTTGGCGCCAACGTCAAAGGCGTCGAATTCCTGTTCCGTAAGAACAAGGTGACCTGGCTCAAAGGTACCGGCCGCATCGTCGCCGCCGGCCAAGTGGACGTGGACGGCACAGTTCACACGACCAAGCACATCGTCATCGCTACCGGCAGCGAAAGCACTCCGCTGCCTGGCGTCGCTGTGGACGAAAAGCGCATCGTCACGTCCACCGGCGCGCTGGAATTGGACGCTGTGCCGAAGCATTTGGTGGTCATCGGCGCCGGCGTCATCGGCCTGGAACTCGGCAGCGTCTGGCGCCGCCTCGGGGCCGAGGTCACCGTCATCGAATTTCTGCCCCGCATCGTCCCGACCCTGGACACCGAGGTTGCGACCGCCTTCCAGCGTATCCTGACGAAACAAGGACTGAAATTCCGCCTCGGCGCCAAGGTCACTGCCGCGACGCTGACGGAAACCGGAGTAAGCCTGACCGTCGAACCCGCCAAAGGCGGCGCCGCCGAGACGCTGGAAGCCGACATCGTCCTGCTGGCGATCGGCCGGCGTCCTTTCACCGAGGGCCTAGGCCTCGAAGCGGCCGGTGTCGCTTTGGACGAGCGCCGCCGGATCAAGACAGACGCGCATTACGCCACCAACGTCCCGGGCATCTACGCGATCGGCGACGCCATCGCGGGACCGATGCTGGCACATAAGGCGGAGGACGAAGGCGTGGCGCTCGCCGAACGCCTCGCCGGGCAAGCCGGGCACGTGAACTACGATGTCATCCCGAGCGTCGTGTACACATGGCCGGAAGTGGCCGCCGTGGGGCAGACCGAGGAAGAACTCAAAGCGGCTGGCATCGCTTACAACGTCGGCAAATTCCCGTTCATGGCGAACGGTCGTGCCCGCGCGATGGGCGCCACCGACGGGTTCGTCAAACTGTTATCCGACAAGACAACCGACAAGCTGCTCGGCGCCCATATCCTGGGGCCGGACGCGGGAACGCTGATCGCGGAACTGGCGCTGGCGATGGAGTTCGGCGCCTCGGCCGAAGATGTCGCCCGTACCTGCCACGCGCATCCCAGCTTGAACGAAGCGGTGAAGGAAGCCGCACTCGCCGTCGCCGGTCGGGCACTGCACGTTTAACGCCCCGCCAGTGCCTCGATCTGCGTGACCAGCCCCGGGTGGGTGCGCAGAAATTCCAGCAGATCGTCCTCCACCTGACGCCGATCGGGGCCGCGTAAATGGGGCCAGTCGGCGACGGGGGTGATGGAGACCACGATGGGCGAGGCGCGTCCGCCGGTCAGGCTGTTCCACGCCATGCGCGCACGCACCGGCAGGCCGCCCATGCTCGGTGCACCGTCGATCCATAGGCCGACTGCCATGGCCAACGCTTCTTCCGTCCCGGTCAGCAGGCGCCAGACATGCGGTTCAGGTTCGATCCAGCTTTCCACCGTTTCCTCCACCCACGGCGGACGAGCAAGGCGGCGGCGTTCGGCGAGGACAGGGCCGGAGGTGCTGCGCGGTGAAAATGCCGCGATGTGCACATCGAAGGCAGTGCCATTCTCGCAGCTTATCCGCTGATCGGTCGCTCGGCCGCCGGTCGCGGCGCGGGTGCGTTCGGGCGGTGTGCCGGGGGCGGATGTGCAGTTCGGACCCGGGTCCAGCGGATGGGGCTGCGCCAACGTGGCGTTCGCGGTCCGATCCAACAGCAGCGCCGCTGCCGGGCCAACGCCCGCGAGGACGATCAATATCGCGGCGGCGCAGGCTCCGGCCGTCGCGTAGGAGCCGGTCATGTCCGGTCCCGGGACAGGTGCCGGCGGCGCGTCGTCGACCCGATCCTCTCGGAAGGGCAATCCGCAGGCGAGCAGCAGCAGGATCACCATGGAGAAGAAAATCCAGCCGTAGATCACATGATCGGCAGCGGCGGCCTCGGCACTCCCCAGAATGTGCCCCAGCCCCACGATCCCCAGCGCTCGGAACCCATTGGCGACGATCGGCACCACGATGGAAATGACGATGAAGGCCGTGCGCCTGAGCGGGCTGCGATACATCAGGATCGCGTACAGCGCCCCGAACGCGATGGCGGCGATCAGGAAGCGCAACCCGGCACAGGCTTGGGCGATGAAGAAACGGCCCTCGGGGATTTCGATGGTGTAGCCGTCCACATAGGCGGGGATGTGCAGAATCTGCGTGCCGTAGAGGACGAAAACCGCGGTGACATCCTGTAACTTCGGCGTCAGGAACTCCCCGAACGGGACCAGGAAATAGAGATAGAGCAGTGGCCCGGACATCGCCCACCACAGGCGCCGGCCGAATAAGCCCAGGAATAGCAGTTCCAGGAAGGTAACCGCGATCAACTGCCGCCCTTCCATGATCCCCAGGCGTTCGGCGAACAACCAGACGGCAGCAAGCGGAACACCGGCCAACGCGACCCACGGCATCGGACGGGCGGACAGGCCGCGCAGCGAATCCTGACGGTCCCAAAGCAGGTAAACGGTGATCGGGACAATCAGAAAGCAGTGGTTGTACGCGGTTGAATCGTTCCAGGTCTGGACGGCCGTCACGACCTCCGTCTGAAACAACCCGCCCAGCAACAGAATGCCGGAGATCAGGGCGGGGCCCGTGCCTTTCAATCCACTCCAGGCTTGGGTCAGTTCGTTCCGTGCCACCGCGGTCATGCTGGGTTCTCCGTGGGGCGAAGGATTTCATCGTAGCGACTGAGCCGGGCGGCCCAGTTGTATTGGCGGATCACGCAGGCCCGCGCGGCCTGTCCGATCTCCGTCCCGCGCGGGCCGGTCGCCAAACCGACGCAGGCGGCCGCGAAGCCGGCGACCTCGTCGGCCAGAACGACCTCGCGTCCGGGGATAGCGTCGATCCCTTCCAGCGCGCCGGAGGTGACGACGACCGGGCGTGCCATGGCCATCGCTTCCAGAACCTTGTTCTGGATGCCGCGGGCGATCCGCATAGGCGCGACGGAGGCGGTCGCGTGGACGACGTAGGGCCGGACGTCGGGAACGCGCCCCGTGACGTGCACGCCGTCGATCCGCGTCAGGCGTTGCACCGCCTCATTCGGGCTGTGGCCGACGATATGGAACTGGGCGTTCGGCAGCGTGTGGCGGATGGCGGGCAAAATATCGTTGGCGAACCACGCGACCGCATCGGCATTGGGCGGGTAGTCCATGGTGCCGGTGAACACGAAATTGGGGACCGACAGGTCGTAGACGGGCGGGAAATCGAGGGCGGGATCGAAATATTCGTGATCGACACCGTTGCTCACGCCCATGACGCGGGCGCGTCCGGCCGGGATGAGGGAGGAAAACAGGTCGGCCTCGGCGTCGGAGACGAAGCTCGCCAGATCGGCGTCCCGCGCGATGCGCTGTTCCAAGGCGGCGACCTTGCGCCATTCCCGGCGGTAGACCCAGCGCTTCAGGCCGGTCATGGTTTCCGAATAGGAGCGCCACTTTTCGGAGTCGACGTCGACCAGATCGACGGCCAAGGGTGCGGTGCGCGGCAGGTCCAGCACGTAGGGCGCCATGTTCGACGAATAGACGAACACCATCGCCGGTTTCACGTTCGCCATCACGCCGCGCACCCATCGGGCCAGACCGCGATCCTGGAAGTAGGTAACGCTCAGCGCTTCTCCGGTCAGCAGGCCGCGCAGGCACAGCAGCGTCGCGACGCGGCGGTTCAGCGGTGCGACATGCATGCTGGCGCACATCGCGCGCATGGTTTCGACGTGTTCCGCGTCGGCGGGATCGTCGAGCAGGCAGCCGAGGTGCATCTCGTACCACTGCGCCAAGTGCGCAAAGATGCGCAGCGCCCGGATTTTCTCGCCCTTGGTGGGCGGGTAGGGCAGGCGCTGGATCAGGAACAGGAGCGGCGGTTTCATCCCAGCCCGCGCACCAGCGGCGGGCCGATCCGGTTCGCGACCGCCAGCGGCAGGCGTTTCCAGGCGGCGATGAACAGCGCGTATTTGGGGTTCAGCGGGTTGTGGTCGGGCATGCTCGCGCCGGGTGCCAGCTTATAGCGATAGTGCAGCGGTGCGGCCTCGAACCCCCAGTTGTGTTTGAAGGAATAGGCGCCGGTGCCGAGCTTGCTGCGCCCGAAGTCGAACAGCCGGTAGCCGCGGTCGGCTGCCCGGCGCATGACCTCCCAGTACATGAAATCGTTGCCGGCGACCTGACGGGCGCCAGAGGTGCCGCCGCCGTAGTAGGGCAGAACCTCATCGCGCCAATGGAAATTCATGACCGAGGCGACAGCGGTATCGCCGTGCAGGATGGTCACGATATCCGCGCAGTCGCGGAATGTGTGCATCAGGGAGGCGAACCAGCGGCGCGAGAACACCGGCGTGCCCAGGTTGCGGACGCTTTCCGCGTAGATGCGGTGCAGCCGGGTGGGGTCCTGTTCGACAACGGATGTCAGCCCGTTCTGGATTCCTTTGCGCACCATCGCCCGCTGCTTGCGCGGGATCGCCTTCATGTTCTGGTCGTGGTTCGCGACGATGGGCTTGCGGAACGTGACATACAGATCGGGTCGCTGGTCCCAGTCGCTGTCCACGGGATCGCGATGCCGGAACTCCACCCCGCTCGCACCGGTTTCCGGCAGCAGACCGGCGGCGTAGTCCGCCAAAGCCGCCGCTGTTTCGGCATCCGCCGCCAATGGCCCGCCGTAGACGCAGAACGGAACCGAGGTCAGCGTGTTCCCGAATAACAGCGTTTTCACCTGCACCAGCGGCAACACGCCGACGATGGCGCCGTCCCGTTCGGCGAAAGTGTAAAAAGACCGATGGCCGAATTCCTCCGCGATCAGCCGGCGCCACGCCGCGCGGTGGAAGAATGTGCCATCGGGCATCGCGTCGACGAACGCGTCCCATGCGGGTTCGCTGGCGATCTCCAGGGGGCGAAAAATCAGAGCCATGGGGTCAGGCCGCGAGTTCGGTTGCGTAGACCCGGTCCATGCGGTCCCAGGCGAAATCGCGCAATAACCGGTCCAGCGCCGGTGCCATCCCGCTCAGGTTCGTGTAGTGCCGGATGCGCGATTTCCAGCCGCAGTTTTCGATGCGGGGCTGGCCGGGATCGACCTCCCACGGGTGGAAATAGAAGATGCCGGGGCGGTGTTCCGCGCCGTTCACTCGTTTCAAGCCTTGATAATAAAAGAATTTCGGCAGCAGCCGGAAATAGCCGCCGCCCGAACAGGGCCAGTTGCGCCCGAAGGCGCGGACCGCCGTCATCGGAATTTCCCAGATGTCGGACCCTTGCGGATGGAACGGCGTACGGGGCGCGTCCGGCATCCCGTACAGATCGTGGGCGATCGGGTTGATGGAGGAGCTGTAGCGGTAGCCGGCTTCCTGCAATTCGCTGAAAGCCCACAGGTTCTTCGCCCCGATGGAAAACGTCGCGGCGCGATAGCCCTGGATCGCCACGCCGCCGATATCTTCCAGTGTCCGCTTGGTCTTCAGCACGTCGGCCCGAAACGTCGCCGGGTCCTGGGTGTCGGCGCGGATGTGTTCCCACCCATGGCTCGCCAACTCATGCCCCGCCGCGACGATCCGCCGCACCATCGCCGGATGGCGGTCCGCGACGCAGCCCAAGGTGAAGAACGTCGCGTGCACCCCGGCGGCGTCGAATTGGCCGAGGATGCGGTCGACATTCGCCTCCACCCGGGATTCCCGGCTGTCCCAGGACGACCGATCGATGCAATGCGCGAAAGCCTGGACCTGATAATAGTCTTCCACATCCACCGTCATGGCGTTGACGGGGCCGGTCATTGCGGCACCCGCGTGTCCATGATTTCCAACAGGCGTTTCAACATGCGCTCCTGCCGCAGTGCGCCCTGTTCCAGCGCCAGAATGCGACCCGACAGCGTGTCGAGTTCACGCGACGGCGGCGGAGGGGGGGGGGCCACGACGGCGGCGGGTTCTTCGGGGGCCGCGGAACCGGCGCCCAGGTCCTCATTCAGCTCATCTGCCGTGGTATTCACCATGTCGGCCGTGATGCGGTGCTGCTCCTCCAACGCGCCAAGCAGCAACACACGGGAGCATAAGGTGTTGATCCGCCGGGGGATGCCGCCGCTCTGCCGGTGAATGGCAACGAAGCTGTCGTCGTCCCAGGTCGGGTCGTCCTTCTAGCCGACGGTGCGCAGCCGGTGTTCGATATAGCCACGCGTTTCGGTTTCCGAGAGCGGGCCGAGATGGTAGGACGCCAGCACGCGTTGGCGCAGCTGTTCGGCGTCCTTCATCGCCAGCATTGGGCGGAACTGCGGCTGGCCCAACAGAATGGTCTGCACCGAGGCGCGGCCGTCCACCGTGATGTTGGACAGCATCCGCAGCTCCTCCAGCGCCGCGAGGGGCAGGTTCTGCACCTCATCGACCAGCAGCAGCAGGCGCCTTCCGGCTTTGCGGTGCTGGCGCACGACATGTTCGTAGCGCACCAGCAGCGACGCTTTATCGCCGCCGATATCCGCCTCCAGCCCGAAACCCGCCATGGCCAAGCGCAACAGGTCGTCGCCGGACACGCGCGTGGTGACGACGCGGGACATAACGTAGGTGCTGCGGTCGAGCTGGGTCCATAGCTGGTCGACCAGCGTCGTTTTGCCGGCCCCAACCTCGCCGGTGATGACGATGAAGCCCTCTTCCTGCGACAGGCCGTAGACCAGATGCGCGATCGCGCGGCTGTGCCCGCTGGAACCGAAGAAAAATCGGCGATCCGGCGTCAGCAGGAAGGGCAGTCCGGTCAGGCGATAGAATTTCTCGTACACGAGGGAATCCGTCAGAACTGCTTGGTGATGCCGATGAGGAAGATGTCTTCGTAGAGGTTCAACAGCGGCGTCGGCGAGGTGCTTTTGAAGAACGTATATCGCATGCTGGCGGACAGGGAGTCAGTGAGAATATACTGTAACGCCGCATTAAACGCCATGCTGCTGCCGCCCGACAACGTATAGTACGATGCCGACGTGTTCAGCGTGAGGTCGGGCGACAGCTCGTGGATCCACGTCACCACGAAGCCGGACGAGCGGGTGGACGATTGCGCCGCCGATAGGCCCCCGGTCGCGGTGCTGTTGGAGCTGTTGAGTGTGAGCGTCAGCGTATCGCGGTCCAGATGGGTGTTCACGCTGGCGGTGAGGGTCTGAAAGCGGAAGATGCCGGCCTGACTGGGCGAGTTGTTGGTGCCGGTGAACTGCAGACCGCCGGTCGTCGCGTTTACCGTGCCGCCATTCGCGCCGACGGTTCCCGCCGCGAGTTGACTGCTGAGGTTTTCCAACTGTGTTCCGAGCGATTCATTATAGCTGGCGCTGATGTTCGTGCGGGCCGTCAATTGGTAGTGGCCGTCGAAGGTCAACGAAGCGATGCCGAGCTGATGGCCATAGCTGACGGTGATCGTGCTGTCCGGATTGGGGGTCAGTGTCGTGCCGACGCTCCATGTGAAATCGTCGATCGGCGCGACACCGAATCCCGAATAGATAATTCGCTCATGCCCGATGGTCACATTCGCCGTCGCCCAGCGGTTGATCGCGTAGCTGACCTGGTTGGTGATGATTTCTCGGGTGGACGTTGACGTCTGGGTGGCGGAGATGCTGCCGGTCGTCAACGAGGAGTTCTGAAAACTGGACGTCGATTGGGTAAAATCGAGATTGAACGTGTCCTGGAAATCGTCGAGGAAATCGCCGCTCTTGAAATTGATGGTTTCCTCGTTGCTGATCAAACGCTGGGAGCCGGAACCGGTGGGCAACGGCAGGTATTGAAAGCCGTTCACGGGGCTGCTCTGGCCGATGTTCATCGAGTACCCGACCCGCAACGTCCCGTAATCGCCGAATTTCCGTACCACATAAGGCGAAATCGAGATGCTGGAGGTTTGCAGTTCGTTCTGGCGCGTAAGGCCGTTTTGTCCGATGCCGCCGCTGCCCGCGCCAGCCGACAGTCCGCCGATATTACCCGCGCCAATGGTGCCGCCGCCACCAAGCGCGCCGCGGGCGGATTGAACGCCGGACACCGCGCGCAGGTCCAGAAACGCGAATTCCTCGATCGCCGTGACCGTGGCGGTGCCATTGAGCTGCTGGTTCAGCGCGTTCTGCGAACCGGTCCTGGCGTTCATGATCAGAACCGGGGCGTAATCCAGGCTGACCTGCGCCCGTTCGGTGTTTCCGACCACGGTTATCCCCGGCGACAAGTAGGTGGTCAGATCCCACCGACGCGGGCTGTTGGCTTGCAGGACGTTGTCGGTCAAAGCCTCCTGGAACGAGACACGCGGTTGAAACGTCCAGCCGCCGCCTGCCGCCAAGCCTTGCAGGCCGTTGGCGATCTGTAGCTGATGCTTCAGGTCCTGTGCGTCGGGGGTGGCCAGATCGGTCGCGACCGGCCCGCCGCCCGTCCCACCGGTATCCAGCAATGGAAACGCCCGCGCCGCATCCGGCTGCGCCAGTGCCAGGGCGGTCAGGCATGGGGCAATCCACCACGGTATTCGTCCCGCGGCACGGCGGGACACGGTATCCGGTTGCATATAATCGGGTCCAGCCGCGCGGCGTCAGGAGGAATAGTAGGAAGAATAGGCGCCGAACGTGTAGCGCGACGAAATCTGCTGTTTGTTCAACACCAGCGTGATGGTCTGGCACGCCTGAATGAGATCGAGCGACGCCTCGACCTCGTCGCGTTGGGTTCGGTCGGCTTCGACCACGAACACGATCTGCCCGACCACCGGCGCCAATACCGCCGGATCGGATGTGGACAGGCAGGGCGGGGCATCGAGGATCAGCAGCCGGTCGGCGTAGCGCCGCCCCAGGCTTTGGATCAGCCGCGTCATCTCCTTTGTCGAAAACAGCTCGGCGCTGCGCTCGCGCTCGCGCCCGACCGGCAGGATCGACAACCGTTCGATCGGGGTCTTCACGATCAGCGGCGCGGGATCGAGCTTGGGGTTCGACACGAGGTCCAGCAGCCCGCGGGATTCCGCGAGACCCAGCGAATAACAGAATGAGTCGCGTTTGGAGTCGGCGTCCACCAGCAGCACGTGGTGATCGCCCTGCCGAGCGATAGAGCCGGCGAGGTTGACCGAGGTGAAGCTTTTACCCTCGCCGGGCCGGGCGCTGGTGACCATCAGCAGGTTGGAGAAGCCGGGGTCTGAGCCTGGTCCGAACGCGGTACGCAGGATTTGCCGCTGCACGAGGCGGAATTCCTCGGAAATGCGGCTGCGGGTGCGCGACCAGTCGACCATGCCGCCGCGTTCCAGCGCGACCGCGTCCACGGCGGATCGACTTTGCAGCAGATCGGGGTTGGACAAAACCTCGACCTGCGGCGGATCGCGCATGACGATCGACGGTGCCGGCATCCGCGCGGCCGCTCGTCTGGGGCGCGCCTCGACGACGTTCGCGGGGGCGAAGTCGTCGGACGGTTCCATGGGGTGGGGCTGGGCGGGAAGCGTTGGCTCGACGGCATCGGCATCCGGGGGCGGCCGGAACAGGATCGAGCGGCTGGGCCGAGCGGGTCGCACGATCGGTGGGACGAACGGCTCCTCGGCGGGCGGTGCGGGCGGCGGCGCGAGATCGGGGTCGAGCAGATAGGCGGCCGAACCCTCCAGCTCGCCGGAGCGCAACATTTTCTCGGCGACACGCTCGACGAGGTGGGATGATTTAGGTCTGAGCATTCAGATGAGCGCCGCTTTACGAAGGATGTTAACCATCAGGCCCCCGTATACGCCCACGAGGATGGCGACGGCGAACCCAAATCGCAGCACGGTCATCAGGCGCTGGCGCAACGGCGCCATGCCCAGGACCGAAATGCCGCCCAGCACCGGCAAACCCAGCGCGCGCAGGTCGTCGACGGTCGAAAACGAGCGGTCCATCTGGCCGAACAGAACGGTCACGCCGGCGCCAGCGGCGAGCCCGGCCAGCAGCACGCCGGTGATCAGCAGCATCCGGTTGGGTGCGGCCGGCAGGCGCGGAATTTCCGGGGGATCGATGACCTGCAGCTTAACCTTGTCCGCCTGTGTGTCGGCGGCTTGGGCGATGTTGGCCGATTGCAGACGGGACAGCAGCTCCTCATAGTTTTTACGGAGCACGCTGTAGTCGCGATCCATGTTTTGGTATTCGGCCATCAGGCCCGGCTGTTCGCGCTGCATTTTTTCCAGCTTGTCGCGGTAGCGGATCGCATCGTCGCGCTGGCGCTGCAGCGATACGATCTGGGTATCGGCCTCGATCAGCTTAACCTTCAACTGGTCGTACACCGGGTTCGGGACCGAGCGCTTCATCTGGCTGGGATCGGCCGGGGCCGGGGTGCCGGCGGCGGCGCTGGCGGCAGCGGCGGTCGCGGCGGCCTTGCTCACCGCGCCGCTTTTCGCCTCTTCCGCTTTCAGGGATGCGATCAGTTTTCGCTGCGCGATCACGTCCGGATGGGCTTCAGTGTCCTTCAGCAGCAACATGCGGAGTTGATCTTCCGCTTCGGCGACCGGGTTCTTCGCCCCAGGCAGGCCCGCCGCGACCTGCTGTGCCGGTGTCATGGCACCGGGGCCGGATTCCACCACCAGCATGGGGGGGGTGTTTTCGACTTCCTGCTTCAGGGCGTCGCGGCTGACCATGGCGTCCTGCAATTTGCCTTCAAGCGTCGAGGCCGTCATCCGGGCACCTTCCAAGGCGGGGACGTTCGGATTCGTCTCATTGGGGAGGATATCGACGTAGCGTGCCCGGAATTCCGCGCGCCGCTTTTCCGCCCCGCGCAACTGCTGCTCGTAGGATGCGATCTGGCGTTCCAGGAAGCGCCGCGCGTTCTCCATGTCCGCTCGGTTGGTGCCGGTGGCGCTTTCCACGAAAATCGTCAGCAATGTCTGCACGACATCGTGCGCGACCTTCGGAACTTTGTCGCGGTAGGTGATGGTAAACAGGTTCTTCGTCTGCGGCACGACCTTGATGTCCGTGGCCAGCCGGGTCATGAGCCGTTCGCGGTCGGATTGACCGTTCAGTGTCAAATCCAGATCGGTCTTGGAGATCAATTTCTCCAGGTTGGGTCGACTGAGAAGGGTGCGCTGCAGGATTTCCAGCTGAGTGGTCGGCGCTGAATCCGCGGCGATCCCGCGCAACAGCGGGGTCAGGATGGCGTCGGCGTCGACGAACAGGCGGGCACCCGATTCGAAGGTGTTGGGGATCATGTACACCCCGACCCAGCCGACACCGCAGGTCAACCACGCGACGATCACCCCGGTCCAACGGCGACGCCAGGCGGCCCGTAGGTATTGGGAAATCAGCGTGCGAAGCGAATCCATGACCGGACGGCCTCCTCAGAACCAGGATTGCGGGATTATCAGGGTGTCTCCGGGTACCATTTCGATGTTCTGGCCGATGTCGCCATCCTTGATCAGGTCGTTGATCCGCACCCGGATGGACTGCGTTTTGCCGTCCGGCAGCCGGCGCACGACGATCGAGCGGTTGCCGGAGGCATATTTGGTCAGGCCCTTGGTCGCGATCATGACATCGAGCAGGGTCATGTGATCGCGATACGGGATGGCGACGGGTTCGGTCGCTTCGCCGATGATGCGAATCTGGCGGTCGGTCGGACCGATGAAGTTGCGCACGATGATGGTGACGTTCGGCTCCTGGACGAACTTCTTCAGCCGCTCTTCGATTTCGCGCGCCAGGACCGTGGGGGTCTTTCCGGCGGCGACGATATCCTCGATCAGCGGCGTGGAGATGCGGCCGTCCGGGCGGACCGAGACGCCGCCTTCGCTCAAATCGGGGTTGCGGTAGACGAAGATGCTCAGTGAATCGCCGGATCCGATGACATAATCCTCCGACGGCTTCACCGAGGCCGCTTTGTCGAGCGTCGCGGCGTCGACAATCGGGTCGCCGCTGGCAGTGGTTTTCGAACATCCGCCGAGCAGCAGGGGCAGCAGGACGATCGCCAGCGACGCGAGGCCGAACATCCGGAAAAGACCGGTGCGGCTGGCGTTGTCGGCCTGGCATGAAGCACGTTTGATCACGTTTGGGTGAACTCCAAGAACAGTGGGGCCGGCACGAGGGCTATGCCCCGGGCGGCGAAC
>Ga0214180_1000351_pt1 | contig 17110 bp, 12 predicted proteins | sample TroBogEpilimnion_22_FD_153018 | JGI IMG/M metagenome (GOLD analysis project Ga0214180, IMG submission 153018) | Freshwater microbial communities from Trout Bog Lake, WI - 16OCT2007 epilimnion | ecosystem: Environmental > Aquatic > Freshwater > Lake > Epilimnion/Euphotic zone | place: Trout Bog... | reverse complement strand
GCTTTGAATGTTTTGACATCTTTAATCTAATCCCTCACTTGGCATTACACACTGACAAGCTTAGCTTTATTCACAAGTTTGTAATCGCTTCACACGCTCTTTGTAAACAATAAACATCGTGTTTACTATTGCAAACCATCATATATCAAAATCCATCGCGCTAAGATCTCTTATAAGGTTTATGCATTGTGCCCCCTCACACTGTTATCGTTAATACTCGGGATCTATTAGCTTTACTTGCCTAATGGAAATGTCTATGTAGGTGTCGAATGTGAATAAGTCGATGTCGATCGTAATCTATAAACCAATCGTAATATAGGGACATGTCGCGACCAGTCTCTACGGTGTTAAATATAATGATAGTGCGCATTCCGTTTGCCTATGTACTTGAACTTGAACTTGCTCATGACCTTAATCAGTTATTACCCATTAAACATTGCATCCTCTAAAAAGCTAATTGAATTCAGTAAATAATCCATATATTAGTTTAGCTAAACATTAGCAACGTTTATGGTTTAGTACACCATCATGTTATTATCATTATTTTTTTGCGTTTATACATGCCTGATAACTACTCTCTCGATCGCGACTATTCACTAGATGCTCTAAAGGTTCCACCTAATTCAATTCAAGCTGAGCAATCGGTATTAGGTGGACTTATGTTAGATAATCAAACTTGGGATTCTATCGCTGACAAAGTTGTTGAAATTGATTTTTATCGCCGTAGTCATCAACTTATTTTCAGAAAAATAGAAGAGCTCGCAGAAAAACAAATACCTTTTGATGTTATTACCTTATCCGACGCACTAAAGGCTATAGGTGAACTAGAAAATGTAGGCGGTTTAGCTTATTTGATTATGCTGGCCAAAGACACACCAAGTGCAGCTAATATAACTGCTTATGCAGATATTGTTAGAGATCGATCTGTCCTAAGGCAGCTGATACACATTGGCACTCAAATATCTGATTCTGCGTTCCAAACTGAAGGTCGAGATACTGCTGAACTACTAGAAAATGCTGAACGCCAAGTTTTTCAAATTGCTGAACAACGCCAACGGGGGCAGGGTGGCGGCTTTATTCCCATCAAATCTCTATTAGCTAATGCTGTTGATAAAATTGAAACTCTATTTGAACAAGAAGGTGCGATCACTGGAGCGGGCACTGGATTTACTGATTTTGATGAACTAACTTCCGGCCTTCAACCTGCTGACTTAATCATAGTTGCTGGAAGACCCTCTATGGGCAAAACCACTATTGCCATGAATATGGCTGAAAATATTGCCCTTAAAGCCAACAAACCCGTCGCTGTATTCAGTATGGAAATGCCAGGTGATTCTTTAGCAATGCGTATGATGTCTTCTTTAGGGCGCATCGATCAGCACAAAGTTAGAACGGGTAAACTGGATGATGATGATTGGCCACGATTAACCTCAGCAATTAATCTACTAGCTGGCACTCAATTATTCATTGATGATTCCCCTGCATTAACCCCCACAGAGGTTAGAGCTCGAGCTAGAAGGCTTGCACGTGAACATGGTCAATTAGGTTTAATTGTTGTTGATTATTTGCAATTGATGCAATCTCCTTCTAGTGGTGAAAATCGAGTACAACAAATTTCTGATATCTCTAGAGGTCTAAAAGCCCTAGCAAAAGAACTCAATGTGCCTGTAGTTGCTTTATCACAGCTCAATCGTAACTTAGAACAACGTCCTAATAAACGTCCAGTGATGTCTGATTTAAGAGACTCAGGTGCAATTGAGCAAGATGCTGATTTAATAGTTTTTGTTTATCGTGATGAAGTTTATAACGAAGACAGTCCTGATAAGGGCATAGCTGAAATCATTATTGGCAAACAACGTAATGGCCCTTTAGGAACAGTTAGACTGACCTTTTTGGGACAATACACACGCTTTGAAAATTTTACAGGGACTTCTTATGGCTCTGGAGACTATGAATGACCTCTCCAGCGTATGCCATCGTTAATTTGAAAGCCTTACAACACAATTATCAAATTGTTCGACAATACGCCCCTAATTCAAAGATCATGCCTGTTATTAAAGCAAACGCTTATGGTCATGGAATGCTACGTGTCGCTACTACATTAGAATCAGCAGATGCTTTTGCCGTTGCTCGTGTAGATGAAGGAGTGCGCTTGAGAAAAGCTGGAATAAAAAACAAAATAACTGTTTTGGAAGGTTTCAGTTGTATCAATGAACTTGATGCACTTTTGGCTCATCAACTCGATACTGTTATTCACTCCCTCACACAGTTAGATATGCTCGAAGCAAGAAAGGATATAAATGTTTGCACTATATGGTTGAAACTTGATACTGGAATGAATCGATTAGGATTCCAACCTGCTGAATTTGTTAACGCTTACAAACGGTTAAATGACTGTCAGTTAATACAAGGCGACATCATTTTAATGACGCATTTAGCAAATGCTGATGATAAACATGACAATACAACCGTAAAGCAAATTAATCTATTCACTAATACTTTTGAATCAATATTAGCTGAACAAGGAATAAATAATGAACAAAATCTCTCTAGCATTGCAAATTCTGCTGGTATTTTAGCGTGGCCTAACTCATTAACTGATTGGATACGTCCTGGCATTATGCTTTATGGCATATCACCATTTCCTGAAAATACTGGTGAACACTTTAATTTGAAGCCCGTAATGAGCCTACATTCGCGACTGATTGCTATCAAGTCTTTAGAAAAAGGCGATAAGGTTGGTTATTCAGGAACTTGGATCTGCCCAAAACCAACAAGACTAGGCATTGTTGCTATTGGTTATGGCGATGGTTATCCACGTCACGCAAAAGCAGGTACACCAGTTTTGGTTAATGGTTTACGCGTTCCTTTGATTGGCAGAGTATCTATGGATATGATTACAGTCGATCTTAATAGCCAACCTGAATCTATGACGGGTGATCCTGTTACGCTATGGGGTAATGGTTTAGCTATTGAAGAGATTGCAAATTTCGCAGATACTATTCCGTATACTTTAGTGTGTGGAATAACTCAACGTGTGCGTTTTGTTGAGCAAACAATAATAAACTAACTATATATTGAAACGTAGAGAAATGATGAAGATCTTTAGAAAATAGCCCTATGACTTATTCAATAGGGCTATTGGACTTAATTAAATTAAGCTTTTTAATGCTTCGAAATCTTTCTTAGCATCTTTCAATTCTTGTTCAGCTTCTTGTAAAGCTGATTCTTTAGCATGTGACATAGCAGATTTTAATTTTCTGTTTGCTTTTGCACGTGCATTATCTACTTTATCATTGGCATTAATTTCTTTGCTCAAATCAATTGCTGGCTTTATAAGAGCTGCTGCTTCTTCATTAGAAGCACCTTTTGAAATTCCTTCTATTGCAGCTTGGATTTTAGCTGCAACCATATCGATTGCTTCGGCTGGCTTATAAGTAATTCTGCCTGGATCTGACTCAGCAAAAGTTGATGTAGAAATTACTGCCATAGCTGTTGCCATTAATAAAGATAGCAAAGTTTTTTTCAAGGTATTCATATTTAACTAACCTTTAAGTTGTTGTTATTTTAATTGTACTAAATAATCAAAAGATTATTTATCGAATTAATTCTAGCATACTTTGTAAGTAATTAGTCTACAAAGCTATTAAAATTAAAAATTTGAGTGGATTATTATTCATAAAGACAACATCAGACTCAGTATATATCGAAGCCTGATGTTATTTTATAAGTTAATTAATGAGTTTTATCGTAAGTAGCTTTCATTTCTGAAAATGACTTTAAAGCTGTTGCTAAACCAGTTTCTGCAGCAACTGCATCGCCTGCTTCTACAGATTTACGAGCTGCTTTAAGTATATCTGTCGCTTTTTGACGTTGACGCTCTGTAATTTCAAAACGAAATTCTTTTGAAGCTTGAGAAGCTTCTAAAATTGTTTTAGAGGCACCCGGTAAGTCACCAGCTTTGATTTCCGCTTGTGCTGCAGCAATACCAGAAAGAGTGTTTTCAATCGCTTCTTTCACCGCAGCTTCACCTTTAGGCTCAGCCATTGCATTTGTAGATAAGGCCGCTACTGAAGCCGCCATTAGAACTGTTGTTAATACTTTATTTATTGAACGCATTATTTAATAAACCTTATATTGATATTTAAATTAAATTATAACTAACCATAAAAACAGACTAATCAATGAATGACTACTCGGCTAATATCCTAGTTAACGCGCAGAATTTTAACACAAAAATTAAAATTAAAATTAAAAGAAAATGTTACAAACCTGTGAACATAAATAATTTTTAAAATTAAACAATCTAAATTTACATCATTCAAAGTAACTTTTATTCATTTTCATTTTCATTTTCATTTTCATTTTCATTTTCATTTTCAAATTTAATTATCAATAATTCAAGACTTTTATTCCAACTTTTCAAATATGTTCAATTCATTATTAAGATAAGGTTTCAAAAATTAACTCGCGAATTCAACTTATTAATTTATTTATACCTTATTTTTTAGAAATCTTTATATTCTTATTATATTTATTACTATTTTCTTTCCAAAAAAAAACCCCCACTACCAAAAGGCAGCGGGGGTTTTCAATTCCTTAACAAACTATTGACTAGCTTGTTAATTACTTCATTAGATGAAAGTTGGAATTAATGGAGCATCGATAGTTACCAATTGACGGTTACCAGCTGCATCCCAGAAGAATAACAAACCAGCAAAACGGCTATCTGGATCATAGATCAAGTCAGCTAAACGGTAAACTTCCCATGCAGCGTCAGACGCAGTTACTTGAACTGTTCTTTTTTGACCAGGAGCAAGTGGGCTGTTATCACTAACAGTCAAACCTTCTTCAGCCAATAAGTCATCAGGATAACCTGATTCGTCTTGTGCAACATTTGCATCCATGAAACGTACGCCAGCAGTATTGAATTCGCCTAAACGAACCGCTGAATCACCATTGTTAGTGATAGTCATAGTCATTTGCATTGCACGACCTGGTACACGGTAAGTAGCATCTTCAATCTTAACAGCAACTGTTGGTACAGGCATTTCGATTGATTTAATACCACGTAACAAACCAGCTTGTAAAGGAGTCGTAATAGGGAACTTCTCGTTAGTGCTACCCATAGAAGCGGCAACGATAGCGATAGCACCTACTGCGAAACCTAACGCAACTTTACGGTCAGCGCCAGTGATTAATGAATCAGCTTTACCAGCGTCAACAGCAATCAAACGTGGAACGAACATTGGTTTACGTGCCCAGTATGCTACCCAAAGGATACCAAAACCATACCAAAAAGCATGCCAGAAATAAGTGTTGCTTAAGTTATAGTTTTCTAAGTCAACAGTTTCGCCAGTCAAAGTAGTGATTGGGTTAACAAATGAAGACATAGAACCAGTAACAGTTACCCATTTACCTGGACCAATGATTGGACCACCGCCTTTTACGTTCAACATAGTGTGAACGTGCCAGTCACCTGGACGACGAGCTTTCAACAATACTTTAAACTCATAAGTCTCACCAAGTTCTAAAGAAACTGAACGTGGAACTAATTGACCACCGATCCAAGATCCTGCACGAATAAATACAGGACCAGGAATACCGATGTTCAAGAAAGAGATTTCGGGTTTATCAACAGTTTCAGGCCATCCAGTAAATACGAAGAATTTACCTGAAATTGTCATTGTATCATTAACTGGAACTTCTTCTTTTGACCAGTTTAGGTCAAACCAGTGAATAGTACGCATACGCATGAATGCCGCTTGCGACTTTTCACCATGAGCAGATGCAGTTGGTGTGTAAAACATCGCTGCTGTCATAGTAATCAGCAGTGCGACAAAGGATAATTTAGCAACCTTGTCTTTTAATATTTTCATATATCCTCCTCTATAATAGAGAATCTATTGTTCTTAGAGTATCTAACGATAAATAATTATCATCAGTCTTTTATTTTCGATGTAACAGTCTTATGCAGCTTCTACGAAAGCGGTGCTTCCGAACCATTTGCCGAAGAAATGCCACAAGAAGTATATTAAGATACTCACGAAACCAGAGAAGAACGCTGATACTGGAGCAACGTCTTTACCGAATGTTCTTAATGTACCTTTTTCTACCATTCTGATATATTCAGGAGTACCAGTTCTAACATAGTGGTAACCTTGTAAATCAGCTAAAGTCATCATCATGCCATTATATTCTACTGGCACGTGTAATGGAGCAATAACAGGCCAGTTACCTGGGTAGAACAATAAGCCATAAGCTAATCCACCGATAACAGCAGTTACAGTCATACTACCTGACAACATCAACACAACATCAAGAACAATAGCGCCTGGCATTAAGTTGGATGGAAATACGAAATTCACTGGGAAATAAGTCCAACCCCAGAAATTTAAGTATCTGTTGATCCACTCACCTAAAAGAAGACCTAAAATACAAACTACCGCACCGAAAGGTAAACGGTATCTCCACCACAATACAGCTTGAACAGCAGCTGGGAAAGTGATAGAAACGATTGGAGCTACAGTTACCCATAGACGTCTATCTTTCCAATCAGTCCAGAAATCCCAGTCACCACCGGTTAACATATAGTGAATGTGATAACCACCAAGTACAACGAAGAACAATGTAAACAAAATTAGCCAATCGAACGTGCGAGAAGCTTTTACTGCTTCAGCGCGTGAACGTACAGCTGATTGAGATGCGCTCATTAGCTTACCTCCTAAAGGATTTGAATTATTTTTATTAATGACTATCATGCCTCTTTGCTGTTTCACCTTGAAACAGGGTGAAACAGCGAGGAGATAGCAATTACAACCAAGACTTAGATTATGCTAAGTCTTTTTTCAGAAGTTTAGCAATAGCTTGAACTTCTATGTTTACAACACCTAATACACCTAAAGCAGCCCATCCGAAGAATACGAAACCGTAGTGTAAAGGAGCAACAAACAACTCTTCCATAAACCAGAAAGTGTGACCCCATTCGTTCAAGCCAACATTTGGCAAGATCATGAAAGGACCAACTACTGATACTAAGTATTGAAGAGACAAGCCTTTTTGATAGGTTGGCAATCTTGTTTTAGCATATAAGAAAGCTGCACCACCAGTAATGATATAGATAGGATAGCTCAAGTAGAATTCGATGATGTGACTTGGTGTAAAGTCTGTATCACGAACGATAGTTTGATGCCAAGTACCATCTTGCTCAGTGAAGTAGCTAGCACCATAATAAATAGCCCAAGCGTACATTACTAACCAAGTCCAATGTGTAAAATGTCTTCTCAACTCTTCTCTTGGAGTGATTGACATAACTTTACGATCACGTGATTTCCAAAGGTAACCCCACAGAATACCTGCAGTAGATACTTCTAAAACGAATTCGATATATAGGAAGTTCATCCAATAAGTTTCGAATTCTGGTGCGAATGAATCTAGACCAGCTGACCAGCCATAAACGCCTTCGTACCAACGTACCCAACCGTAAAACAAGATATAGACCAAAGAGCCTAATACCATATTTCTTACATTTAACAGCGGTGCTTCCGCAGCATCAGTTTTCACTGATTCAGTTGTAGCTGCCATTTCTACCTCCTAAAAATTAACAAATCCTCAATCTAATGACTAAGGCTCTATAGTATATTTCCATTTTCTCATTTATTCTTGTTTAACAAGAAGTCAATGCCACCAAGTCAATTTAGTGAGCTATCAGTCTACCAGCTCAATCATCCTTGTCAAGTCAAAAACCTATTGAAATATTATTTTTATTCGATAATTTTAAGTAATATTGAATGGGTAGTTTTAAACTAATTCAATATTAGTACTTTAGAAGCAACTAGCTTTTTTTAACGTAATATAGCTGTCACAATTTTTTCCAATCTACATCTCATTTTGCTCATATTTACGCCTAATAGCGTCTTCACGCGCATCATTAATTTCTCTTATTACACTTTTTACATCAACATGCTTCACATTTGGCTTAAAGCTTCCTGTTAACAAGCAGTCTGGCTTCAAATTTCCACTTTCATAGATATGCCAAATTTCTTTGCCATAATTAGTTGTTAAGATCTCTGGTGCATATCGCCCGAAATAATCTGCTAAATTATTTACATCACGCTCTAGCATAATAGATGCATTATTATTTGCTGCTGCATCGACTGCCTGTGGCAAGTCTATGATAACGGGTCCATTTGCATCTACTAATATGTTGAACTCTGATAAATCTCCATGAACAAGGCCCGCACAAAGCATCTTTACGACATCCCTAATAAGGATACTATGGTATTCAATGGCCAACTCATGACTCAATGCTATATCGTTAAGCCTTGGCGCTGCAGCACCTTGATCATCTACAATCAACTCCATAAGCAAAACACCTTCAATAAAATTATATGGCTGCGGTACTCGCACTCCAGCTTCTGATAACTTATATAAGGCCTCAACTTCTGCATTTTGCCAAACTTCTTCTTGTTGCTTTCGACCAAACTTTGAATTCTTTTCCATTGCCCTAGCTTGACGACTATTCCGCACTTTCCTGCCTTCTTGATATAAAGCTTGCTTATGAAACCCTCGCTTATTTACGTCTTTATATACTTTCGCACAACGAATTTCTCCTTCTGATTGCACTGCATATACAATAGCCTCTTTACCACTTTTCAGTGGCCGAATCACCTTTTCAACAAGCCCTTCACGCACTAGCGTTTCTAGACTTTTTGGCGTTTTCATACGTTACTCCTTTAAAAGCTTTACTTATTTAATCAATACATCACTTAAAAAAGCCTAAATTCTATTATTTAAGCTTATTATCTACTTTTACTTCAAAGCTATTAATTAATCCCAACCCAGCTGCACGACCTAGAGCTAAACAAGCCGTTAATAAATACCCACCTGTTGGCGCCTCCCAATCCAACATTTCACCTGTACAAAACACACCCGGCCTATTTATCAACATTAGATTTTGATCTATCTCTGCAAATGAAACACCACCTGCTGTACTAATTGCCTCTGCTATTGGCCTTATTGCTGATAGCTTAATCGGCAATGACTTAATTAAAGCACATAGCAGCTCCGCATTACTAAAACATGATGGATCAATACTTTCTCTAATTAAACCAGCTTTAACACCACTTATACCTAATTGCTTTCTCAGATGATTAGCAATTGATTGCTTTCCACGCAGACGTCCCATTTTAGCAATTGCTACCTCTTTGCTTATATTGGGTATTAAGTCTATATAAATCATCACAAACCCTTTTAATGCAATTTCATCACGAATTTGAGCTGATAAAGTATAAATTACTCCTCCCTCTAAACCATATTCAGTCACTATCAACTCGCCTTTATGGCATGTATTTATTTCTGATATATTTTCAAGAGAAATGCTCACCGATTTTAGTGGCTTACCTGAATATTGAGTCCGAAAATATTCACTCCATATTACTTCAAAACCACAATTAGATGGTTGAAGAGGTGATATTTTTATCCCTTGATTTGCTAATATTGACACCCAACTGCCAGTTGAACCTAGTTGCGGCCAACTTGCTCCGCCTAATGCCAAAATCACATTATCCGCATTGACCTCACAGATCTTACCTTCCACATCAAATAATAACTGCTGATCACTATCCTTATTCCATCCTAACCATCTATGTCGCACATGTAAATTAACACCCGATGATCTCAATCTATACAACCACTTGCGCAATAGAGGTGCCGCCTTCATATCGAGTGGAAAAACTCGACCCGAAGAACCTACGAAAGTATCAATTCCCAATTCTTGTAACCATGCCCGCAAATCAACTGAAGAGAACTTTTCAAATACGGACGCCATAATATTTCCTTGACCCGTATATCTCGACAAAAAGGTATTATAAGGCTCGTCATTTGATATATTCATACCCCCTTTACCAGCCATCAGAAATTTACGCCCTACGCTTGGCATCGCTTCGTATAGATCAACCTTAAAACCTGCTTCAATTAACATCTCTGCAGCCATCAGGCCAGATGGACCTCCACCAATTATGACAACAGATCTGACAGTGTATTTTTTAATTGATGTTGAATAATTTTTTTGGATATTCATCGCAACTTAGAGCCTTAAACTAAACATCAAGCACTGATGAACGTATATGCATATCTCGCTGAGGGAATGGAATTTCTATTTTATGTTCTCTTAAGGCAATTTCAAGACGTCGATAAATTTCATGGGTGACAGGCATTCTATTAATAACTTCCTTAACAAAAACTCGTATAGAGAAATTGAGTGAATTATCACCAAAACCAACCATTAATACACACGGCTCTGGATCTGCTAATACTAATGGCATAGATATAACAGTTTCTAACATAACTTTAAGAGCAAGATCGACATCAGAACCATAAGCAATACCCACCGGTATCACTACTCGGGTAATGTCATCAGAGAGACTCCAGTTAACCAACTGGCTAGTAATAAAAGTTTTGTTAGGCACGACATGCTCTTTTTGATCGGCATCGATCAGTGTAGTCGCTCGCATTTGTATGCGACTGACGATACCAGTAATATCACCTATGGTAACGGTATCGTTCACCCTTATAGGCCGCTCGAATAACAGAATTATTCCTGAGACCAAGTTAGCAAATATTTCTTGTAAACCAAAACCTAAGCCGACACTGAGTGCCGCAACCAACCATTGCACCTGAGCCCAACTGCCGCCTAACTCGTAAGCAACACTGATAAAGCCTATAGTAATTAATATATATTTCGCCAATTGATTAACCGCATAACGCCCACCTGCTTCTATAGCGATACGCCTGAATACTATCAACTCCATCAGACCTGGAAAATTACGCACTGAAACCACAGTAATAAATAAATATAGTCCTGCCAACATCAAATTAATTATGGTGATAGGCTCATAACTTTCTTGATTATCGATATTAACCTTATGCTGCCATAACTCGATATGCTCTAAAAAGGAAAAGGCTGGCAGAATATTCTTCCAGATCATCCAAAAACCAATGGTTAAAGTAAGCCCTATAAAAACATTCAGTAATCGTATAGTTTGAGCATTTATTTTCGGAATATCAAGTAACTGCTCATCAACTGGCAATATGGGCTCATCGCTAGCAGCACTATGGTGCTTGTGCGATAACATAGCTGCTTTACGTTTATTCTGGGTATTCTTAAGCGCCAACTGCCGATTAATTAAACTCAACCACCTAAAGACTAAGGCATGAATAATAATGACCACAAAAACTAAACGTAAGCTGATAATGAATTTTTGTTCTAATTCCAAGGCGCTCAAATAATAGCCTGCCGCAGCAAAACCAATAATCACTAACGGTAGTGCTATGATCGTTGGATACCAGACATAACGTAATTTTCTAAGTCTGCCCTCTGGATGATGAGTCATGACTGTCGATAAAATGCCACTACTAGGCTTTAGCAACACGCCAAAGAACAAGGTAATGGCCAATAGCAAAAAAATTAACGCCAAGCGACCTATGCTGTCACTATGCACTGAAAACCGTGACGCTAGCGTACTGGTCATAATAAAAACAGCGGGGATCGCTATGAAACGCATCCAAGAAAATTGGCTACGGAGCAGAGTAACAGTGGGTTTTTGCCATTGAAAATGTCTACGAGCAATACCCTGCTCTGCAAATAAATGATAAAAAAACTGTAAAAAAATAATCGGAGAGGCACTACTCTGCAAGCCTTCACCGATAGCTTTACTAAAATCACTAACATGCAGGCTATCACTCAAAAACCAACCTAAATAATAACTAAGCATGGGGATGGGTAGCACGATTATTAAAGTATAGGCTAGGGCTTGTAGAGTATAGCTAAAATTATCGGTAGATAGTTTGCCCACTTTAACCGCAATAGCCAGTAACTGTTTTTTAGCTTCTTTTTCATAAAGCATCAGCAATACTAAGCTAAAAACACCAAACGCTATTAAGAAGGGGCTCTGTTGCACCATTCTATAAGTATCTTTAATTAAAGACATCCAGTTGACCGGTGACAATAACCACTGAGTCGAATGAAAAAGACTGGAAATATAGTGAATATTGATAGGGTCTGAGCTTTTAACCCATAATAAATTTTCATCCAGATACACGGCAAATTTATTTGCGATAACAGAGATTTGCTGCCTAGAAAAATCGAAGTCACCAAGCGTACGTAAATAAGTGCTGTAATCGACTGATAATTTATTTAATAAATCATCCTGACTATTTAGCAAGACACGTAATTCCGCCTGTATCATCATGCGTTGCTCTGATGGCAATTGATGATCGACTTGAAGATCCATGATTTCTTTAAGCTTGGCATCAATATCTGACAACTGTTTCAGTTGGTCTTCAATTTTAAATTGCTCCAAACTGGTGACAGCCGTCTCCTCTTGAATAATTTCTGATTGCAACTTAAATTGATCTTGGCTAGTGATATTACGACGTTGTTCACGCAATATTTTACCCAAAGCAGGACTTAAACCAGCCAAACTTATTTTCTTTTCTGCATTCTTGAAGTCACTATCTAAATCACTGGCTTGTTGATCTAACTTAGTTTTTTGCTCGGTATAGCTATCAATTTTTGTAGCAATGGTTTGCAAGTCACGACTATATTGAATGTTTTCTCGGGTGTAGGATTGGATAAGCGGGTGCTTTCCTGCTAATTCACTTTCAGCCTGACTTAACGCATTTTCCATGGTTTGTGCAGCTTGCTGACGGCGCTCTGTTAATAAACTTTCTATGATGGTAATAACCGGCGCTAGAGCATTTTTTTGCAATTCCAGCAACCTAAGCTCGGCTTTAAGTAAATCCACTCGAGACGGATTACTAATTGCCTCTATATCCAGCATCTTTAGCTCAGCGGTACGCGCTTCAATTAGAGTTTTTAAATTGGCTAGCTTAGCTTCAGTTTCTAAACTATTACTCGCTCTATCCGCTGGTTGGGTTAATTTTTTTTGGGAGTTTTCTATATCTTGTCTAGCATCAACGGTTTCTGTGCGGATCAGTTGTGGTCTAGATTGCTGCTGCAATAACTCGCTTTCTTGTTTATTTTGCTGCTCATCTAAGTTACTTATTTTGCCTTTTTCTATAATTAAGCGTTGTTCTAATTCTTCTGTAGGGATCCGATTAAAATCTTCAGGCTTTTGTTTTGCAATCTTAACGGTTATTTGATCGATTTCTTTAAGACGCTTCCTAGTATGCTCAGGCGCTTGCTTGATTGCTAAATTAAATTCGTTGGCTCGAATTTTATAATCTTCGATATTGTTTAGGTTATCAAGAGCCGCTTGATAAATTGATAATATCTTAGATTTTAGTGCCTCATCCAAACCTTGCCGAGTATTGATAGCTTCTATTTTTGCTTGCAGCCCCTCTTTATTAAGCTCCAGAGTAGCATTCATACTGACAACATCTGGCTTTTTAGTTTTTGCCCATGTAATGGAACTAGCAAACATAAGCGATAAAAAACTCGCTAATAAAAAGGCGCTGAAATTAATGCGTACAAGAGAATGATCAATTGATTTCATGGGAACTCGATAGACTGGGGATACTTGATTAAACAGATATATAGACATGTAAGGTGGGTGAACAGCTTTATCGTTTGCCCAGTTTTATATTAACAAAAGCGGTAAGAAGCATTTGTAGGCCGGAATAAGACCATGCTAGCGCAGCGCGTGTTGGCGTTTCCGGCACAGATGCACTGCCTATGCCGGAAACGCTTTGCTCGCTTCCGCTCGAAAAGCCTTATTCCGGCCTACAGTCGTTTTGGGATGAGCAAACAGCTTTATGGTTTGCCCATCATTACGGTGAGCAGTGAGCGCCACCCCCAATCTACTTATCTAAAACGGCGAAAACTTAAGAGGGCAATCTATCTATACGAGCCACTAACTCGCTAGAAGCCAGCTCTAAACCATTTTTATAACAACGGCTAGCACCTTCCTGATCGCCCTGTGCAAACAATAAATCACCTAAAAATTGATAAGCTTGCACAGTGGGTTCTACAGCAATACTTTTAGCCAGATAACTTTCGGCTTTAAAGCTATCCTCACACTTTATAGCCAATTTTCCCATAACAGCTAACAAAACAGCATTGTCCTGATGTACATAAGACCATTTTTCAGCGGTTTCTAGCTGAGTGACAACATTATTGGACTGCAGGCTACCAAACAAAACCAATAAAGTCTCATCCCAGCGGCCGGATAGTATTTCTATCAATTCTTCTTCAATTTCATTATCGGCACCCACATAAATCATAGCGGCAAAATAAATAGCCGCAATGCTAGGCATGTTTTTTATGAAGCCAGGGATTTCTGACCATAAGGTTTTAAGGTCTACAATATTAGCGTTTGTTGCTGCTTCTTTTAGTAACTGACTGTAAGTTTCTGTCTCCAACAACTTAACTTCGGCTTCCATTAAAATTTGCTGGCTATGCAAGGATGGAATCAGCTTTCTAATACCGTGCCAATCTCCTACATGCTGATAAGTTTGATGTAAGAGCTTTAAAACATTTGCATGGTTTGGATCAATGCTATGTAGTCGAGTTAAAGTTTCTAAGGCTTGCTCAAATTGATTGCCTGATAAATTAAGCTCCGCTTGAGTGAGTCCAATAATAACATCGGAATCGGGCGCATGATCAGTCGCTTTCTTCAAATACTCATCTCTTTTATCGAAGGCTCCACGAGATTGAGCTGCTCTTGCTGCCGTTAAATAATGGATTAAAGGCGCGCCACTATGCGATGCATGTTTGATGAGGATATTTTCAGCTTTTTCCCAGTTACCTTCGACGGAATCAACTAAACCTGCGATCAAGGCTTCTTGAGAGCGATTAAAGCGAATATTTTTACCTCGGCTTTTCAAATGCCCAGGTAAACGAATCAACCAACCTATACATCTAAACAATTGGTAAAAAACAAAAAAGCCTAATAGCAAGCTAATTGAAAAAATCACTAACGAGGTCTCAAGCGACCAATGACCAATACCAATCATCACATAGCCTGGATTACCAAAGCTCTGCAACCAATAATTTAGCAACAATGCAACGGCAATCGTTGCAAACAGAGAACCTAGAAGATTAAATAACTTTTTCATCAACGCTCTCTTATTTCGAAGGCTCAACAGCTTCAGTAGGAATCAAAGTTTCTACTGGCTTACTTGATTCTACTGCCATAGGTTTTTTAACCGTAACCATAGCGTCTAATGGCTGAATTGCTTTATCTGTTTCTACTCTTAAGGTCGCTATATCTTTAATCATTTTTAAAGATAAGCTGATATCGGGTAACTGGCTACTGATCTTGGTGATATTTAGGCGCTCTAAGTCAGCCAAAAAACTATCGTCGGTGTTTTTAGTAAAGTTCTGTTCAGTCCATTTCTTGACATCAGCTAAACTTGATTGAAATAGCACCTCATTACGCTGAACCAAGGAAATCTTGACCATTTCCAACTTAACTCTTAATTGTTCACGAATAAACAACGCTTCTTCGGGCGTTAATATTTCCTTAACTTCATGTTCGCTATGTCTAATAACAACCGCATCTTGTAACTGACTGATTGCTGAATTAAGTAAACCTTGATTTTCCGTGGGTAACGGAAACTTTTTACTATCAGCAGGTGATGCTAGGGTTTTACCGGTATAAGGCAAAAGCAAAGCTAATTTGTCAACCCGATCTTGCAGAGTTTGTATTGAGGCATAAATACCAACGACATCAGGTACGCTAATGCTTTTAAGTAGAGACAATTCCTTAGCAATTTCTTCACGTACTTTAAAAGTTGCTGCATCGCCACTTTCTCTGAGGCGTTGATCAGCCGCTTCTAAAGCTTCTCGAGAGGTATTAACATCACCTACTAAATGTAAGCGCTCATTGGCTACACTGAGCAAATACTCAGCATCGGCAATCAACCAATCACCTCTAGTTTTACCTAATTGGCGTTGTAATCGAATAATAGATTCATTTAACTCTTTACGAGTAGTCTCTAACTTTTCATTATGAAGCTGAGAAAAATCCGCAAGCGTTTGGGTAAAATGATTATCTTTACCTGCTACGCTAGATTCTAAAGAGGCTAACTGAGATTGAATGGCAACTAGTTGAGATTGATAATCGGCAATCTGTTTAGACATTTCGCCTTTAACTTCGCCACCTAGATCTTGTTGCTGATCGCGTAATTGCGAAAAGAAATAAAAACCGGCACCAGCAAGTCCGATAATAATGAGCAGTATAATGACGCCAAACCATAAACCATTTGACGATTGGCGGGCTGATTTGATATCGCCCAGCTCTTGTTCTTTTTGTTCACTCAATTCGGCCACGCTAATCCTCCTGTTACACACATTTTTACTGTCTCAAGAATTGCCACATCTGAAGGACTATTCGTCACTGCAATTCGTTTAAAGCCTATGTCGGCAGCTATGTGCCGAATTCTATCGCTAATTACGACTAGAGGTATCCAAAATAATTGCTGATGATATTGTTCATTCAACATAATTAATAAGTTTTGCAACGCATTAACACTCGTTACCGTTATAACATCCAATTTATTTTGAGTCAGTAGTAAATACAATGCTGAATTATCAATACTGGGTATTATCCTTTGATAAACCTCAAGATAATCAACAACTGCGCCTCGACTTCGTAATGTCGCCGCTAATTCTTCTCGACCACCTAAACCTCGAACAATTAAACATCGCTGCCCCTGCATGTTTTGCATAGTAGGCATAGCCAACACTGCTTCACTGTTAAATCCTTGTTCAGGCAGCAAATCAACCGGCAATCCTGCCAATAACAAGGCCTCAGCAGTAGCTTTTCCTATTGCGGCAATGCGCACCGAATTGTTTTTTTTTATTTTATCATCAACTGAATAGTAACTGTGCATAGTTACTGCATTGACACTGATAAATATAAGCCATTGATAAGTCATCCATTGCGCTAATCCAGCTTGTATGGCTTGTGTATTTTCTAAAGCGGCAATCGCTAGCGTAGGAAAACGAATAGCGACCCCGCCCTGCTTTTCAAGCAATTCGCATAAATTTTTAGCTTGATGAGCGGGGCGCGTGACTAAGACACGAACATCATTTAACGACTTATTCAAGCAATAACGCTTGCAGAATTTTATCTGCACCTTGGGC
>Ga0214180_1000349_pt1 | contig 17140 bp, 14 predicted proteins | sample TroBogEpilimnion_22_FD_153018 | JGI IMG/M metagenome (GOLD analysis project Ga0214180, IMG submission 153018) | Freshwater microbial communities from Trout Bog Lake, WI - 16OCT2007 epilimnion | ecosystem: Environmental > Aquatic > Freshwater > Lake > Epilimnion/Euphotic zone | place: Trout Bog... | reverse complement strand
CTTGGGGTGGCCGGATCAAGTCCGGCCATGACGGCATTTCGGTCCGAGTTATGGGTCGAAAGTTCGGCCTGTTGGTATAATGTGCGCCGACAGGTTGCAGCCGCCCCTACGCCCCCTTCTTTGGCAGTGCCCGCTGCCCTGGCATCGGGATATTCAACCCGCTGCCCGCCGCTTCCTTCGCGCGGTCGGAGTCGGTTTTCTTGGGTTTCTTGGCCTCACGGTTCGATTTTTTCTGTCCCTTGGCCATTTGTATTTGTCCATTCCTGGTTGCAGCCAAAAGATACTGGCACGTCCAGGCGGTCGGTACGCTACTTTATCTTTGATCGTTCAAATGACAGGCGCTGCGATGCCCCGGCGCGATCTCCCGCGACGCCGGCGCTTCCTCGGCACAACGCGGCATCGCATGCGGGCAACGCGGATGAAAATGGCAGCCGCTTGGCGGCGCGATTGGGGAGGGGATTTCGCCTTTGATCGCCGTGAAGTGCCGCTTACGCGCATCGATCCGCGGCACCTCGGCCAGCAACGCCTGGGTATACGGATGGTTCGCGCGGCCGAAAATGTCTTCCGTCGCACCGGATTCGACGATCCGGCCCAGATACATAATCAGCACGCGATCGGACAGATGTTCCACGACGCCCAAATCGTGGCTGATAAACAGATAAGTCAGGTTTAGATCGCGCCGCAGATCCATGAACAGGTTCAGGATTTGCGCCTGAATGGAAACATCCAGTGCCGCCACGGCTTCATCGCACACCAGAAATTCCGGCTGCACAGCTAAAGCCCGAGCGATTCCGATGCGCTGGCGTTGTCCACCGGAAAACTGGTGCGGGTAACGCCGCTTAAACGCCGGATCCAATCCCGCTCGGCTTAATTGTTCGTCCAGATACGCATCGAACTGTCCCGGTCGAATCATGCCGTGGATACGCGGCGCCTCACCCACGATATCGGCGACACGAAGACGCGGATTTAACGATGCATACGGGTCCTGAAAGATCATCTGCACTTTCAGTTTCGCATCCTTCGCGGCGTCTGGCGGTAAGTTCGCGATGTTTTGACCTTTGAACAGAATTTCGCCCTCGGTCGGCGGCATGATTCCGGCGACCATGCGCCCCAGCGTGGATTTGCCGCAGCCGGATTCGCCCACCAACCCGACGACCTCGCCCCGCGCGACGGTCAGGCTGACATTGTCCACGGCATGCACGGTTTCGCTTTTCTGCACGCGCCCGAAACGGGCCGCGATGCCGCGCGTCACCCGAGCGGCCGCGTCGTAGGTGGGTCCGAAACGTTTGGAAACGCCGCGTAGTTCGATCATGACGACACCGGATGAAAACAACGGGCCGTATGCCCCGGCGATTTTTCGGTCACGGGTGGTTCCTGTACGCAGGCCTCGGTCGCGTGCGTGCACCGCGCCTGAAACGCGCAGCCCGGCGGCAGCGACAACAGGCTGGGCGTCATGCCGGGAATTTGCCGCAGCCGTTCGCCACGATGGTTGCGGCTGGGCACGCTGCCGATCAGCCCGTGCGTGTAGGGATGGACGGGATGGTCCAGCACATCGGCCGCGTCGCCGGTTTCCACCACGCGTCCCGCGTACATCACCGCGATCCGGTCGGCCAAACCGGCGATCACCGACAGGTCGTGCGTAATCCAGATCAAAGCCGTTCCGTGTTCGGCGGTGAGTTTCTGCACCTCGGCCAGAATCTGCGCCTGGATGGTGACATCCAGCGCCGTGGTGGGCTCGTCGGCGATCAGCAGGTCGGGATTGTGCAGCAGCGCGATGGCGATCGCCACGCGCTGGCGCATGCCGCCGGAGAATTGATGCGGGTAGGCGTTCAGACGTTCCTCGGGACTGGGGATGCCGACCATCCCCAGGGCGTCGCGAGAACGGGCGCGCGCTTCGGCCTTGGAAACAGACGCGTGCGCCTGAACCGTTTCGATCATTTGCGTATCGATGCGCAGAACCGGGTTCAGCGTCATCATCGGGTCCTGGAAAATCATCGCGATGCGGTTGCCGCGCAGGGATCGCATCTCCCGCTCCGACAATTTCGCGAGGTCCTGGCCCCGGTAAAAGATCGATCCGCCGGCCAACCGTCCCGGCGGGTCGATCAGGCCGATGATGGAGAAACCGGTAACGGATTTGCCCGACCCGGACTCGCCCACAAGCCCCAGAACCTGACCGGAATCGACGCTGAACGACACGTCGTCCACCGCTTTCACCACGCCGGCGCGGGTATGAAAATGCGTGCGCAGGTTGCGCACTTCCAGCGTCGCGCTCATCGTTTCAGCCGCGGGTTCAGGACGTCGCGCAGATGATCGCCGACCAGATTGATGGACACGATCGTGACCAGCAGCGCGAGGCCGGGGTAGAAACTGATCCAGTATTTCCCGGACAGCATGTACTGGTAGCCGTTGGCGATCAGCAGCCCCAACGAGGGCGACGTGATAGGCACGCCGAGGCCGAGGAAGGACAGCGTCGCCTCCAGCGCGATGGCGCGCGCCACCTGCTGCGTGGCGATGACGATCAGCGGCGGCAGGCAGTTCGGCAACAAATGTCCGAACATGATGCGCCGCCAGGGCAGCGCGAGGCACGCCGCAGCCTCGATATACTCCCGTTTCCGTTCCACCATCGCGATGCCGCGCACGTTGCGCGCGTAACCGGCCCAATCGACGATCACCAGCGCCAGCACGACGTTCATCACGCTCTTGCCCAGCACCGCGAGGATCATCAACGCGACGAGGATCGACGGAAACGACAATTGCAGGTCAACGACCCGCATGATGATCGCATCGGTTCGCCGCCCGAAGAATGCCGCCAGCAGCCCCAAGGTCGTGCCGACACACGCGGCAAAGATCGCCGATCCGACCCCGACCGCGAGGCTGATCCGCAGCCCGAACAACATGCCGGAGAACATGTCCCGACCCTGGTCGTCGGTGCCCAGCAGGTACGTGTACCCGGCGCCGGATTTGGAACCGGGCGGTAAGCGCCCGTCCATGATGTCGAGCTGCGCCAGATCGTATGGGTTTTGCGGCCCGATCCAATTCGCGAAAATCGCCGCGAGCGCGATGATCGTGAACACGATCAACCCGCCGAGCGCGATTTTCGACGCGGCGAATTCCGACAGGAAGCGGCGGAAGGGGGATTCTTCGGCGGCGGTGGTCATGAGACGCCCCATCCTTTTCCGTCATCCTCGGGCTTGACCCCATAGGCATCAGGACAAGGCATTGTGGGAGAACGGCATTCTCCTTTTTGCGTCATCCTCGGGCTTGACCCGAGGATCGCCCCGCGCTCCGACATCGCGATTTTCGGCCAATGGTCGAACGATCCTGCCGTTGGCGATCCTCGGGTCGAGCCCGAGGATGACGGTGGAGGAGAGGCCGGTGCTCCGGCCACCGCCTTATCCTGATGCCTATGGGGCTTGACCCGAGGATCGCCACATGCGGGGACAGTGCCGTTGGCGATCCTCGGGTCAAGCCCGAGGATGACGGATAAAAAGAGGCTGCGCCCGGCTGGGGGAATAACCTCCGTCACGCCTTCGTCTCCAACCGCACCCGGGGATCGAGCACCGTGTACAGAATATCCACCACCAGATTGATCGAAATGAAAATCACCACGATCATCATCAGGTAAGCCACGATTACCGGCCGATCCAAAACGTTGATGCTGTCGATAATCAGCTTCCCCATCCCCGGCCACGCGAAGACGCTTTCCGTCACCACGGCGAAGGCGATCGTCGAGCCAAGTTCCAGCCCCACCACGGTCGTGATCGGGATCATGATGTTCTTCAGCACATGCACGAAAACAACCCGTGCCGGAGACAATCCCTTGGCGCGCGCGAACTTGATGTAGTCCATCAGCAAGGTTTCGCGCACACCCGCGCGGGTCAGGCGCAGCACCAGGGAGATATTATACAGCGACAGATTCAGCGCCGGCATCGCCATATGCCGCAGCCCGTCCCACGTCAGGAACGACCACCGTAGCCCGAACAGCTCCCCCGTTTCCCCCCGCCCCGTGCTCGGCAGCCAGCCCAACGTGACCGCGAACACCATTATCAGCATCAGCCCGACCCAGAACGTCGGCAGGGAAAACCCCAGAATGCTGCCCGCCATGATGGACCGGCCGATAAACCCGTTCGGCTTCAACCCGGCATACAGCCCCAGCGGCACCCCGAAACCCACCGACATCAGCACCGCCGTGACCGCGAGTTCCAACGTCGCAGGCATCCGTCCGCCGATCAGCCGCAGCGCCGGCTCGTTGAACACGAAACTCCGGCCCAAATTGCCGTGCAGCGCGCCGTTCAGGAACAGCCCGTACTGCTTCCACAGCGGCTGATCCAGGCCGAAATCCGCGATCACCCTTGCCCGCTCGGCCTGATCGGCCTCAGGAGAAATGAGGATGTCCACGGGATTGCCGATCGCGTGCACGCCGATGAAGACAATGATCGTCATCGCCAGCACGACGAAACAGGCCTGGAACAGGCGGCGGAGCAGCCAGGTGAACACTATTTTCCAGTCTCCACCACGCCGGTTGCCCGTGTTTCCTCATCCACGCGCGCCGCGTATGTCAGGCCCTTGCGGGTCGCCCAGATATTCTTCTGCAGGTGCAGCATGATGACGGGGACATCGTCCATCGCCAGCTTCATCGTCTCCAGCACGATCTTATCCCGCGCCGCGAGGTCCATCGTGCCCATCGCCTTGTCCAGCAGCGTATCGACCGCCGGGTTGGAGTAGCGTCCGCGATTGGCGGTGCCGAGGCCGCGTTCGGGGTTCCAGGTGGCGATCTGGGCGCGCAGCGGGTTGGTGCCTTCGCCGCTGTTCACGCCCCAGCCGACCAAGAAGGCCGCGAATTCCTGCTTGCCGGCACGCGTGGCATAGCTGCTCCAGGGGATGGTATCGACGGTGGTTTGCACCCCGATGCGCTGCCACATCTGCGCCACGGCCTGGACGATCTTGGCGTCGTTGACGTAGCGGTCGTTCGGCCCGTGCAGCACGATGCGGAAGCCGTTGGGGTAACCGGCGTCCTTCAGCAACGCCTTGGCGCGGTCCGGTTCGAAGGGATCGGGGAGCAGATCGTTGACATGGTTGCTGTTGCCGGGCGGCAGATACTGCTTTGTCGGCAGCGCCGCGCCCTCCATCACCCGTTCCACGATCCCGGCGCGATTGATCGCCAGCGATAGCGCCTGCCGCACCCGTAAATCCTTCAACGGGTTCTTTTCCAGCACTTCGCCGTTCGGCCCGGTAATCTCCGGCATGGTGCCGGTGTGGGAGTGATCGAGCCACAGATAGATGGACCGGTTGCTGACCACTTCCGACAGCGCCACGCGCGCATCGCCGCGCAGCTTGGCCAGATCGGCCGGCGGCACGAACTCCACGATCCCAACATCGCCGGCGAGCAGAGACGCCGTGCGGGCGGCATCGTTGCTGATCATGCGGTAATCGACATGCGTCCAATGCGGTTTCGGACCCCAGTAGGCGTCGTTGCGGTCCATCTCGATCCGGTTGCCGGGCTGGTAGGACACGAACCGGAACGGGCCGGTGCCGATGGCGTTCTTGCCGTTGTTGAAATCCTCGGTCGCGGGTTCCGCGCCCAGCTTGTGCGGGATCATGTAAATCTGAATCAGGTCGGCGGGCACAAGCGGGTAGGGGCCGGCGGTCTTCAACAGGATGGTATGCGGATCGACGATCTCCGTCGCGACGATCGCACGCGTGTAGATCTGGAACGACGCCGGGCTGTTCTTCACCGTCGGCACGCGGGACAGGGAGTAGGCGACATCCTCCGCCGTGAACGGTGTGCCGTCGTGGAATTTGGCGTCCCGCAGCTTGAATTCCCACGTCTTTTCGTCGCGCAGCGTCCAGCTTGTCGCCAGTCCCGGGATCATATGCCCAGCGGCATCCAGGTCGATCAGCTTTTCGTAGATGTGCCCGTGTGCCGAGATGTTGGGCGTCAGCGTGTGGTAATGCGGGTCCATGCTCGTGACCGGCGCGGCCGACGCGATCGTCAGGCTTTGCGCCCGAGCGGCGAACGTCGAGGCGGCGAGAATCGCCGTCGCCCAGGCAAACGCCCGGAATCCCAGTACCATGATCAGCCCCCGGTTTCTTCTGGGGCGCTTATAGCCGAACCGCCCGTACCTCCGCTACTCTGACGGCAAAGAAGGAGCATCCGATGAAGCTGTGGTACCAGAGCATGTCGCGTCAGACCGAATGGGGCGGCTATCCCGCCGTGTTGCGGTCCATCCTGGACAAGGTGAAGGACGAGGGCACGGAAATCCACGCCGCGGGCATCACCAAGATCGGCGGCACGGGCGATCAGTACCGCTATCTGGAATACCTGGAAACCGGCGAAGTCCTGGAAAACGTTCATAAAGCGACGCGGGAGGGCTACGACGCCTTCCTGATCGGCAACATCGCCGATCCGGGTCTGCGGGAAGCCCGTGAGATCACGAACATTCCCGTCCTCGGCCTGTGCGAGTCGGCGTTGCACATGGCGTGCATGATGGGCGCAAACTTCTCCCTGGTAACCATCAATGAGAAGTTCACGCCGCGGATCGTGGAAAACGTCTACCGCTACGGGCTGCGCGACCGCTTTGCCGCTGTGAACCGTATGCAGGTGGACCGCCTGACCGACCTCGGCGCCGCGTTCGAACCCGGGGAGGCGCAGGACCGCGTGGTCGCGCAGTTCAACGAAGCCGCTCGTAAAAACACCGATGCTGGCGCGGAAGTCGTGATCGCGGCAGGTGGTGTGGTTATGGCGCTGCTGGCGGCCGCCGGCATCCACGAAACCGCCGACGGCGTGCCGATCCTGAACGGCATCACCAATTTGGTAAAACTGGGGGAGGCTGCCGTGAAAATGAACCGCATCATGGGCGGTCGCTTCACGTCCAAGAAGAACGTCTACGCCCCGCCGCCGCCGCCGCCGGATCAGATCGAGCAGTTCCGCAAATACTACGGCGCGGACATTTACCCGACGGTGAAGGCGCCATGACCCTGGTTTTGAAAACGGCCTTCGCCTCCTACCCGCACACCGTCGCGCTGAAGGACGGGCGGGTCGGCTCCGACCGCGTGCGCCTGGATTTCGAGGAGGTCGAGCCGGTGACCCGAGCGTTCCGGCGCATGGTGCGAACCGGCGATTTCGATATGTGCGAGATCGCGGTGACCACCCTGGCGCAGGCGCATTTCTACGGGAAAGGCCTGACCGCGCTGCCGGTCGTGGTGTTCCGGGGTTTCCATCACCACGCGCTGATGTGCCCGATCGGTTCTTTGCTCCGCGGGCCGGAGGACCTCCGAGGCAAGCGCATCGGCGTCCGCGCGTTCTCCCAAACCACCGGCGTCTGGCTGCGCGGCATTCTGCTGGACGAGCATAATGTCGATCACCGCGACATAACCTGGGTCACGGCCGAGGACGCGCATCTGCTGGAATACCCCGATCCTCCGAATGTCGTCCGAATCCGACCGGATCAAGACCTGCGCGCGATGCTGCTGAACGGCGAAATCGACGCGGGTGTCGCGCTGGTCGGCATCGACGAATCGAAAATCCGCTCGGTGTTCCCCGACCCGGAGGCCGCCGCTGCTGCTTGGTATCGCAAGACCGGTGCCTACCCGGTGAACCACGTGATCTGCGTGAAAACGGCGCTGCTGGAAGCGAACCCCTGGCTGGCGGAGGAACTCTGCCGCATGTTCACGGAAGCCAAAGCCGCGGCAACCGAACCCAGTACCGAAGAACGGTTCCGTCCGCTGATCGGCGGGGACCCGCTACCCTACGGGCTGGAAGCCAACCGCCCCGGTATCGAAATCTGCGTCCGTTACGCGGCGGAGCAGGGGTTGGTGCCGGAGGCTTATGCGGCGGAGACGTTGTTCGCCGCGTTGTGATGGCTGGGTTCGATAGGAAATATCCGTCATTGCGAGAAGCGAAGCGACGAAGCAATCCAGTGCTTGGGGCACCCTGGATTGCTTCGTCGCGATGCTCCTCGCAATGACGGACGGTTACGTTAGCCGAAAATTACTACAACGAGGGGCCCCTCGAAACGCTAGCCTAGGTTTGCGTCGCGCCTACTCCAGAACCGCCGCTCCACCAGCCACGACCCAAGCCGTAACCGTCCAAGCCGCCAACAACCCCAACCGCACGGAAGACGGCAGCGCCGGAGCGTCCTCATGTTCCCCCAGCGCCGCTCCGCCGTTCAGCGCCAGCACCGTCATCGGCACATAAACAACGAACCCAACCAGCGTCGCCACCAGCAACCCGGCAACGCAAGCCCCGACGCCGAAGAACGGCACCATCGCGAACACCGCCGCCACATGCGCCAAGCCCAGCAACCATGAACGGTCGCCAGTCTCAGTCGAAACACCAATATTCTCAGTTAACGTAGCCATCGGATCAGCTCCTCAGCTCGGGGGACAGGTTTTCATGGAAATCGAGGCCGGTGATCGTTTCCGCCACCACCCCGGTGCGCACAACGAAATCGCCGAAATGTTCGCCGGGTTGGCGATCCTTCGCGAAAGCCTCGAACACCGGCGTCAAAGCGGCAACGATCGCTTCCTCGCCGACATCGCGCTTGAACAGCTTGTTCATCCGCATGCTGGTGTGCGACGCGCCGAGATATAGGTTGTAAACACCCGGTGTCCGCCCGACCAAACCGATTTCGGACATGTAAGGACGCCCGCAGCCGTTCGGACAGCCGGTCATGCGGATGGTTATTTCCTCATCCGCCAGCCCGAGGCCCTCAAGCACCGCTTCCAGCCGCGTAATCAGATGCGGCAGATACCGCTCGCTCTCCGCCAGCGCCAAACCGCAAGTCGGCAGCGCCACGCAGGCAATGGCATTACAGCGCAAACCGCCGGCCTTTTGGTCCAGCCCGTATTCCGCGACCAGCGCCGCGACCGCATCGCGCGAGGCAGCCGGAATTTCCGCGATTGCCAGATTCTGATTCGCGGTGATCATGAACCGCCCAACCCCGAGTTCGGCGATCTTGTGCAGTCCCGCCATCGCCCGTCCGGCCACGCGCCCGCTTTCGATATACATGCCGAAATACGAGGTTCCGTCGGCGCTTTCCACCCAGCCGAACCGGTCGCCTGTGGAAACGAAAGCGAACTCCCGAGCGGGCTGCAACGGCACGTTCAGACGCTCGTTCACCGCCGCGACGAACGCGGCGACGCCCATCCGGTCCATCGTGTATTTCAAACGCGCATGCTTGCGGTCGGAACGGTCGCCGTTATCGCGCTGCACCGTCACGATCTTCTCGGCGACATCGTTCACCTGATCCGGCGTGCAGAAGCCGATAATATCGCCGGGACGCGGATAGGTGTCCGGCTCGCCATGAGTCATGCCCATACCGCCGCCCGCTGCGACGTTGTAGCCGACAACAGAACCGTTCTCGATGATGGCGATAAACGCCAAGTCCTGCGCCAGCGCGTCCACGTCGTTGTAAGGCGGCAACGCCACCGCGATTTTGAATTTCCGGGGCAGATAGGTCTTGCCATAAATCGGTTCGGCTTCCTCGATACCTCCGGCAACCCGCTCCTCGCCGATCCAGATCTCATGCCACGCTCGGCTATGCGGCAGCAGATGCGTCGCGATCCCATCGGCGGTTGCGGCAACGGCCTCGTGCAGCTTGCCGGCCCAGGGATGGACGGAGGCGACAACGTTGCGGTTCACGTCGCCGCAGGCGGCGATGCTGTCCAGCATCTCCGTATACATTTCCTGGAACGCCGGCCGCAGATTGGACTTGATGATACCGTGGAACTGGATGGTCTGGCGCGTCGTCAGCCGCATCGTGCCGTTGGCGCGCTGGATCGCGACCTTCTCGGCCGCCAGCCATTGCGTGGGTGTCAGAATGCCGGCCGGAATGCGCATGCGCACCATGAAGCTGAAGGCTTTCTCCATCCGCTGCTTGCCGCGTTCGGCGCGCAGATCGCGATCGTCCTGCTGATAGAACCCGTGGAATTTTGTCAGCTGCGTGTCGTCGTCGGCCAACGAGCCGGTCGAGACCACACCCAGGCTTTCCACGATCGTGCCGCGCAGGAAATTGCTGCGGGCCTTGATGCCTTCGTTGGCCGACAAAGGCCGTTCGAGAATATCCATGATCCCGTCTTTCTCAGTAAACGTCGCGCAAATAGCGGCCGTCGCGACGGATCGCGTCCAACTCGGCCTTTTCGTCGGGCGACCCCTGGTCGGCCAGAATGCGCAGCAGAACGGCGTGCACGTCCTTCGCCATCGCGTTCATATCGCCGCAGACATAAAGCGCGGCGCCGTCGCGCAGCCAGCCCGCGAGGTCGCGACGCTGTGCCCACATCGCATCCTGCACGTAACGCTTTTCCGGCTGATCGCGGGAGAACGCGACATCCATACGGTTCAACGTGCCGTTCGCCAGCCAATCCTGCCATTCCAGCTGATACAGGAAATCGTGCACGTAGTTGCGATGGCCGAAGAACAGCCAGTTCTTGCCGGTGGCCCCGGTTGCCTCACGCTCCTGCATGAAGCCCCGGAACGGCGCCACGCCCGTCCCCGGTCCAACCATGATAATCGGACGTGCGGGATCGGCCGGCAGCCGGAAATGCTGATTGGCGCGCAGGAACACGTTCATCGAGTCCCGATGCCGCACCGTCATATCGATCGACGCCACACCCTGCCGCGCTCGCCCGAGCGATTCATACCGCAGTGCCGCGACCAGCAGATGCGCTTCCTCGTCCACCGCCTTGCGCGACGAGGCAATCGAGTAATATCGCGGCGGCAGCGGCCGCAGCAGCCCGGTTAATTGCTCCGGCGTCAGCGTGGACGCCCCGGCTTCCAGCAGATCGATAATCTGCCGGCCCGTTGCCCAGCCCGCTTCGGGGGTGAAACCGGTCAGCTTGCCGAAATCTTCGACCTGTTTGCCGGTCAGCGTGGTGATGTCCAGCCGCTCGATCAGCGCGGTGCGCAGAGCGGCGTTCCCGGCCAGACCGGCTGCGTTCAGCACCTGATCCGCCAGGTCCGGATCGTTGGTCGGTACGATCCCAAGCGCGTCGCCGGGTTCGTAAGCGATGCCGGAGCCTTCCAGCGAAAGCGCGATGTGATGCGTGTCGGAGGACGACCGGCTGCCGGTCAGCCGCACATGTTCGGTCACTTCCGCCGCGAACGGCTTTGCGCGCGTCGGGCCTTCCGGCGCGGCGCGGGCGAAATCGACATGGATCACCGCATGCTCGGCGGCGATGGGTTCGTCGGCCGGCTTCAGCACCGCGAGCGTGGCATCGATCCAGGCGTTCGCCGGGGCCTCGAAGTCCAGGTCGCAATCGACGCGATCCGCGACGCGCGTCGCGCCCAAGGCCGCCAGACGTTCGTCGAAGCGCTTGCCCACTTCGCAGAACTGCGCATAGGCGCGGTCGCCGAGCGCCAGCACGGCGTAACGGACCTTGTCCATGCGCGGCGCGTCGTCGGCCATCAGCGCTTCCTGGAAATCGACGGCGCGTTGCGGCGGGTCGCCCTCGCCCCAGGTGGCGGCGATGATGACGACATTCTCCAGCGCCGCGAGCTGCGCCATCGTGATGTCGGCCATATCGACGACCTTCGGCGCGAACCCCAGCTTGGTCGCAGCCTTGCGGGTTTGCGCGGCCAAAGCCTCGGAGTTGCCGGATTCGGTGCCGAACAGGATGGTCAACGGCGTGCGCTTGGCCGGCGGCGCGGCGGGTGCGGCCGCCTGCCCCGAATCGTTGGCGGCGGCGAACCCGGCGAGGAAACCGGCGAGCCATTGCCGTTGATCCGCTGTTGTCGCGGACATCACGCTGTTCAGCGCCGCGAGCTGGTCTTCCGCGAAGGGCGCGGTCTTGGGCAGCAGGGGGGCGATTGCCATCAGGAGTTCCTCAGGTCTTGGCGCGGTTCCGCGCGCAGTGTCATGGGTTCGGTTTGCTGAAGGCTGGCCAGCATGGGCCGCAGCGCGACCACGGGGCCGATCACGATCAGCAGGGGCGCGGCAGTGATCGACCTCAAGGTTGGGTGTGAGGGGGGCGGCAGCCTCCTCACCCTGTCATCCCTGGACGCATAAAACCCGTCATCCCCGGACTTGTTCCGGGGACCCGGAGCGGCACAGTCTCGCGGTGCCGTGCCCGTATTGCTCCCCGGAACAAGTCCGGGGATGACGGGGTAGAGGGGCCACTGCCGCGGTGTTTTCGCGCTTATGCCGGCACCCGTCGTCGGCACCGCTTCGGCGGCCTCGCCCAGCGTAGTGATCGCGACGGTCTGCCGCGGCGTCGTGGCGTCGGAGATCAACGCGACGGCCTCATCGGGCGCGCGGCCCGCCGCCATCAGCCGTTCGGCGATCGCGGCGATCTGGCGCTGCGCCATATACAGAACCAGCACCTCGGCCCCGCGCGACAGGGATGCCCAATCGATGTCGGACAGTTCGCCGCTGGAGTCATGGCCGGTGGCGAAGGCCACCGAACGGGCGAGGCCGCGATGAGTAACGGGAATGCCGGCGCTGGCGGTGCCGCCAATGCCGGCGCTGATGCCGGGGACAATGCGGAACGGAATGCTGGCGGCGACCAGCGCAAGCGCTTCCTCGCCGCCGCGTCCGAACACCAGGGGGTCGCCGCCCTTTAAGCGCACGACGCGCAGCCCCTGACGCGCCAGTTGCACCAGCCGCTGATTGATCCGCAGTTGCGGCGTCCGCTTGCCGCCGGCCCGCTTCCCGGCGGCTTCCAGTACCGCTTGCGGCGCGAGAGAAAGAATTTCCTCCGACACCAGGGCGTCGTGCAGCACGATATCCGCCTGCGCCAGCGCATGCGCCGCGTGCAGCGTCAGCAGCCCGGGATCGCCGGGGCCGGCGCCGACGAGCCACACCGACCCAGGGTCGAATGGCGGCGGAATCAGGCGGGAAGGGAGCATACGCGGGAGGCCTCGGTGAGTCGCGAACGACCGGAATGAGGCCTCTTAGAAGGATATTTTTCTACGATGTGCAATAGGTGGCCCGAAAAAAGAATATTCCTTCTATCGTGATGCCGATGTGGTGGGTTTTTTCTTCTCTCCGAGAGATTGGGGGAATGGATGCCTCACCCCCGCCGGACCCCTTCGTGCATGGCCCGCCAAATCCGGTACGGCGTCGCCGGCCCCTCGAACCCCGTCACGCCGAACGGCGCCAGCGCGTCCACGATGGCGTTGGCGATCGCGGGGAAGGCCCCCACGGCCCCGGCCTCGCCCGCGCCTTTAACGCCGAGCGGATTGGTGGTGCAGGGGGTTCCGTTGAAGGACAAAGCGAAGGACGGCATGTCGCTGGCGCGCGGCAACGCGTAATCCATGAAGGACCCGGTGACCGGCTGGCCGCTGGTGGGATCGTAGACGGCTTGCTCCATCAGCGCCTGCCCGCTGCCTTGGGCGATGGAGCCGTGCGCCTGGCCGGAGGCGACCATCGGGTTCACCAGCACGCCGTAATCGTCCACAGCCGTATAGCGGTCGAGCGTGACGCGGCCGGTATCGCGCTCGATCTCCACTTCGACCACGTGGGTGCCATTGGGGAAGGTCATCGCCTCACGGGTCCAGAAATGGTACGTGTCCAGAGGGGTGTTCGCGGCGCGCGCCAGGACCGCGACATCCAGGATCCCGATCGATTGGTTGGTACCGACGCGGAGGAACAGCCCGTCCTCGAACACGATATCCTTGGGCGCCGCGTCCAACGCCTTCGCGGCAATGACGGTGCCCTTCTGGATAATGGTATCCGACGCCCGCCAGATCGCGGTGCCACCCATATAGGTGGCGCGCGAACTCCCGTGCCCGCCGCCCATCGGAATCAGATCGGTATCCCCCTGTTTCAGATGGATTTGAGAATTGGAAATGCACAGCCGGTGGGCGAGGATTTGCGGAAACGTCGTCTCATGCCCCTGGCCGATGGTCTGGGTGCCGGTGATCAGCGACACCGACCCATCGGCCTCGAACCGGATATCCACGTTCTCCGACGGCGCGCCGCCGGTGCCTTTGATGTGGCACGCAAACCCCAGTCCCCGCAGTTTTCCCCCCGCTTCCGACGCCGCTCGGCGCGCCGCGAAGCCCGGCAGATCGGCGTCGGCGATCGCGCGATCGAACGTTTCCACGAACGTGCCGCTGTCGACGACGAAGCCGAACGCGTTGGTCATCGGCATCGCCCGCACCATATTCCGGCGCCGCAGTTCCGCTCGGTCGAACCCGCACTCGGCCGCGGCGCGATCGATCAGGCGTTCCAGAATATTCACCGTCTCCGCGAAGCCCGGGCCTCGGGTCACGCCGAGCGGCGTGGTGTTGGTCAGCGCCACTTTGACCAGGATTTCGATGCTGGGAATATCGTAGATGCTGCCTTGCAGATGCACGTATTGGAACGTCTGTAGCCCGCCGGCCCCGCCCGCCATGTAGCCGCCGATGCAGGCGGTGCTTGCGACGCGCAGCGCCAGAAACCGTCCTTCGGCATCGAGCGCCAGTGTCGCCTCCGCATGGTGATCGCGCGCCTGATGATCGGTGAGGAACCCCTCGCTCCGCGTCGCGATCCACTTCACCGGCCGCCCAACCCTTTTGGCGGCCCAAGGAATCAACGCGTGCTCGGGGTAGGAGAAGTTTTTGGCCCCAAACCCGCCGCCGACATCCGGCGCGATGAACCGCACCTTGTCCGGCGTGGTGCCCAGCCAACGCGCTGCGAAATCGCGGTTGGCGTGCAGCGACTGGGTGGAGACATGGGCGGTGTAGCGGTCGTCCGCGTAGGACCCGACGACCCCGCGCGGCTCCATCGGGTTAGTGACGATGCGGTGGTTTTCGAAGCGCATGGTCACGCTGTGCGCAGCGGCGGCGAAGGCGGCGTCCACCGCCGCCGCGTCCCCATGCCGCCAGTCCACGGCAAGATTGCCAGGCACGGTCTCGGCGATCTCCGGCGCGCCGGGGGCGAGCGCGGCCTCGGGCGTCGAAACGGCGGGCAGGGGGGTGAAGTCGATGGTCACCAGTTCCGCCGCGTCCAGCGCCTGGGATTTGGTCTCGGCCACGACCAGCACGATGGGTTCCCCGGCGAAACGCACCTTGCCGCGCGCGAGCAGCGGTTGCGGCAGGAAGGCAAAGGGTTCGCCCGTCTGGGCGTTGGCTTCCACCGTCGGGCGCATCGGCTGCAACCCGTCGGCGTCCGCGTCGTCGATGGTCAGGACCGCCAGCACGCCGGGTGCATGCTTCGCGGCGCTGGTGTCGATCCGGTCGATCGCCGCGTGCGGATGCGGGGAGCGCACGAACACCGCATGCGTCAGGCGGTCGAAGCGCAGATCGTCCAGGTAGCCGCCAGCGCCGGTGACAAACCGAGCATCCTCACGCCGGCGCGGCGTATCGCCCATGATGGAACGGGTCGTCATGACGGTACCTCCCCTGCTGTCCTGTTGCGGGACGACTGGTACCGTGTGTTCGCTCGGCGGCCAACTCTCAATCGGAGGAGCGGTTCTCGAAAGCAATGCGGTCGCGGGCCAGCGCCTCTTCGCGGTGGGTCAAAAACGACAACGAGACCCAGGTCGCACTACGTGCATCGTAGAATGGCCCGACCTCGGTCAGGCGGAGTGCCGGCGGCACCTCCGATACCAACATCCGCTCTACCGCGAAGGAAAACCCGGCATCGGACGTCGCGGTATCCGGCGTCGGGTCGAGCGCATGGGCCCGTTTCACCGTGTCGGTGAGACTTTCCGGCATCAGGACAGACACGTCCAGCGTCGGCGCCACGCTCGCGCTTGCGCGATCCGGCGCGACCGAAAATGAGAGCGACAGGAACAGCATGGCCAAAATGGCGAATAGCCGATGGGGGCGGGAGCGCATGGGAGAGCAACAGTCCGTTCAGTGGAACCGAACGGGGAACTGCAAGCGCGGTACCGCGGTGGCACAATTTAACTAATTGATTTATATATAAAATATTTTCATCCGGTAGGCGGTGTGTCACGCAAAACGGGAAAGTGCCGCATAATGGCGGCCGTTGATTCGCATTTTGCGAATGGTTGACCCATGCGGGTGGCCATGACGGGGCCTCCGCTGGTATCCTGGCGTGGAAGGACAGGTACCGCCATGCAGCCGAAACGCCAACTCCGCCTGGGCGCGTTCATGCGCCCCGCCTCCATCCACGCCGCCGCTTGGCGCTATCCCGGTGCGTTTTCGGACGCGAACTTCAACCTGAAACACATGGTGCGCTTCGCCCAAACACTGGAGCGCGGGAAGTTCGACGCCTTCTTCATGGCCGATCATCTGGCCGTGCTGAACATGCCGATCCAGGCGCTGAAGCGCAGCGCGACCGTGACCTCGTTCGAGCCGCTGACGCTGCTGCCGGCCCTGGCGATGGTGACCGAACATCTGGGCTTGATCGCCACCGCCTCCACCACCTTCGACCAGCCGTTCCATATCGCGCGCCGGTTCGCGTCGTTGGATCATATCAGCAACGGGCGCGCGGCGTGGAATGTGGTGACGACGTCGAACCCGGACGCGGCGCTGAATTTCGGGCTGGAGGATCATGTCGATCACGACGAACGCTACTGGCGCGCGCGGGAATTCATCGACGTGGTGAAGGGGTTGTGGGACAGTTTCGCGGAAGACGCGTTCGTGCGGAACGTCGAAACCGGGCAGTATTTCGATCCCGACCGCATGCATGTGCTGAACCATAAGGGCGAACATCTGTCTGTCCGGGGCCCGCTGAACATCGCCCGTCCGCCGCAAGGCCACCCGGTGATCGTGCAGGCCGGCGCGTCGGAAGCCGGGCGGCAGATCGCCGCCGAAACGGCCGAGGTCATTTTCGCCAGCCAGCGCACCATCGAGGAAGGCCGAGCATTTTCGTCCGATATTCGGGCGCGGATGGAACGGTTCGGCCGTGATCCCGAACACATGAAGATTCTACCGGGGTGTTTCGTGGTGGTGGGGGAAACGGATGAGGAAGCGCGCGAGAAGCGCCTGAAACTGGACAGTCTGGTGCATTACGACAGCGCCATCGCGCAATTGTCGATCAATTTGGGTTGCGATGCGTCCTTGTTCGACCCGGACGCGCCATTGCCGGAGGTTCCTCCCTCCAACGCCAGCCAAAGCGGGCGGGATCGGACGGTGGCGATGGCGAAGCGGGAGGGGCTGACGGTGCGGCAGCTGGCGCAACGGATCGGCGGGTACGGCGGGTTGTCGATGGTGGGTACGCCGAAGACGATCGCCGACCAGATGGAGGAA
>Ga0214180_1000345_pt1 | contig 17205 bp, 13 predicted proteins | sample TroBogEpilimnion_22_FD_153018 | JGI IMG/M metagenome (GOLD analysis project Ga0214180, IMG submission 153018) | Freshwater microbial communities from Trout Bog Lake, WI - 16OCT2007 epilimnion | ecosystem: Environmental > Aquatic > Freshwater > Lake > Epilimnion/Euphotic zone | place: Trout Bog... | reverse complement strand
CGGCGCCGCCCCGTCCAACCACGCGAACAGCGCCGCATACGGCGGCTTTTGCCCGTGCCAGACCGCTTCGACCTCGGTCACCGCGACCCCGCCGGCCGCCGCCAGCGCCGCCCGCGCCAGCGGGCCGGAGACGATCGGCCGACCGCCCCCGGTCAGCAGTTTCAACAACGCCAGCCGCACCGAAGGCTCGCACCGGTCCAGCCAGCCCGGCAGTTCGGCCGGCAACGCATCGCGGGGTGTGTCCACGACCTCCCGCAGCGACGGCGGCGGGGCGTTGGCGCGTGCGGCCGGCCACATCAGGGCGATGGTTTCGGTCAAATCGCCAACGAATTCATGTGCGTATCGCAGCAGCACCGGGTCGGCCCGCTCCGCCGCCAAACCGCGCAACGCCGCCGGCCGGAGCGTCGGCACCCGCACCGCGCCTGTCAGCACGCCCAGCGCCAAGCCCCGCTGTTCGGCGTCCGAGGTCGCAAAAAAGTGCCGCAGCAGAGTCAGGCGGGTATCGGTCGCGGTGGCGAAGACAAGACGCTCCAGCAGCGCGGCGAAAGCGATCATGCCGCGCCGGTCAGGTCGCCGCCGCTCTCGTTCGCCGCGCACGCGTGGGTGTCGGAGCAGCCAGCGGCGCCTCCTCGGCGAACCGTTCCCGCAACCCGGCAGCCACACGGTCCAGCACGTCGCTCCATTGCCGAGCGACGGTCTGGCGGAACAGGCGCATCGTGGGGTACCAAGGCGTGTCGGATCGTTCCAGCAGCCAGCGCCAATCCGGCGCCGTCGCCAGCATCACCCAGGCCGGCCGTCCCATCGCCGCCGCCAGATGCCCGACCGAGGTATCCACCGTCACGATCACATCCAGGCAATCCATGATCGCCATCGTATCGTCGTAGTCCTGAATTTCCGAACCCACGTTGATCAGCGGCGCTCGCCCGAAATACTTGCCGGTCTGATCGGTCGACGGCCCCTTCTGCAAGGACACCAGCGCGACGCGCGGCAGATTGAACAGCGGCGCGTATGCGGCCAGTGTCGCGGACCGGCGGCGATCGTTGTTGTGCGTCGGGCGCCCGGCCCACACGATGCCGACGCGCTTGAAGCCGCGCGGCGTCAACCGGTCCAGACGGTCCCGCCACGCCGCCACCTTGTCCGGCTTGGCGAACAGATACGGTACCGGTGCCGGCACGTTATCGATCCGCGTGCCATGCAGGCGCGGCAAGCCCGACAGCGCGGCGAACGCGCGATAAGGCGGACATTCGTCCCACTTCTGGAAAATCCGCAGTCCGGGATGAATTTGCGCGAGCAGCGGCGCCACTTCCGCCGCACAGGCGACCGCGATGTTCGGACAACGCTCCGCCACCCAGGGGATATAGCGGCTGAACTGGATCACATCCCCGAAGCCCTGGTCGGCGACCAGCAACAGCGTGTCGTCGGCGAACGCCGTTCCGTCCCATTGCGGCTTATCGGTTTTCGGCATCAGCGGCGCGGCGGAGGAGATCTGGAACCGCCACTCGTACTCGTCCCAGCCGCGTTCCCACTTGCCTTGCAGCAGCAGCGCCTCCGCCAGTTCGAAATGCGCGCCCGCCAGCTGCGGGTTCATCAGCAAGGCGCGTTCGGCGGTGGCGATACTGTCGTCGATCTCCAACCGTTCGTATTGAATGATCGCCAGATTATGCAGGCACAGCGGATCGTTCGGAGTCAGATGCACCGCACGGGTCGCGGTCGCCAGCGCCTCATCCAACCGGCCGAGCGTGCGGTAGACTTCGCAGATGTTGCGGAGATACAGCGCGGTATCGACCCCGAATTCGATGGCCTTTTCCATCTTCGCCAGCGCTTCCTCGTGGCGTCCCCGCCGGAACGCCACGATCCCCGCCAGATGCAAGGTGTCCGGCTGATTGGGGTTCGCCTGGAGCATATGCCCGAGCAGACTGTCGGCCTGTTCGAGCTTGCCGCCGCGTTCGCATTCGGCGGCGAGCGTAAATAGCTCCCCCAGCGGCACCGGCACCATGATGCCGGCGTTGGCGGGTTTCGGTTCGGGAATAGGTTCCATCAGTCGACCGTGTAGCCCAGGCGTTCGATCACCGGCTGCAGGATCGGAATTATCGGCTCCAGTTGCTTGCGGTAATGCCGGTAGCGGAAACGGGAGCGGTCGTAGAGTTTCTCGGTTACCTGGGCGTAGCTCGCGGTGCGGGCGTAGCGGCGGTTTTCGTGGAACGCGAGGCACTTCTCATCGAACGGCTCGCCGATGAAATCCAGCATGGACCGGACGGTATTTTCCTGATCGTCGACCATTTCCTCGTACCGGATCGGCACATACCGCAGCGCCATTTCCGCGCGATAATGCTGGACCAGATCCATCACGGTCACGTAATGCCGCGCCGCGCTTTCCAGCGCGCTGGCGCAGAAGAACCCGTGGGTAAAATGGTTGGAAATGGCGGAGACCATGATGTCCAGCGGATGCCGGATCACATGGATCAGCGGCGATTCGGGGAACATCAGCGAAATCAGACCAAGATGGGTTTCGTTCAGCGGCATCTTGTCGGTGAACCAAGCGGAATCCGGGGTGAGAATCCCCATCTGCTCGACCTTTTGCAGGTACCAGTCGCGAAGATTGTCCAGCCCCTCCCGCTGATCGCCCATCCAGAGTTCGGCCAGCGCTTCCGGGTAGGCCATCGGGCTGTTCAGCATGCGCGGCATGATGTTGGTGATGTCGTTGATCAGCGGCAGCTCGTCGCCCGCGTCGATGCGCGGATGCGCGGTCAGCGTCTGCTCGACCAACGTGGTGCCCGAACGGGGAAAACCCAGCACGAAAATCGGTTGCGGCACGTCGGTCCGCACGCTGGCGCGCGGCAAGGTGTGCAGGCGTCCGGATGTGAAGAAACCGCGCAGCCGGTTGGCCAGACCGGTGGCGACGTCTTCCAGATACGCATGACCGCTGAGTTCGCGGGCGATGCGCTTGCCTTCCAGGAAGTCGGCGAAGGCTTCGTCGTAGCGGCCCATGCGGTCCAGCAGGCGGCCGCGTTCCAGCAGCTCATTCGCGCCCAGCTTGCCGTCCGGGTTTTTCGCGGCGACGGCGTCGAGCATCGCCAGCGCCTCATCGTTGCGCTTTTGCCGCCCGAGCACGACGGACCGGGTCAGCATGACGCCGGCATCGTCGGGCCAGAGGGCGTCCATCTTGTCCAGCTTCTCATTGGCGGCGTCGAATGCTCGGTCGGCTTCCTCCAGCCGCGCCCAACCCATCAGGGTCTGCTTGATCTCGGGTGCGGCGGCGGTGGATTCCTCGTACAGCGTGCGCGCTTCCTCCATGCGGCCCTGGTTCTTCAGGTTCCATGCGAGGTTGGCGAGCAGGATGGGATCGCGGGTACCGCTGAGTTCCAGCACCTGGCGATAATGGTATTCGCCGATACGCGGGCGCTGCGCCTCGGTCATGATCATGCCCATCAGGTTATGGGCCTGCGGGTTCTGCGGCGCGATGCGGATGGCGTTGCGGGCGTGCACCTCGGCTTCGCCCAAGTTGCCTTTGCCCATGAGCATCAGGGCCAGCTCATTGGTCGCGGGGAAATTATTGGGATCGAAGGATACGACGCGGCGCAGCAGCGCTTCCGCCGCCGCGTGCTTGCCTTGGGCGCGGCGGATTTCGAACAGGACGGACAGGGCGCCCGGCCGGTCCGGGGCCATCTCCAGCACATCGAGGCACAGGCGTTCGGCGGTTTCCGTCGCGCCCTGCTTGTGGGCTTGCATGGCGCGTTCCACCAGCGGGATCAGATGGCGGACGGAGTCGGCGGGCGGCAGAGCGGCGGGGTTCAATCCGCAGCAACGCACCGTGCGCAGGCCGCTGCCGCAGGGGCACATTTGAGACGCAAGAGAGTTCATCGTGTCGCTTTTCCGCTAGGGTCGGGCGGATGATAGCTTGTCTGCCGGGGGGGACGCCAGACGGGTGGGACACGGCCCATGGCGGCATTTGGCAGGGGTCGCTCGCCCCCAAATCCCGTCATTGCGAGCGCAGCGAAGCAATCCAGTGTGCCGGTGGCTCTGGATTGCTTCGCTGCGCTCGCAATGACGGGGAGAGGGGGCGGGCCGCGCGTATTGAAAGCCGCACGCACGCCTGCCTACCCCGCCTCCAAATACCGCGTCATCCCTCCGACGTGCAGCGTCAGATCCAGCGGCCCTTCGAAAAACCGCAGCAGCGACGCGGGAATGGTCGCGTTGCCGTCGGTCCAGCGCAGGCCCTCGATCGGCTCGAAATCGTGAAATCCCTCGGTCCACGACGGATCGTCCGCCTCGATCGTCAGCGACCGGCTCGCGCGCCCGATCGTCAAACGCCGCAGCGCCACACCCAACATCCGAGGATCGCGTGCCAGCCCGAGCTCGGCCGGCGCCGCCGCCCGCGAAACAACCTGCACCGACTCCGCGGCCTCGGGTAGTGCGAACACATGCAACGCACCGGCCTGACGAGCCACATCCACCCGCACGCCATCGACCATCAGATGCAAATCAGGATCGTCCGTCAGCGGCAGACCCGGCCGAGGCCCCGCGCGGTCCAGCAACCGCCGCCAAATCGTATCCACCACCGGCCCGCCCGTCAGCACGGGCGCGCACGCCTCCTGCGGTGGCAGATGCCAACCGCTGTTTTCGTTATCGAAAAGCCAGCGATTGCCGTCGTCGCGATAGCTTTCCGCGGGCGCGCCATTGGCGATCAGGATGTCGTGGGTTTCCAGCTCGATGTGATAGATCGTTACTTCCTGTGCGAGGTAATCCCACTCGATGCTGCGGTGATTGATCAGGAACTCGACCGGGATCAGCACGTCGTCGATATACAGCGAATGCGCCTTGGTAATCCGCAGATCGGCGTTCGGCACGTTTTCCGCCAACGCACCCTTGCGCACGATCACCGGAGTCGCGGCACTGCGCTTGCCCCGCGTCGCGCGAACGGCCCCTTTCCCGATCCAAACAATCGGACGTGCCACGCCGCTGGCGGTCATGACCATGTCGCCGATGCGCAAATCGTCCACCGGCCGCTGCCCGGTTTCTGTCAGAATGCGCGTGCCCGCCAGGAAGCAGACGACGATATCGATCGGCGTCGCCGTCCCGCCGAGCGCCGACGATCCGCTGACGGTAATGGTATCGAAACGCCCGAGCGCGTCGATGTCGGACAGCGTAGCCAGCGCGGCGTTCACGTCGGTCAGATTGCCGGTAATCGTCACATGGTTGGAATCGGACCCCGTAACGATGCCGGCACCCGACTGGAGCATGCGCAATGTGCCGAACGAATCGGCAACGGTGACCGAATAACTCTCCCCAGTCTGGTTCCCGGATTCCGACAACGTGACGCCAGTAACGGCTTCCCGACTGGCCGACGTAGGGGCGATCGCGTCCGGGCCGGCGAACACAGGCGGACCGTAACCGCCGGTCACGCCCAGGATCACCTCGTTCCCGAAAGAATCGGTGATGTTGCTGGTGACCATGGTTTCGGTGACCTGCACCGTCAGGCCGTTAACGGCGGAAACCGCGCCGAGGTCGATCGCATCGTTGGTGAAGAAACTCTGCGCCGCGGCAAACGACGCAAACGTCTGGCTCGCCCCCGCCACCGTGATGCCGCCAATAGTTGTCGTCAGGGTCAGCGACGTAAACGCCCCGCTGACCGGGGCGGCCAGGCCCAGAATCAGATGGCCGCTCAAGTTCACCGCATTCAGCGTGAACGTGTCGGTGCTGTAAATGGTGCGCGTGCTCGGCAGCAAACCGACCGACGTCCCGCCTTGCGTGGCATAGCCCAGAATAACGGCATTCGCGCCGCCGAGCTGAGCGGCAATGTTGGAATTCGCCGCGACGATTGCATTGACGCCGCCGGCCGGTACCCCGCTTGCCAACGCATAGGCCTGAACGGTGCTGCCCTGTTCGATGGGCAAAGTGCCGCCGATCGCGGCCTGGGCCTGCGCGGTGCCGATATTCCCCGTACTGCCGCCGGATATGGTCGCGACGGCGGAAACACCCGTGACCACGCCAAACGCGGCGGTTGTCGCGGTGGCGCTTCCGGTGCCGCTGCTCTCAGTCGTGGCGCTGGCCAATTGCCCATTGGCGGTTTGCGCGACGGCCGTCGCGTTTGCGGTGCCGAGGGTCACCGCGGATGTCGAGTAGGCACCCGCGGTCGCTGTCGCGACGCTGCCGGTGCCGCGTCCGGTGGCGTAGCTGCCGGCGGTCGCCTGCGCGTTGCCCGAGGTGCCGAGCGCTGCGCCGGTACCGGAACCGCCGAAGGCGTGGACGATACTCGTTATCGCGTTGAATCCGGTAAATTTACCGGTCGCGGACGCGGCGCCGCCAACCCCGGGGGTACTGCCGCTGCTGCCGCCTGCTTGGCCACCGGAGGCGAAGACCGTGCCATAAACGCTGCTGGCATGGGTCGCGTTGGCGTTGTCGTTGAAGGTCAGGCTGGACGTCGCCGCGCCGCCGGTTCCGCCCGTCCCGGTACTGCCGGTGCCCCCGGAACCGCCATGCGCGAACTGTATCAGTTTCTCATAGCCGCCGAAGGTCGTGGCGGAAACGGCGTTGGTCAGCGTGCTGGCACCACCCGCCCCGCCGGCACCGGCCTTGTTGTAGCCGCCTGCGTTGCTGAGTTGATAGGCTCTGGCCTTGGCCGAAAAGCCCGTCGCAGTCGCCGTGACGCCGCTGGCGACACCGCCCCCGGCACCGGCAACGGCCGAAAATCCGCTGCCCGCGGTTCCGCCCGCGCCATAGGCGTTGGCGTAGGCAACGCCACTCGTTCTGTTGGTCGCTGCCGCGCTGGCGGTCGCGGTGGCGGATCCGCCCGCGCCGCCCGCACCGCCGGTTCCCGTCGCGCTGCCGCCACTGCCGCCATGGGCGTAGGATGCGGCCATAACGTTGGTGACGCCGGTCACGTTTGCCGATGCGGTGGCCACGCCGCCCGCCGCGCCGCCGGTTGTGCCTTTGCCCGCCCCGCCGATCCCGCCGATCCCTCGGCTGTAGGTCAAGATTTTCGCGGCGACCGATGTAAAGGTCATGGCCGAGGTCGCACTGCCCGCCGCACCGCCCATCGCGCCGTAGCCGGCGCCGCCCGCGCCGCCGTAGGCTTTTTGTATCCGGTAATCGGCGCCCACCGCGTTCGGCGTGGAGGTCCCGGCGTTCTCGATGTCGATGGAGGCGCCCGCACCGCCGGTCGCGGCTGTGTTGCCGGTGGTCGATCCGCCCGCGCCGCCGGTCTCCGCGATGACGACGCTGGTGTTGAAGGCACTGGCGGTCGCGGTGACTCCGCTGACGCCGCCCCCGGCGCCGCCCGATGCGCCGAGCGCGCTGGACCCACCGGCGCCGCCGGTCGCGTTCAGGTTCGCCTGCGCTCGGCCGGCCGATGCGGATGTTTGGGTGGCGGTCGCCGAACCGCTCGCCGTTCCGCCGGCCCCCGCGGTCAGGAGGTGGTTCGCCGCTCCGCCGCCAGCGCCGCCGGTCGTCACCACAGTGGCTTTGGCGATGTAGGTGCCGAGGGTGCCGGCAAGAGTGCTGCTGGTTGTCGCCGAGGCCGTGCCGGTCGCGGCACCGCCAGCCCCGGCTGTTCCGGTGCCTGCCGCGCTGCCGCCCGCCCCGCCGGTTGCGCGCGCGTTGGCCGTCACGGTGGCGGAGCCGGAGAGCGTGACACTGCCAGTCCCGCTGCCACCATTGCCCGCGTTCGTCGCCCCACCGGCGCCGCCGCCCACCCCGCCCACGCCCGTGCTCGTCGCGGTGAACGTGCCTCCGCTCTTGATGGCGGTCAGGCTGGACTGGCCGTTGCCGGCTGTCCCGGCGGTGCCGCCATTGCTGTAGCCGCCCGCGCCGCCGTTCGCGGTTTGATTGAGGTTCAGCGTTTTCGTCGACTTGCCGCCCACTGCGTCGGTGAGTGTGCTGTTGGCGCCGGCGCCGCCACTGGCCCCCGAGGTGCCGCCCGATCCCCCGGCGCCGCCGGTTTGGGTCGCAGTCGCCGTGGCCGTGCCGACCGCCGATCCTGTCGAGGCATAAACCGAACCGATCGTGGCGATGCCGCCTGCCCCGCCGCTGTAGCCCGCGCCGTAGCCTTGACCGCCGGCACCGCCGGTGGCCGTCGCGATTGCCGTCTGCGTGGCATTAACCGTCGTCGCGTTTTTCTGGGTCGCCGAGGCCGAACCGGCACCGCCGGCACCACCGCTCGCACCGTGCCCCGAGCCGTCCGGGCCGGTACCGGGGGCGCCCGCGTTGCCGCCCGCACCGCCTGTGCCGTTCGCCGCGATCGTGATCGCGTTGGTGGAGTTGACCGTGTTGACGGCCGTGGAAGCACCGGCACCGCCTGCGCCGCCGCCCCCGGCGTTACCGCCCGGTGTGGCGATATCGCCGGCGCCCCCGGCCCCGCCGTTCCCGCCGGCCCCGCCGGTCGCGGTGTAGCTGCTGGATGCCGTGACGGCGAGGGAGAGGTACGACAGCGCCGCGGCTGTGCCCGCCCCACCAATGCCGCCGGCCCCGCCAGGGGGCGTGCCCGCGCTGCCCGCGGAGCCGATCGTTCCCGTTGCCGTCTTCGACATCTGAGTCCTCGTATGTGCATGGTCGTCGCCCTTCCCCAGAAGGCAGCCTATCGGGGCAATCGGTCGGGCTTGGCGTGCGCACACACGAAGCATACAGCGGTAGCGCGATTTTAAGCGCGAGGCCGGACACTAGCCGAACCCCGGAAATGCGCTAGGGTCCCTATGCATTCAGCGAGATATTTCCATGAACAACGGCATCCATTTCATCGCCGGCCTGCCCCGGTCCGGCAGCACGCTTCTGGCCGGCATCCTGCGGCAGAACCCAGCCTTCCACGCGGGCATGACCAGCCCAGTCGGCGCCATGTACATGGCGCTGGAATCGTCCATGAGCCGGCGCAACGAAACCGCCGTGTTCATCGACGATGAGCAACGCCGCGCCGTGCTGAAAGGTCTGTTCCGGAATTACTATGAGACCGTTCACCCGGAAAAAACCGTATTCGACACAAACCGCGCCTGGTGCACCAAACTGCCCGCGCTCGGCCAGTTGTTTCCCGAGGCTCGGGTGATTTGCTGCGTCCGAAATATCGGCTGGATCATGGACTCCGTCGAACGGCTGATCCGCCGCAACGCGTTCGAATTGTCGGGGATGTTCGGGTTCGAGGCCGGCGGCACCGTCTATTCCCGCGTCAACCGCCTGGCGAGCAGCGACGGCCTCGTCGGCTACGCCCTGGATGCGCTGCGGGAGGCCGTCTTCGGTGAGGACGCGCACCGCCTGATCCTGGTCGAATACCAAGCCCTGACCCGCGCCCCCGGCGACACATTCCGTTTATTATACGAAATGCTGGGCTTGCCGCATTTCCAGCACGATTTCGAAAACGTGGATTATCAGGCCGAGGATTTCGACCTCGCCCTGGGCTCCCGCGGCCTGCACACGGTGCGCCGCCGGGTGGAGTGGACGGAACGAGCCACCGTTCTGCCACCTGATCTGTTCGACCGGTTTACTGGGGATATGTTCTGGCGGTCGGAGAGCGTCGCGGAGCGGAACATTCCGGTTATTCGGGTGTCCGGGTAAGCCGAACACCCGACCCTAACGAACCGGACCGAACTCTCAGGCGCGGCGGCGACGCGCCATGATCAGACCGGCGATGCCGGTGCCAAGCAGAGCGATCGAGACCGGTTCCGGGGTGGTGATGTCGCCGAAACCGTGGCCGGAGGTGGAATTGTAAACGAGATTACTGGCTGGTCCCGTGATCGCGGTGCAGTAGTAGTTTCCGCATTCTGTCACGCCATCGTAGTAATGGGCGATGTCGATCGTGCCGCCGGCATCCGTCAGGACCGAGACGAAATCCATGAACAGATACGGCGTGCCGTAGACGGAAGGACCGCCGATCGTGACACCGGCGGTGATGACCTGGAACGACGCCGCCCCCGCATAACCGGTGTTGCCCAGATGCGTGAAGGTCACGCCGGATGGGAAATTCGCGAAGCCGGCGGAGACGACGATATCGAAATTGCTGTACATGCCGGTATCGGCATCGTATTTGAACGTGCCCGACAGGCTGGCGCCATCGGTCAACGTGGCATTTTGCACCGTCCATTGAATCGGTGCGGCCTGGGCGGGCGTCAGCGCCAGGGCGGCGACGGCGACAACCGCGGTCGTCAGAGAACAGCGAAGCCAATTTCGTAGCATGATAAATCCTCGGGTGTCAGGCGGTTGTCCGCTCCCGGTGCGGGGCGGTATTCGATGCAAACCGCCAAAGACCGAGCCGTGCTGGCATCGTCCGAAGCTGAAAGCGATTGATTGACATCGGTTTCGGTTGGTTACGCAATATTCAGGCCAGTTCGGCAGACCGTTGATAGAATGCGGTTATGACCTGCCATTTTCAAGGAAAATACGCAACAATGTAAAATTTTCCGACAGCCGGCTGCTTATCCGCCGGCCGGCCTGTACCAACCCGGCACGCGTTTGTTCCGGAATGCGGATGTCCCTTCATGCCCCTCGGAGGAGGCACGCGCCATCCAGCCCTCGTGCGCGAGCATGGTGACCTGACGTTCATCCAAAATCAGTCCGTTCGCGCCGAGGAAGCTCTTCTTGGTGATAGCCATCGCGTTCGGCCCGCTGAGGAACACCGCGTCGATCACCGACGCCAGCTTGGCTTCCATCGCATCCGCCGCCACGACCTCATGCACCAGACCGATCCGCATCGCTTCCTCGGCCCCGAACCGTTCCCCGGTCAGGGCGTAGCGGCGGGTATGCCGCAGCCCGATGGCGCCGATCATGTAGGTGGAGATGGGGGTGGGCGCGACGCCGACCCGGACCTCGGTAATGCCGAACAGGGCGTCGGGCGTGGCGAAGGCCACATCCACGCAGCAGGCGATGCCGACGCCGCCACCGAAACAGGCGCCGTGGATGACGGCGATGGTCGGCTTGGGAAACTCGTTCAAAAGCTGCATTGCCCGCGTGGTGGCGACGGATGCCGCGAGGTTTTCCTCCGGCGGGTAATCCGCGACCTGGTTCAGCCAGCGGATATCGGCCCCGGCCTGAAAATGCTTGCCGGCGCCGCGCACCACCAGACAGCGCACGGCCGGGTCCACCGCCAGTTTCCCCAGGCCATCGATCAAAGCCGCCAGCATGTCGGCGTTGTAGGCGTTCCCGACCTCTGGCCGGTTGAGCGTCACGGTCGCCACGCCACGCGCGTCGATATCCAGCAGAACGATATTGTCGGTCATTCAGATCACCTTGGATGGATCGGTATTGCCGCCACAGACCACGACGCCGACGCGAGCGCCCTCGGGCGGAACGAAACGTCGCGAGAGCAGCGCGGCGAGCGCCGTCGCCCCGCCGGGTTCCGCGATCAGCCGGCAATGCTCCCATAGCCAACGCTGGGCGGCGGCGATGTCGGCGTCCTCCACCAATACAGCCTCGGACACAAAGGCTTCGGCAATCGGGAACATCAGTTCGCCCACCCGGCGCGCCCCCAACGCATCGGCGGCGAGGCCTCCGACCGGCGCGTCGATCGGGCAGTGCACCGCCAAGGCGCTACACAGGGACGGACAGCCGAAAGGCTCGACGCTGACAACCGCCGCGGACCCGGCGTACCAAGCCGCGACCCCGCCGATGAGCCCGCCGCCGCCCGTCGCCACCAGAATATGGGTCAGGTCCGGCGCATCCGTCTCGAACTCCCGCCCGACCGTCCCCTGCCCATCCAGCACGGCTTCATGGTCGTACGCGTGGACTTCCAAAGCGCCGGTTTCGGCACGCCGAACGCGAGAGGCCGCCAGGGCTTCCGCATAAGCGTCACCGCCCTGCACGACGCGAGCGCCGTAGCTGGCGATGCGGTCGGTCTTGGTTTGGGGCGTTGAGGCGGGCACAAAAATCTCCGCCGTCACGCCCAATTCACGGGCCGCGTAAGCGACCGCCGCGCCGTGATTGCCGCCCGAGGCCGCGATCACCCCGCCCGCCGGCAAGTCCGTCGTCAATAACCGGTTGAACGCCCCGCGTGGCTTGAAGCTGCCGGTATGCTGCAACAGCTCCAACTTCAGGGTAACGGGCACGCCGAACGCAGCGTCGTCCAGCCGCAGAATAGGCGTGTGGCGCACATACGGTGCGATGCGGCGCGCAGCGGCGGCGATAGATGAGCGGTCTGTCATGATGGGCGCGACGCTGGCACGGCGACGGCCAAGTCACAACCCGGTGTCCGTTCAACCGGCAGAGCGGGGTAGATCGACGGGATGAGCGTGCGAGAAGATAGAGCGGGTGGCTCTTATTGACTCACGTGCTGGTATTTCGCCGAATTCTCCGGCAATCGTATATTCTGGAAACGTTCAGCCCGTCGATATTACGCATTTTTACCACAAAGGACTCAAAGAGCCCCAAAGGATGCACAGAGCTTGATCCTTTCGCCGTTAACCTTTGTGCATCCTTTGCGGACCTCGGTGCCCTTTGTGTCGAAAATGCGGTCTCGCATCCGGTTCTGCCCATCCAGCTCCAAATCGAATAAATGCCGCTATGATTCTCCATAAAACAATGTTTTCCGTTGTAATACATATGGCATGGCAACAAATAGTCCGGTATCAACGATGCTTCGCGTCCTGTCCGAAGCCGATAAAATGGTCGGGATTGGTTCCGAGGTCATGGACATCCGAGTCAACGATACCTTGCGCCGGCCGCATCAGTTCTGCCAGCGTCGGCGTTCCCGGTTCGTGCTGCTGCGCGGCAATGGCCAGCCGCAACCCTTCCTCCACCAGATCCTTCAGCTTACGGCCACGCAGCGCCGCGACCGCCTTGGCCTGACGATAGAGGGGATCGGGCAGTTCGATGGTCGTTTTCATGGGGCAAGCGCCTCTCTGCGTAAAACCATATTCCCATATTTGCGCCATAAGCCGCGCCATTCAACCCTTCACCCACACGCCACTTTCTTTCCGATCCGATTCGGATCAGATTGCGGCCCTATGCAGACCTCGCACAACATGCACGGCAGTTGCGCGTCCCGGGACGGGCAGGCCGTGCTGTTGATCGGGCCCCCAGGTTCGGGCAAGTCCGATCTGGTGTTGCGACTGCTGGGACGGGGTTTCCAACTCGTGGCGGACGATCGGGTTTTCATCCAGGACGGTACGGTCAGCGCACCGGCTTCCTTGTTCGGCCTGCTGGAGGTGCGCGGCCTTGGGATCGTGCGGCTGCCCGCCGTCGCAGCCGCGCGTCTGGCCCTGGTCGCCGACCTGTCCGAACGCGCCGACCGCCTGCCGGAACCGGCGACGCACCCCGAACTGAATGTCCCCCTGATCCGCATCGACCCCGCGGCCGCCTCGGCCCCGGACCGGATCGCACTGGCGCTGGACTGCGCCCTCGGCCGCGTGACGCAGATCGCGGGGGCCTTCGCGGCATGACCGAGCGCCAGCGCATCGTCCTGGTCACCGGATTGTCCGGCGCCGGCAAGGCCTCGGTCCTCCACGCCCTCGAAGACGCCGGATACGAAGCCGTCGACAACCCGCCGCTCGGCATGATCGAGGATATGGTCGCGCGCGGCGGCGGAAGGCTGGCCATTGGGGTGGATGCCCGCACCCGCGGCTTCGACTCGAACGAAGTCCTCGCCGCGCTGGACCGCCTGCGCGCCAACCCGGCGCTGCATCCTGAACTGGTCTACGTCAGCGCGGACGCCAAGACGCTGCTGCGCCGCTACACCGAAAGCCGCCGCCGCCACCCCCTGGCGCCGCAAGGCGTGGTTTCGGACGGAATCGCCGCCGAACAGGCCATTACCGCCGGCTTGCGCGAAGCCGCGGACCTGACGATCGACACCACCGACCGCCCGATCGCCGATCTGCGCCGCGAAATCGAACGCCGGTTCGGCGCCGGCCCGGACCAGGACGGCCGCGGATTGGCGGTTTCCCTGGTGTCATTCGGCTACCCGCGCGGCCTGCCGCCGGACGCGGATCTGGTATTCGACGCACGCTTCCTGCGGAACCCGCACTACGACCCCATATTGCGGCCACGGACCGGACTGGACCCCGACGTCGGCGCGTATGTGTCGGCGGACCCGGATTTCAAGTTATTTTTCGCCAGAGTGGCGGAATTGGTCGAGATGCTCTTGCCGAGGTTCGTACAAGAGGGCAAAAAATACATCACGGTCGCCATCGGGTGCACCGGGGGGCGGCATCGCTCCGTCTATCTGGTCGAACTTTTGGCACGACGGCTTGCCAAGCAAGCGGCAAGCACCGATACAGGACATGGCTGGCGGCTGCATGTGTCGCACCGCGAACTCGCTCGAGACGGAACAGACGACCGGGTGGGACCTGCTTCCCGCCCGCTTTCAGGCGTGGAGGCCTGAGCCGAACCGATGATCACCCATAAAGACAGTGGGCTTCCCATCGTGGGAGCCGGTAGGGACATCATGGCACGCCGATGATCGGACTCATCCTGGTCACCCACGGCCGTCTGGCCGAGGAATTGCGATCCGCCATGGAGCATGTGGTGGGCGCGCAGCGAAACGTCGATACCATCTGCATCGGTCCCGATGACGATATGGAATCCCGTCGCTGCGATATCGAGCAATGTATCGGCCGCTGCGACACCGGCGACGGTGTCGTGCTCCTGACCGACATGTTCGGCGGCACCCCGTCCAACCTCGCGATCTCCATGATGGAGCGCGGCGGGGTGGAGGTCATCGCCGGCGTCAACCTGCCGATGCTGGTCAAACTGGCCAAAATCCGCTCCAGCCAGCCTTTGGCCGATGCGGTGATCTGCGCCGAGGAAGCCGGGCGAAAATACATCGCCTCCGCATCCCACGTGCTGCACGGCTGCCGCCGCGCGGCGGGAACAACCTGCGCATGAGCGGCGCGGACGCCGCCGTCCTCAGCCGCGACGTCACCATCGTCAACAAGCGCGGCCTGCACGCCCGCGCTGCCGCCAAGTTCGTCACTCTCGCCGAGACCTTCGGCGCCTGCGTCGAGGTCGTGCGCGATGGGCAGAACGTCAACGCCCGATCCATCATGGGCCTGATGATGCTGGGCGCCGGCCGCGGATCCAGCATCGAACTCCGAGCCGAGGGCTGGGATGCGAAAGAGGCGCTGGACGCCTTGGCCGCCCTGGTCGAGGCCGGCTTCCATGAATCCGACTGAGGCACCGACCCGCCGGGTGCCGCGACCGGCGGTGGAACGGGTCTTTGTCGGTATCCCTGTTTCCGCCGGTATTGCCATCGGCCCGGTGTTCGGCACGTCGGAACCCAAGGTGGAAATCACCCGCTTCAAGATCCACGCCGCCGACACCGCCGCCGAGGGCGCTCGGCTCGAAGCCGCCATCGGGCAATCCCGCAAGCAATTGACGAAACTGCGCGGCCGTTTGGCGGTCCTGCCGGAGGAAAGTCAGGCCGAGATCGCGCCGCTGATCGACGCCTACATCCGTATGCTAGGCCCCTCCCGCCTCGTGCGCGGCGTCAAACGCCGGATCGAGGAAGGGCTGATGTCGGCCGAAGCGGCAGTGGTGGCGGAAGCCGATGCCATCGCGGCCTTGATCGTCGGCACGTCCGATCCAGGTTCGAGCGCCGAGGACCGCGCCGGGCTGCGGCGTCAGGCCGAGGAAGTGCGCGAAATCGGCCGGCGGCTGGTGCGGAACCTGACCCGCGCGCCGTTCCGCAGCTTCGCCGGGCTACCCGACGGCGCGATCCTGTTCAGCGAGTCGCTGCGGCCGGCGGATGCCGCTTTGCTCGATCCGTCCCGGCTGGCCGGAGTCGCGACGGAGGAAGGCGGTGCCGACGGGCATACCGCCGTGATGCTGCGGGCGCTCGGCGTCCCCGCTGTGTTGGGCGCGGCCGGCGTCGCACATGCGATCAAACCCGGCGATACCGTGATCGTGGACGGCAGCGCCGGAACGGTCGTACTGAATCCCTCCGCTGCCACCTTGGCCTCCGCTCGTCGCGCCGTCACCGCCTTCGCTCGGGAACGCCAGCGCTTCGCCCGTTTACGCCGCCTGCCGGCGGAAACGGAAGATGGGGAGACGGTGGAACTCCAGGCCAACCTGGAACTGCCGGTCGAACTGCCGCTGATCGCCCAGTCCGGCGCCGTCGGTATCGGCCTGCTCCGCACCGAATTCCTGTTCATGAACCGGGAAACGGTGCCCGACGAGGACACCCAGGCGGATGTGTACCGGTCGGTCGTCGAGGCCATGAACGGCGATCCCGTCACCATTCGCGTGCTGGACTGGGGCGGCGAGAAGGAGATCGAGGCCCTGTCCGCCGCCGGCATCGTCCCCGATATCGCCGACACCAACCCGGCGCTGGGCATGCGCGGCATCCGCCTGCTGCTGCGCCGGCCGGAACTGTTCGAGACTCAGTTGGCCGCGATTCTGCGTGCCGCCGCCGCCGGTCCGGTGCGAGTAATGCTGCCGATGGTCACCAACGTCGCGGAAGTCCGCGAAGCCCGCGAAATCTACGAACGCGTCGCCCGCCGGCTGCGCCGGCGCGGGGAGCGACTGCCGGAGAAACTGCCGCCGCTGGGCATCATGATCGAAACCCCCGGCGCCGCTCTATCCGCCGATGCTTTGGCGCTGGAGGCGGATTTCTTCGCCATCGGCACCAACGACCTGACCGCCTACACCCTGGCGGTGGACCGGGGCGAAAGCGACGTGGCCGAGCTATATGACCCGCTGCACCCGGCCGTGCTGCGGCTGATCCAGTTCGCGACCGAGGCGGCGTTGCGCATGCGCATGCCGGTATCGGTCTGCGGCGAAATGGGCGGCAACCCAGCGCTGATCCCGCTGCTGATGGGACTGGGGCTGCGGTCGTTCAGCATGAACGCCTCGGCCGTGCCGCGGGTGAAGCAGGTGGTGCGGTCGGTGGAGATCGACGCTTGCGCGCGGTTCGCACGGAAGGTGATGGAACAGTCGGACCCGGAGACGATCCGGCAGATGGTGGCGGGATTCGGGAAGTAGGGGCGTATGGCTGATTTCAGCCACTTCACGTCATGATCGGGCCTGACCCGACCGTCCCTGTCCAACGGGACATTGCGCGAAGAGCCTCGCGTTTCCGCCGGCGCATAAAATCGCCGGAGAGGGCCGGGTCAAGCCCCATAGGCATCAGGCTAAGGGGGTAACCGGAGTACCGGCCTCTCCTCCACCGTCATCCTCGGGCTCGACCCGAGGATCGCCAACGGCAGGATCGTTCAACCATTGGCCGAAAATCGCGATGTCGGAGCGCGGGGCGATCCTCGGGTCGAGCCCGAGGATGACGCAAAAAGGAGAATGCCGTTC